>Ga0315553_10002725_pt1 | contig 14060 bp, 12 predicted proteins | sample SalMarSW160140MG_FD_203099 | JGI IMG/M metagenome (GOLD analysis project Ga0315553, IMG submission 203099) | Salt marsh sediment microbial communities from the Plum Island Ecosystem LTER, Massachusetts, United States - Salt Marsh Sediment SW1601-40 ... | reverse complement strand
AGTGGCGCGCGCTTCGCGAGCGCGTGCTGCGCGAGGAACTCGAGGAGCGGCCGGTGGTCGAGGCACTGCGTTCGCTGGAGGCGCTCCGGACGGCGGGCGCCGTCAGCGAGGCGGAGTACCGCGCACGACGCGCGGAGATCCTCGATCGCCTCTAGGACGGCGTTCCGTGCGATGGGGCGTGGTGCGTCAGAGATCATCGTTCGACGCCGGAAGGGTTCCGGTGGCGGGGTAATCGGGGTCTGGACGTGCTAGCCAATGCACGTGTCCAGACGCACCCGGTGGTGGCCCCAGGCGCTGATCCTGCTCGGCGCCGTGGCGAGTGCCTGCGCGAGTCCGGTGAGCGTGTCGCCCGCCAGTCCGCGGGAGATCCGGCGCTATCTGACCCAGAGCGCTCTCTCCTCCGACGAGGCGAGCCCGTTCTCGTTGCTCGAGCTCCGTCGCTACGAGCTGGTGGAACCGTTCTACGACGATCCGGACGCCACCCTCGAGCGTCTGCACGAGCTCGCGCTCCAGAGAGGGCTGCCCGCAGAGGCGCTGTTCGCGCTGTCGGAGCTCTCGTTCCTTCGTGCCGAACAGTCCGGCGATCAGGGGCGCTTCGCCGCCGCTGCGCTGTACGCCTGGGCGTTCCTCTTCCCCGAGGAGGCGCGCGAGCCCCTGGATCCGCTCGACCCGCGCAGTCGGATCGCGGCGGACCTCTACAACCGGGCGCTCGCCTCCGCCTTCCGCCGCAAGCGGGACGGAACGCTCGTGATGGCCAGCCACCCGTCCATCGACCTCCCCTTCGGCCACTTCTCGGGGCAGGTCGCAGATCCGCCGGATCTCGGTGGATACGTGATCAACAGCCTCCTGCCCGCGGCCGAGCTGAAGGTGACGGGCTTCCGCAATCGCTACCGCCGCGCCGGAATCGGCGCGCCCCTTGCGGCGACCCTGCGCCCGACGGCGGCGAGCGAGGACCAGCCGGTTCCGATCGCGCCGAGCGCGTACACGCCCCTGACCGCGGTGCTGCGCGTGGAGGACCCGCTCGCGCAGATCCGCTCCGGCGACGTCTCGGGGCGGCTGGATCTCTACGCCAGCCTCGACGTGGACCGGATCGAGATCGCGGGTCGCGAGGTCGCGCTGGAGGCGGAGCCGACCGCAGCGATCGCGGCCGGGCTCAGCGAGTCGCGCTTCTGGGAGAAGGAGTTCCAGATCTTCCTCGGCAATGCGCTCGGGGTGCGGCGCTCGAGCGGAATCACCGCGCTGCGCCCCTACCGGGAGGGCCGTATCCCCGCCGTCTTCGTGCACGGCACGGCGTCGAGCCCCGCGCGCTGGGCGGACATGGTCAACGACCTGATCGCGGATCCCCGCTTGCGTCACCGCTACGCCTTCTGGTTCTTCGCCTACGACTCGGGGCAGCCGATCGCCTACTCGGCCTGGCAGCTGCGAGACGCGCTCACGCGGGCGGTGGATCGCGCTGACCCCGAGGGCACCGATCCCTGCCTGCGCGACATGGTCGTGCTCGGTCACAGCCAGGGCGGGCTGCTCACGAAGATGACCGCGATCGAAGCTGGCGACGCGTTCTGGCGCGGGATCAGCAACAAGCCTCTCGAGGAGACGCGCTTCTCGGACGAGGACAAGCAGCTGCTGCGCAACGTGCTCTTCGTCGAGCCGCTGCCCTTCGTGCGCCGCGTGATCTTCCTCGCCACACCCCACCGCGGCAGCTACCTGGCCGGGCCTCAGCTGGTGAGCCGTCTCGCGCAGCGCCTCGTCCGGCTTCCTTCGGACATCGTGCGGGTGGGCGCCGATCTCGCCGCCCTTGCACCGAGCGGTGCGCTGACCGGCGAGCGCGTTCCCACCAGCATCGACAACATGTCTCCGAACAACCGGTTCATCCGCGAGCTCGCCCAGATTCCCGTGAGTCCGGACGTCATCGCGCACTCCATCATCGCGGTGGACGAAGACGGACCTCTCGAGGATGCCAGTGACGGCGTCGTCAAGTTCGAGAGCGCGCACATCGAAGGCGTCGCTTCGGAGCTGGTCGTGCGGAGCCCCCACTCGGGGATGCAGGCGGCGCCTCAGACCATCGAGGAGGTGCGCCGCATCTTCCTCGAGCACGCGGGGAGGTCGGCTTGCCCGGCGCCGCCGGACACTCGCTGAGCCGAAGCTCGCCCCCTTCTGCAGGCCCGGTCGCCGGCTACGGGCCCGGGCGGATGCGTGCCGCGAAGGCGAAGCCGGTGCGCAGGTCGAGGAAGCGCGCCACGTCCTCGGCGATCACGCGGCGGCTCTCGGCGTCGCGGTAGAAGCGGTCGCGCGCCTCGCGTTCGCTGCGGAACCAGAGCTCCGAGACGGCGTCGATCGCGCCCGCCGCCTCCTGGGGGGCGACGGCGAAGTTCTGCACGTAGCGGGCGATGCCCGGGTGGTGGACGCGCGCCAACGGCGCGTGCCGCTCGCGGTAGTGGGTGGCGAAATCGGCGAAGGACAGGTCGGCTCGGCGGCGGACGAAGTAGGCCAGCACGACGGCCTGCGCGTCGGGCTCGCCCAGCTCGTCCCAGTGCACGATCTCCTCGGTGCGGAGCAGCGGCGCAGCCTGGGGCGCGAGCGCGGCCTCGGCCGCCGTGCACTCGGCCTCACCCTGCGGCCAGGCGCAGACGAGGCCGGCGTGGCGCCGGGGCCGCGCCGGGCGGCCGGCGAGCGCGGCGAGAATCGCGTCGCTGGGATCGGCGGGATAGGACCGGTGGGCGGAGGCGAGCCGCGGCAGCGCCCCCGCCTCCGAGAGCGCGCCGACGAGCTTGATCACACCCGTCCGAAGCGCGGCGGTCGCTTCTCGAGGAACGAGGTCACGCCTTCCCTGAAGTCGGGCCGGTCGAAGCTCTCCACCATCAGCGCAATCGCCTCCTTCTCCGAAGGTCCGAGATCGCGGGTGAGCTGCTGGTAGACCTGGCGCTTCATGATCCGCAGCGACGTCGGCGAGCAACCGGCGGCGAGGTCCGCGACGTAGCGACGCGTGGCCAGCAGCAGCTCGTCGGCGGGCAGGACCCGGTTCACCAGCCCGATCCGACACGCCTCCTCGGCGTCCACCATCCGTGAGGAGAACAGCAGGTCGAGCGCGTGGGAGGGACCGACGATGCGCGGCAGCAGCCACGCGGAGCCCCACTCGGCGACCAGCCCCCGCTTCGAGAAGGCCAGGGTGAACCGGGCGTTCTCCGAGGCGAAACGCAGGTCGCAGCAGAGCACGATCGGCACCGCGATGCCCGCGACCGGCCCGTTGATCGCGGCGATCACCGGCTTGCGCACCGACATCAGGTACGTGTAGGTGCCGCGGAAGTCCGCGCCGACCTCCGGGTCTCCCGGATCGGCGCGCAGCGCCCCGAGATCGGCCACGCCGCGCTCGCCCTCGCTGATGTCGCGCAGGTCGCCGAGGTCCGCGCCCGCGCAGAAGCCGCGGCCGGCGCCGGTGATCACGATCCCGACCGCCTCCGGATCGGCCTCGGCGCGCGCGATGGCGTGCTTCACTTCCGCAGCCATGCGCTGGGTCCAGGCGTTGAGCGCCTTGGGTCGATTGAGGGTGATCGTCGCGACCGGGTCTTCGACCTGGTAGAGGATCTGTTCGTAGGGGGCGGAATCGGCCGACATCGCGGAAACCTCCAGGATCGGGGGGCAATCGCCGAATCGTGCGCGCCACGCTACAACGCGCCGCGCGCCCTTGTCATCCGCCGCGCACGCGGGGCACCAGGTCGCGCTCGAGCAGCTCGGCCACCGCCGCGTGGCCGTCCGCGTTCAGGTGGCCGTCGTAGGCGTAGTAGAGCTCCCAGGGGCGCGATCGCGTGGCGGCGAAGTACTCGCCGGCGTCGAGCCACAGCGCGCCTCTCCGCTCTGCGACCTCGCGCGTGCTCTGCTCCAGCGGGTTCGGGGCCGGCGGGCGCAGGAACGTCTGGTAGATCGGGATGTAGAGCACGGCCACCGGCACGCCCGCCGCCTGGGACTCCTCGATCATCTGGTCGAGCAGCAGCGAGTTCCACGCGATCCTCTCCTTCCAGGCGTCGCTCTGCTCCGGGAGGTGGAAGGCGAAGCCGGAGGAGATCGGGGCGTCGGGGCCGATGACGACGTCGTGTGCCGCGATCGCCTCCTCCCGGGTCATGATGTGCTGCCCCGACTTCGCGCCGGGCTTCACGTAGGGGGTGCTGTGCGTCTGCTCGCCGCGCAGCCGTCGCTTGAGCTGCTGGATTCGCTTGCGCAGCACCAGCCCGTCGAAGGCGCGCGCGAGGCGGTGGCGGAGCGAGGTGTGAAGGCCCAGCTCCTCGGGAAGCTCCCGAAAGCGCTCGCCGATCGGCAGCTCGAAGCGCTCGCTCCAGATCGCGTCGTCCTCCGGGTCGTTGTCGAAGACCTGGACCAGCAGCCAGTCGGGGGAGAAGCGCGCGCGGATGTAGCGCGCCTGGGGGACGAACCAGATCGCGCAGCCGCCGTTCTTCGCCGAGTTCACGACCTCGATCCCAGTGTCGCGCTCGACGCGGTTCGCGAAGGTGTCCTTGAACTCCACCCCCCACCCGGCCGAGAAGGAGTCGCCCAGCAGCGCGATGCGCGGGACGCCCGGCGTCCGCTCGGCGCGCCGATCCAGACGGTCGCGGTAGCCGAACTGGTTGATCTCGTAGCGGACCCGGAACTCGTCGGTGAGCAGGTCGGCGGTCGCGCCGGGCTGGTAGGGAACCAGGACGCCCCCGTCGCGGAGACCGGTCTCCAGATTCACCTCCGGGACCACCTGGCGCGCAACGAGCTCGGCGAGGACCAGCGAGAACAGGACCGACAGCGCGAGCAGCACCCAGCGCACGCCCTACTCCCGCCCGAGCGACAGCATCACCCGCATCAGCTCTTCGTCGCCGTGGGTGCGCCACGCCTCGAGCTGTCCGGCTCCCAGCGGGTCGCAGGCGACGCGCAGCGGGCTCTGATCGTCGAGGATCGCGTCGGCGATCGCTCGCGCGGCGGTCTCGGCCGCGGTAGTGAGCGGTGTCATCGCGCGGCGCCCCTCCCACAGCGCCCCGGCGAGCGCCTCGTAGCCGGAGCAGGCGGCCGCCTCGGGCAGCCGGTCCGAGGCGGCGAGCATGTCGGTATCGATCGGGCCGGGAAGCACCTCGAGCACGCGGATGCCGAGGGGGGCGAGCTCCACGCGCAGCGACTCGCCGAGCGCGGCCACGGCCGCCTTGCTGGCGCGGTAGGCGGCGTAGAAGGGAACGGCCATCAGATAGGAGCAGCTCGTGACGTTGCAGACGACTCCACCGCCCGAGGCACGCAGCGCCGGCACCGCGCGCCGCACCACCTCGACGACGCCGAACAGGTTCGTCTCGAACATCTCGCGCCACAGAGACAGGGGGGCGTGCTCGACGGGAAGGTATTCGCGGTCCACGCCGGCATTGTTCACGACCGCGCGCAGTCCTTCCGGGATCGCGATCGTCTCCGGTCGCGTCACGTCGAGGGGCTCCACCACGAGGTGGCCACCCGTGCGGCGAGCGCTCTCGAGGAGCTCTCCGCCGTGCCCGGGGTCGCGCATCGTCGCGTGCACCGTGAAGCCGCGCTGCGCCAGCTCGAGGGCGATCGCGCGGCCGAGGCCGCGGCCGGCTCCCGTCACGAGGGCGGCGCCTTCCGCCTTCACGCCGTCTCGGATCCGGCGGGCGCGCCGCGGCGATCGCCGGCCATCCGCGATCCGGGAGCCGCCCCGTCGACGCGCACCTTGCGATGGGCGATCTCCCAGCTGCCGGCCGCCCGCACGAGCAGATCTGCGTAGCGGCCCCAGTGGTCGAAGCCCACCTCGGTGAAGACCAGGAAGTAGGAGGAGGCCCGGGCCGTGTCGGGGCCGGTCGGCTCGATCAGGATGCTCGACACGTGATGGCGGACCAGGGGGCGCGCGCACCCTTCGGCGAGCTGCGCCACCACCTGGGAGAGGCGGCTCCGGATCGCCGCGCGGCCCCGGATCTCGGCCTCCCCCTCGAGGTCGAGGACACCGGTCTCGGTGAAGCAGCGGATCAGCGCGTCCAGGTCGCCCCGGTCTCCGGCGTGGTTGTAGCGGCTGATGACGTCGCGGATCTGCTCGCGCGACGTCGCTTCGCCCGCGTCCATCGACCCTCCACCGCGGCGCCAGGTGTTGCGCAGCGGCCAGTTTCGCATACTCGCCGCCCATGACCATGGTCTCCTACCCCGCCGCGCTTCGGCGACACGCGGAGCAGACGCCGGACCGCGCCGCGCTCGTCTGCGGAGAGCGGACGCTGTCCTACGCCGAGCTCGACCGTGCCTCCAACCGACTGGCTCGGTCCTACGCCGAACGCGGCGTCGACCGCGGGGACTTCGTCACGATCGCCCTGCCCAACGGCCCCGAGTTCGTCCTGGCCTGCTTCGCGGCCTGGAAGCTCGGCGCCGTCCCCCAGCCGATCTCCGCGCGCCTTCCCGAGAAGGAGCGGCGGGCGATCCTGGAGCAGGCGGGTCCGGCGCTGGTCGTCGGCGCCGCCGACGTGGCGGCGGAGGACTGGCCGGGTGTCCGGTCCGGATTCACGCCCGAGCCATGCCACGGCGACGCGCCCCTTCCCGACCGCACCTCGCCTTCGCGGCAGGCGCTGGCCTCGGGAGGCAGCACCGGACGCCCGAAGCTGATCGTCGACGCGCTGCCCGCCGAGTGCGATCCCACGCAGCCCTTCTACGGCAACGAGCCGGGCAGCACGGTGCTGGTGCCCGGCCCGCTCTACCACGCGGCGGGTTTCGTCAACACCAGCGTCACGATTCTGTTAGGCGGTACCGTCGTGTTGATGGAGCGCTTCGATCCGGCTCGGTGTCTCGAGCTGATCGAACGCCACCGAGTGCACTGGGTCGCGTTCGTGCCGACGATGCTGCTGCGCATCTGGCGGCTTCCCGAGCAGGAGCGCAGCCGCCGCGACCTCTCCTCGCTCGAGCGCGTCGTGTCGAGCGGCGCCCCCTGTCCGCCGTGGCTGATGCGCGAGTGGATTGGCTGGCTCGGCCCCGATCGCGTGTTCGAGGCCTACGGCGGCACCGAGCGCATCGGTGGGACGCTGATTTCCGGCCGCGAGTGGCTCGCCCACCCGGGCTCCGTCGGCAGGCCCACCGGCGATCGCCGGATCCGCATCCTCGGCGCCGACGGCCGCGAGCTGCCTCCGGGCGAGATCGGCGACGTGTTCATGATGCCCCCCGGCGGCAAGGGCTCCACCTACCGCTACGTCGGCGCCGAGGCCCGGTCGACGGAAGACGGCTGGGAGACGCTCGGCGACCTCGGCTACGTCGACGCGGAGGGCTATCTCTACCTGGTCGATCGGCGCACGGACCTGATCGTCACCGGCGGCGCCAACGTCTACCCCGCCGAGGTGGAGGCCGCGCTGGAGGCGCATCCCCAGGTACGGTCGTGCGCGGTGATCGGCCTTCCCGACGACGAGTTCGGCCAGCGCGTGCACGCGATCGTCGAGGCGGAGCCCTCCGTCGTCGAGGCGGAGCTGCGCGCTCATCTCGCCCAGCACCTGGTGCACTACAAGGCGCCGCGCAGCTTCGAGTTCGTCGACGCGCCGCTGCGAGACGAGGCGGGCAAGGTGCGGCGCTCGGCGCTGCGAGAGGCGCGCATGCCCTCGGAGGGGCGATGACGCGAGGCGAGGACACGACCCTGGATCCCCGAACTCCCGTCCTGGTCGGCTGCGGCCAGGTGAAGCAGCGCTGCGACGACCCGCGCGAGGCCCAGGAGCCCCTGGCCCTGATGGCCCTCGCCGCCGAGCGCGCGGCCGACGACGCGGGGACGCGCGATCTCTTGCGCTCCCTCGACTCGATCCGCGTCCCCCATGGTCTGTGGCGCTACGCGAACCCGGCGGCGCTGCTCCGCGAGCGCTTCGGCTGCTCCCGCGCCCAGACCGCTTCGGGCCCGATCGCCGGCAGCACCGTCCAGCGGATGCTCTCCCACGCGGCGCGCGAGATTGCCGACGGGCGGCGCGACGCGGTGCTGCTCGTGGCCGCCGAGGCCGAGCGCACCAAGCGGCGTGCGAAGGCGGCCGGCGCCCCGCTCGACTGGACGGTGCAGGAGGGCCCGCCCCCCGACGAGACCTTCGCGTCCAAGGCGGCGGAGAAGGCCTTCGGCGCCTGGGAGCGGCGCTTCCGACCTCACCCTCCCCAGGCCTTCGCGCTGTTCGAGAACGCGCTGCGCGCCCACCGGGGCGAGGGTGTGCAGGCGCATCGCGCGCGCATCGCCGGGCTGTGGTCGCGTTTCTCCCGGGTCGCCGCGGGCAATCCCTACGCCTGGATCCGGGAGCCGAAGACGCCCGAGGAGATCGCGACGCCGACCGAGGTGAATCGCCTCGTGGCCTTTCCGTACACGAAGTTCCTGGTCGCGAACATGGTGGTCGACCTCGGGGCCGCGCTGATCCTCTGCTCGGTGGAGGCGGCGCGACGTCACGGCATCCCCCAACACCGCTGGGTGTTCCCGCACGCCGCCACCGACGTCTTCGAGACGACGCCCCTGGCCGTGCGCGCGACGCTCCACGATCAGGCCGCGATCCGCGCTGCCGGTCGCCGCGTCCTCGAGCTCGCGGGCGCGGCGCCCGAAGACCTCGCCCACGTGGATCTCTACAGCTGCTTCCCGGCGGCGGTGCAGATCGCGGCGGCCGAGGTCGGCCTCTCCACCGAGCGGGACCTGACCGTCACTGGCGGGCTCACCTTCGCCGGGGGTCCCTTCAACAGCTACGTGATGCACGCGATCGCGACGCTGATGGAGCGGCTGCGCAGCGAGCCGGGGAGCCTCGGGCTCTCGAGCGGGATCGGGGGCTACATGTCCACCCACGCCTGGGCGGTGTACTCGACGGCACCGCCCTCCGGCGGCTTTCGCTACGAGGACGTGACCGCGCGCGCCGCGTCGGACACCGTCGTCTGGGACGAGGACTACAGCGGCGAAGTCGTCGTCGAGGCCTTCACCCACCTGCCTGCCCCCAACGCGGGTGAGGACGGCGAGGACGACCGCCTGCTCGCCGCCTGCCGCATCGACTCCGGGCGACGCACCTGGGCGACCACCGACGACCCGGCGCTGCTCGAGGCGATGGTGCACGAGGAGATCGCCGGGCGTCGCGGGCGCGTGCGACCCGGAGGCGTGCTGGAGCTGCGGTGAGCGGCGGCGCGGAGCCGTGCCCGGTCCGGGTGGAGGACGTCGCGGCCTTCGAGCGCGACGGGGTGGTGTGCCTGCGCGGCGTCCTCTCTCGCGCGTGGCTCGAGCGCATGGCCGGGCCCCTGGAGCGCGAGCTGGCCGCCGCGCGCAGCGCCGACCTGTCGGCCATGTCGCGGCGTCTGGAGGGGCGCGGGGAGGAGGGCGTCGGGCGCTTCGTGGCCGGCACCGACCACTGGCGCCACGACGCGGACTTCCGCGCCTTCGCGGCCCTCTCGCCCCTGCCGCGGATCGCGGCCGCCCTGCTGCGTTCCGAGGCCGCCTATCTCTACGAGGACTCCGTGCTCGTGAAGGAGCCCGGCACGCGCGAGGTCACGCGCTTCCACCAGGACATGGGCTACTTCCACGTCGCAGGCGAGCAGGTCTGCACCACCTGGTGCCCGCTCGACCGTGTCACGGCCGACAGTGGTGCGCTGCGCTACGTGCGCGGCTCGCATCGGCAGCCGCGCCTGTTCAAGCCGAACCTGTTCGTCGTGCCCGTGGAGATTCCGGGGACCGAGGGCGAGTCGCTCCCCGACGTCGACGCCGACCCCGACGGCTTCGACCTGGTGAGCTTCGATCTCGAGCCGGGAGACGTGGCGGTGCACCACGCGCGCACCCTGCACGGCGCGTTTCCGAACGCCTCGACGCGGCGACGCCGCGCGATCTCGGTGCGCTATTGCGGCGACGACGCCTGCTACCGGATCCGAGCGGGCGCGCCGCGCAAGCCCCATCACGACCGCGTCCGCGATGGCGATCCGCTCGGCGACGCCGACTGTCCGCGCGTGTGGCCGGGTCAGCGGAGCAGGGACGGCGCATAGCCCTCGGGCGCCGCGTATCCGAGCAGCTCCAGCACCGTTGCGGCGAGATTCGCAAGACCGGGCTCGGCCACGTCCGCCAGCGCCAGGTCCGCGTCGGGCGCGTACACGTAGAAGGGCACGCGATTGAGGGTGTGGCTGGTCTTGGGCTTGGGTCGGCCCGCCTCGTCGAGCAGTGCGGCGCCGTCGCGTCCGCGCTCGAACATGTCGTCGCAATTGCCGTGGTCGGCGGTGACGACCAGGGCGCCGCCCAGGGCGGCGATCGCCCGCATGAGCCGTCCGAGCTGGAGATCGACGCACTCCATCGCGATCACCGAGGCGTCGAGATGACCCGTGTGCCCCACCATGTCGCCGTTCGCGTAATTGAGCCGCGCGTGGCGGAAACGGCCGGTGCGCAGCTCGTCGATCAGCCGGTCGGTGATCTCCGCGGCCTTCATCCACGGTCGCTCCTCGAAGGGACGCCGGTCGCTGGGCACCTCGACGTAGAGCTCGCGGGTCGCATCGATCATCCCGCTGCGGTTTCCGTTCCAGAAGTAGGTGACGTGTCCGAACTTCTGGGTCTCGCTGATCGCGAGCTGGTGCACGTCGTTGTGGACGAGGTACTCGCCCAGAGTGCGGTCGATCTCCGGAGGGGAGACGAGGTACTGCTTCGGAACGTGGAGGTCGCCGTCATACTCCATCATTCCGGCGAACTCCACGTCCGGACGTCGGCCGCGCTCGAAGCCCGGGAAGTCGTCCTCCTCGAAGGCCCGGGCGAGCTCCATCGCCCGGTCGCCGCGGAAGTTGAACAGGATCACCGAGGCACCGTCCCGGATCGGGCCCACGGGACCGTCCGCGTCGGCGATCACGAAGGGCGGCAGGTACTGGTCGCCCACCTCCGGGTTCTCGCGATAGAGGGTCTCGATCGCCTCGCGCGCGCTCGGGAAGGCGCGCCCCTCGCCCCGCACGTGGGTCTGCCAGCCGCGTTCGACGATCTGCCAGTCCGCCTGGTAGCGGTCCATCGTCACCAGCATGCGGCCGCCGCCCGAGGCGATCCGGTAGTCGCGGTCGCCCTTCCGGCGCAGCGTCTCGAGCAGCTCCTCGAGCGCGCCCACGTAGCCGAGCGCGCTGCGCTCGGGCACGTCGCGGCCGTCGAGCAGGACGTGCACGCGCACCGCGCGCACCCCCTCCTCGTCGCAGCGGCGCAGCATCGCGAACAGGTGATCGATATGGCTGTGCACGTTGCCGTCCGAGAGCAGGCCGATGAAGTGGAGCGGCTCACCGGACTCGCGCACCCGCTGGAGCAGCCGATGCCACACCTCGCCGCGGTACAGGCGCCCGTCGGCGATCGCCGCGGCCACGAGCTTCGCCCCCTGGTCGAAGATCCGGCCCGCTCCCAGCGCGTTGTGGCCGACCTCGCTGTTGCCCATGTCGTCGTCGCTGGGCATTCCCACCGCGGTGCCGTGGGCGAGCAGGGAGGTGGCCAGGGGCTGGCGGGCGAGCCAGTCGAGATGGGGCGTGCGGGCGAGCCAGACGGCGTCCGACTCGTCGTGGTGACCGATGCCGACACCGTCCATGATGCAGGCGACGACGGGCCCGCGTACGCCGGGGAATCGGGGATGCCTGGCGAGCTGCCAGGGGTCTCGGGTCATCGCGCGCTCCGCTCCCGGACGGGTTTCTAGTACAGGGGACCGCTGGGCGCCGACTCGACCGGGAGCGCCGTCCGCGACCAGACCAGCGCGCCCGCCGCGTATGCAGCGCAGACGGCTGCTGCACCCCCGAGCGTGGCCGTGACCCCGAAGGCCCCGGCGGCCGCGCCCATCGCCAGACCGCCCCAGGGTATGAGACCCGCCCAGGCCACCTGGAACAGACTCATCACGCGTCCCCGTTTCGTCTCGTGCACGATCTGCTGGATCAGCGTCTGGAGGCTCGTCATCACCGCGAAGTAGGTCCAGCCGATCACGAACTGGGCGATCATCACCACGGTGAGCGAGCTGGAGAACGCGAAGACGGCCAGCGATGCGCCATAGCCGAGCATCAGCGCCGCGGCCCAGGACATCGACGGCGAAGTCTCGCGGTACCCGATCGACAGCGCGCCGAACATCGCGCCGGAGCCGGTCGCCACCACGATCCAGGCGAAGTAGTCGATGCTGCCGAGCACCTCCTCGGCGAATACCGGGAGCAACGCCGAGTGTGAGACACCGAAGAGCGACAGGGTGGCGACCATGAGCAGGGCCGGCAGGGCGGGTCGCCGCTCGCGCGCGTGCCGGAAGCCGCCCGCGATGCGGACGACGATGCCGCCCGCCTCGGGCTCGCCCACGTGGCGTTCGACGCGCATCAACGCGATCAGCACGGCCGCGACGACGGCGGCCGCCGCGAAGGAGACGAAGGCCCAGTCGAAGTGGCCGGCCGCCAGGAAGGGCGCCGCCACCATCGGACCGACGACTCGGGTGAGGTTGTTCGCCGCCGACTGGAGCGACACCGCGCTCGACATGTCGGCGTCGGGCACGGCGTTGACGGCCACCGCAAAGCTGGCCGGCCCGGCGAAAGCGAAGCTCGTACCCATCCCGAGCGCGACCAGCAGCAGAAGAGGCTGGGCGATCGAGCCGGTGGCCGTGAGCGCGGCCAGCGTCGTCGAGAGCACCGCCACGCAGGCATAGCAGGTGAGCATGATCCGCTTGCGGTCGAATCGGTCGGCTGCGACGCCGGCGAGCGGCGCCAGCGCGAAGGCCGGGATGAACAGGGCGAAGAAGAGCCGACCCAGCCACACCGGATCGTTGTGGGAGATCCGCGCCATGAGCCCCTGCATCCCGATGAAGGAGATCCAGAAGCCGGTCTGGTTCACCAGGAAGGCGGCGAACATCAGCCGGTAGGGACGGTGCGCCAAGGCGCGGAAGGCGCGGCCGCGCGAAGACCCGAGGAAGCCGGGCGCACGCACCGCGGGGATCCCCATCGCCACCGGGTCGGCGGGATTGAGCGCGGCATCCCCCGGGTTCGCCCCGAGGCTCTCTTCGACGTGGGTCTTGACCATGGCGGATCGGGTGCCGGCGGGCGTCCGGCCCCGGAAGGCGTCGCAGTCTATCGCAGTCGCGTGGCCGCCGCGCCGCGTCGGTGCGGGGCCCCTCGAGGACGCGATAGGATCGCTCTCTCGCGCCCCGAGGAGCTCCGCGATGATCGATCTCGATCGCCAGGGGGACGTATTCGTCCTGCGCATGGATGAGGGGGAGAACCGCTTCCTGCCCGAGTCGATCGCGGCCTGGAACGAAGCGCTCGACGAGGTGGAGAAGGCGGCGGGACCGAAGGCGCTGGTGACGACGGGCAGCGGGAAGTTCTACTCGAACGGCCTCGACCTCGAGCACATGTCGCGCTGCGGCGACGTCGACGAATACATGTCGAGCGTACTGGCGATCATGAAGCGGGTCCTGGTGTTCCCCGCCTACACCGTCGCTGCGATCAACGGGCACGCGTTTGGCGCCGGCGCCCAGATCGCGCTTGCCCACGACGCGCGGCTGATGCGCAGCGAACGCGGCTTCTTCTGCATGCCCGAGATCGACATGAAGGCGTTCCTGCACCCGGGGATGACCGCGATCATCCAGGCGCGACTGCCCCATCAGAGCGCTCACGAGCTGATCGTCACCGGTAAGCGCTACCCGGCCGCGGCGGCGCTGGAGCGGCGGATCGTCGACCGCGTCGTGCCCGAGGCGGAGCTCCTCCCCGCGGCGGTGACGGCGGCGGGCGAGTGGGCGGCGAAGGCCGACCCGGTGATGAGCGTCCTGAAGCGGGACATGTATCCCCGCGTGCTCGAGGCGCTCGACGCGCGCCTGTCCACCCGGCGTTAGGCGGATCGGCCGGCGACGTGGACATCCTGTGGGAGAGTGCCGTCTGCCGCGTCGAGGAGATCCCCGACGGCGGCGCGCGCGGGCTCGTCCTGCCCGACACGGGGGAAGGGGTGGTCCGCATCCTGGTGCTGCGCCGTGGCGACGCCGTGCTCGCCTATCGCAACCGTTGTCCTCACCAGGGTACACCGCTCGACCTGCGCCCCGACGACTTCCTCGACCGCGAGGGAAGACACATCGTGTGCGCCACCCACGGCGCGGTCTTCCGCAAGGAGGACGGGG
>Ga0315553_10002723_pt1 | contig 14064 bp, 11 predicted proteins | sample SalMarSW160140MG_FD_203099 | JGI IMG/M metagenome (GOLD analysis project Ga0315553, IMG submission 203099) | Salt marsh sediment microbial communities from the Plum Island Ecosystem LTER, Massachusetts, United States - Salt Marsh Sediment SW1601-40 ... | reverse complement strand
TGTGGTTTCGGTCTGTTTCAAGGTACTCTTATTTTTAACCAAATATAGTAGAACTCTTTGGAACAGATTGCTCCCGGATATTCAGCGACTCCTCGATCCTTTGTTTACCGCCATCGTGGACTCGCCGCCGTGGGAGTGACGGACACTTGCGGGGATCGGAGCTAAGCTGTGCAGATTCGAACGGTATCCGGTCTGCGAGACCGAGGAGACTGGAATGTCGATGAGCCCGTTAGCGCGACAGCTTAGCAGCCTGGCCACCCCTGTGCTGGTGATCGACGCGCAAGTGTTGCGCCGCAATATCCTGAAGATGGCTCATTACGCGCAGAGCGTAGGGCTAGGCCTTCGACCCCATGTGAAGACGAGCAAATCACGCCAGATTGTCGCCATGCTGCGTGAGGCCGGCGCGGTCGGCATCGCTGCCTCGAAGGTTACGGAAGCCGAAGTGCTCGCAGATCCCGGAGATGATTTGCTACTGGCGTACCCGCCTGTCGGTCTGGAGCGACCCGAACGCTTGGCCAATTTAGGAAAAGATCGAACGGTTCGGGCCGCCATTGATTCGGCCCTTGCGCTGCAAGCGGCGGCCGCCGCTGCCCAAGAAGCCAACGTCACCATTGGACTATTGGTAGACGTCGACGTTGGGTTGGGACGCACTGGCGTACAGTCATCTGGCCAGGCGCTCGAATTGGCTCAGCAAATCGAGAAGACCCGGGGCGTACGACTCGACGGCATCATGGTTTTTCCCGGGCACATCTGGCATCCTCCGGGAGAACAGGCCGACGCGTTGGGGGCCGTCAGCGCGATCCTGGAAGAGACGCTCGATTTGTGGAAACGACACGGACTGGTGGCGTCGATCGTTTCGGGAGGGTCCACGCCGACGGCATATCAGTCTCATCTGGTCAAACAATACACGGAGATTCGTCCTGGCACATATATCTTCAACGACATGAACACCGTCCGCGGTGGTTTCTGCTCGCTTGAGGACTGCGCTGCGCGTGTTGTATGCACGGTTATCAGCGACGCGGCACCGGGGCAGGTGGTGACGGACGCCGGTTCGAAGACGCTGGCCAGCGACCTGTGTTTGCCCGCCCGCGAGAGCGGCTACGGCCACGTGGTCGAGTATCCCGAGGCAAGGATTGCCCACCTTAGCGAGGAGCACGGACGCGTCGACACCACTGCCTGTGCTAGACGGCCGACGGTGGGCGAGCGCCTGACCGTAATACCCAACCACATCTGTCCCTGTGTCAACTTGCAGGACACCGCTTGGTGGATTGAGCCGAATGAACCGCCGCGGTTGCTACCAATCGATGCACGGGGGAAACTGATATGAGAGATTCAAGCTCTGGGTTCCGATTGATTAAGAATCCGGGTTTACCTCAAATACCGTTGGTTGAATGCGGGACGCGCTCCGCGGCGAAATCTTGATATCCACGAATAGGGACTCATTAACTCGGTACCCGAAACACGGAGCTATTCGGTGATCATTGACGTTCATAGTCACGCCTGGGAGTTCCCGCGGCATTTCGATGAAGAAGTGCTTCGCCAGGCGCAACGAGCGCGTGCCGGTGGAGAAGTCGATCTGACGGTTCGGTACGAAGATTATCGGGTTGCGGCTCCAGACGACGTGCGAACGATCGTCTTCGGCGGCAAAGCGCGCCGTAGCAAAAAATGGGTGGACGACCAATACATTGCCGCTTACGTGGCGGCACATCCCGAGCATCTGATCGGCTTTTTCTCGCTCGACCCAACGCAAAACGGCTGGCAGAACGAAATGCGCGAGGGGCACCAGGATCTGGGATTGCGAGGCATCAAGCTGCTGCCCATGTACGCCGGATTTCGCCCCAATGATCCGCTGCTCGATCCTCTGTGGAAGTATGCCGGAGACCACGGTTTGCCGGTGCTGCTGCACGTCGGCACGACGTACGTGACTCAGGCACCTTTGGAGTGTACTCTGCCGCGCCATCTCGATGACGTGGCGATTCGACATCCGGAGGTGAAGATCGTGATGGCCCACCTCGGCCATCCCTACGAAGGTGAGTGCATCGCGGTGATTCGCAAACACCCGAATGTCTATGCCGACATCAGCGCTTTGTACTACCGGCCGTTTCAACTGTATCACAGTCTGATGTTGGTTCAGGAATACGGGGTGTGGGACGAGTTGCTCTTTGGCACCGATTATCCCTTCACAACGGTCAATGACACGATGAAGGGGTTGCGCGGTCTCAACAACATGGTTGAGGGGACCCGCTTGCCTCGCCTCGATCCGGAGCAGATCGAGGCATTGATCCATCGCGACAGCTTGCATTTATTGAATTTGGAATAGACCGACACGCCCGTGGGCTGAGGCGAACAAACGATGACAAACAAGGCGCACGATTCCGAGTATGATCCAGAGAGAGTGAGCAGTGCCGAGCGCGGCACGACGGTCGGCATCGTCGGGCTCGGTCTCCTGGGTAAAGGGATTGCCACATGTCTATTGGGTCATGGCCTGAGAGTGGTCGGATTGGCCCGCCGCAGTGCGACTCACCGTGAGGCCGCCAACTATATAGAACAGGGAATTGAGGAACTAATCGAGCACGCCGATTTCGACCCCGCGCTGCGGGAAACGTGGCGTGCTCGCTGCACGCCCACCGACGATTACAAATCGCTATCCGAATGTGGATTCGTCATCGAAAGCGTGGCCGAGGATTTCTCGGTTAAACAGTCGGTGTTTGACCGGATTGAGAGCGAAATTGGTCCGGACGTACCGATCGCCAGCAACACCTCGGCGCTGCCCATCAGTCGGCTACAACAAAGTCGTCGACATCCCGAGCGGTTTCTGGGAATGCATTGGGCTCAACCGGTTCATGCGGCCCGTTTTCTCGAGATCATTCGTGGCGAGCAAACATCGGACGCGGTCATGGATTTCGCCGAGCAACTCGGCCGCCTTGTGGGCAAGTCGCCATCCATCGTGCGGAAGGACGTGCCAGGTTTCATCGTCAATCGGTTAGGGTACGCCGTGCACCGCGAAGCGATGCATCTTGTGGAATTAGGGGTCGCGGACATCGAGACGATTGACCGGGCCTATCGCAACGCCGTTGGAATGTGGTCCACGCTGTGCGGACCTTTCCGCTGGATGGACCTCAACGGCGGACCAGCGATGTACGCTCAAGGGATGTCCAGTGTGCTGGGCGACCTCTGCACGTCGCCGGAAGTGCCCGGTTTGGCGCAGCGGTTGGCCGAAGAAAACGCACGGGGCATTGTGAACGGCCGTGGCTTCTACCAATACACGGAGGAAGAAAGTGCAGAGTGGCGGCGGCGGTTGCATGAGCGAGTTTGGCAGGTCCGCGACATGTTGACCGACGCCCCTGAATCGCCGGAAGTGCAGACATGAAACTCATCGTTGACGGGCATCTCGATCTGGCTTGGAACGCCATGTCCTTTGGGCGCGACATCACGCTCCCCTTAGACGAGATCAATCGGCAGGAAGCCTCACTGGCCGACAACCCGGGACGCGGCCGGGCCACCACGTCGCTGCCCGAGATGCGGCGTGGCGGCGTGATGCTCTGCCTCGCTACGCTGATGGCCCGCGTTCGTCCCCATGCGATGTCCCCACCCGGACCGCTGCGCATCAACCTCGATTATTCGTCTGCCGCCATGGCGTTCGGTGCAGCCCAAGGACAGTTGGCGTATTACCGGTTACTCGACGAGCAGCGACACATCCGGTTGATCGGCGATGGGGAGACCCTCGACAAACATTGGCGACAGTGCAGCACGGCGCCGCTAGACGAAGTGCCGGTCGGTGTCATTCTCGCCATGGAAGGCGCCGGACCAATCGTCGAGCCTGCCCAGGTCGGCGCTTGGCACGTTGCCGGCTTGCGGTGTCTGAATGTAGTGCACTATGGCAGAAACCGCTACGCGGTCGGCACCGGCGACTCAGGGCCGCTCACCTCCGATGGCAGACGCCTGCTCAGAGAGATGGAACGCGTAAACATGATCCTGGATACGACGCACCTCTCGGATCCCAGTTTCTTTGATGCTGTGGACTGTTTTGGTGGTCCGGTCCTGGCTTCGCACCAGAACTGCCGCGCGCTCGTGCCAGGAGACCGTCAGTATTCTGATGAGCAAATCCGTCTGTTGATCGAGCGCGGCGGCGTCATCGGCGTGATGATGGACGCACTGATGCTCTCGCCAACCTGGCGGAAGGGTTACTCCGAGCGGAGTGAAGTGGGGCTGCAAGCCGTGATAGATCACGTGGACCATATCTGCCAACTGGCGGGAAACTGTCGGCATGTGGCTCTCGGAAGCGACCTGGACGGCGGTTTCGGCCGCGAACAGTGTCCCGAAGGGCTCGACACGATTGCGGATCTGCAAAAAATAGATGGTTTGCTACGCTCTCGCGGATACGGTGACGACGACGTTGACGCCCTATTTCACAACAATTTGTTGCGATTTCTGAATGCTAACCTGGCAGGAACCGGTGCCGAATTGAACGAGGAACCCGGCGTGAATTTTGCGGCTGGTCCCGCTGCCAAGCCCCTGTCGGACGGCGCGGAAGTTGTCCAGGATAATTAAGCGCTATCGGGAGAGAGTCTTTCGACAAGCTATCTACGTCATAAATATGAACGGATTTTCACAGGAAGGACAATTGCGGAAGGATAATATCCAGATGGTGAAGGGGTAGCCTCGGGGCTCCTGGTATTCGGTAATCCGCTTTAGTATGCTGATACATGGACATGATCGAGCGAAGTGAAGTTAATTTATTGCTGAACATGCGATTGAACCAATCTCGGAGAGAACCCCATGCGGCCTAGTCGAATCAAAGCGAAACTGGCACGCGACGAGCCAGTGCTGATAACCACACTCCATCTGACGGACCCGTCGATTTACGAACTTGCCAGCTTGATGGGTTTCGATGGCATCTGGATGGATTTGGAACATCACATCCATAGCCTGGAAACGGCGGGTGAGCTCATGCGGGCGGCGCGCGTCGGCACGGCGGACGTCGTCGTACGGCCGGCCAAGGGCGAGTTCATGCGCATGGGCCGCATTCTCGAGGCGGGGGCGCACGGCATCATGTATCCCCGTTGCGACGACGCAAAAGAAGCACGTGAGGTGGTTCGCTGGTCGAAGTTCGCTCCGCTCGGTGAGAGAGGTTGCGATTCGGCAAACGCTGATGCACCGTATTGCTCGATGCCCATTGACCATTATGTGAAAGAGGCCAACGAGCAGACCTTTGTGATCGTGCAACTTGAACATGCCAGTGCCATCGAACAAGCGGAAGCGATCGCGGCGGTCAAAGGTATCGACGTGCTGATGCTCGGGCCGGCGGACTATAGTGTCTTGAGCGGCATACCAGGTCAGTTGCGGCACCCCACGATTCAAAAAGCAAAAGAAAAGATTGCCGCCGCCGCGCGGAATGCCGGCATCCATTGGGGTTGTCCGAGTTTGACGCTGACGGACATTCGCGAAAATCTGGAGATGGGCGCCCGATTCATCTGTCACAACGCAGATATCAGGATCATCAAAAGCGGGCTGGAGAGTATTCAAAGCGATTGTGAGCCGCTCGGTTTCACCTTCAACAACCAGTTTAATGATCGACTCGCTGCGGAGCACGATGGCAAGCAAGAAAGGGGCACATCGGCCAAGTCGGGAGGCCAGACTCCAGGGGCGAGGGTTCAGAGTCCAAAACCAGAAGTTGATCATCCCACCTCGAATGTGTGAACGAGCGACTTGTCGTTTTTAGCAACGGCGGCTATGCCGACTTGGGACTTCGACGTCTCCGGCAGGGAAGAGTTCGCGGATAGCTGACCACTTCAGTTTCTTTCGCTTCCAAACCAAGTACGGGCATGGCGGACGAACTTCTTCGAGTGTTGGTGATCGGTGTCGGTTCCATCGGTGAAAGACACCTCCGCTGCTTTGGACAGACAGAGCGATGCCGGGTTTCTCTTTGCGAGGTAAATCCGACGCTACGAGACGAGATCGGCAAGCGGTACCACGTTGAGCGATGTTTTCCCGACGTTGGCGCAGCCCTTGCCCAATCGCACGATGCGGCGGTCGTGGCCGTCCCGGCACATTTGCACGTTCCGATCGCCCGACAAGCCGTCGAAGCGGGCGTCCACGTCCTCATCGAAAAGCCTCTGTCGGTCACCATGGACGGTGTCGACGAGCTCAGACAGGCAGTTGAAGAACGCGCTCGCGTGGCCGCCGTCGCCTACGTGCAGCGAGCGCATCCGGCTCTTGCCGCTATGAAAGACGCGATTGCTGAAGACCGATTTGGTCGACCGTTGCAACTTGTCGCGGTTTCCGGTCAGCACTTTCCCAAGTATCGTCCTGCCTATGTCGACACTTACTACGCCGACCGGGCAACGGGCGGCGGTGCGATCCAGGACGCGATCACCCACTTGTTTGACGCCGGGCAATGGTTGGTCGGTCCGATGGATCGGCTGGTGGCAGACGCCGACCATCAGGCGCTGTTCGGCACGACGGTCGAAGATGCGGTGCATGTCGTAGCGCGCCACGGGGTCGTCATGGCAGCTTACGCACTGAACCAGTTTCAGCCGCACAATGAAAAAACGATCACGGTGGTGTGCCAGCGAGGAACGGCCCGGTTCGAATATCATCGAAATCGCTGGCGGTGGATGACCGAACCGGACGAACCGTGGCACGATGAACCCGTCCCAATCCTCGACCGAGATACGCTCTTTGTCCGGCAGGCGGACAACTTTTTGGACGCCGTGGAGGGCAAGTCCGAACCGCTTTGTTCGCTGCAGGACGGCATTCTATCGCTGGGCGCAAACCTTGCCGCCCTGGCCTCCGTGGAGAGCCAAGAATGGGTAGCCGTTCCACGAGCCGGTGCGGTTGGGAATCCGTCCGGCCGCGAGTCAATGACCGCCAACGAGATTTCCCCGTGAACGACTGCGCAACTCCTTTGGTACCAACCTATGAATTCCCCATCGAACGAACCGACCGTACAACAGGCCTTCGATCTGAGCGGCAAGGTGGCGCTGGTGACGGGAGCGGGCGGCTACCTCGGGGGCGCGATCTCACGGGCGCTGGCCGAAGCAGGAGCACGGGTCATCGCGACCAGCCGCGACGAATCGCGGGCCGAGGCCCTGGCGCGGGAGTTGACCGATCCGCACGGCGTCGGGCACATCGGCATCGCGCTGGATCACCTGAGCGCCGAGTCGATCAATCGGGGGATCGAGCTTTCACTCCAACGGACCGGTCAGATCGACGTCGTGGTAAACAACGGTCATGATCCGCTGGGAAAGGACTGGTCGGAGGTGACGGCCGAGCAGTTTTCTCGCCAACTGGCAAACGCGACCGGGTACTTTCTTTTGGCACGTTGCGTCCGCAATCACGCCGTGGAGCGGGAAGCACCAGCGAGCATTATCATGATCGGTTCAATGTATGGATTGGTGGCTTCGTATCCTGACGTCTATGAAGAGCTTTCTCCCGCCAGTCCCGCCGCCTACCAGGCGCTCAAAGGCGGGGTCATCCAACTGACGCGGCACCTGGCTGTTTACTGGGCTCGCGATCGGGTTCGGGTCAACTGCCTGAGTCCAGGTCCGTTTCCCCAACCTCAAGTCTCACAGAAGTTGGTCGGCCGCATCGAGGCCAAGTCGCCAATGCAGCGGATCGGCAAGCCCCACGAAATCAAAGGCGCCGTCTTACTGCTGGCCAGCGACGCGGGCAGTTATATCACCGGCCATAATCTGGTTGTCGACGGGGGTTGGACTGCTTGGTAGACACCGGCCACTGGGGATGAACCATGAAGCCACGTTTGTCTGTTATCTCTTTCCTTGTTGTCACGTTGTTGACCGGCATCTCGGCGTCCGCGGTCGGCCAGGTCAACGGGCCCATCGACGTCGGCAATCGGCTCGAGCCTTTCGTCGACGACTACATGATCGACTCGATTTCAGGCGAGGCCGAGCTGCGGTTGCACACCCCGATCAATCGCGAGGTTGCCATTACGCACGATCAGCCGTGGGAAGGCAATACTTGTACCTATCACACGGTCTTCAAGGATGATGGCCTCTATCGCATGTATTATCGCGCAAGTCACAACATTGAGGATGGCACCGGAAAGACCAAGGCTCATCCCGCCTACACATGCTACGCCGAAAGCACAGACGGCATCCACTGGACCAAGCCGAACCTCGGCCTCTACGAGTTCAACGGGTCGAAGGACAACAACATCGTGTACATCGACGGGTTCGGTAACTTCGCACCGTTCAAAGACGCCAATCCCCGCGCCAAGCCCGACGAGAAATACAAAGCCGTGGCCGGGTACAAAGTTGGCGGCCTCTACGCGTACAAGTCGCCCGACGGCATCCACTGGGAGAAAATGCACGACGATCTGGTGATCACTGACGGGGCCTTCGACTCCCTGAACCTGGCGTTCTTCGATACGGTTCGCGGCTGCTATGTCGCCTTCTTTCGCGACTTTCGCGACGGCAAGCGCGACGTCAAGACATGCACGTCGGATGATTGTCTCCACTGGACCGAGCCGGTGTGGCTCGAGTACCCCGGCGCGCCGAGGCAACACCTCTACACCAACGGCATCCGGCCCTACGCGCGGGCCCCTCACATTCTCATCGGGCTGGCGAAGCGATACATCTCCAATCGCAATCCATCGGGCCATCCAGCCAAGGGCGTCTCCGACGCGGTGTTGATGACCAGTCGCGACGGGCGGAATTTTCACCGCTGGTCCGAGGCGATCATACGACCGGGCCTACAGAAGTCGCGGTGGATCAATCGCAACAACCTGCCGGCGTGGGGACTGGTCGAAACCCCGTCGGACGTGCCCGGTACCCCGAACGAATTGTCTTTCTACACGACCGAAGACTACTACGTAGGTGACGCCGCCAAATTACGCCGCCACACCTGGCGACTGGACGGCTTCGCGTCTATTCACGCACCTTACGTGGGTGGCGAGGCAGTGACCAAGCCCCTCGTATTCGCTCATCCCGGAGGAATGGAACAACGAGCTGCCGCCGATGACCGTCAAGCTGCAACTACTGACGATGACGCTGCCTCTGCCGACAAAAACACGGAGATTCGGTTGTTACTCAACGTCTCAACGTCGGCCGCCGGTCGTGTCCTCGTGGAATTGCAGGATGAAAACGGCCGACCGATTCCCGGCCACGCCCTATCCGACTGTGATGAGATTCTGGGGGACGCCATCGAGTGGCCGGTCTCCTGGAACGGCAACGGCGATCTCTCCGCGTTGGCCGGCCGGGCCGTCCGCGTTCGCTTCAAGCTGAAGGACGCGGACGTCTATGCACTGCGGTTTCGAGCTGAGTGATCAGGTTGCAAGCAGACTTGCCGAACGATGGACCCGAACCGGCGCACGTTGTTCAGCGTGCGGCGGACTCGGCAGCGTCGCGTGCCTGGCGAGCCCGTTCCACGCGTTGTTTCTGATCGGCGATCTCGCGATCGAGCGATTCGAGCTCGGCCTCAACGGCCTTCTTGGCCTGTTGGATTTGCTCCTCAGCCTCGCTGCCGGCTGCCGGCTGATTGCCTAGTGATTTGAGCAAGTCCCGGGTTGCTTCGCTCGACTTCTGCGCCCGCTCTACGGCCTGGTCCAGCTCGGCCTGCGGATCGCCCGTGGCTTTGTCATTCTCCTCGGCGGCGGCTTGCTGCGTTGTACTCAGCACGTTATCCAACATCTTCAGGGCGTCTTCCGGGGTCGGCTGGCCGACGGATTTCAGTTTGTCCTCAAGCTGCTGCTTCTGGTTTTCTAGCCGATTGAGCGTCTCCAGTTCGGCATTGTAAGTGGCAACGAGGTCGGCATAACTCGGGCCCTGCCGCGGTTCGGCCGGACTGCCGCAACCGATCGTGACCGAGACGATGGCCACCGGAATGATGGCGAAAAAATGCGAATGAGCGTTTGGGATGGACATGGTATTTTCCTATCGTGGAGTGATCCGTAATAGTCGTGCTGACGACTGGCCGGCACACCTCGCCAGCCAAGCGTCAACTTACCAGTGACAAATTCGCGGAGCAAGATAGCCAACCGGTTTATCTGTCCGGAAGGCTCGAATTGGCTGCCAGTCGACTGGCCAGAGAAATGTGAAAGGCATTCGTAGCCTGTGCCGCTCAAAAAACATTCTCCCGCAGCACCCTGCATGTTTGACGGCGCATGCGGTATGATAATGTACTATAAAAGGTCTCTGGAAAACATTGTCACGGGTGACGAGTGCCCGCCCATGTCCACCCTCTGCTAATTTGCGACTGCCCTGCCATGATTCGTTTTCGACCCTCCATCATTACATTCCTGCTTTCCGGTATCTTCCTTTCCTGTATCTTCACGATTAATGGCCACGGTATCTGCCGGGCCGACAGCGAGGGCATTCAATCGCGTCCCAACGTGCTCTTCTTCGTGGTGGACGATCTCCGGCCGAACCTGGGTTGTTACGGTTACCAGACGGCACACACGCCCCATCTCGACCAGCTGGCCCAGTCGAGTCTGCTGTTCGAACGAGCTTATTGCCAGATTCCCTCCTGCAGTCCGTCGCGATCGTCCTTCCTAACGGGTCTCCGCCCGGACGTCATCAAGGTCTACGCGAATAAAAAACACTTCCGCGAAACGGTACCCGACGCGATCACACTGCCACAGTATTTCAAACAGCACGGCTACCACACGCAGTCACTTGGCAAAGTTTTTCACGGCATATGCAAGAACGAAATCGTCGAAGACCCGCCGTCCTGGTCTGTGCCTGCCTGGCGGCCTGAAGCAACCCAGTATCTGACCGAACCGAGTATCGAGATTCTCCGCCAGAGATATCCACGCTATTTCGACGGTAAGCGACCGGTCGAGGAACTGATGGCACTGCGGAAATTCAAAGGACCCGCGTTTGAAGCACCGCAAGCCGAGGACACAGACGTGACCGACGGCCGTATCGCCGCGAAGGCTGTCCAGGTGTTGGGAGAACTGAAAAAGGAGGATAAGCCGTTCTTTCTTGCCGTCGGTTTTGTCAAGCCGCACGCGCCGTTCGTCGCGCCACAGCGCTATTTCGACCTGGTTGACCCGGCCGCCGTCGAGTTGCCTGCCGTGAGGGAGTTACCGCAAGGAACGACCCCGCTGGCAGCTACCTCGCGTGAGATGCAGGGGTACTTTGGCGTGCCACAATCCGGCGTATTCCCGCCCGAAACCACCCGCCGGTTGACGAGCGCTTACGACGCCTGCGTGGCCTTTGTCGACGCACAGATTGGCTTGGTGTTAGACGAATTGGACCGTCTCGGTTTGCGGGAAAACACCATCATCGTCGTGATCAGCGATCACGGTTATCATCTGGGTGAAGTGGGCCAATGGTGCAAGAACACGAACTTCGAGGAGGCGCTCCGCGTACCGCTGCTCATCTCAGTGCCCGACGCGGGGGAATCGCACGGACGAAGGACGCGAGCGCTGGTCGAATTGCTCGACCTGTACCCCACGCTGGTCGATCTGTGCGAGCTGCCGCCGCGGACGGGCCTGGCCGGTACGAGTTTCAAGCCGCTCTTGGCCGCCCCCGATCAGCCGTGGAAAAAGATGGCACGGAGCCAGCACACTTCCAAATTGCACGATCCGACCGTGCCTGTGGGCTATTCCGTGCGGACGGACCAATTTCGCTACACGCAGTGGAGAAGCCCAAACGGGAAGATCGTTGCCGAGGAGCTGTACCGGATCGAGAACTGCCGCACTCCGGACAAAAATTTGGCCAGCGACCCGGCGGAGGCTGCAACGCTCGCGGAAATGCGCAAGTTGTCCAATATCGGTACAAGCAAGTAGCTGGCCCACCCTCCTGAATAGGATGGTGGCCTTCACAGCGTATTTTCCAAACGCGCAGCGTGGCAGCACCACGACGCTATCGCCCTTCGTCCGACCGCTGCGAAAACAACCGCTCCACGTCCGTCTTGGAAACCTTGCCCATCGCGTTTCGAGGCAACGACTCGACCGAGAGCAGGAGCGTCGGTACCTTGTATGCCGCCAGCCGCTCCTTGGCCCACGGGCGCAACTCCTCCAGTGTCAGATCCTGTCCGTGTCGGATCACCAGTGCCGCAGCCACGCGCTGTCCCCACTCCTCATCGTCGACCCCCACAACCGCGCAGTCGCCAATCGCTTCGTGCAATCGCAGCACCTCTTCGATCTCCAGGGCCGACACCTTGTACCCGCCGGTCTTGATGATGTCGACGCTCTCCCGGCCCAGGATGCGATACTGACCCTCGTCGACCACGGCAACGTCGCCTGTACGAAACCAGCCGTCGTGAAAGGCACGCTCGGTCGCCTCCGGCCGCCGCCAATACTCACGAAACACGGCCAGACCGCGCACCTCAATCTCACCGGGCACGTCAGACGGCACCGGCTTTCCTCGCTGGTCGACGCGGCGCACTTCGACCCCCGGCAGCGGAATCCCGACGTGGCCCGCCACGCGCTCGCCGCGCAGCGGGTTGGAAAGTGCCATGCCGATCTCCGTCATGCCGTACCGTTCCAAGAGAACGTGGCCCGTAATTTCCTGCCATCTTGCCAGCGTCCTCACCGGCAGTGCGGACGATCCGGAAACCATTAACCGCATCTGGGAACAACCGGCCGAGTAAGCCCGCTGCCGCTGCTCGGGTGCAGCCTCCCAGGCGGCAATCAACTTCGCGTAGATCGTCGGCACGGCCATGAACAGGGTCAAATCACCCTGTGCGAATCGCTCCCACACGGCTCCTGCATCGAAAGGCACCAGAAACTCGCACGCCGCACCCGACCACAGAGTACAGGACAGCACATTGACGATTCCGTGAATATGATGCAGCGGCAGCACGTGCAGAATGCGATCGTCCCGGGTCCACTGCCACGCCTGTTCTAACGACGTGATCTGTGCCTCGATGTTCGCGTGGGTCGTCACCACACCTTTGGGTCGACCGGTTGTGCCGCTGGTGTAGAGCATCATGGCACGCCGATCCGCGTTGATCGTGGGCAGACTCTGAGCCACGTCGTGCGATAGCGAGTCGCTGGTCCGCAAAAGGTCACTGGTCCTCAAAAATCGGGTCCGACGAGCAGCTGCGATTTGAGTTACGCGGTCGGCGAGCGTTGCGTCGGCGATCACCGCGCACGGCTCCGCGTCGTCCAGCACATACTCCAATTCGGGCGGCGGGTGCATGGTGCCCAAGGGAACGGCTACGGCCCCGGCTCGCCAGATACCCCACTGCACGGCGACGTATTCAAATCCGGGAGGAACAAGGAAACAGACCCGCGCTTCGTTCAGATCGTCTGCGCCGTGCAACAGTGTGGCCGCTACCCGTGTCGAAGCGTCGAGAAGCTCACCGTAGGTCCACCTGCCAGCGGAGGAGGCGACCGCCGTGGAGGACGCGAAACCACCGGCCCGTTCGATCAACGTGATTCCACTGGCCACGGTTGCTCCCTTGTGCCGACGCTCGTGTTGAGGGCGAAAATGAGCATGCAGTTCGGAACGAAGATGACAGCTCCAAAGTGTGTCGTTGCCGAACCTATTGGTCGGCCGCGCAGGGGTCAATAGAGGAACCGCTTGAGTGTTAGAGCGGTTTACAAAAATGCGTTCTGAGGGCAACCATCGGGAGCCCGGCAATCGAGGGAAAACAGCACGACCTCCAGAACGTGTTTTCCGATGTTGCTTTCTGTGGGAAGGCGGACCGCTGGCCGCCGCGTGCTGATCGCTGGCGAGGTCGCTATTGCGTCTGGGAATTCAATCGAGCAACCTGGGCCGAATCGAGACTTAGAGCGTCCCAACACAACCTGTCGGACACAAGCTTTTTCCCGAGGAATAGCGTACTAGCGCGAGTCGCACTCACATGTTCCGGTACCCGATCTACTATATCAGCACGAATCGGCTCTGTATGCGGATCACCCAAGTGATATCTGCTCTAGCAGCAGTTTTGTCTGACAGCTCTTGTCAAAGTCCTGCGTCAAACCTGGTGCACTTGGCTTTCGCAAGCGACCTGGTTGCCGGACGTATCGCCATTTTCCCCGTGCCGGTCGCTTGCCGCAGGAGATTGCCCGCGCTGAACGGAGAGCCGCTCGACCATGGCGTTGAAATCGGTTGCGAAGGTTTCCCAGGCGTCGCCCTTGCGAACCTGCAA
>Ga0315553_10002722_pt1 | contig 14070 bp, 9 predicted proteins | sample SalMarSW160140MG_FD_203099 | JGI IMG/M metagenome (GOLD analysis project Ga0315553, IMG submission 203099) | Salt marsh sediment microbial communities from the Plum Island Ecosystem LTER, Massachusetts, United States - Salt Marsh Sediment SW1601-40 ... | reverse complement strand
GATGCCTCCGGCGCCACCGCCACCTGGCTGATGGGGCCCGACGGGGCGCCGGCGTCGACGCCGTTCTACTTCTCGCTTGCCGGCTGGGATCTCGCCGCCAGCGGCGATTTCGGCGGTGATTCCGCCACCGACCTCCTGTGGCGCAACGACTCCGGCCAGACCGCCATCTGGATGTTGGCGGACGGAAACGTTGCCAGCAACTACTTCTCGTATGACTCCACCGGCTGGACCCCGCTCGGCCAGGGCGACTTCAATAATGACGGCCTCACCGATGTGCTGTGGCGGCAGGATTCCACCGGCAGCACGGCCAGTTGGCTGATGGGGAACGGTGGTCCGGCGGCGACGCCGTTCTACGGGTCGTCCGCCGGTTGGGACCTGGCGGCGACAGCCGACATCAACGGCGACGGCACCACCGACCTGATCTGGCAGCAGGGCAACCAGATCGCCGAGTGGCTGACGCAGCCGGGTTCGGGGGAGCTCGCAGCGGGCTCATTCCTCGGCGATGCCGGGAGCTGGTCGCTGATCGGCAGCGGCGACTTCAACGGCGACGGCACCGACGACCTCCTTTGGAAGAACACCGACGGCACGGTGGCGTCCTGGCTGATGGAGAATGGGGCGATCGCCTCGACACCGATCTACACGTCGGCGGCCGGCTGGGACCTTGTCGCCTCCGGCGACTACAATCATGACGGCACCACGGACCTGTTCTGGGAGGACGGGGCCGGCAACACGGCGCTGTGGCTGATGGAGCCCGGCACCGGCACTCTCGCGCTCGGCGCCTTGTCCGACCCGGTGGGCGGGGCCCACGTCATCGCCACCGGTGACTTCAACGGCGACACCGTCGACGACATACTCTGGGGTGCCGCCGGCAACACGGTCGACTGGCAGTTCTCCCACCTCAACCCCGGCGACTTCCTCTTCGGCTAACGCCCCCGCCTCCTAGCGGGTGTGCCGCAGGTGCAGAGGATTGATCCAGCCCATATCGTCCCAACTCAAAGGAGCCGATCCTGGCGGGCGTGAGCCCGTGACGCTGCCGTTGAACTGAGCCTTCGGCGTGACGGTGACGCTGCCGCGGGCACTCGATGCGGGCGCCTCAAGGCGATCGGTGTATGGGGCCGATTCCGACCAATTGGCGTCCGCACCGCCAGTGGTCTGGAAATCGAAGGCCAGCGCCGCGCCCGGAGCAAGCGTCATGAAAGCCAACAACGCCGCAACGACGAATGAGAATTGTCGCATCGGTCTTCCCTCCGGCAAATCAGCGTAATAGCTCGCTCCTATCTACGGCGCTCACGTGTCGGCGCCAGTGCCCGGCGGGAAATTCCGCATCTGCTGTGCTTTGGCGGCCACGTGCCGCCGCGGCCCGGGGCCGCCCGTTTCACGGCGCAAATCCAAAGCTCATAGTTGTAGATTCGATGATTTGCGGCTCCGGGATCGCTCCGGAGGGGCTTCTTCACGGCCGATCCCATATTTTCGCCTTGTGGCAAATCCCACAGCGCTTAATCGAGCAAGGCTTCATGATCCCACCATCAGATCATCCCCGGGGCACCCGAAACCAAGATCCCTGAGGCTGATCAGAGCACCGCTCCGACACCGTGATTTCGCTGCTGACGGTCATTTTTCTCGAAGTGCAGGCTCTCTATTTTCCACGATCCATCGCATCACGTCCGCTGGCTTGCCGGCCGTCTGCTTTAGCCACTTTGTCATCCGCACCGTTTCGCCGGTTTCATCGCGCCAGAATTCGGTAACGAGATAAAGCTGCCACTCAAGGCTGGAGGTCGTGCTCAAGCGTACGTGAAGAACCTCGAAGTCAAAGCTGTAGACTCCCCCATGGTAGCTGTGCCTGTCGAGAACGCATTCGACGCCATTCGTCTCCCATTTGTGCTTGCCGAAGCCAGCAACCGGATTCTTCACGATGGATTCGATGTCGTTGATGACCCTGGCTCGTGAGAGTCTTCGCATGGGCCAAATCTCTCCTCGGCACACGACGGCAGAAGGCTTGGTAAGGCTCCTCGTGCGCTCTAAAGAAGCGCGATGAAAAGGATCGCGAGAAGAAGCCCGCCGATCAGCGACAAGTAGACATTCAGATGACCGGACTGAATGATTTGCAGCTTGGCAGCGAGCGCGATGACCAAACGCTCCAGCGGCGCGAAAAGATAAGGTCCGAAGATGGGCGCAACGTCGTGTCGGAACATCAAGCGGCGGATGAAGTACGGACGGCCGTTGCCTTCCACAACATGCTCGCGCTCAGTCTCCACAGTTGGCCGGTAGACGAAGCTGTAGAACGTGCGCAGGGCGTTCGAGAAGGTGAGAGCGGTCGTCGCCGAGCGCTGCGCGTCCTGACTCCGCCCGCCATACCAGACAGGGACCGTCCGCACCTGCCGCCGCGACAAAAACAGCAGACTAAGGGGCAGCAGAGCGAGGAGCGGCATCGCGATGGCGAGCTTCGTTGGCGAGATGAAGGCGAACTTTGCCGTCAAGGGAACGAGCAACCAGCCATCGTGCATTCTCGCTGCCGCATTGACTCCGAACCTGCTGGTCACGACCGGTTCGAGATTCCTCAGCCAGACCGGCATGCCGACCGCCAGCACCAGGACCAGCAGCCCCAACACCCCGACAGCCATGGAGGTTGCCAAGGGAACAGGAGCACCACCTCGCCCTGGGCGCCCGAGAAGTCCGATTCCGAAGGCCTTGATGAAGGTGGCGAAGGCAACTGCGGCGGTGAGGGCCAGCCCGGCGCCAGCAAGAGCGGCCGCCAGCCGGCTGCCGAGGTGCGTGAGATGAAAGCCCTGAAAGAAGGTCTGGAACAGATACCATTCGCTGACGAAGCCGGCCTGCGGCGGCATCGCTGCCAAGCTCATGGCGGCAAAGAGCGCGCCCAGCCCGAAGATCCACGGGCTGTGTGCCAGAATTCCGCGCTGGACCAGCCTATAGTCGGCGGTCGCGCGGTAGACGCCGTCGGCTGTGAGAAACATCGCACCCTTGGCCAGCGCGTGTCCGGCCAGATGCAGCAGCGCGACCGTCCAGGCGAGCCCGGCCAAATCCATCAGCCCATCCTGCCGGAACATCAAGGCGGCGCCCAACAGGCACACCGCGATCGACCCGTTCTCTGCCGAAGACAGGCTCAAGAGCTCGCGCCAGCGCTCCTGCTGAAAAGCGTAGAACGCGGTGAGGATGGCGCTCAGCACGGCGACCGCGATCATGAAGATGCCGACAACGGAGACCGGGAGGCTCGCGCTCGCGGGCATCCACTCGATGAAGGCCCGGCTCAGGCCGAAAAACGCCGCGTTGAGGATGAGGCCGGAGAGCAGCGCCCCGGTGGCTCCGCTGCCGGCGCCGTAGGCACCGGGAAACCACTCATAGAAGGGCAACAGCCCGAGCTTGGCGCCGAAACCGATCAAGAGCAGCAGCGCCACGAAGAGCCGCGCCGTTTCCGGCATGGCGCGCGCTGCAGCGGCAAAGTCGGCAAAGGACAGGCTGCCCGCCTGACCGGCCAACAGCAGGAAGGCCAGCAGCAATGCCACGGAGCCGGCTTCCAGCAGACCGAGCATGAACAAGACGGGACGGCCGGTCTCTGTCGCCAAATCGTCGCCCAAAATCATCGCGGCCCCGCCGAGACTCATGATCTCCCAGGCAATGAGGAAGCTCACGGCATCCTGCAGCCCGAAGACACCGAGGGCTCCAATTAGGCTTGCCGCGGCCCCGAAGATCCACATCCGTTGCCCGTGCGCCGGCGTGCCGAGCCAGCACGCAAGGACGGCGGCCGGAAGTCCAAACCCCAAGAGCCACAGCGCGTCCGGCGAGAGCATGAAGGTCGCCCCCGACGTTGCCATGCCAAGAGGCGTGTGGATCGGCGGCAAGCCCGCCGGCAGCAACGCGATGACGAGCCCGAGCAGCACCAGTCCGCCGAACCCGAGGAGGACGCGCGCGGCGCGCGTGCCAATCCCCACCAGTGCCAGCAGCGCTGCGAGCATAAAGACCGCCAGCCCGAGGCCGAGAAGCTCATCCGACAAGGCGTCCTCCTCTCACCCGTTGTGGAGCACGATCGAGGAACATCAGCAGCGCTTCGATCAATGCCGCCGGATTGGGAGGGCAGCCCGGCAGATAAAGATCGACCGGCAGGACGCCCTCGAGACCGTTGCCGCAGGCATACCCGCCGCCCGCGACGCCGCCGGAGACGGCGCACGTGCCGACCGCCATCACCCAGCGCGGCTCTGGCATCGCCTCGTAGGTCTGCAGCAGCGGGGCATGCATGGCGTAGGTCACGGGGCCGGTGACCAGCAAGAGGTCGGCGAAGCGCGGCGACGGCGTGAAGAAGATTCCAAGCCGGTGCAGGTTGTAGAAGGGATTGTTGAGCGCCTGCAGCTCGGACTCGCAACCGTTGCAGGACCCGGAATCGACGTGGCGAATATGCAGGCTGCGGTGAAACCCATCGCGTGACGCTGACGGCCTTTCCTTCTCCGCGGCGTGCGCGCCGCCTGCCGACAGAAGGAGATCGGATCGCGCGCGCACGCCGAAGGCCCAATCGTAGGACGATGTCGCAGCGCCCGTCGGACAGGCTTCGACGCAAAGCTGACAGGCGACACAGCGGCCATAGTCGACCTCGAGCCGCTCTTCGCCGGCACGCTCGCGATGACAGGTGATCGCTTCGGTCGGGCACACGGCCGCACACGCGTCGCAGTCCTTTTCGCACTTCTGCGGGTCGAACCGCGGCATCCCCAGCACGCCGTCCTGCCCGGCGTCCCGGCCTTGCTTGGGCCAAGACGTCGTCGCCTTTCCTTTATTCAAGCCGAACAGGGTCCACAGCGGCATGGCGCCTCCTAGCGATCGCAACCGGCCACGGTGAGGCCGAAGCTCGCCTCGTTGATGGCGTAGTCCATCATGTTGCTGTCGTGCACGGTGAACGGGAACACGCGCCAGTTCGAGAAGGACGGCGATTTGATTTTGACGCGCGCCAGCGTGCCGTCGTTGCCGATATGGACGGCATAGAACAGGGAGCCGCGCGGTGTCTCCGCCCAGCCAAGCCCCTCGGTGTCGGGCATAGGCTCGCATTCAGTGCGCACCGGGCCATCGGCGAGGAGGTCGAGAACCCCCTGAATCAGCGCGACGCTCGCGTCGATCTCGGCGATGCGCACCTGCGCACGCGCATGCGCGTCTCCGCTCGTCCCTGAAGGCACAGTGAGCGCAAGATCGCCATAGGCCGCGTAAGGGTGATCTCGACGCAAGTCGCGGTCGAGCCCGGAGGCGCGCTCGATCGGTCCGGTCGCGCCCTGGTCGAAGGCGACCTCGCGGCTGAGAATGCCGGTCGTCAACAGACGGTCGAGGTAGCTGTTGGTGTTCTCCAGCATGGCTGCGTAGGCGGCCACGTCTCTATGCAGGCTCTCCAGGGCCTGGCCCAGCCACGGCCGCGGATCAACGTCGCGCCGCAACCCGCCGGGGACGAGCAGCCCGCGCAAAAAGCGGCTCCCGGTCAACCGTCCGTTGATCTGCTTGGCGCGTTCCTCGAGCAGCTTTCCCTCGGCGTTGCCGACCTTCAACGTCGTAGTGTCGGCCAGATGCCCGAGATAGTGCAGGTGATTGTAGAGACGTTCCAGCTCGGCCAGCAGCGAGCGCAGCAGAAGCGCGCGACGAGGAACCGCGCAGCCGGCCGCGTGCTCGACGGCCTGGCAGTAGGCGAGGGCATGCGCGAAGCTGCCGACGCCGGAGACGCGCTCGGCAAGCACGACCGCGCTTGCAGCCGTCCGTCCCTCGAAGCGCTTCTCCATGCCGCGATGCTTGAAGAAGAGCTGCGGATGCAGGTGCAGGATCTGCTCGCCGACGTAATAGAAGATGAGCTCGACCGATTCGACGACGTCGGCGCGCACGGGCCCGAACGGCAAGCGCTGCACGTCGGAGCTTTGCAGCTCGGGCACCTGGCTTGCAGCCGGCTCTAACGGCATCCGCGCAGCGACGGGATAGGCTGGGTCGAGCGGCGGCAGCACGGGCCCCGCGCCTTGATGCAGCACAAGGCGATGCGGTTCGGGATGGCCTGCAAATTCTAATCCGAACAGGTCTGTGATCTCGCGCTCGTACCAGCCCAAGAGCGGGCTGATGCCGGCGACGCTCGGAACCGGGCCGCGTGCCTCGCAGCGCCAGACGAGGAAGTCCTGTTTGGGCGCGCGGCTCGCCACGTAACGCAACTCCAGCCGATCGCGGCTTGGATACCACGCATAGGCCATCTGCATGCGCCCGCCGCCTTCGATGAGCTTTGCTATGGCGCGCGCCAGCTCCTCCGGCTCGATCGAGACGAGCCTCGCTCCGGCCATCGCGGCGGTTGGGTTGCCGTCGGTCATGGCACCCCCGGCGACAGCGTCTGCGCGATCGAGGCGACGTAGTCCCAGATACCTACGGGCCACCACAGGCCCAGGATCAACAACGGTGCCAGCGACAGCCACATCGGCACCGTGCACCAGGCGCTCAAGGTGCCGCGTGGGGCCGCGTCGGCAGCTGCCGGCCGATAGTACATGATGCGGAAATGGTTCATGAAGCCGATGAAGATGACGATCAAGAGCACCGCCATGACATAGACGGCCCAGGAGAAGGACGGCCTGAGCCCGGCGCGCATGATGGTGATCTCGCTTAAGAAAAGGCCGAATGGCGGCGCGCCGGTGATGGCGACGGCGCCCGCAAGCCAGAGCGCGCCCTGCGTGGGAAAGCGCCGTTCAACGCCGCTGATAAGCGCGATCTCCTTGGTGCCGTAGGCCCGCATCATGTTGCCGGCCCCGAAGAACATCAGCGACTTGTTCAAGGAGTGATTGAGCATGTGGTAGAGCGCGCCGGCGACGCCGAGCGCACCGCCGAAGCCAAAGCCGAGCGCGACGATGCCCATATGCTCGACGCTCGAGTAGGCCATCAGCCGCTTGATGCCGCGCTGCTGCACGATGAAGAGAGCGCCGATCAGCAGGGACAGGACGCCGAACGCAACCAGCGCCATCTCCGTCAGCGACCCGAGGTTGGCCGCCCGGGTGATGCCGAGGAAGCGCGCGATCCCGATCATCGCCGTGTTCAAAAGTGCGCCCGACAGCATCGCCGAAACGGGTGCCGGGCTCTCGCTGTGCGCATCCGGCAGCCAGCTGTGCATGGGCGCCAGACCGACTTTGGTGCCGTAGCCCACGAGCACCAGCAGGAAGGCCAGAACCAGCACGATCGCGTTCATCTTGGGCGCGGCCTCGCCCAGCGCGGCCCAGGTCATCTGGTAGGTCGGGCCATAGACGAAGGTGCCGGCCCAGTAGAAGAGCACCGTGCCGAGCAGCGCCAGGCTGATCCCGGCCGAGACCACCATGATGTATTTCCAGGCCGCCTCCATGCTCTCGGCGACGCGCTCGAAGGCTACGAGGAAGGTGCTGACCAGTGTGGTCAGCTCGATCGCGATCCAATAGAGCCCGATGTTGTTCATCAGCGGCCCGATCAATGTGGTCAGGCCGAAACCCGCAAACAGCGCGTAGAATTTGTAGAGCCGGCTCTCCTCATCGAGCAGCCGCATGTAGCCGACGGCGTAGATCGAGGCGAGGAGGTAGACGATGGAGGTGCACAGGATGACCCAGGCCGAGAGCCGGTCGACGAGAACGTAGTCGTTCCACAGCACGATCGCCCGCCCATCGACCAGGAACGGCAGCGGCAGCGCGCAGGCGAACGACACCGCGCTGGCGAGAAGATTGATTGCCTCCGCCCACCGGGGATAGGGCAGGAGCAAACAGCCGATCACGGCCACCAGCGGCGCCGCAACGAGGACCAGGATGAGCATGTCGACCGTCATCCCACGAGCCTCTTGAGGTCCAGGCTGCTCGTCGTGCCGACATGGGTCTGGAGATAGCCGATGAGCACGCCGAAGCAGGCCACGATGATGAGCAGGTCGAACAGGATGACCAGCTCGAACAGCAGCGGCATCCCGGGCACGAGGATTTGCGAGCCGAGAAAGATGCCGTTCTCGAGCACGAGCAGTCCAAGGATCTGGCTGATCGCCTCGTAGCGAACCGAGAGCATGAGGAAGCCGATGAGCTTCATCGACAGCATGACCGTCAACGCCAGGACGGCGACGGTCAGCTCCAGCCCGACGTCGGCGGCGATCCGGTAGGACACCGACAGGGCGAACATCACGAACAACGCCCCGAGCACCAGGCTCGTGCTCGGCTGCAGGACCACGTGGATTTCGCGGCTTACGTCCAGCCGGCGAATAATGCGCCAGACCAAATAGGGAAGGAACATGCCGCGAAAGAGCGCCGTCAGCAGAGCGACCAGGTAGAGCTCAGGATAGCTACCGTAAAAAGCAACGGCGGCGGACAACGCCGCGATCGCCCATGACTCTGCCGCGAATGCATAGAGATAGTTCTTGAGCCAGCGCGAGCCCAGCATGACGAAGGACAGAAGCAGGCTCACAATCGCGAGGAGGCTGAACAGCGATGAGGCAAGGGGAGTAAGGTGCTGGATCAGCATGGGCGCTAGCTCAGTTGCGTTCCGACGATTGCCAGGACCGCCAGCAGGAACGATGCAGCGAGCGGTTCCTGGTAGCGGTAAAAGCGCAGGCGCGACTGTGAGGTCTCGACCAGCACGACGAGGCAGGCGACAGCCGTGAACTTGAGGACGAGCCCGGCGGCCGCTCCCGCCGCTCCGAGCGCCGTGCCCGTAATCGACAGTCCCCAGGGAAGGATCAGCACGTTGCAGAAGATCGTGTAGAGGATGAACTGCTTCATCGCCGAGGCCCATTTCAGCAGCGCCAGGAGGGGGCCGGAGTATTCCAGGATCCGCCCTTCCTCGATCATGTAGACCTCGACGTGCGTGCTCGAATGGATCGGCATGCGGTCCGTCTCGACGAGCAGAAGGATGAAGAAGGCCGCCACGAGAAAAAGATGCGCGGGGCTCCAATAGGCCGCCCAGCTCGACACCAGCAAATGGTTGACGACAAACGGCAGCATCGCCTTGGCGAGCAGCGTGATGCCGACGAAGACCAGAATCAGCGTTGGCTCGGCAAGGATTGCCACCATCACCGCCCGGCTCGAGCCGATGCCGCCGTAAGCGCTCCCCGTATCGAGCCCCGCGAGGATGATCATGAACGAACCGAGCGTCAGGATGAGCCCGCCGCCGAGAATGTCGCCCATATCGGAGAGCGGTAGCGGGAAGTTCGTGAGCACCGGGATTAGGATCGGCACCGTAAGCATGCACGTAAATGCGACGACGGGCGCCGCCCAGAACAGCCACGAGGCCGTCTCGGGCACGACGATCTGCTTGTGAAAAAGTTTCCAGAGGTCACGGTACGGCTGAAAGATTCCCGGACCCTGGGCGCGCTGAACGCGCTCCTCGAATTGAACGACGATGCCTTGAATGAGCGGCGCCAGCAGCAGCACCGTGAGAACCTGGGCAAACTGCAGAAGAATATCCCGGCTCACAGCGACGATGCTCCGTTGCCGCAAACGCCCGAAGGCGTGTCGCTGGGCTCAAGATAGGGTTGCGCGCACAGCGCGCACTCGTCGGCGGGGCCCGCCATGGCGGCTCCTTCTCCCTCGCAGGAGGACAAGGAGGAGTCATCAGCCCCACGGCGGTTATACGGCCGACTCCATGGCCTTACGGCAGGCTTTTTAGCTAGCCGGGACTTCTGGAGATGTCAATAAACCGCGCATTGGCCCATGCTGTCGGTCGGCCCGTAAGAGGACTTTGCACCTTTTCCAGAGTCACCAGTCCGCCAGCCATCATTGCGTCGAGGATGGGCAGGAAGTCGTCGATCTTCGCTTCACTGTCCACGATTTTTATGACCACAGGCAGGTTGCGGGACCCGTGAGGAACACGGGCGACAGGGAGGATAATAACATGGCTGGCGTTGATGTTCTGGACGGCACGGGCGCCTTTGTTGCGAGCCTCAATTCCCACCGCTGATCGTGGGGAAGGCGGGAGGTGAAGGCGTCGGTTGAGCGCTCGGGCGGCGCCAACACCGGGGATGCCTTCGTCTTCGATGCGGCGGGTGCAAGCTTCACCGGGCGGGCAGAGTGATTCTTTGCCCTCCGCAAAAACCAAAACCGGCGTGTGCAAGGCAACTTCAGGCGGTTGCGACGGCGGCCAGGGGTGGGCGTGCCCAGCGCCGCTAGCCTAGATCATGACAGCACGCTGTTCCCTAAGGAACAGCCTCCAAGCAAGAGCTCTGAAAGGTTAGCCAGAGCAGACAATGGGCTTGAGCTGTTGATCGATTCATTTGGCGTGACCCGAGTTTCTCAGCGATCAACGTGTCACTGCGCCACTGCAAACAGTGAGTGAGATTTCGCTCGATTAGAACCACAAAATTGAGACCCTGCGGACGCTGCCAACGGTGCCCGTTGGCAGGTCACGATACCACTGACCGTTCTTTGGCGTTTTTACGACGGCTGGGAGGTAATTGAACATGCAGCCAACTTACAACATCGATCAGGTTAACGAACAGCTCACCCGGTGGACCAATGGCGGTTGGCAAAAGCAGCACATCACCTACAGCTTTGCAACTGGCGATATTAGCTGGGAGGACCTGCTTGGCGGGCTTGACGACCCAATTTATCGGATTCCTGGCGTCAAAGATCTCGTTAGTTACATTTACGACGCAATACTTCCCAACCCTGGCTCGCTTGTTGACGCCAGCCCGGGCCAGGAAAACGCCATGCACACCGCCATGGCGATGTGGGCGGACGTCGCCGATATCAATATTGAATTTGTAGGCAATGGCGATCAGGGAGATATCACATATTATACGTCCGCCACATCGTCCGGAGTGGGTATCACGCCCCACGCGAACAACACTTGGGGCGACGACCTCGCCCAAAGTTTCATTGACAATACCTTCGATGGCAGCCCGGAATTAATACAATTGGCAATAGATGCCTTGTTCGCACTCTTGCAGCAGGCCGACTGGCTTAGTTTGGGGTTTCTTGATCCACCTAGCAATCTCAGCGAGCTGGTCGATGGCATGTGGGGCAGCAGCTGGGTTCCCGAAGTTCCCACATCTGACGATTTTAGCGCCACTAGTACCGACCAAAATGCCGCCTATAGCACAATACTGCATGAGACCGGCCATGTGTTGGGTCTCGCTCATCCAGGCGTCTATAATGGCACTGGCAATTTTGCAACCGATGCCGAATACGGGTGGGATACGACACAATTCACGGTCATGTCCTATTTCGATGGGAGCTATAGTGGCGCCATCCTTCCGAAGGATCCTCAGACGCCGATGGTGTATGACATCGCCGCCATTCAATCCCTTTATGGCGCGAATTACGAAACGCGTTCCGGCGACACCGTCTACGGGTATAATTCGAACCTGACAGAATCGCTTGTAAATGACGTTTACAACTTTACCAAGAACCCCAACCCGGTCATTTCCATCTGGGATGGGGGCGGCGTGGATACGCTCGATTTTTCGGGCTATACCGGCGCGACCGTTATAGATTTGCGCCCTGGGCAATATAGTTCGACCCAGAATTGGAAAGACAATGTCGGCATAGCCTACGGTACGATCATCGAAAACGCCGTCGGCGGATCGGCTGCCGATACGATTTACGGCAATGACGCCGACAACGAGATACATGGCGGCGGCGGAGCCGACACCATTAATAGCTACGGCGGCAGCGACCACATCTATGGCGAGGGCGGCAACGACACCCTCCGTGGCGGTGAGGGCGAGGACTGGGTGTACGGCGGGGACGGCAACGACACCCTCTATGGTCAGTCCGGCGACTGGGTGTACGGCGGGGTCGGCGACGACACCCTCAATGGTGAGTCCGGCAGCAACCGTTTGTACGGCGACGCGGGCAACGACACCCTCCGCGCTGGGTCGGGCGACGACATCATGTACGGCGGGTCCGGCAGGGACACCCTCTATGGCGGCGGGGGCTCCAACTTGATGTACGGCGAGTCCGGCGACGACATCTACTATGTCTACGGCGCCGGGGATCGAGTGATGGAGGCTTCGAACAGCGGCACCGACACGGTCCGCACCAACCTCAACACCTATACGCTCTCTAGCGGCGGCGTCGAGAACCTCGAGTTTATCGGCGTTGGCAGCTTCACCGCTACAGGCAACCAACTCGATAACACGATCGTCGGCAGCATTTCGGGGCCGAACGATCTGTCCGGCAAATTCGGGGACGACACGCTTTATGGCGGCCCTGGAATCGACCACTTATATGGCAACAGCGACAATGACGTGCTCTACGGGCAGGGAGACGATGACTTTCTTTATGGCGGTTCTGGCGACGATGAGCTCGATGGTGGCGATGGTGCCGATGAGCTCTACGGAGAGGGTGGCAACGATAGGCTATTTTATTCGGGCGGCAGCGGCGTCGACCTGCTCGACGGGGGCGCGGACAGCGACACCGCTGACTTCTCCCGTTTCGGTTTTTCGGTGGATGTCAACCTGAATGCAGTTGGCGGCAACGCCTGGTCGCAAGACCTTGGCTATTACCGTGAGGTCGCCGAATTCAACAGCATCGAAAATGTTGTCGGAACTGCCTACGGGGACCAATTGCTCGGAGATGAAAACGCCAACATCATCGATGGGGGGTTGGGCGCCGACCGTATGGAAGGAGGCGCAGGTAGCGACACTTACATCGTCGATAACGTCGGCGACACGGTGTACGAGCAGGAGCTGGGCGGGTGGGACTTCGTCAAGACCACGCTGAACAATTACACGCTCGAGGCCAACGTCGACAACGTCGAGTTCATCGGCATTGGCAGCTTCACCGGTACGGGCAACGAGCTCGACAACAGGATCTCTGGCTCTGACGTAACCGACCACCTGTATGGAGAAGGCGGCGACGACCTTCTGAGTGGGCACGACGGAAACGACTACCTTTACGGCGGCGATGACAACGACGACCTGTACGGCGGTGGCGGCAACGACACGCTTGATGGCGAGAGCGGCAATGACCTCCTGTATGGGCTATTGGATGACGACACACTTTATGGCGGCACTGGGTCTGACACGGCGGGCTACGTTGGTAATTTCAGTGATTACACGTTCACCGGCACGTCGAGCGCGTTGACGGTCACCGACACTGTCGCCAATCGCGATGGGACGGACACCGTCCATGACGTCGAATTCCTCCAGTTCGCCGACGCCACATACACGGCTGCCGATGTATTGAATGCCCGTCCGGTGGCCCGGGACGACGTCTTTACGACCGAGGAAGACAGCGGCGTGTCGGGCAACGTTCTGGCCGATAACGGCAACGGTGCTGATTTTGATGCGGAGGGCGACCCGCTCACGGTGCAGGCGGGCACGATTGTGACGGCACATGGTGGCTCTGTTGTGCTCGCAGAGAATGGCCACTTCACGTACGTGCCGGCGAAAAATTTCACTGGAACAGATAGCTTCGATTACACGTTGGTGCAGGACCACGTCACCGGCGGCACCGACACGGCCACAGTGACCATTGAGGTGGGGCCCATCAATGATGCACCGACCCTTCTCATGGGCGACGGGGCCGGCATTGTCACCACGGACATCGGATCGGATCTGGACTATGGGTGGAGCGTCGCGCTGCAGCCCGACGGCAAGATCCTGGTCGCCGGCAGTAGCCAAGCTGACATCGCCCTGGTGCGCTACAATGCCGATGGCAGCCTCGATACCAGCTTCGACGGCGATGGCATTGTAACCACGGACAACGGATCGTCATATGACGAAGGGCGCAGCGTCACGGTGCAGCCCGACGGCAAGATCCTGGTGGCGGGCACTAGCATGAGTGGCGGGCCTTTGGACTTCGGCCTGGTGCGCTACAATGCCGATGGCAGCCTCGATTCCAGCTTCGGTAGCGACGGCATCGTGACGACGGACATCGGATCCGGGTCGACGGACCATGGAATGAGCGTCAAGGTGCAGCCCGACGGCAAGATCCTGGTCGCGGGCACTAGCTTTAGCGGCTCAAACAATGACATCGCGCTGGTGCGCTACAATGTCGACGGCAGTCTTGATCCCACCTTCGGTTTTGATGCCAAATCAGGTAGCTACGGCATCGTGACCACGGACAGCGGGCAAGACGCTGCCACCAGCCTCGTGCTGCAGCCCGGCAGCAGAATCCTGGT
>Ga0315553_10002721_pt1 | contig 14072 bp, 13 predicted proteins | sample SalMarSW160140MG_FD_203099 | JGI IMG/M metagenome (GOLD analysis project Ga0315553, IMG submission 203099) | Salt marsh sediment microbial communities from the Plum Island Ecosystem LTER, Massachusetts, United States - Salt Marsh Sediment SW1601-40 ... | reverse complement strand
GCATGACGGCCTCCGTTTCGTTCCTTTCCTGGTTGATCACCGGTGCGACGGTCGTGGCGACGATCGCGCCGGTGGTGCTGATCGTCCTCTGGATTCGCGACGCGCGGAGAGGGAACCTGTGGTGAACGCGAGCCTCGACGCGAAGCTGGCCGACATCCAGAGCGAGCCGGCCCTCGACACCCAGGGCTTCGAGCGGCCTCGGGCGTTGATGGACGCGGTGTCCGAGAACCTGGCACCGCTGCTCGAGCTGGCGAGTCGACCCGTGATCACGGCGCGTCAGTTCGAACGGGATCAGATCGCGCAGCTGTGCCGGCTCGCTGCGCGCTACGAGACCCAGCCCCAGCGGATCATCCGGCCGCTGACCGGCAAGATCCTGGTCAGCGCCTTCTACGAGCCCAGTACTCGCACGCGGCTCTCCTTCGAGAGCGCCTGGCACCGCCTCGGGGGCGACGTGATGTCGATCACCGACCCGTTGTCGACCGGCATCGCCAAGGGCGAGTCCCTCCAGGACATCGGGGAGATGCTGAACCACTACGGAGATCTGGTGGTGCTGCGCGACTCCGACGAGCGCGCCGTGTACGAGATGCTCGAGACGCTCCGCATCCCCATCGTAAACGGTGGCAACGGGCTCGACGAACACCCGACCCAGGCGCTGGCCGACGTGTACGCGCTGCTCAAGTGGCGCCCCGAGATCGCGAGCAGCGGGCTGGAGGCTCCCGCGCGGATCGGGATCATCGGCGTGCCCGGACGCATGCGCACGGTGCGCAGCCTGCTGATCCTGCTGACCCGCTTCGCGGCGAGCATCGAGGAAGTGGTGATCGTCACCGACGAGGAGGAGCCCTTCTCCGAGGGGCAGCAGAAGGAGCTCGACGAGGGCGGCTTGCGGCTGTCCGTCTCGAATCGGCTCGACGCGACGCTGCCGCAGCTCGACGTCGTCTACATCAACTCGATCGCCTGGAAGGGTGGCGACTACGAGGAGATGGGCGCGAACTTCCGTCTCGGCGCCGACTCGCCGCTCAAGCCGGGAGCCATCGTCCTGCATCCCCTCGCGCGCGGCGAGGAGCTCGACACCAGCCTCGACGAGACCCCCCACAACTGGTACTTCGCGCAGGCGCGCGGAGCCGTCTTCATCCGCATGGCGTTGCTCTCGGCCATGCTCAAGACCTACGTCTGAGGAACCCGAACCATGTGCGGAATCGCCGGCATCCTCCACGCCGACCGCGCCCGACCGGTCGACCCGGAGACGCTCGTCGCGATGGCGGCGATCCAGCACCACCGCGGTCCCGACGGCTTCGGCTGGCGCGCGCTGGAGGGCGTGGGAATGAGCCACGCGCGCCTGTCGATCATCGATCTCGACGAGGAGCGCGCCCGACAGCCCTTCACGAGCCGCGACGGCAGTCTCCTGCTGGCGCACAACGGCGAGTTCTACGACTACAAGCGCCTTCGCGCGAACTTGTTCGCGCTCGGTGAGCGCTTCGACACCAAGAGCGACTCCGAGCTCGTCCTGCACCTCGTGCCGCGGCTCGGTCTGGAAAGGACGCTGGCGGAGCTGCGCGGCGAGTTCGCCTTCGCGCTCTACGACCGCTCTCAGGACACGCTGCATCTGGTTCGGGACCGCTTCGGCATCAAGCCGCTCTACTGGTGCTGCACCGGAGACACGCTGGTGTTCGGCTCGGAGCTCAAGGTGCTCTTCGCGCATCCCGAGGTTCCGCGGCGCTTCGATCCCGCCGGTCTCTACCACCAGCTCATGCAGGCGATCGTGCCCGGCTCGACGGCCTTCGAAGGCGTGCGTCAGGTGGCGCCCGGACACGTGCTGAGCGTGCGCCGGCGGGACGGCCGCTTCGCGATCGAGGATCGCCGCTACTGGGACATGCCCTTCCCCGAGGAGGGGGCCCACGCCGCCCTGTCGGACGAGCAGGCGATCGCTGCCGTGCGCGAGAAGCTGCTGGAGGCTGTGCAGCTGCGGCTCGAGGCCGACGTCCCGGTGGGTTGCTACCTCTCGGGCGGCATCGACTCCTGCTCGATCCTGGGCCTCGCTTCGGCCGCTCAGCAGTCGCCGGTCAAGGCCTTCACGATCGGCTTCGACAACGACGACTACGACGAGACGCCGATCGCGCGCACGATGGCGGAGTCGGCGGGGGCCGACCAGGACGTACTGCGCCTCGACGCGACCCATCTCTACGACCACTTCGAAGAGACCCTCTGGCACACCGAGCGCACGATCTACAACACCCTCGCAGTGGCGAAGCTGTTGATGAGCCGTCACGTGAAGGAGGCGCGCTACAAGGTCGTGGTGACCGGGGAGGGCTCGGACGAGCTCTTCGCCGGCTACCCGGCGTTCCGCAACGATCTGTTCCTCCACGGTCTGGATCACATGCCGCCGACCGAGCGCCGGGAGTGGGAGAAGCTGCTGCACGAGAAGAACGCGCTGTTCAAGGGCGCGATGCTGGCGGAGAACGAGATCGCGGATCCCGCGCTCACGGAGCGCATCGGCTTCACGCCGGCCTGCCTCCAGCCGTGGCTGGCGGCGTCCCACCACGTGCCGGGCGTGCTGAACCGCGACCTGGCCGCGAAGCTCGAGGGCTACCAGCCGGGGCGGGCGATCGCAGAGACGCTCGACGCCGACGCGCTGGCCGGTCGACATCCCCTCGACCGGGCGCAGTACGTGTGGATCAAGACGATGCTCGAGGGACAGATCCTCACCTGGGGCGGCGATCGGGTCGACATGGCGAACTCGATGGAGGCGCGCCCGGCCTTTCTCGATCACCATCTGGCCGAGCTCGCCGCGACGCTGCCGCCGACGGTTCGCATCCGCGGCCGTACCGAGAAGTGGGTGTTGCGCGAGGCGATGAAGGGCCTCTTGCCGCGCGTGCTCTACGAGCGCGAGAAGTTCGCGTTCATGGCGCCGCCCGCCCACACGGATCCGCGCAAGTGGGCCGCGATGCGCGGTCTGGCCGAGCGCCATCTCTCGCCGGCGGCGATCGAGGACGCGGGGCTACTCGACGCGGAGGGCGTCGCCGCGCTCTTCGCGCTGCACGACGCCCCCGACACCACGGTGGCGACGCGCAACACCCTCGACGCCGTGTTCAACCACCTGATCGGCGTCCAGGTGCTGCACCGTCAGTTCGTCGCCAGCGACGTCCCGGCCCAGGCGCGCGAGCGCGCCCGGGAGCTCGGCTGGCGCGCTGAGGCGCGCTGACCGCGCGATCGCCCGGTCAGCGGACCGCGCCGGCCTCGCGCAGCCCCTCGATCTCTCCCGCGGAGAAGCCCCAGTCGGCGAGTGCCTCGTCGGTGTGCTGGCCGGGATGGGCCGGTGGGGACTGGATCTCGGGCACCGTGCGGCTGAAGCGCGGCGCCGGAGCCGGCTGGATCTTCCCCGCCACCTCGACGAAGGTGTCGCGCGCCGCGATGTGCGGATGACTCGGAGCCTCGCTCATCTCCAGCACCGGCGCGAAGCACACGTCGCTTCCCTCCATGATCTCGCACCACTGCGCGCGCGTGCGGGTCTTGAAGATCTTCTCGAGGCGCTCCTTCATCGCCGGCCACTGGCTGCGGTCCATCTGTCCCGGAAGGTCCTCGCCCGCGAGCCCGGTCTTCTCGAGCAGCTCGGCGTAGAACTGGGGCTCGATCGATCCGATCGAGACGTACTGGCCGTCGGCCGTCTCGAAGGTGTCGTAGAAGTGGGCGCCGGTGTCGAGCATGTTGGCGCCGCGCTCCTCCCTCCAGAAGCCCATCTGGCGCATGCCGTGGATCATCGTCATCAGGATCGCCGATCCGTCCACCATCGCCGCGTCGACGACCTGTCCCTTGCCGGATCCCGCGCGCTCCACCAGCGCGCACGCGACGCCGAAGGCCAGCAGCATGCCGCCGCCGCCGAAGTCGCCCACCAGGTTGAGGGGCGCGGTCGGCTTCTCGCCGCGGCGCCCCAGCGGAGCGAGGGCGCCGGCCAGTGCGATGTAGTTGATGTCGTGTCCCGCGGCGTGCGCCATCGGTCCGACCTGTCCCCACCCCGTCATGCGCCCGTAGATCAGACGCGGGTTGCGGGCCAGGCAGACGTCGGGTCCGAGGCCGAGCCGCTCCATCACGCCGGGCCGGAAGCCTTCGATCAGTGCGTCGGCCCGCTCCACCAGGCGCAACGCGGTGGCGACGCCGCGCTCGCTCTTCAGGTCGAGACCGATGCTGCGACGGCCGCGATTGAGGACGTCACCGGGCGGATCGCCCATCGCGTCCCGCACCGAGCCGGCTCGGTCGAGGCGCAGCACCTCCGCGCCCATGTCCGAGAGCATCATCGCGGCGAAGGGCCCCGGGCCGATCCCGGCGAATTCGACGATGCGGATGCCTGCGAGCGGTCCCATGATGCCTCCGAGAGAGCGGGCGGCCCAGCATACCGCAGCGCGCCGAGCCGCGATCAGCCGCAGTCGTCGATCGCCGCGCGCAGGGAGCGCAGCTTCGCGCGGGCCTCGGCGTACTCGGCCTCGGGCGTCGAGTCGGCGACGATGCCCCCGCCCGTGTGCAGGTAGACCCGACCTCTCCGCACCAGGGCGGTGCGGATCACGACGCAGAGGTCGGCCCCTCCGCGCACGTCGAGGTAGCCGAGGGCGCCCGAGTAGAAGCCGCGCCGGACGGTCTCGAGCCCGTCGAGCACGCGCATCGCCGCGATCTTCGGTGCGCCGGTCATCGAGCCGGGCGGGAAGGTGGCGGCGACCGCGTCGAGGGCGTCGTGCTCGGGACGCAGTCGCCCGCGCACCGTCGACACCAGCTGGAACACCGACGCGTAGGGCTCCACCGAGAAGATTCCGGGCACCGCGATGGTGCCGGGCTCGCACACGCGTCCCAGGTCGTTGCGCACGAGGTCCACGATCATCACGTTCTCCGCCCGATCCTTGTCGGAGCAGGCCAGCGCCCGTCGCCGCGCGGCGTCCTCGGCGGGATGCGCGCCGCGGGAGGCGGTTCCCTTGATCGGCCGGCTCTCGACACCGCCGTCGGCGTCCACGCGCAGGAAGCGCTCGGGAGAGCTGCTCGTGATCGCCACCTCGGGCAGGGCGAAGTGGGCGGCGAAGGGAGCCGGATCCCGCCGTCGCAGCGCGCGGTAGAGCCGCCACGGATCGCCCTCGAAGGACCGGTCGACGCGGTAGGTGAGACAGGCCTGGTAGATGCGACCGGCCGCGATCTGCTCGCCGATGTGCTCGACCGCCTTGCGGTAGTCGCCGATCTCGACGTCATCGCGGTCGGACGCTTCGCGTCGCTCCAGGGGTCTGGACCCGCGCGGCGGGCGGGTCGTCGGCCTCTCCAGCTTTCGCGCGAGGGACCGGGCCGCGATCTCCGCGCGCGCCCGCGCCCGGCTCGCGTCGACGGAGAAGCCGAGCCCCGACACCAGCGCGCTTCCGCACTCGTGGTCGAAGGCGACGATCGCGTCGACGAACAGCCACACTGCGTCGGGCAGTCCGAGATCGTCGGTGCCGTGCAATCGGTGCACGTCGAGCTGCTCGGCCAGCTCGTAGCCGAAGACGCCGACGGCTCCCCCGCAGAACGGGATCCCGGGATCGCACGGCGGCGCAGCGGGCATCAGCGCGCGGAGCGCCGGCAGCGTTGGGCCCACCGAGCTTGTCACGCCCGGAACCAGGCCTCCGTGTACGGCCCGCCGGCACTCCAGCTCGAGCGCGAGACCGCGGGCGCGCAGGACGAGATAGGGATCGGCGCCGGCGAAGGAGAATCGGCCGATCTCGGGAAGCGGCAGGGCGCTCTCCAACAGCCAGGGCGCGTGCTCGCCGCGCAGCCGTTCGAAGACCCCGACGGGGTCGAGGTCTCCGCCGAGGGGAAGCGAGAACTGGGCCGTCTGTCGCGGGGGAGCGGTCATCGCGCCTTTCCGTGGCAACCGTATCGCAGGCGATCGGCGCGCAGCGAGCCTCGGCAGGCCGAGGGCATGGGCTAGCATCGCCGGATGGATCGCACGTGCTACTTCCATGCCGGCTGTCCCGACGGCTTCGGTGCCGCCTGGTCGGTATGGAGAGCGTGGGGCGACGACGCCCGCTACATCCCACGCGGTCACGAGCCCGTCCCGAATCCGCGCTCCCACGTCGGCGACACGGTCGTGTTCGTCGACATCGCGCCCGACAACCGATACCTGTCCGAGCTCGCGGAGAATGCCGCACAGGTGGTCGTGCTCGATCACCATCTCAGCGCCCGCAACCGCTACCTCGCCGACCCGGCCGTCGCGAATCGGGTGGAGGAGGGCGGACACCGCATCGTGTTCGATCTCGCTCACTCGGGCGCGGTCCTCGCCTGGAGCTACTTCCATCCCGAGGCCTCGCTCCCTCCGCTGCTCCAGTACGTCCAGGACCAGGACCTCTGGCACTGGCGTCTGCCGCGCTCGGAGGAGGTGAATGCCGCGATCGGCTCGCACCCGCGCGAGTTCGCGGTGTGGGACGAGCTCGCCGGGCGCAGCCCGGAGGACCTGGCGCGCGAAGGCGCCCCGATCCTGCGCGCTCAGCGGGCCGAGATGTTGCGCACTCTCCAGAGCGCGCACCCGATCGCCGTGGGCGAGTACCGCGTGGAGGCGGTGAACGCCCAGCAGAACCGCAGCCACATCGGCCACGAGCTGGCAAAGCGCGCCGCCTTCGGGAATCCGATCGGTGTCGTCTACCGGGTGACCGGATCCCAGGTGGATGCCTCGATCTACTCGATCGGCGACGTCGACGTCTCCGCGATTGCCCACCGCTATGGAGGCGGTGGGCACCGCAACGCCTCCGGCTTCAGCGTCTCCCTGCGCATCTGGCTGGAGGACTTCTGCTGCTAGTCCCCCTTCGCTCGTCGAGGCGGCTGGAGCGGCGGGTGCTCGAGCGTCTCCCACTCCGAAGGTGTGAAGGTCCGCATGGCGAGCGCGTGGATCTCGCCGCCCATCTCCTCCGCGAGCGCGGCGTAGACCAGTCTCTGGCGCGCGACGCGCGAGAGACCCTCGAAGCGATCGGAGACGATGATGGCGCGGTAGTGGCCACCGCCGGACGCGGCGCCGGCGTGTCCGGCGTGCAGGTGGCTCTCGTCGACCAGGTCGAGGTGGCGCGCGTCCAGCGCCTCGCGCAGTCGGCTCTCGATACGGTGGTGCCGGTCCATCGCGCCCGACTCTAGCTCGGGCCTGACGCGGATTCCGGCCGCCGCAGTGCTCGCAGGGCGACACGCGCTCGCCGGCGCGCGATGATCGCGGGAATGGCGAATCCCCTTACCGCTGCGCAGGGGTCCCGCAGGAAGGCGCTCGCGGCGCGCGTCGCCGCCGTGGACTGGGAGTCGGTCCACGAGGCCCTGGATCACTGGGGCTTCGCGCGCATCCCGCGCCTGCTGGCCGCGCGCGAGTGCGCGGAGCTCGCGTCGCTCTACGATTCGGACGCCCGCTTCCGCAAGACGGTCTCGATGGACGCGCACCGCTTCGGCAGCGGGGAGTACCGCTACCTGCGCTACCCGCTCCCGACCCTGGTGCAGGATCTCCGTCAGGGCCTGTATCCGCCGCTGGCGCGGATCGCGAATGTCTGGCAGACGCGTCTCGGCGACCCGCATCGCTACGAGCCCACGCTCTCGCGCTTCCTGGGTCGCTGTCACGCCCGCGGGCAATCGCGACCGACGCCGCTCCTGCTCCGCTACGTGGCTGGCGGCTTCAACAACCTGCACCAGGATCTGTACGGTCCGCTCGCCTTTCCGCTCCAGGTCACCGTGCTGCTCTCCCGCCCGCGCATCGACTTCGAGGGCGGCGAGTTCCTGCTGGTCGAGCAGCGACCGCGACAGCAGTCGCGCGGCTGTGCCGTCGCTCTCGAGCGCGGGGAGGCGATCGTCTTCGCCACGCGCGAGAGGCCGGTAGACGGAGCGCGCGGTCCCTACCGCGCCGCCGTTCGCCACGGCGTGAGTCCGCTGCTGGGTGGCCGACGGACCGCGCTCGGCATCATCTTCCACGACGCTGCCTGAGCCGGGAGGGCGCATCCCGGGCCGCGTCAGCGGGCCAGGCGCTCCTGCGCCGCCGCGGCCACTTCGGGCATTCCCAGCTCTTCGCCGAGCCGGCGGGCCTCCTCGAGCGACTCCCGCGCGCGGCGGAGCTCGGTGCGCCGGGCGAGCAGCGCACCGCGCTCGAGCGCGATCCACGCCCGGGTGGGCCGGGCCCCGAGGGCCTCCGCCGCCTCCGCCGCCTCGGCCAGGTGGACGAGCGCCTCGGCGCCCTCGCCCCGAAGCGCGAACAGCCGCCCGCGCGCGAACTCGATCGGGCCGCCGTAGCAGACCGGAACGGCCAACACGCCGTGGTGGTGCGAGACCGGAGCCAGCAGATCGAGGAGGGTCTCGGCGCGCTCCTCCTCACCGAGATCCGCACACAGGTGGGCGGTCTCGGCGAGGGTGTTCGTCCACCGGATGTTGCGCGGGATGCCGGAGAAATCGCCGCCGGCCAGGACTTCGAAGTGTCGGCGGGCGTCGTCGAGGCGCCCGAGGGCGACCAGCGATCGGGCGATCACCGCCCTCACGTAGTGCGTGGCGCCGCGTTCGGCGCCCAGACCGCGTTCGAAGATCCGGATCACCTCCTCGTGCGCACCCCGGGCGCGGGCGAGACCCACGCCGTGTGCGTCGTAACAGGCCCGAGCGTAGGGGTGCCCGATCCGGCGCCCGAACCAGAGCGCCTGCTCCGTGATCCGGTGCGACCGGGCGGGTCGCCGTTACCGCTCGCCTACCATTTCCCTACCTGTCGTCCCGCTTCCCGCCCTCCCGAGGGGTGGTCACCGGGATCGCGCGCACCTCCGGAGCTGGGCCCTTGGGCAGCGCGACCGTCAGGATCCCGTCGCGGTAGACGGCCCTCGCCGCGTCCGCATCGAACCCGGCGGGCAGCCGCAGCGAGCGCCGGAACCCGCCGAGGAGGGTCCCCGCGTGTCGCAGAGTCGGGGTCGGAGGCTCCGACGCCTCGGCGGGCTCGCCGCGGATCGTCAGCACGCCGTCTTCCAGGTAGACCTCGATCTCCCGCTCCCCGAATCCCGGGAGCGCGGCAGCGACGCGGAGCTCGGCCTCGGTGACGTCGATCGGGGGCGCAAAGGCGCAGGCGCGCGTCGCCACGACGAAGCCGTGCCACACCGATGCGAAGAGGCGATCGAAGTCGCCCCACGCCATCACAGACCTGGGTCCGGAGAGGTGTCGGGAAACGATCAGGTGGTGGGTCATCGGGCCTCCTCTTCGCGCTGCGGTCGCTGCCGCTCGGGCGCGAAGCGCGGCAACCCTAAGCGGAGGCGGGGCAGCGTCAAGCCGCTGCGGCCCGCCCGGGACCGCTCACACCACGCCCGAGGCCGCGAGCCGCTCGAGCTCCGCGGGGGAGAGTCCCAGCTCCCCGTAGACCTCGGCATTGTGCTCTCCCAGCTCGGGCGCCAGGGCGCGCGAGCGGGGCTCCATCTCGGAGAAGCGGAGAGGGTTGCCGTGGAAGGTCACCTCCCCGAGTGAGGGGTGGGGATGGCGCTCGACCATTCCGCGTGCGATCAGCTGCGGGTCGGCGACGAGATCCTCGGGCGCGGAGACCCGGGCGCAGGGGAGGTCGGCCCCCTCGGGTCCGAGCGCGCGCAGCACCTCTGCAACGCTTCGCTCCCGAACCCAGTCGGCCACGAGACCGTTGATCTCGGCGCGGTTCGCCGCCCGGGCGCGGTGATTGCGAAAGCGCTCGTCGCGTCCCAGCTCGGGCCGTCCGATCGCCTCGCACAGGGAACGGAACAGCTTGTTGCTCGCGGTGGCGATCGCCACCCAGCCGTCCCTGGCCTGCACGGCGTCGTAGGGGGACGCGAAGGGGTGTTGGTTCCCGAGCCGCGTCGTCACCGCACCGATTGCCGCGTGAATCGAGGCCGCCGAATCGGTGATCGCGAAGATCGCGTCCTGGTTCGAGAGGTCGAGCACCCGCGCACGTCCGGTGCGGTCCCGCTCGAGCAGCGCGGCCACGACCCCGAGTCCCAGGTACAGGCCCCCGACGAAATCGGCGAGTGCGCCGCCGGCGCGCGTCGGCGGTCCGTCGGGGAAGCCGGTCATCGCCATCAGCCCGCCGGTCGCCTGGGCGACGATGTCGTAGGAGGCGCGTCCGGCGGCGGGTCCCGTCTGACCGAAGCCCGACAGCGAGGCCACCACGCAGCGCGGATTGCGCGCCTGGATCACCTCCGGCGCCAGGCCCTGGCGCGAGAGCCAGCCCGCGCGGAAGTTCTCCACCACGGCGTCGGCGCGCTCGACGAGGCGCAGGAAGAGAGCGCGCCCCTCGGCGCCACGGACGTCGAGGGTGATCGACCGCTTGCCGCGGTTCGTATTCTGGAAGGAGAGCGACGTCTCCCCTTCCGGTGACGGTCCGTGGCGGTAGTCGTCTCCGACGCCGGGGCGCTCCACCTTGATCACGTCGGCGCCGAGATCGGCGAGCACCGCCGTCGCGAAGGGCCCGGCGACGACGCGCGACAGGTCGAGGATCCGCAGGCCTTCGAGAACGCGCCCCGCCATGATGGCGGCAACGTAGCATCGGCCGCGAGGAACGACGTACGCTGGCGCGCGTGGCGAGCTTCTCCGGGTGCCGTATCTGCGTGGGCTTCGACGATGGCCGGCCGGACTTCGAGGACGAGGACTCGGACCTGCAGCTGGCCGACGGCCAGCTGCTGATCTCCTACTGGGACGAGCGCGGGGTCGTGGTGCTGGTGGGCCGCGAGGTGGAGCCCGGTCTGTTCCAGCTCGTGGCCCGCAGCCGTCCGCGCCGCTGTACGCTGCGGCGCGAGGGCTCGCGCACCCTCATCGGCACCTGGGTGGAGGGAGAGGAAGCCGGTGTCCTGCGGGTGGAGATTCCCGCCGCGGGCGCGGCGCAGCTGGAGGAGAACCGATGAGCTTGGCACCTCCCACCGTCGAAGAGGTGCGTGTGCTCGCGCGCGACCTCGGCCTCTCCCTCGGAGACGAAGAGATCGAGATCTACCGTCGGCTTCTGCTCGGCTCGCTCGGGGCTTTCGGCGCCCTGGACGACGCACCGTCGGCCCTGCCTCCGATCCCCGCCGGCCGCCGCTGGTGGGAGCCGACGAAGGCAGAGAACCCGTACGGAGCCTGGTACGTGCGCTGCGAGATCCGCACGCGCGACGACGGACCGCTCGCGGGCATGCGCTTCGCGGCGAAGGACAACGTGATGATCGCGGGCCTTCCGCTGCTGAACGGCTCCGCGATCCTCGAGGGCTACGTCGCCGAGATGGACGCCACGATCGTCACGCGGCTGCTCGACGCCGGGGCGGTTCTGCTCGGCAAGGCGCACTGCGAGCAGCTCTGTCTCTCGGGCGGAAGCCACACGAACGTGCGCGGTCCGGTGCACAACCCCCGTCGCCGCGGCCGTACCTCGGGCGGCTCCTCGTCGGGCGCGGCCGCGCTGGTGGCGGCCGGCGAGGTGGAGCTGGCGATCGGCGGTGATCAGGGGGGATCGATCCGGATCCCCGCCTCCTTCTGTGGGCTCGTCGGCATGAAGCCCACCTGGGGGCTGGTGCCCTACACCGGGATCGTGCCGATCGAACCGAGCCTCGATCACACGGGACCGATCACCGCCGGCGTGCGCGACAACGCGCGCATGCTCGGGGTAATCGCGGGTCCCGACGGCATCGACGTGCGCTGCTCGGGCGTTCCGGCCGGCGACTACGTGGGCGCCCTCGAAGGCGGCGTAGCGGGGCTGCGCGTGGCGCTGCTCCGCGAGGGATTCGCGGTGCCGGGCACCCAGGCGCCCGTCGCGGCCGCGGTGCGCATCGCGGCCGATCGCCTCGCGGCGTTGGGGGCGCATGTCGAGGAGGTGTCGATCCCCGAGCATCTGACGGCCGGCGTCGCGGCCCTCCCGCTGCTCGTGCAGGGCATGTACCGCACCGCGCTGTGCGACGGCGGTCAGGGCATGGGCCGCCCCGACCTCTACGCGCCCGGCCTCCACGAGCGGATGTCGCGCTGGCGCGAGCACGCCGCCGGCTTCTCGCCGATCCTCAAGCTCGTCACGATGGCCGCGCACCTCGTCGAGAGCCGGGCCGGCTCACGCTACTACGCCCTCGCCGCCAACCAGGCCTGGCGTCTGCGCGCCGCCTACGACCGCGCGCTCGCCGGCGGAGACGTACTGCTCCTGCCCACGACCCCGATGGTGGCCCCGCCGATCCCGGCGGCCGACGCGCCGATCGAGGAGCAGTTCCAGCGCGCCTCGGAGCCCACCGCCAACACGATCCCCTTCGACGTCACCCATCACCCTGCGATCAGCGTGCCCTGCGGCGAGGTCGACGGCCTGCCCGTCGGCATGATGCTCGTCGGGCGGCACTGGGAGGAGGCGACGCTCTACCGGACGGCCTACGCGTACGAGCAGGGGTAGGCGCCCGCGGAGTCGCGGGCGACCGGCACGCGGGCGCGCCGGCGGGTCGCGCGACGGCGCAGCGCCAGGGCGATCAGACCGGAGCAGAGCAGCGGCAGCGCGGCGGGCTCCGGGACGGGCATCACGGACACGCCTGCTGCGGTGAAGGTCGTGTTCCGGCCCGAGCCCGGGGGGTCGACCATCGTCGCCGCAAGCGGCGTATTGCCCGCCGCGAACGTCGCCGTGACGACCGTGCTCCGGATCCGGTTCGCGTCGATGCGCGTGTTGTTGTCGTCCAGGTCCACGGTGAACGAGAAGGTGTCCCCGGGGTTGAAGCTCGCAAAGGTCAGCGTCAGCACCGTGTTCCCCGCGCTGAACACCGCGGCCAGGAAACCGGTGGCGGCGATGCTGCCGGGCGTGGGCGTGAAGGGCGAGCCGGTGGCGAGGCTGGTGTCGAAGGTGATCGGGAGCTGATTCGCAGTGCCCAGGTCGATCACCACCTGCACGATGTCCGACTGCGAGTCGGGGGTCGTGTTGGTGAGGACGAAGACGTCGCCCGCGCTCTCGCTGGCGCTCGGATCGTCGAAGGTGCCGAGGAACGCGATCGGAACGCCCGCAGCAGGCAGGCCGACGAAGACGGCGAACAGGAACGCGAAGATGGAGCGGTGGAACTTGTCCATGGGGGATCTCTCGAGACGGTGAGCGCGGGCTCGCTCGACGCGACACTTCGTCGTGTGCTCATCCGATCGGCAGGCTGCCGGTTCGGATTGAGTTCACCCCGTCCGAGGCCCCGCGGTGGCGGTCGCACCCACCGGCAGGGGGAACGCTCAACGACCCGGATCTGTTCCGAGAAACCGCGGGGCCGCCTCGGATCTCAGAACAGGACGACCTCGTCGTAGCGGGGCAGCGTCTGGAACACGAGCTCCGGCTGCGCGGCCTCCTTCTCCTTCAGGAACGCGAGCGTCTCCTCCGTGCCCCGGGCCAGGAAGGCCGCTGCGCGCACCGGACCGGTGAAGGGACCCTCGATCGGCCCGGTCAGGCTGTCCCAGTGGATCGGGATCACGCGCGTGGGGTGCGTGCGCCCGATCGTCTCGCGCCAGTAGGTCTCGCGGTAGGCGGGAGTCTGGGAGCCGAGGCCGCCGGTGCCGAGGAACACCACGTCGGCCGAGAAGCCCTCGAGGCCGCCCTCGACGCAGCCGGCGCTGCCGACGACCAGGAACGCGCCGCGCGGATGCGTCACGTGCAGCACGTAGGCCTTGCCCACCTTGTAGTCGAAGACGCTCACCGGCGGCACGAGCGGGACACGGATGTCCGGGTCGCCGAGCGCGCGCTCGCGCAGCGCCGGATCCGGGAACTGGAAGTGCCGCGACTCGATCGGGGTCACCGTGAAGCGACCGATCTCGATCGGCTCCCGGTCGCGCACGACCCGGATCCGGCTCTCCGGAAGCCCCCAGCCGCGGCCGATGTTCGCCGTGGACTCGGAGCCGAGCAGCAGCGCGCCGGTGCGGCGGGCCACCTCGGGCGCGTCCATCGCGTGGTCGTAGTGGGAGTGGACGGGGAACACCACGGCGAGTCGTTCGACGCCGTTTCGCGCCAGACCCCGCTCGATGGCGGTCGTGTCGGGCGCGATCCGCGAGAAGTAGAGCGCCAGGGGACCGGGGCGCGTGAACCAGCCGTCGGTCATCCAGGCGGTCTCGCCGTCGGAGAAGACGAGGGTGGCGGTGCCGGTGTAGCGGACCGTCACCGAGCC
>Ga0315553_10002720_pt1 | contig 14074 bp, 13 predicted proteins | sample SalMarSW160140MG_FD_203099 | JGI IMG/M metagenome (GOLD analysis project Ga0315553, IMG submission 203099) | Salt marsh sediment microbial communities from the Plum Island Ecosystem LTER, Massachusetts, United States - Salt Marsh Sediment SW1601-40 ... | reverse complement strand
ACTCGGCAGTTTTTCCGGGTGTCCAGGGCGGACCGCTAGAGCATGTCATTGCCTCCAAGGCAGTCTCATTTGGAGAGGCTCTCGATCCGAAATTCAGGGAATACCAGGCACAGGTCGTAAAGAATGCCTCAGTAATGGCTCAGGCATTTATCGATAAAGGCTATAAGGTAATCTCAAATGGCACCGATAACCACCTCATGCTTATTGACCTGAGAACAAAGTTCCCTGATATTACCGGAAAGATGGTGGAGAATACACTGGTGCGTGCACATATCACTGCAAATAAGAACATGGTGCCATTCGACAGCCGTTCGCCTTTTCTTACTTCAGGGCTGAGGATTGGTACACCGGCCATTACAACCAGAGGTATGAAGGAAGAATATATGGGAGTTATCGTTGATCTGATTGATGAGGTAATCTCCAATATTGAGAATGAGTCAGTAATATCGGCAGTAGGGGAGAAGGTTGTGAAAATTATGACATCATATCCTCTTTTTGCGATGTAACATAATAATAAGATGAACAGTAATTTTTTATTATTTTGTTTTTTTTTGTAATTTTACATCAGTCCGTTGTTAGTAAATTTCAGTAATGGATAGCAAAAAACTAATTTTCGTTGTTGATGATGACCCCTTTATTAATACACTGGTTATTAAGAGGTTGGCATCCGATAGATATGAACTTAAAGCATTTGAAACAGGTGAAGATTGCCTCGATGCACTTAATAAAAATCCTGACCTGATAATCCTTGATTATCTGTTTATTAAAAATAAACATGAGTATATGAACGGAATGCAGGTACTGGATAAGATTAAGGAATTAAAACCTGATACGCCTGTGATCATGCTTTCGGGGCAGGATAAGGGTGAAGTGGTTCTTGAACTGGCAAGAAAAGGTATTGATAATTATGTCATCAAGGACAATGACCTCATTAATAACCTGCACAATGCAATAAATGAGGTTTTCGAAAGAATAGCCTGATTACTACTTGAGTATAAAATTGTAAGTTATTGTCCCCTTCTGGACAATGGGAGCATCTTGTTTAACCTCAAACTGAGCTTTCAGTGCTGCCTCTCTGGCAACCTTCAGAAGATATTCATCAAGAGTGTTTGAACCCCTGATTCCCGGTACAGCCTGTGTAACCTTTCCGGATCTGTCAACGCTTACTTCCACAACAACTTTTCCCTCACCCTGGTAATCATATTCAGGCAGGGGCAGCTTCTGGAATCCTCGTCCAGCAAGGTCGTATGATATTCCACTGTTACCTGTGCCGCCGCCTTCACCTCGGTTTTGTGAATCGACAGAACCCGAGGGCACGCCCTGGTTGCCCTCACCTCCGGCAACTCCTTCCCCTGTTGTTGATGTACCTGTATTCTTTGAACCCTCGAGAGCCTTTCTTGTGCGATCCATAATTTCTGCCTGCCTCTGTTGTTCTGCTTCAATCCTTTTTCTTTCAATTTCCTCCTGCTCCTTTCGTATCCTTTCAGCTTCAAGCTGTTCCTTCCTTATTCTTTCGGCTTCAATTTGGTCGAGTCTCTTTTTTTCGGCTTCCGGATCAACTTTTTTGACTTCAGGTGCCTCCTCATCGTCCTGTGTCAGCAACGGCTCTTCATCTGTGAAAACCTCAGGCTCAGATGATGGCGGAGGTGATGCCTCTTCCTGGAATGCAGGCGGAGATGGTTCAATCATGCCCAGACCCGTCTCATCAGTGCCGAAATTGACTATTATTCCTTCTTCATATTCAGGCGGCAGCGGGACCGAAAAACCCAAAAGTACACACAACACCAGTGCAATAAGATGGATCAGTATTGTTCCGGCAATACCTTTCCCGCGTTCAGAAGGAAAGCTGTAAAGGTCGTTATCTGGGTGTTGTCGCAATTATCAGTTTATAATTATTTGCCTGTGCTATATTGAGTACCTGAACCACACTTTCAAACGGTACTGTTTTATCCGCGTGAAGTGAAATATATGTGTCAGGATTGCTTCCGAGCTTTTGATATAATACTTCTTCAAGCTCTGCTAAGGTAACCGGCTGTTGTTCAACAAAGTATCTCTGATCAGCCGTTATTGAAACCGTTGTCTGGGGTTTAGCTGATGTCTGAGCACTCCCCTTCGGAAGAAGGAGCTTCAATGCCGTAGGATGTACCAGTGTTGAAGTTAACATAAAGAATATCAATAAGTTAAATACAACATCAGTCATCCCTACCGAACTGAAGCTTACACTGATCTTATTTCTGTTAGCGATTGCCATTTTAACGGTTTATTTTTACAGGTTCATTTAATATGTCCATGAATTCGGTAAGTGTAGCCTCAAGCCTGAAAACAACCCTTTCCACTCTCACAACCAGTGTATTGTATGCAAAATACCCGAGTATCCCAATAATAAGTCCTGCAGCTGTGGTAATAAGAGCTGTATATATACCGTCAGAGAGCAATGACACTTCAATATTGTTACCTGCCTGCGACATTGCATAGAAGGATCGTACCATACCTATTACGGTTCCCAGGAATCCGAGCATCGGTTCAGCTCCGGATATAGTTGCCAGTGTGGGAAAGCTTTTTTCAAGCTTTGCTATTTCAAGCTTCCCGACATTCTCGATAGCTGTGGTAATGTCCTGTAAAGGTCTTCCAAGTCTTGAGATACCCTTTTCCACCATCCTTGCAGAGGGGCTGTCAGTTGACCGGCACAGGGCCAGTGCTGCCTCAATCTTACCATCATGGATATAATCCTTAATTCTGTTCATGAAGTTCTGATTCTCCTTTGTGGCCTTTCTTATGACATATTATCTTTCAATGAAGATATATGCTGCAACAAAAGAGAGCAGTATGATCGGTATCATCATCCATCCTCCCTTAATAGCGAAATCAAGTATCGTCAGGTCCATTTCGCCTGCGGTCTCAACAGGAGCTGTTACATCCTGCTGTAAAATGAATTGTAAGAATCCCATATCCTATATTTTAAATCGTTTCGTTTGTTAGCTAAGAAGCAAGTTCTAAATTCGAGTGTGAAGATATTAAAAAACGTATTTCCAGAGTATTCTATTATATACGGTTAATAACAAAGCCTTATTATTTATTAACTACATACTGTCAAAAGAATGTTAAAACCTTGTGATAATTACTGCTGTTCTGAAATTATCGGTTCCTCCTCCTTTTTTATATCTGAATTTATCTTTTTCCTGAAGAGGTCAGAGAATTTATCAAAATCCTTTTTGACGAAAACTCCGAATCCCTGCGTATAATCAGTTTGTCTTCCCGTGTACGGGTTATTGAATCTGTTGAATACTTTGAACCTTATATTTTTGGTAAGTTTATATTCTATATCAAAGTCACCTATCAGCTGTTCGGTATTATCAGTAGATTCTCCGGATCCCCTGACATCGAAATTTCCGTTTATTATTACTTTGTCGTTCAGCAACTGTGTTGAAAGAGCAAGTTGTACTTCATTGGAATTAAAATCTTTATAACCCGGTCTGTAAACAAATCCTATATCAAAATCATTACTTATCTGTGATACCCAATTACTGAGCTGATTTGAAACCATTTCGGTGGTTGTCACAGCCATTGCTGATGTGCCTGTTGTTGTTGCGGTAAGAGATGATCCATACGTGGATTCAGAATAGAAACTGTTCATAACAAGCAGATATAGAAACTGCCGGCTTAGTTCTTCTTCGGTGGTTATCACGTTCTTGAGATAGGTTCTGGTAGCCTCATCAGCCATCGGGAGAAATATATCAAGGGCTACAAAAGGGTTGAAAAGACTGCCAGACAGATTGATATGGCACTCAACAGGAATTCTTTCGTTATATCCTTCATCCTGGAGAATCTCATACAGTGAGGCTTTTAATTTATATATGGCTTTTATGTCAATCTGGGCATCGTTAATATCTCCGTTGAAACTTATTGTTCCTCCATTTTCAACACTGAATGGTTTGTTGAAAATACTACCGAGAGTAAAGAGATAATCGCCATCCTCAATAACGTAATCTCCTGAAATCCTGAGACCTATATCAGGTTTGAGGCTGATATTCAGATTCCCCGACCCGTGTCCCCGCATCACATCACCTATTTTTGAATCGAAGATCAGCTGTACCTCAGCATCAGGTGTTACTTCCAGGTCAATATTCAGATCTACTTTTGTTTTTGAATCAGGTTTCTCAATGGATTTTCCTTGTAATGCCACTGACTCGGGAACAGTATCATGGTCGATGAACGTTATGTAAGAATAATCCGATACTGTTTCACTTGAATTCAGTGGAATATAGAACCTGGTATTTCTATCGGTCTTTGCAGATATATCAAATGAGAGGACAGAAGCATTATTTTTAATAGTCGTTACTCCTGTGGCAAATGCCGTTCCATAAAATAATTCATTGTCCTTTGGTTTTGTGTTCATGACCATTGTCTTATCTGTTGTGATCATGAGATCGGAGCGGTAATCTTTAAAATAGTTATGATTAATCGACCCATTCAGAAGAGCAATATTTCCCCTTTCATCGGTCATCCGTAATTCTTTGAAAATAATTTTATCCTTATCAAATCTTATAGAATCGCTGAAAGTATATATCGTTTGCAGGTAGTCAATTTTTATTGAAGCATTATCGACCATCAGGGCACCTTTGAGCACCAGCTTGTTTTCTTCGCCTGACATGTTAATCTTGCCTGTTGCTGTTCCCTTGATGCCGGATGCAAACACACTGAGCAGACGATTCATGGCATCAATTGGCAGCTTATCAGCCATTCCGTCAAGATCTATCCTCTTGGTAGCCGGGTTGTACGATCCTGTAATGCCGAACATTTTTTCCCCGCCCCGGTCATTTCCTGCATCGATATTTAATAGTCCGTTCTCATGGTCCCACACTGATTTAACTGAAAGATCTCCGTAATCACTTTCAAGCATTGAGAAACCGTTGACCTTAAGATCACTTTCCAAAAGCGGATTATTGTAAACATTTGTAAATACTATATCGCCACTAAGGTTTCCTTTTAGTCCCATAGGTATTCTGTTGTTGTCTTTTTTCTTCCCTGCCAGGGCATTAAGAGGAGAAATATCTATTCCTTCGAATTCAATGTGAAGAGTATCAGCAGGATCTTCAGATACCGTGCCATTAATAAGAAAGTGATGAGCTTTATTGCTGATATTCAGATTGTTAATATTTACTGATGTTGAATCAAGAGCTATGATGGAGCGGTTTATTTTCCATAAATTATTGCGGGTATAAATGGCTGAGGAATCTATATCAACAATAAGAAAAGGATCATTATTAATATTATCTGAGATTATACCTCTTGCTGTGAAATTTCCCCTGTTGAGTATTTTCTCCTCATTATCCCAGTTAAGGTTAAAAAGCAGAGTATCCGACATTGAATTAATATTAACCGTAAATCCTTTAAGATCAGATTGTCCCAGTAAATTCAGTGAAGAACTTTCTAATCCTAAATAGAGTCCCGGTATAATAAGGTTTCCTTCAAGTTCAAGGTCATTAAAAGTATTGCTCCCAATGCCCAGGGCTTTAGCTTCACCCTTTATTTTCATTATGCTGTCAGTGAATATTTCGCCGTTCAGATAACTGTTTTCAGATATAAGGAGTCCTGTTTTGAAAAAACTATTCAGCTTATCAGTGTTTTTGAAGTTGATATTGAATGTGAAATAATTGGGTAAATCATCACTATCTGGAGCAGGCTTACTAAAATGAGAAGGCATAACTGATGACAGAGTCTTTTTAAACATTGCGCCCAGACCGCTGAAATCGTAATACCCTCTCAGGTCGGCATCAAGATAGTCGGTTCGGAGGCTGATTGCAGGAAGCTCATTTTCTATGAAGGTTTTAATGGAGAAATTATAAAGCTCAAGGATATTACCATATTTTGTCAGACTTGAATTAAGAAGTTTGATTTCACCATCAACATTATCAATATTACTTCCTTTAATGTTAGCTGTCAGCAACATTGACAGTGATGAAGTAGTATCAGTTTTATCAAAATTAAGCTTATAAAGATCAGCGTTTGCCAGGTTCAGGGTGAAATCAAATTCAGGCAGTTCTCTGCTGAAATTGAACATTCCAAGGAAATCCATCCTGATATTGTTTTCAGAGATATTAACACTGCCATCCCAGGTTTTTTCTGTAAATGAGCCGTTTAGTCCAACATTGCGATATTTATAATTATTTATTTCAATGCTGTCGACAAGTCCTGACAGATCACCTGAAAACCTTTTCAGAGAATAGGCGACCCCGTCAATATTGACATTCATGCTGAGGTTACCCATCATTTCGGGTTGTTCTAAAAGGTAACCCAGCTCTAAATCGCTTCCTGTTATCAGACCATTTACCCTGAATCTGTTTGATTCCTCTGGTCTCATTGAAATGTCAGTTTTTAATAGTCCCTGATCTGACCGGATCTTTCCATATGCGACAAAATCGGTTGTAAAACCGGTAAAGGTTCCGTCGAAGGATATAGTACCCAACTTATGAATTAAATCAGGAAGTGTCACAGGTCCGTTGCCGATAATGTTTACTTTCTCAATGTCTTCTGCATTGGACCTGAAATCATTAACACCGAAATAAATGAAGGAGTTTTCAATTTCAGGGAGCCCTGATAAATCAAAATCACAGTCGAGGTATGTATCCTCAAGGCAGGAAATTTGAATATTCCTTCCTCTTAATTCAGATATAGTACCCAGTATTTTACCTGATATCCAGACCGACTCATTTATTCTGCTGACAAAAGGAGCAAAATACTGCAGATCGGAAAATCCGATCAGGGATCTGTCAAGTAAAATATCGAGCCGGACATCATTGATGAAATTTCTGAAAGAAGAGGATGAATCAACTTTCATCCCTGCATGGGAGATATTCAAAATTGTGCTGTCGCACTCCAGGAACGCTGAATTAAAGCGGATATAATTCCTGGAAAGGATAAGTGCGCTGTTCATTCTCTTTATCTTGAAACCTCCGGATTCCCTGAGTCCCAGGTTATAAATATTGAAAGAAGTTGTGTCATCCTTTATTCTAAAGCCCTCCAGGATACAGTTGATACCTGCAAGATGAAGGTTACTGAGATCTAAAGGGGCTTTGCTCTTAGCACCTTTATCGCTTAAAAGCGAAAATCTTGCGTTGTTGATATCAATCTGACTTATGTTGATTGTATTTTTTCCTTTTTTCAGAGTATCATTTTGCTTTCTCAACTTATCAATGTACCACATTATGTTTAGAGTACCGGTAGAGTCCGCCGCGAAAGCAACAACAGGACTGTCAATGATTACCCTTCCCAGTCTGAATGTTTTTTTCCTAAAGTCAATTTTTCTTATACCGGCTGAAATTTTTTGGGAATAAATAAGTGTGTCTTTGTTCTGGTCTTTTATCAATATGTCATTCATGTACAGCCTGTTAAAGAAATGAAATTCGACTTTCCCAATCATTATAGACGATCTGATCTCTTCCGAGATATGATCGGTGATCCTTCTGACAATCATTGTTTGCATCACAGGCATTCGCAGGATAAAATAAAATATTGTCGGAAGAGTTATGATTATCCCGAGGAAAATGAGAATATACTTAACTGATTTTTTAATATTTTTGACCATTTAAGAAGGTTAAAAAATCATAGATCAAAATAACCGAAAATATACCGAAAATCAAAGCATTCATGCCAGTAACAATTTTAGCCATAGAGTCTTCGTGCGATGACACCTCTGCAGCTGTAATCAGGGATGGATATGTTCTTTCCAACCTGATCGCCGGGCAGGAGGTGCACAGATCGTATGGAGGGGTTGTGCCCGAGCTTGCGTCCCGGGCCCACCAGGCAAACATTGTTCCTGTCATTGATGAGGCTTTAAAACGTTCAGGAACAGGCATAAGCGATATCAGTGCAGTGGCTTTTACCCGTGGACCTGGGCTCCTGGGATCTCTTCTTGTCGGTGCTTCATTTGCCAAGGGATTTGCTCTTTCACTTGGCATTCCCCTTATCGAAGTCAACCATTTGCATGCACATGTTCTGGTACATTTTATCAAGATAAAAGATCGCGAGGACAATGTCCCTTCATTTCCTTTCCTGTGCCTTCTTGTTTCAGGGGGACATACCCGGATAGTCCTGATGAAAAGCCACCTAGATATGCAAGTTCTGGGAAATACCATAGATGATGCAGCCGGTGAGGCATTTGACAAATGTGGCAAACTAATGGGTTTTCCTTATCCTGCAGGACCGGTAATAGACAGGCAGGCATCTGAGGGAGATAGGAAAGCCTTTAAATTTGCAAAACCATCGGTGAAAGGCCTCAATTTCAGCTTCAGCGGATTAAAGACCAGTTTTCTCTATTTTCTCAGGGACAGGTTGAAGGAGGATAGTGACTTCATTGAGAAGAACAAAGCAGATCTTTGTGCTTCACTCCAGTATACAATAGTAGACATACTTACCTTCAAACTGGTAAAAGCCTCATTGGAAACAGGGATAAAACAGATTGGTATTGCAGGGGGTGTGTCAGCAAATTCAGGTTTGAGAGAAGCTGTCAGGGCAGAGGCGGAAAAGAGGGGATGGGCTCTCTTCATCCCGGCTGTCGACTTTACAACCGATAATGCTGCAATGATAGGTATTACTGGTTATTATAAGTATCTTGCAGGTGAGTTCGTCGGTCAGGACATTACTCCACTGGCAAGATTATAAGCGGAAAATAATTGAAGATTTTATTTTATTTAATTAAATTGGGAGCAAATATTTCTAAATGCAGGAGCTAAGAATTTCACCGGGGAAGAATACGCCAGAAATAATATTGAGTCCCAAGGGTTCACTTCAGATCAGCGGGCGTTCAATACATGAGAATGTGGCTGATTTCTTCGCACCTGTTGAAAGCTGGATAGCCTCTTACGTTGAAGAGCCGGCAGAGCTGACCAGGGTTGATATGAACCTTGAATATTTCAACAGCGCAAGTGCCAAAGTATTTATTCATCTGCTGGAAATGCTGAAAAGAGTGGCTCTGAAGAATGGCAAGTGTGTCTATAACTGGTATTATGAGGAAGGCGACGAAGATATTCTTGAAAGGGGGGAATACTTTTCTTTAATCCTCAGGGTACCTTTTAATTTCATCAAGATCGGCGAATCTTTCTGAATACGAGGAAAACGGGTACGCCGATGAGCAGAAAGATAAAGCCGATTCCCATATGTAAAGGTTTGTTTATCATTATATTAATTACAAACCAGGTAGTGATGCCAATGAAAATGAGAGGAGTTAACGGGTATCCGAATGTTTTATAGGGTCTCTCAGCATCTTTCATCTTTTTCCTGAAGATAAATATCCCGGCGGCTGCGAGGGTGAAAAATATCCATTCAACAGAGACAGTATAAGTTATCAGGTTTTCGACTGTTCCCCAGAACAGCAGCAACAGTATTGCCCATACCGACTGAAGGATAATTGCATAGATCGGGGTTCTGAATTTCGGATGGACTTTTGCTATACTTTTGAAGAACAGGCCGTCGGAGGCCATGGCATAATAAATACGGGGTGTTGAGAGTGTGTATATGCCCATAGTCCCGACCGTGCTTATTGCAATTATCCCGGCAACCAGCTTGCCTCCGAAAGGGAGAATGGTGCTGACTGCATCAGCAGCAACTTTACGTGAAGATATAATATCGTTAACGGGGAGAAGCAGCAGATAACCTGTATTGACAAGCAGATAAATTACTGTCACTATTAAAGCTCCGGTTATCATGGCTATGGGTACATTCCTTGCAGGATTTCTGGTTTCACCGGCCAGGAACGAAGCATGCTGCCATCCGCCATATGAAAACAAAACACCTGTAAGAGCGACACCAAAGGCTGATATCCCTGCCCCGGAAGAGGTTGAAAATGAAATTGTTTTGAACGAATTTTCAACATCTCCGAATATAATGCCCACAAGAATTATTATAATTATACCAACAATTTTCAAACCCGTGAAAATGTTTGAAAATATCTCACCGAATTTTGCCCTCAGCACATTCAGTGTCGTAACTATCACAATGGCAGTTATACTTGTTATCATCATCCCTGTTTCACTCATAGGGATAAGGGAACTCAGATAATAGGAGAACGCCAGTGAAAGAACAGCTATCGAACCTGATGTGATAATTATGAGGTAAGCCCATCCGTAAAGGAATCCCAGCCAGCCTCCATATGCTTCTCTGAGGAAAACATATATCCCACCTGCCTGTGGAAAAAGCGCCCCAAGTTCACCGAATGTGAGAGCACCGGTGAGTGCAACTAATCCTCCGAGAGCCCATACCAAAAGTATAAGAGATGATGAAGGAATTAATTCTGCTATCTGTGAAGGTGTGACAAAGATACCTGACCCTATACAGGAGCCGATTGCTACCATTATCAATCCGTAAAGGGTGAGCTCTTTTGCAAGTTTTGTCATATGAAGCTTCCGGAGAGTTAGTTATTTTTTAGTATTAATAGGCCAGTATCAGGCTTTTTTCCCTGCCAGCTCCCTTTATCCATATCTTATTCCTGTATACCTCTACAAGCGACCATGCACTTGCTTTTTCACTCTCAACCATCCCTTTAAGGGTAACACAATGGATCAGATTGAAGTTACCATAATTACCTGCATGATTATGTCCGCTGAACCAGGCAATTATATTATGATGTTTTTCGAGTACAGATACTACTTCTTTGTAATTAAGCAGGTTATGAAGGTTTTCCGGCCATATGGGGAAGTGGCAAAATATAAAGACTTTTTCATTTTCCGACTCAGCCCCGGTAAGTTCTGTATCGAGCCAGTTAAGTTGTTTTTCACTAATACCTCCATTCCAGTCGATGGCATTAGTACTGCCTTCAGTTTTTAACCAGGTAAGATATTCCTCAGCCTGTTTTATTGATGCCTTGTTTCCCGAAGCATATATACTCACCTCATTCCCGTTAAGGATGATGAACCTGAAATTTTTATGAGTGAATGAATAATAGCCCTCTTTTTCCGGAAGTGGTACCGGAAGGTGTTTCTTATACTTTTTATCTACCGAATAATCGTGATTACCAAGGCAGTGCCATGTTTTTAGTCCTGATGAATCAATGATATCCAGGACAGGTTTAAAAGATTCATTATCCCGGTCTATAAGGTCCCCGAGGTTAACCACAAAATCTGCTGAAGAGGCTTTCAGTGATTTCAGGGCTTCTCTTAATCTGGGAAGTGATTTATCATAGAATCTTGAACCTTCAGGTTCATAGTTGCAGTGATGTACATCGGTAATGATCCCGAAGGAAAAAAGAGGTTCCTGGCTCTGATCAGCAGTATTGTAATCTCCGAATTTATCCGAATCAGACATGGCAAAGGTTATTAAGGCAGCAATTATCAGCAGTTTCATCGGGTAATGAAATTTACATTCTAAAGGTAGTGAAAAAATATAACCGCAAAGAGCGCTCCTTTGAGTGCTTTGCGGTTAAAAGTATTTTTTTACGGGCTTTTTATTCAGCGAGCGGATCATTTACGCAGCCCATGAAGATAATGGAATTGGTTGTGGTCTCCCTTATTATATAAATGAATGGATGATCTGCATTAAAAACGAGAGGTCCGGATGGCATAGATGTTAATTCTATTATAACAACTGTTGCCGCAGCAGCCTCTGTTCCCTCCTCATTGGTTTCAATAAATGCCTGATGAATGACATCCTGAATATTCAGGTCGGTATCTGCAATATTTGTGAAATCAGCACCCGGCCAAAAGGCTATCCTCATTCCCATATCAGATAGAATATCCTTTAGTTTTTTCTTATAATCATACTTGAATCTTGGTAAATACATATTAACCTTTGTTTCCGTTGCCTGGCTGATCCAGCTGTTGAAAGAACTTTCAGTAATAGCCGGTATGATTCTATTGATTCCATCCTGATCATCGGGCAATATGATATCCATAACAAAATTACCCTGACCATATGGAAGCTCTGCCAGTGCGAAGCTTTCACCGCGATATACCATTAAATCAACTTCCTGGTTCATCATCGGGACTTCAATGGTTTCATCGCCGGTTTTATAAAAGGTTTTGTAATCAGTATCACCTTCAGCGAACTGATATTTCCATATTCCCTTGAAATAGATAGCATTAATTAACAACATTACTACATCCGGCTGTAATTTATCTATCATGTCTTTTATTAATCCATTAGTGTTATCTTCAATCCATTGATTAATTATATCAGGAGTTGCCGGATCATTTATGTCAAATTGTTTTGACTCAGCGTCGTAATATGTTTCAAGTATATCAATAAAGGCTTCTTTTACAGGAAACCCTTCCTTTGTCCATACTGAATTGGCAATAGTCATGAGAACACGTTTATCGACCGAAAGAAGAGCCTCAGTAAGCTTTTGATATGAACTATTAATCTCCTCCGGTGTTATTCCGCTGACTCTCAGGGCCTTTAGCATGGAGTCACGGATTGCACCATTGGCACCGTTGAGTGTCATGGAAAGAGCATATGAAATGCTCAGGGGAGAGATCATTATATTTTCCGGCTCCTCGCTATTTTCAACCACTTCCCTGAAAATATCAAATGCAAACGAATTCTCTGATTCAATAAGCGAAATCTGGTTTGAGGTAAGGTCTATTAAAACAGGTTCTTCAGGTAAGACTTCATCGGGAGTTTTGGTACATTTTATGAATAACAGGGGTATTGAAAGAAGAACCACCACGGTTGTTAAAATATTGTGCTTCATATTTTTGCCAGTTAGTATATGATCAGAATAGCCTTAATTGGTAAACGGTATGGTTTACATAAAAAGTGCCCAAAAAGCGTGCCATACTTTCAGGCCCGTTTTCTGTGTTTTTTTGAGGTTTCGATGTAGGCTTTAAGGTATATCAGCGAAACAACAACAAATCCCACACCAACTGTCAGAAGCAAAATAAAAGCGAATATTGAGGGTTGTTCCGGAACGGGAAGAGGATGGATCAGCCTGTATATATATCCCGCGATCGTGTAAATAACCATGGTAACTGACAGGATCAGGCTGAAAATGATTGTTGTCCCGTCAAATATTCTTGTAGTCTTATAAAATTCTGTTTTCTTAAACCTTATATATGAAGCATGGGCGTATGCGCGGGCGCGTTGTCTTGATCTGTCCTGCCTGTATTTTCTCCAGTTTTCCATAGCTTGTCGGTAGGCTTCTTCATTTTTCGCTATTTTATCGTGATTGGCAAGAAGGAATTCATAGGCTTCTGTGGCTAGAATGAATTTATCCCGGGCATCTGGTGAAGGATTAACGTCGGGGTGGTACAGGCGGGCTTTCTTCCTGTAGGCTTTCTTAATGTCGTTAACCGAAGAGTTTAACGGTAAACCCAGAACCCGGTAATACTCCGATAATGTCATCTATTACGCTTGTAGGTAATATGACAAATGTAATTATTTATTTTACTATTCCGGTGAACCCCATGAAAGCCAGGGCAAGTATTCCTGCAACAATCAATGAAACCGGGACACCTTTCATTGCCTTCGGGATGTTAACCAGTTCAAGCTGTTCCCTTATCCCGGCAAGAATTACCAGGGCAAGTCCGAATCCTATGGCATTTGCCGCAGCGAATACTGTACCTTCAAGAAGATTGAAGTCTTTCTTAATTATAAGTATTGCAACACCCAGTACAGCGCAGTTTGTAGTTATAAGTGGAAGGTAAATCCCGAGAGCCTGGTAAAGAGGCTGGCTGATCTTTTTCAGGATTATCTCCACCATCTGGACCAGGGATGCTATAACCAGGATAAAGGTTATTGTTTGCATAAACCCAATGCCCAGTTTATCAAGTATATAAACCTGGATAAGATATGTAACTATCGAAGCAAGGACCATGACGAATGTTACTGCTCCCGCCATACCCAGGGCCGTGTTGACCTTATTTGAAACCCCCAGGAAGGGACAGATGCCCAGGAACTGGGCAAGAACTATATTGTTGATCAGTACAGCTGATATAATAATTAATATATATTCCATGTCAGTCTCTTTTTAGATTTTTCTAAACCGGTTTATTAAAGCGATCATGTATCCCAGTGCTATGAAAGCTCCGGGTGCAAGGATAAATACCAGGATACCGTCACCAGTGATGAATTTGAAACCAAACAG
>Ga0315553_10002717_pt1 | contig 14079 bp, 12 predicted proteins | sample SalMarSW160140MG_FD_203099 | JGI IMG/M metagenome (GOLD analysis project Ga0315553, IMG submission 203099) | Salt marsh sediment microbial communities from the Plum Island Ecosystem LTER, Massachusetts, United States - Salt Marsh Sediment SW1601-40 ... | reverse complement strand
CGACCAAGGGCTTATGAGTCCCCTGCTCTACCACTGAGCTACGCTGCCACAGGCAGAATATAGCACGCTTTAATTTCCAGTGTCAATTCCACAGGGGGGGGGAATCTCCCCTCGTCCTCCTTTACCAGAGGAGGAAGTCTCGCCCGATTTTTAGAGCACGTTTTGCTTTCCCACCCACCCGCCCTAAAGAAGTGATACTTCTATTCAATTTCTTCTTGGGGGGTGGGGGGAAAAGGAGGGGATTAATCTAATGGGGAGTTTAAGAGGGGGCGAAGCCATGAGTTTAGGGGGTTTAAGGGGGACGAAGTCCCACTCTTAAATCTAATTCCCCCTCTCCAAGAGTGGAGAGGGGGATAAAGGGGGTGAGGTTACCATATGAATTTCGGGTTCCCTGAAAAATCACTGATTTTTTAGGGTGAAAAGGGGGTGAGGTTGATAGATAAATGAAAGTTGACGCTGGCTTGGACTCTCTGTTAAAATTCACTTCGGTTATTCCTCTTTTTATTCCGCTGTTGACCCTTAAAAGTCACGAAGGAGGTCTGGTATGGCTGTTGACTATAAGAAAGAAGGCAAGGTTGCTATCTTCACCATAGACCGCCCCGAGGCCATGAACGCCCTGAATATTGAGACGATGCAGGAGCTCCGGGATGCGATGACCGATTTCAGGGATGACCCTGAGCTGTGGGTCGGTATTGTTACCGGCGCCGGGGAGAAAGCTTTCTGCGGCGGGGCCGATATCAAGAATACCCTGCCCTTTATGAAGGAGCACTCCAAGGATGTCTGGTCTTTCCCTGCGAGCATAATGCGGGGGCTGGAGATGTGGAAGCCGCTCATTGCCGCCATCAACGGCATGGCGCTGGGCGGGGGGCTGGAACTGGCTCTTGCCTGCGATATAAGGATAGCCGCAGAGAACGCCAGGCTGGGAACCCCTGAGGTAACCCTGGGGCTGATTCCGGGGTGGGGGGGAACGCAGCGGCTGCCCCGGGTTATTCCCTGGTGTAAGGCCGCCGAGTTAATGCTTATGGGCAAACTGATAGATGCCCAGGAGGCCTACCGCATCGGCCTGGTGAACAAGGTGGTGTCTCAGGCAGAGGTTATGGCCACGGCCAGGGAATGGGCCGAGGCTATCTGTAAGGCGGCACCGCTGGCGGTCAGGTCGGCTAAAGAAGCCATGATTAGAGGTTCGGCGATGACTCTGGAGGAGGGGTTGAGGCTGGAAAGCTCACTGGTGGCCTATGTCATGGGCACCGAGGACTTCGCCGAGGGCACCGGGGCTTTCGTGGAAAAGAGAAAACCGAACTACAAAGCAAAATAATATATTGAGTCAAAATAATATTTTGGAGGAGCATCATGGAGATTAAGAAGGTCGGCGTAGTTGGCTGCGGCTCCATGGGCGCGGGCATCGCTCAACTCTGCGCTCAGTCGGGCTATCAGGTGGTGGCATCGGAGATAAACGATGAGCTTTTAAAGCGGGGGATGGGGTTTATTGAGAAAACACTAGCCAGGAGCGTGGAGAAGGGCAAGCTGGCCCAGGCGGATAAGGATGCCATAACGAGCCGCCTCAAGGGCACCACCAGCACCAAGGACTTTGCCGACTGCGACCTGGTGATTGAAGCCGCCATTGAGAACCTGGAATTGAAGAAGAAGATATTTGCCGAGCTGGATGGAATCTGTCCTCCCCATGCCATCCTGGCCACCAATACTTCCTGCCTGTCTATCATTGATATGGCGATAGTGACCAAGCGGCCGGATAAGGTCCTGGGGTTGCACTTCTTCAATCCGGCGCCGATTATGAAGCTGCTGGAAATCGTCAAGACCATCGCCACCAGTGACGAGGTGCTTGAGACTGGCCGGAAGTTCGGCGAGTCGCTGGGCAAGACCAACGTTATTGCCAAGGATGCGCCCGGCTTTATCGTCAACCGGCTCTGGCTGCCCTTCCTGCTCCACTGTATAAAGCTCTATGAGGACGGTGTCGCCAGCCGGGAGGATATCGATAACGCCATACAGCTGGGGCTGGGTTACCCGATGGGGCCGCTCACTCTGGCCGATATGGTCGGGATTGACGTGGTCAAGTTTGTCTCCGATGCCCTCTACGAGCAGCTTAAAGACCCGAGGTATATCGTGCCGACGCTGGTGGACAAGATGGTTGCCGCCGGCTGGCTGGGGCGCAAGACGGGAAAGGGCTTCTACGACTACAAGTAGCTCCCCCATCTTATTTCAGCCTGTAATAAAAATAACTAGCCATGACTAGAAGGAGGCGGTTTTATGTCTGAAGTGGTCATTGTCAGCGGGGTAAGAACGGCTATAGCTAACTACGGCGGGGCGCTTAAAAGCACCCCCGTGGTGAAGCTGGGCAGCATTGTCATCAGGGAGGCGCTTAAGCGGGTGGGACTGCGCCCTAAAGTGGATGCCGGGGTGCTCAGGTTAGCCCCGGAGTCCCTGAAGGGTGAGGGGCTTATCGAGCTTGAAAAGAAATATGCCGACTGGGATAAGTCGTTGAAAGAGGTGGGGGTGGACGAGGTTATCATGGGCAATGTCCTCCAGGCGGGGCAGGGGCAGAATACCGCCCGCCAGGCGGCCATCTACGCCGGTATTCCCAAGGAGATAAACGCCTACACCGTAAACAAGATCTGTGCCTCGGGGATGAAGTCGGTGGCGCTGGCCGCCCAGGCAATCAAGGCGGGCGATGCCGAGGTTATCGTGGCCGGGGGCCATGAGAACATGAGTGCCGCCCCTTACTATATGCCCGCCGCCCGCTGGGGGGCCAGGATGTTCAACACCGAGATGGTCGACGGCATGGTCTACGACGGCCTCTGGGAGATATTCTACAACTATCATATGGGACTGACCTCGGAGAATATCGCCGAGAAGTATAATATCAGCCGCACCGAGCAGGACGAGTTTGCCCTGGAGAGCAACAACCGCGCCCTGGCGGCGATAAAGAACGGCATCTTTAAAGAAGAGATAGTCCCGGTGGAGGTAAGGGTTAAGAAAGAGATCAAGCCGTTCGATACCGATGAGCACCCCAGAGAGACCTCGATGGAGGCTTTAGCCAAGCTGCCCGCCGTCTTTAAGAAGGACGGGGCGGTGACCGCCGGCAACGCCTCGGGGATAACCGACGCCGCCGCCGCCCTGGTGGTAATGTCGGCGGACAAGGCCAAATCTCTGGGCTTGAAACCGATGGCGACGATTAAATCCTACGCCTCCGGCGGCGTTGACCCGGCCTATATGGGGCTGGGGGTGGTGCCGGCCACCAGGAAGGCGCTGGAGTTAGCTGGACTAAGCCTGGATGATATAGAGTATGTTGAGCTAAATGAGGCCTTCGCCTCACAGTCGCTGGGCTGTGTCAGGGAGCTCGGTTTCGACCTGAGCAAGACCAACCGCTATGGCGGCGGCATCTCGCTGGGGCACCCTATAGGCTGCACCGGCGCCAGGATTCTGGTTACCCTGGTCTATGAGATGATGCGTAAAGACTATAAGCTGGGTCTGGCGACGCTGTGCATCGGCGGGGGGCAGGGGATGGCGATGGTTCTGGAGAGGAAGTAGGGCTATCCGCGCTTTTTAAAGTCGGGGCACCAGGTGGCGTTGGGGCGTTCCGGGCGGTGGCATGAGCTGCGCCAGTTCCACTTGCAGTTGTCACAGATGACGATTTTCATTCCCAGCATCTGCTTCAGTCTTACTTTAAAGTTATGACCCCAGGGGGGGGTTGTCCTGCCCGGCATCTTTAATCTCCCTTAAAAAGCCGTTTCCAGTTTAGCAGACCGGTTGCCATCAGGCAATAACGGTGCCCCCATAAATCCCCCTGTGAATTACCTGTGAATTAGAGGTATTCCTCTATAAATGCAATTGTGCTAAAATAGGGCGAGATCGGGCGAAGGTTGATTTATCATGGCTATGCCTAGGGTGAGGAAAATGTCGGTACCCGGAATGCGGAAAAAGAAGAGCGGTGTTGAGGCCGAAACAAACGCCGAGGCGAAGCTGCATGTGGAATCGGTCACCGCCGGGGAGCTGACCTGGGTTAACATCGAAGCGCCGACCAGGCTGGAGACGGATTACCTGGCGCAGAGCTACCCCTTCCACCCCCTGGATTTGGACGACTGCTTGAGCCGCATCCAGCGGCCGAAGATAGACGTCTATGACGACTACCTGTTTCTGGTCTTCCACTTTCCCGTATTCAACCCCGAGGCCAGGGTGACTACCGCCAGCCAGGTATCGGTATTTATCGGCCAGGGCTACCTGATTACCCTGCATAAGGGCGACCTCAAGCCGCTGGTCAAGCTGTTCAACCAGTGCCAGACCGACGAAGAGATAAAGCAGGAGCACTTCGGCCAGGGTTCCGGCTACCTCCTCTACCGCATAGTTGACCGGCTGGTTGACTACTGCATCCCCATACTTAATAAAATCGGCGTCAATATTGAGGAGGTGGAGGATAATATCTTCTCGGAGAGTATGCGGGGCACGGTGCGGGAAATCTCCACCCTCAGGCGGGATGTTATCTCCTTCCGCCGCATTATCTGGCCGTTGAGGGCGGTCGTCGGCAGTATGGAGCCCAAGATTCGCCGCTTTACCCCGATGGATATGGAGGTCTACTTCGGCGATATGACCGACCACGTCGATAAGCTCTGGGACGCCCTGGATGAGTATAAAGAGATAATCGAGGGCTTAAGCGATACCCACGATTCCCTGGCGACCAACCGCACCAACGAGGTGGTACGGGTGCTGACCGCCATCGCCACTATCCTGCTGCCCCTGACCGTGGTCGCCTCGCTTTACGGTATGAATATCCCCCTGCCCTTCCAGGAGTCCCCCTTCTCCTTCGGGCTGGTCTTCGTGGTCTGGATAGTTATTGCCTGCGGAATGCTCCTTTTCTTCCGCAGCAAACGCTGGATATAGGATGGTTCTATCAGTATTAGCCACCCTGTTCGTTACCTGCCTGATTACCGCTAATATCATCACCGTAAAGCTTATCTCTGTTTGGGGCTGGATTGTCCCCGCCGGAATAATCGCTTATCCGTTGACCTTCCTGTTCACCGATGTCATTACCGAGCTTTACGGCCGGAAAATAGCCTCCAGGGTGGTCTGGCTGGGTTTCGGCGCCAGTATACTGATGGTGATACTGGTCGTCGGGGCTAAGCTGCTGACGCCGGCTTCGTTCTGGGAGGGTCAGGCGGCTTATGACTCTATACTGGGTATGGTTCCCCGTATTGTGCTGGCCTCGATGATTGCCTACCTGGTGAGCCAGCACCACGATGTCTTTGCCTTCAGCTTCTGGCGGCAGAAGACGAAGTCAAGGTTCCTGTGGCTGCGCAATAACGCCTCGACGATGGTCTCCCAGGCGCTGGATACCGCGCTTTTTATCACCATTGCTTTCTGGGGTATAGTACCCAATAGCATTCTGGTAAACATGCTGGTTACCCAGTATGTAATAAAGCTGGTTATAGCCGCCCTGGATACCCCGTTCTGCTATCTTATGGTTTATTTCCTGAAAAATAAGGTTAAGCCGCTGGCCGGTGCTGAAGCGGCGGCTTAGGGATTGACTGTAATGAAAAGGATTGAATGTAATGAACATTAATGTCTTGGGTGCTCATAACTGCGGAAGGCATAACTTTAAGCTGGTCAGCCTGTTGATTGATGACGTGCTGGCCATAGACGCCGGTGCTATCACCTCCAGCCTGTCACTCGAAGAGCAAAAGAAAATCAAGGCTTTACTGCTCACCCACCAGCACTATGACCATGTCTGGGACGTACCGGCTCTGGCCATGAGTCTTTTCCTGGGCGGTGCCACCACCCGGATTTACTCCATCCCGGCGGCGCTCGATGTACTGGCCAGAAATCTAATGAATGACGAGATTTACCCCGATTTCCGGAAAAAGCCGGAACAAAATCCCACGGTTAGTTTTTCCGTAATAGAGCCGCATAAGGCGGAGCTGATTGAAGGCTACACCGTCCTGGCGGTGCCGGTGTGTCATGGTGTACCCACCGTGGGCTACCAGGTGACCTCTGGCGACGGTAAGGTTGTGTTCTATACCGGGGATACCGGCCCGGGCCTGGCCGACTGCTGGCGGCAGGTTTCGCCGCAGCTGCTTATCATTGAGGTTACGGCCTCAGAGAAATATATCGAGTGGGCGCTCAGAGCCGGACACCTCACCCCCGCTCTGTTGAAGCAGGAGCTGGCCAGTTTTCAGAAGGTCAAGGGCTACCTCCCCCGGGTGCTGGCGGTCCACATGAACCCGTCGCTGGAGGAGGAGATAGCCGCCGGGCTGGCGGCGGTGGCCGAGGAGCTGGGCTGTTCCATCACCCTTGCCTACGAGGGAATGCAGATTAGTGTTTAGAGGGGTGGGGCATGGCGGACATCCCGAAATTTATTGTTGACCACAATGTGGGTAAGCTGACCGGGTGGCTGCGGCTGATGGGCTACGATACCCGCTTCTTCGATGGCGACGACGACTCCGAGCTGGTGGCTATAGCTAAAGCCGAGGGCAGGGTTATCTTGAGCCGTGATACCCGGATTATGGAGCGGCGGCTGATAACCGGCGGCCAGATTAAAGCGGTGCTCATCGACAGCGACCAGCCGGAGCGTCAGATTCACCAGGTGGTAGATACCCTGGGGCTGGACAGCCGCTTCAGGCCCTTCAGCCTCTGCCTGGAGTGTAATCAGCTCCTGGTGGAGAGGGGTAAAGATGAGGTGAAAGACTTTGTGCCGCCCTATGTCTTTAAAACCCAGAACTATTTTATGCAGTGCCCCAATTGCCGGCGCCTCTACTGGCGTGGCACACACTGGCGGGCAATGACTAAAAGATTGGAGAGCCTTAGGGGCGAATAAGGGGATTAGCCCGATTTTTAGAGGGCGTTTATCTACCCACCCACCCGCCCTACAGAAGTGATACTTCTATCAATTTCTTCTTAAGGGGGTGGGGTAAAAAGGGCTTTAGCCCTTCCACAAGGGCGGTGGGTGGGAGTAGATATAAAATGGGGTGGGGTAGAAAAGGAAGTCTAAGAGGGGCGAAGCCCCTTTTGGGTGGGCGGGTATGGGAAAAATAACGATGGGGGAAGGGGTTTTCCAAATATTCCTTGACCATATTGAACTATATTGCTACACTTCAAATTGAAACTATTATAGGGGGAGAGTCATGGCTTTTAAGAATATACTGGTAGAGAAGAAGGAAGGGGTGGCCAAAATTATCATTAACCGGCCGCCGCTGAATATCCTGGATATTGACACCCTGGAGGAGATGAGCCGGGCGCTGGCCGAGCTTAAGACGGATGACGAGGTTAAAGTTGTGGCCGTTACCGGCTCCGGTGAGAAGGCCTTTTCCGCGGGAGTGGCCGTCGGCGACCACATCGGCGATAAGCTGCCCAGGATGGTCGAGGTGTTTCACAGGGTGTTTATATCATTAATTGAGGTGGATAAGCCCACCATCGCCATCGTAAACGGGGTGGCCCTGGGCGGCGGCTGTGAGATAGTGGCCGGCTGCGACATGGCGGTGGCCTCGGACAAGGCGCAGCTGGGACAGCCGGAGATTAAGCTGGGGGTATATCCGCCTCCGGCTTCGGTGCTCTTCCCCAGAATCCTGGGGCGGCGGAAGGCCTTTGAGCTTATCCTCTCCGGCGATAGTATCGACGCTAAAGAGGCGGAGAAAATCGGGCTGATAAATAAAGCCGTGCCCGCCGGTGAACTGGAGCAGGCGGCTGACGAGTTTATAAAGAGGTTCACGGCTAACAGCGGGCTGGCCCTGACCCAGGCGCGGCAGGCCATGTACCGTAATTTTGACCTTGAGTTCCGTCAGGCGCTGGAGGTAACCGGCGTCGATTCTACACTGGTGATGGCCGGGGAAAACAGCGTGGAGGGGCTGACCGCTTTCATGGAGAAGCGAAAGCCAAACTGGATAAGATAACTTGGGGGGTTTTAGGATTTGAAGATTCTGACGGCGAGCCAGACACGACAGCTGGAGCAAAGTTGCGCCGGGATCGGCCTGCCCAGCGAGAAGCTCATGGAGAACGCGGGCAGGGCGGTGGCCGAGGAGGTGAAGCGCATCCTGGGTGGTGCCGAAAAGCGGCACATCCTGGTTCTTATTGGGCCGGGCAACAACGGCGGCGACGGGCTGGTGGCCGCCCGCCACCTTCACGACTGGGGGGCCAGGGTTACCGTTTATCTTCTGGGGCGGAGGGCGGACGATGACCCCAACCTGAAGCTGGTCCGGGAGCGGGATATTGCCTGTGTTGAGGCGGCTAAAGACGAAGGCTTTAGCCAGTTTAGTGATTCTCTGGCATCGGCTGACGCCGTTATCGACGCCCTGTTCGGCACCGGCACCGCCCGACCTTTTAGCGGTAACATTCTATCGGTGCTGGACAAGGTAAATATGGCCAAGAAGAAACGTCCGAAATGGCGCATCATAGCGCTGGATTTGCCCTCGGGGCTTAACGCCGACAGCGGGGCGGTCGACCCGGCGACACTCTACGTCGATTACACCATAACCCTGGGCACTCCCAAGCCGGGCCTGTTCAATTTCCCCGGGGCGGAAAGGGTAGGTAAGATAACCGTGGCTGATATCGGTATGCCCGAAAATATGGCCGGGGAAACGACCTCCGAATATCTCACCGGCGAGCTGGTCCGCTCAATTCTGCCCGAACGTCCCCTGCAGGCTAACAAAGGCAGCTTCGGACGGGTGCTGGTGGTGGCCGGCTCGATGAATTACATCGGCGCCGCCTACCTGGCCTGCAGCGGCGCCATACGGGTGGGGGCGGGGCTGGTAACACTGGCGGCAACTCCCACTCTACAGGCTATCCTGGCGGCCAAGCTGACCGAAGTGACCTATCTTCCTCTGCCCGAATCCCGTCCCGGTATAGTTTCCCCGGAGGCGGCCCGGTTGATATCCCAGCAGTTTGAGAGTTATAATGTCCTGCTCCTGGGCTGCGGGCTGGGGCAGAGCCAGGCGGCGGTAAAGCTGGTGCGGTCTATCCTGCTTGCCAAAGAACGAAGGGAGCTGCCGGCGCTGGTGCTTGACGCCGACGCCCTCAATATTCTGGCCGGTGTTCCCCAGTGGTGGCAGCATCTTACCACCGACGCCATACTCACTCCCCACCCCGGAGAGATGGCCCGGTTGACCGGAATATCGGTGCCTGAGATACAGGCCGACCGTTTGGGAGCGGCCAAAAAGTGGGCGGCGGAATGGAACAAGACCGTCGTCCTTAAAGGCGCCTACACCGTTATCGCATCTCCGGATGCTAGGACAGTAATCAGCCCCGTGGCCAATCCCGGGCTGGCTTCGGCGGGGAGCGGGGATGTCCTGACCGGGGCTATCGCCGGGCTGGCGGCGCAGGGGCTGCCGTTATTCGAGGCGGCCGCAGGCGGGGTGTATCTCCACGGGGAGGCCGGTGAGAGGGTGAGGGACAGGCTGGGTGATGCCGGCATGATTGCCAGCGACCTGCTGCCGGAGCTGCCGGTGGTTATTAAAAATCTAAAAATATAAAGGGAAGCTGAAAATTATGTTATTAGCGGTTGATATCGGTAATACCAGCACCACCCTGGGTGTCTTTGACGGCGAGAAGCTTCTCTCCACCTGGCATATGGCTACTGGCGTCCACCGCATGTCCGATGAGTACGCCGCGCTGCTGTTTAACCTGCTGCGCCAGCAGGGACTGGACACCACCGATATTAAGGCGGTAGCCCTGTGCAGCGTCGTCCCGCCGCTGATATCGACTTTCGAGGAGCTTTTTAAGCGCTATTTCAATATCGAGCCGATGGTGGTGGGGGCGGGGGTCAAGACCGGGGTGAGCATCCGGATGGATAACCCCAGGGAGGTGGGCGCCGACCGCATCGCCGATGCCGCCGCCGCTCATCACCTTTACGGCGGGCCGGTAATCGTCATCGACCTTGGCACCGCCACCACCTTTGGTATTGTCTCTAAAGAGGGTGACTACATCGGCGGTATTATCGCCACCGGCATCGCCACCGCCGCCGAGGCGCTGTTCACCCGGACGGCGCAGCTGCCCCGCGTGGAACTGACCCACCCCAAGCATGTCATCGGTACCAACACGGTGGCGGCCATACAGTCGGGGATTATCTACGGCTATGCCTCCCTGGTCGAGGGGATGCTGGCCCGTATCCAGAAGGAGCTGGGGATAAAGGCAAAAGTTGTGGCTACCGGCGGCTACGCCGGACTGATTGCCAAGGAAACAAAGGTAATTGACGTGGTCAATCCCGACCTGACCCTCATCGGGCTCAGGCTTATCTGCGAGTTGAATAGGGGGTAGCAGGGGGACAACAATGCTAACCAATAAAACGGTTATATTAGGTGTTACCGGAAGCGTGGCCGCCTATAAAGCGGCCGAGCTCGCCAGCAAGCTTACCCAGGCCGGGGCTAAGGTCGAGGTGGTTATGACCGAACCAGCGGCTAAATTTGTTACGCCGCTCACTTTCCGCAGTATCACCGGGCGGGCGGTAGTGACCGATATGTTTGGCCCCACCTCCCAGCACAGCATTGAGCATATCGCCCTGGGGGGGGCGGCGGATGTGGTAGTTATCGCCCCGGCTACCGCCTCTATTATTGCCAAGATGGCCGTCGGCATCGCTGACGATATGGTCAGCCTGACCGTGCTGGCGACCAAAGCGCCGGTTATCGTTGCCCCGGCGATGGATGTCGACATGTTTGCCAATCCAATCACCCAGGAGAACCTGGCCAGGCTTAAAGCCAGGGGCTTTATTATCGTTGACCCCGGTTACGGCCGGATGGCCTCGGGCAAGGTGGGGTGGGGGCGTCTGGCCGATACCGAAAAAATCATGGCCGCCATCGAGGGGGCGCTGGGCGGCAGCGCCGACCTGGCCGGTAAACGCCTGGTGGTTACCGCCGGCGGCACCAGAGAGTACATCGACCCGGTGCGCTATATCGGCAACCCCTCTTCGGGGAAGATGGGCTACGCCCTGGCCGAAGCCGCCTGGGACCGGGGGGCTAAAGTTACCCTGATTACCGCCTCTTCACTGCCTGAGCCGGAAGGCATAACGGTTGTCCCGGTGGAGACCGCCGCCCAGATGAAACGGGCGGTGACTAAAGCGACAGCTAAGGCTGACGCCCTGCTTATGGCGGCTGCTGTCGCCGACTACCAGCCCAAGACCACGGCCAAATCAAAGATTAAGAAAGCCAGCCCGAACTTAAGCCTGGAACTGGTAAGGACGCCGGATATACTGGGCGAGGTCAAGGGGGGATTTTTAAGGGTCGGCTTTGCCGCCGAGAGCGATAATCTGGTCGCCAACGCTAAAAAGAAGCTGGTCAAGAAAAAGCTCGACCTCATCGTGGCTAACGACATCACCGATAAGAAAAGCGGCTTCGGCGTCGATACCAATAAAGTGACCCTGATTGATAAAAAGGGCAAAGCCGAAAGCCTGCCCCTGATGAGCAAGCGTGAGGTGGCGGATAAGATACTGGACCGGGTGGTGGGGCTGCTTAAGCGGTAGGTTTGGATTTAAAAAGAAAAACCCCCTGTAAGGACGGAACCTCACAGGGTGCTTTTCGTCGTGATTCTGCATAAGGAATAGCAAATTTTATTGGAATTGTCAATACCCATTTGGTGGGGACTGGGTGAAAGCGCAGGGGGGAGTTTGAGGGGGCGAAGCCCCCTATTTTAAAAAACCTCCTCCCCCTCTCCTTGTAAGGAGAGGGGGACACAGGGGGAGAGGTTCTAGAAAGATAGTTATGGCCGAAGCACCAAAAGATGAAATGCCCAAAGCCTACGAGGCGGGCAATGTTGAGCAGAAGTGGTACAAGTTCTGGCTGGATAAAGGTTATTTTACCCCAAAGATAAACCTCAAGAAGAAGCCCTTTGTTATCATCATGCCGCCACCCAACGTCACCGGCGAGCTTCACATCGGACATGCGTTAACCGCTACCTTAGAAGATATCATGGTCCGGTGGCACCGTATGAAGGGCGAGCCCACGCTCTGGCTGCCCGGTGTTGACCATGCCGGTATCGCTACCCAGGTGGTGGTCGAGAAGATGCTGGCTGAAGAGGGAGTCGACCGGCATAAGCTGGGGCGGGAGAAAACTCAGGCCAGAATCAGGCAGTGGGCGGAGAGCCGCCGCCAGATGATTGCCCGGCAGCACCAGCGGCTGGGGGCTTCCTGCGACTGGAGCCGGGAGCGCTATACCCTGGACGAGGGGCCGAGCCGGGCGGTGCGTACCGCCTTTGTACGGCTCTACGAGAAGGGGTTAATCTACCGCGGGGAGCGGATTATCAACTGGTGCCCCCGCTGCGCCACCGCCCTCTCCGACCTGGAGACCGATCACAAGGATATACAGGGCAACCTGTACTATGTCCGCTACCCCCTGGAGGATAGTAAAGAGTTTATCACCGTGGCCACCACCCGCCCCGAAACGATACTGGGTGATACCGCCGTCGCCGTTAACCCCAGAGATAAGCGGTACAAGGCTATGGTGGGCAAAAAGGTCATCCTGCCCGCGGTGAAGCGGGCGGTGCCCATTATCGCCGATGAAGCCGTCGACCTGGAGTTCGGCACCGGGGCGGTAAAGATTACCCCCGCCCACGACCCGGTGGACTTCGAGGTGGCCCAGCGCAACTCGCTGCCCTTAATCAACATACTTAACCCGGACGTGACCATGAACGAGAATGCCGGGCCCTACGCCGGCCTCGACCGATTTGAGTGCCGCCAGGCGATACTGGATGACCTGGAAAAGGAGGGGCTGCTGGTCAAGATTGAGCCCTACGGGCACTCGGTGGGGCACTGCATGCGCTGCCAGACGGTCATCGAGCCGATAGCCAGCCAGCAGTGGTTTATTGATACCAAGCCTTTAGCCGAACCGGCCATCAAGGCGGTGACCAGCGGGCGTATCAGCATTCTGCCGGAGCGTTTTACCAAGGTATATCTTAACTGGATGGAAAACATCCGCGACTGGTGCATCAGCCGCCAGCTGTGGTGGGGGCACAGGATACCGGTCTGGTACTGCCATGACTGCGGTGAGGTCACCGTGGCCGTTGAGGAGCCCAAAACCTGCAGTAAATGCGGCTCGTCAAAAATAGAGCAGGACCCCGACGTGCTGGATACCTGGTTTAGCTCGGCGCTGTGGCCCCACTCCACCATGGGCTGGCCCGACGATACCGAGGACCTCGGCTATTTTTATCCCACCACCGTGATGGAGACCGGCTATGACATCCTCTTCTTCTGGGTGGCCCGGATGATTATGATGGGGCTGGAGGATACCGGCGATATCCCCTTCAGCACCGTTTACCTCCACGGGCTGCTGCGCGACGAGAAGGGGGAGAAGATGAGCAAGGTCAGGGGCAACGTGGTCGACCCCCTCGACACCATAGCTAAATACGGCACCGATGCCCTGCGCTTTGCCCTGACTAGCGATATATCGCCGGGGAACGATATCAAGCTGACCCCGTCCCGGCTGGAAGCCGGCCGAAACTTCGCCAACAAGCTCTGGAACGCCACCCGCTTCGTGGTCAGGAGTTTTGAGCAGGACCCCGACATTGAGTTTAAGCGGGACAAGATTACGCTGGAAGACCGCTGGATACTGAGCCGCCTGAGCGGCACCACCGCCAGCGTGACCAGATTGATGGCTAACTTCCAGTTCGGCGAAGCCCAGCGGCAGCTCCATGATTTCCTCTGGGGGGAGTTCTGCGACTGGTATATCGAGTTCGCCAAGATTCGCTTGAATTCCGGGGAAGGGCCATCTCCGCTGCCCGTCCTGGTTCACGTCCTGGAGACCTCGCTGCGGCTGCTGCACCCCTTTATGCCCTTCGTCACCGAGGAGCTGTGGCAGAACCTGAAAAAGCATTTGCCCGCCGGCTGGGCCAAGACCGGGTCCATAATGATAGCCGCCTACCCCGGGGCCGATGAAAAGGCTATTGACCCGCAGGCGGAACGGGTGATGGCCTCTATCATCGAGATTATACACGCCATCCGCAACGCCCGTGCCGAACACAAGGTGGAGAGCGGGCGGTGGGTCGAGGCGCAGGTCTATGCCGGTGAGCTTACCCCGGCCATCGCCGCCTATTCCCCGGTAATTGAGACACTGGCTAAGGCCAGGCCGGTTAGCTTCCTGGAGAGCCGGGGAGAGG
>Ga0315553_10002716_pt1 | contig 14084 bp, 11 predicted proteins | sample SalMarSW160140MG_FD_203099 | JGI IMG/M metagenome (GOLD analysis project Ga0315553, IMG submission 203099) | Salt marsh sediment microbial communities from the Plum Island Ecosystem LTER, Massachusetts, United States - Salt Marsh Sediment SW1601-40 ... | reverse complement strand
ATGCTCTTAACCAAGAGGAGACTGGGAAGGCATTTTTTGAGCACTCACTGCATCGTATGGGCATGGGTGCAGCCGTTAGTGCATTCAAGCGATTGATTGAGGAAGAGGAAAAGCATATCGAGTTTATCAAACAAATCCTAAAAGATTTGAAAGAGGGAAAAGAAATCAATCCATCAGGCATGAAAAAAATAGTTCTGGAACCTACAAACTATTTTGATGCACGGGAGAAATCGGAATTTCTTCAGCAATGCATAGAGGGTTCTATGATTCCTGACGTTACTGTGTTTAACACGGCGTGGTTAATCGAGAAAGATCTGAGTGAGTTCTACGAAACAATGGCACAAAATACCGAGGGCAAAGCTAAAGAGGCTTTCATTACGCTCTCAAAATGGGAAAAAGGGCATGAAACATTTTTTAGAGAGTACCGGGATAAACTTTCAGAAATCTATTCAAAGATGCCATGGGGAGGATGATCTGAGATATATACATCCTGCTCATATGATAAAGTGTAGTTACAGTAAGGGAGTATTACATGGATTTTCCTGACTTTTCTCTGGATACTTCGTTATTGCAGAAGGCTAAGGAGCCAGAGCCGAAGATTACCTATGACCTCCTTATCCTGGGTGGAGGTCCAGCTGCCATGAGTGCAGCAGTATATGCTGCTCGAAAGATGATAAACCTTGCCATTATCACAAGGGATTTTGGGGGTCAGATACGGGAAACATCAGAGGTCGAGAACTGGCTGGGCTTTCAGAGCATAAATGCTAAGGATCTTGCCGACAGCTTCGAGGAGCATGTGAGCGGTTTTGATATACCAGTCAGCCTTGGAGCTTCTATTACTGAAGTTAAGAAAGAGGGAGACGTTTTTAAGGTTCTGACGGCTGACACCACAATATATTCCAGCCGAACACTGATCATTGCTACAGGCAAACGGCACCGCCCGCTTAATGTGCCTGGGGAAAATGAGTTACTCGGAAGAGGTGTGGCTTATTGTGCTACGTGCGATGCACCATTCTTTAAGGGAAAAAAGGTAGTTGTAGCTGGCGGTGGAAATTCGGCCTTCACCACAGCTGTGGACCTCTTGAAAGCAGGGGCAGATGTTACCCTTGTAAACTCCATCAAAGGATGGCAAGCGGATGAGTCCCTTCAAGAAAGGATAAAGCAGACCGGGAAAGTAAGCCTATTTGATTACCACCAGATTGTTAAAATTGAAGGGAAGGATAGTGTAGAAGGTGTAGTTGTCAAGAATCGGGAAAACGACAAGGAAAAAAAGCTACGTGCAAACGGGGTTTTCATAGAGATTGGTCTCTCCCCCAACAATGAACCGGTCAAGAATCTCGTAGAAACAAATGATCACGGTGAAATAATCGTCGATTGCTTCTGCAGAACAAGCGTAGAAGGACTCTTTGGCGCTGGTGATGTTACCACTGTTCCGCATAAGCAGATCGTAATCTCCGCGGGCGAAGGAGCCAAGGCTGCGTTATCCGCATATGACTACCTTATCAATAAATCTATAATATAATGAGGTATACCATGGGAGCACTGAAAGAAAAAGACAAGGAAAAAGTGGCGAGTATTTTCAAGGGCATAGAAAAGGATGTTACAATTGTAATGTTTACTCAGGAGATGGAGTGCCCGCGGTGTGAGATGACCAGGCTGATGCTTGAGGAAGTCTCAGGACTTTCAGACAAAATTACCCTTGAGGTGCATGACTTTGTGGCAGAGGCAGACCTGGCAAAAAAATACGGGATAGACAAGATACCAGCTACTGCTATTTTTGGTGATAAGGATTATGGGATACATTTTTATGGAGTTCCTGCCGGTTATGAATTTAATGTCCTGATAGAGGATATCATGGATGCAGGAAAAAGGAACCCAGGATTGAGTGAGGAAGTGATGGCCGAACTTGCCAAGGTTGATAAGCCTGTACATTTGCAGGTGCTTATCTCTCCTACCTGACCATACTGCCCGAGTGCAGTTCGCACTGCCCACAGATTTGCCATGGCCAGCGATTCCATTACTGCTGATATGGTAGAAGGCTCGGAGTTTTCTTTTCTGGTGGTCAAATACAATGTCCATGGGGTTCCCCATACTGTAATCAATGAAGAGCATAGCATAATAGGCGCACCCTCAGAGATAGAATTTGCTCAGAAAATAGTAAAGGCTATTGGAAAATAGAAATCAGCAGTTTTTTATGCAGCTTGCCACATCTCTTCTATAGAAAGCGATGTGACATCCAGGTTCATTGCAACATCTTCACAGGGCCTTTTATCCCTTTTTCTCGTGTACTGTACCTTGCCCTACAGTTTTATTTTTTTACTCCTCACTGACTGAGACTCTTCTTTGGTATGTGACCGCCCTGGTTACGGCGTCGATTCTTCATTATGTATTTCACTAGTGCTGAGTGATAAGATAGTTAAATTTCGTCTCTTTTCTTTACCAAACTCTTGACCTTCTCCCTCTATACATTGTTTAATGCGTATTGGTGACGACAACTTACAATATATTTTTTTCTATCTTCCTGCTCTATTGAATTATTTATAAATACCATGGCAATAAAAGATTATAAGGGTAAAAACAGTGATCGAACATTCGGCCTCAAAAGGGGGAAATCTGCTATTAAACGGGATGTTTCATCTCTAACACCCGGAAGGATAGTTATGTGGGTAGGCCTCTTTGGCCTCGTTTTTTTCATCAACTATTTATTCTTCATACATCTGGATCCAATAAACAAAAAAGGAATAAACAGGCGACTCATTCCAAGAGAGCATACCATACCAGATACTACTGCCCAGTGGCTTGATAAAGGGTACAAGAGGTATCAAGAAGGAAAACTTTTGCAAGCGGTTGAGGCATTTAGTAAGGCCATCACACTAGACCCAAAAAAAACAAGAGCGTACCTTGATAGAGGGATTGTGTACAATACTATGGGCATGTATGATAAAGCAATCAATGATTACACTACAGTGATTACCTTAAATCCAGATCACGCAGAGGCTTACAATAATAGGGGATGGGCCTATCTCAAAAAGGCCCTTTTTGATCACACTATTAAAGATTGCAGTAAAGCACTCCACTTGAACCCGGACATGGCCACAGCGTATTATACACGAGGAATGGCCTATAAGGCTCAAGGATCGCTTGATATGGCAGGGAAGGACTTTCGAAAAAGTTGTGAGTTGGACAACAATAGCGGTTGTCAAGCATATAAAAAACTTTCAAAGAAAAAATAATAATGAACCATAACCTGAAATGTTTCTTTGATCCATTTAATGAAATTCATCGTTTAGTTAAGATTATGTCCACTATTTTATAGTAACGGTGAAATTGACTCATGGGGCATATATTTGATGTAAAATTAGCCAAGCTCTACGAGGCATGGCAAAAATCCCCTGAGGGAATCTTGTTTGACAGATTAAGCAGTGAACTCATTGTCCGTCTTATAAGACCAAAAAAGGGGGAAAGAGTCTTGGATATTGGTTGTGGGACAGGAAATCACCTCCTTCTTTTTTATCGATTAGGGCTCGATGTAACAGGCCTTGATGCCTCTCCGTATATGGTGGATATTGCGAAATCCAGATTGGGCAATAAGGCCAGTTTTAAAATCGGCAGCGCAGAAGACTTACCTTTTGAGGATAATGAATTTGACATAACAACCCTTATTATTACATTAGAATTTCTTGATGACCCACTTCCAGCATTAAGCGAGGCAGGGAGGGTAACAAAAAACAAAGTATTTATAGGCGTACTCAATGGCCTTTCTTTAGGGTGTGTATGTAAAAAGATGTATTCGCTTTTTTCTCACTCTATATTTAGAGAAACACATCTGTTTACATTATGGGGCCTTAAGGGACATATGAAAAAGGCATATGGTAATGTGCCCATGGAGTGGGGAAGTATCCAAATGATGCCATCCTTTTTAAAAAAATATAATAAACAAATTGAGAGGATATCCTTGCTGCAATCGCATCCATTTGGTACATTTTTGGGTCTTTCCTCGCAAATGACCTATACACTGAAGACTGAAAATCTAAAAGTCACTGAAAAATTGAAAAAGCGAGCAGAATCCCTGATAAGTAGCTCCCCTTTTTGATTTTTTCTCTCTTTCACCCCTTGACACATAGGAGGAAAGTAATTAATCGTAAGGATAATAGAGTAAATAATAAGTGCGAGAGTGGCGGAAATGGTAGACGCACTGGACTTAGGATCCAGCCCGTTATTTGCGGATAGGGGTTCGAGTCCCCTCTCTCGCACCAATCATGAATATAAGCCAAAATCTTAAATTTACATCAAGCCCGCCCAATACCTGCCCGTCCCGATTATATCGGGTCAAGTAGGTCTGTGCGATGGATGTTGGATTTTTTTAAGGACTTTGCATATAGACAGTGTGCAGTCAATTTTGGTTAGTCATCGATTGAAAATGTAGGATAATGAACTATGGAAACAAATGTTGAAAAAATAAGTCAGGTAAAAAGACAAATTAGTGTTGAGATTGAGACAGAAGAAGTAACTAAAAAACTTGATCAGGCCTACAATGAGCTTTCAAAAAGGGCTAAAGTTAAAGGCTTTCGACCTGGCAAGACGCCGAGAAGGATACTTGAGCAGTATTATGGTCAGGATATTATGACTGATGTCAAAAATGATCTAATAAAGGAATCGTTCTCTAAAGTAATAGAAGAAACGAAGCTATTCCCATTGGGAAATCCCTCTATTGAAGATGAGGCAATACAACCAGGAAAAAGCTTCAAATATACTATTCTTATGGAGATAAGGCCAGACTTTGACCTGAAGGAATATATGGGTATCTCTGTCGAGAAGGAAATTTTAAACATTTCTGAAGATAGCACCGATAAAAAACTTGAAGAAATCAGGGAAGCTCGTGCTCAGCTCGTCAGCATCAGTGAAGAACGAGGAATAAAAGAAGGGGACTATGTAGTCATTGACTACGAATGTATGTGGAAAGACAAGCCTATTAAAGGAATAGAGGGCAAGGATTTTATGATCCATGTAGGAGATAAAAACTTTTATCCTGAAATAGAGTCAGGAATTAAAGGACTTAAAAAAGCTGAAGAAAAGGATATAAAGGTAGATTTTCCTGAAGACTTTCGTGATGGAAGATTGGCCAATAAAAGTGTAACATTTCATATCAGTGTTGATGATATCAAGAAAAAGGATCTCCCTGATCTTAACGATGATTTTGCAAAAAGCCTCGACAAAGAATTCAAATCCTTAGCAGATCTGAGGGAGAGGGTTAAAAAAGAAATTACCCTTCAAGAAGAGAAAAGGATAGACAGCGACTTAAAGAAACGTCTTCTCAAAAAGATAACAGCCAAAGTAGATTTTGAACTCCCGCAGTCTATGGTCGAAAACGAAATTGAATACTCAATTGCCACTATAAAGCAAAATTTTCTCCGGGCCGGATCTAAGCTTGAGTCAGCAGGTATTTCTGAAAATACCATGAGACAGGATCTAAAACCAGCTGCTGAGGAAAAGGTGAAAGAAGAGCTTATATTGAGTAAAATAGCTGATCTGGAAGATATTGCACTTGAGGATGGTGATATACGAGATGGTTTTCAGGAACTGGCTGTTCAAACAGGGCAAAAATCTACGATAGTTCAGCAATACTATGAAAAAAACAATTTAATGGATTCATTTAGAAACCAGCTTTTAATTGAAAAGATCTTGAATCATCTTGTTAAAGGTGCTAAAATTTCTGATGTTAAAAAGATATCTGACAAAAGCCAAAAAAAGTAGAAAGGTGTTAAAATAAAATGCTGATACCAATGGTTATAGAACAAACCCCCAGGGGAGAGAGGGCATATGATATTTACTCACGCCTTCTTAAGGATAGGATTATCTTTATGGGTGAGCAAGTTACTGATGATATGGCAAATATTATCATTGCCCAGTTTCTGTTCCTGGAATCTGAAGATCCTGATAAGGATATAAATCTCTATATTAATTCCCCAGGAGGATCAATTACCGCAGGACTGGCTATCTATGACACGATGCAATATGTAAAATCGGATATTGCAACAATCTGTACAGGACAGGCCAGTAGCATGGCCGCCCTTTTATTAGCAGCTGGCAGCAAAGGAAAGCGGTTTGCCCTTCCACATTCCAGAATAATGATACATCAACCGATGGGGGCAACACAGGGGCAGGCTACAGATATAGATATACAGGCAAAGGAAATAATACGGCTCAAACAGGAACTTAATGAAATTCTTGCCCTGCACACAGGCCAGGATAAGGATAAGGTGAGAGGTGATTCAGAAAGGGATTTCTTTATGAGTGGTCAAGAGGCGCTGGAGTATGGTATTGTCGACAGGGTAATTGCAAAAAGAGAAATGATGAATATAGGAAAAAATAAGGGGAGCGGTATAAAATGACCAAGAAAGATGACGCATCGGGCGAATTAGTTTGTTCATTCTGTGGCAAAAGCCAAGATGAGGTCAAAAAGCTCATTGCCGGGCCCTCAGTTTATATCTGTGATGAATGTGTTTCTCTTTGTAATGAAATCATCCAAGAAGAATACGAACAGGAAGAGAAAAATAAACAGAAAGAACTTCTACCCAAGCCACAGGAGATAAAGAAAAAATTAGATCAGTATGTAATAGAACAAGAGAGGGCAAAAAAGGTCCTTTCCGTTGCAGTACACAATCACTATAAAAGAATCGGAGCAAATCTTGACAGCGAAGATGTGGAGATTGATAAAAGTAACATACTCCTGATAGGTCCTACAGGGTCAGGCAAAACACTTTTAGCTCAAACTATGGCAAGGATATTGAATGTACCGTTCACAATAGCAGATGCTACCACATTGACCGAAGCTGGCTATGTAGGGGAGGATGTTGAGAGTATAATTCTTAGCCTTGTTCAAATGGCAGACTATGATATCGAGAAGGCAGCAAGAGGTATTGTCTATATTGATGAGATAGACAAAATTGCCAGAAAATTTGACAGCCCCTCAATAACGAGAGATGTTTCTGGCGAGGGAGTTCAGCAGGCACTCTTAAAGATATTAGAGGGCACAGTTGCCAATATTCCTCCCAAAGGAGGCAGAAAACATCCTCAACAGGATTTCCTGAAGGTAGACACGAGAAACATCCTTTTTATTTGTGGAGGCACCTTTAATGGTTTAGACAAATTAATTCTTTCAAGGACTGGGAGCAAAACATTGGGTTTTGAGGCCGATATCAGAGGTCAAGACGAATTAAATCTGGAGGAAACATTATCATTCGTTCAACCAGAAGATCTCATTAAATTTGGCCTCATACCTGAGTTTATTGGGCGACTTCCAGTGATTGCCTCTCTTGGAGAATTAAGCCTCAACGCTTTAGTCAGGATATTGACAGAGCCCAAGAATGCCCTTGTCAAACAGTATCAAAAACTCTTTGAATTTGAAGGGGTATCATTAAAGTTCACAAAGGATGCATTAAAATCTGTGGGCAAGGGAGCCCTTGAACGCAAATCAGGAGCCAGGGGATTACGGGCTATTCTTGAAAAGGTTATGCTGGATATTATGTATGATCTGCCTGCCCGAACAGATCTAAGGGAGTGTGTTATAGGGGATGAAGTGATTCTTAATGAAGAACCTCCTCTTTTGTTGTATGAAAGTGAAACCCAAATTAAATCTGCTTGAGAATTACCTATGTTTAAGAAAAATTCTATAGAAAATATCTTAGGGAAAGAGAAGAAACAGGTTCCACTGCTCCCCCTAAGGGATATAGTCGTATTTCCTGGAATGGTGATTCCTTTATTTATTGGAAGGAAAAAATCTATTGATGCACTTAAGTATGCACTCTCCCAGGAGAAGGAAATTTTTCTCTCCACCCAGAAAAAAGCCAAGCTGGATGACCCTACTCTTCGAGATATATACTCTTACGGTACCCTGGGCATAGTTCTTCAACTTCTTAAAATGCCCGATGGAACAGTTAAGAGTTTAGTAGAAGGAAAGAGCAGGGCCAAGATCAAAAATTACCTGCCTGATGCTGGTTTTTTCATGGTAGAGGTAGAGAAAATCTCGGAACATTACGAACCAAATGCCAAAACTGAGGCCCTTATACGAAGCATTCATTCTTCATTTGAGACCTACACAAAACTGAACCAAAAGATTGGTGAGGATGTAGCTGAGACAGTTATGTCTATCGATAATCCGTCTCAATTGGTTAATACCATAGCTGCCCATCTCACAGCAAAGATAAAAGAAAAACAATCCTTGCTTGAGATAGAAGATGTAAATTTTAGGCTTGAAGTACTCTACAAGCTATTGAATGCTGAGATTGACATCCTTAAGCTCGAGGATCATCTGAGGCAGAGCGTTAAACAACAGATGGAGAAGACGCAAAAGAACTATTACCTCAATGAGCAAATGCGGGCAATACAGAAAGAGATGGGTACGCAAGACGATTTTGCCAACGAGCTCAAGGATCTCGAAAAAAAGATTAAGAATAAAAATCTCCCTAAAGAGGCAGCAACAAAGGTAAGACATGAATTCAAAAAATTAAAAATGATGACCCCTATGTCTGCAGAGGCCACCGTTGTGCGGAACTATATTGATTGGATTTTATCGTTGCCGTGGCTTACGCGCACAAAAGACAAGTTAAACATCCAAGAGGCTGAAACGATACTTGAAGAAGACCATTATGGTTTAACGAAACCGAAAGAGAGAATACTGGAATATTTAGCTGTTCAAAACCTTACAAAGAAAATCAAAGGGCCCATTCTCTGTTTTGTTGGCCCTCCTGGAGTTGGCAAGACCTCATTAGCCAAATCAGTGGCACGATCTATGGGAAGGAATTTCATACGGCTCTCTCTTGGTGGTGTCAGGGATGAGGCTGAGATACGGGGACACAGAAGAACATATATTGGCGCATTACCAGGGAAAATCATTCAATATCTTAAAAGGGCAAAATCAAATAATCCTGTGTTCTGCCTGGATGAGGTTGACAAGATGAGTACTGATTTCAGGGGAGACCCATCAGCTGCTCTTTTAGAAGTGCTTGACCCTGAACAAAACTATGCCTTTAATGACCACTATCTTGATCTTGACTACAATCTTTCAGAGGTTTTTTTCATAACAACAGCCAATGAACTTATTGGTATTCCACCGCCTCTGCAGGATAGAATGGAGATTATCCGGCTGCCCGGTTATACAGAAATCGAAAAACTGCACATCGCAAAAAGGTTTTTGGTAAAGAAGCAGGTCGAGCAAAATGGTCTATCTGAGAATAACGTATCTTTTTCTGATCAGGCTATTTTAAATATAATCAGGCATTATACCAGAGAAGCAGGCGTTCGAAATTTAGAGAGAGAACTAGCCTCTATATGCAGGAAGATGGCACGAGAAGTAGCGAAAAAAGGCGTATCAACAAAGATACGAGTTATTGCAAATTCTCTTCATCATTACTTAGGTGTTCCTAAATTTCATTATGGAAGAAAAGAGGATAAAGATGAAATAGGGCTTGCTACGGGTTTAGCCTGGACAAGTGCAGGTGGGGAACTGCTTCATATAGAAACGACTGTTATGCCAGGCAAGGGAGAACTCGTTTTAACAGGTACGCTTGGAGATGTGATGAAAGAATCAGCAAAGGCTGCCTTAAGCTATGTCCGTACAAGAGGAAGAAGGCTCGGCATGCCGGATGATTTTTATGAAAAGGTAGACATACATGTCCATATCCCTGAGGGAGCAACACCGAAAGATGGGCCATCGGCAGGTATCACTGTTGCTACATCAATCGCCTCTGCACTCTTAAGAAAATCGGTCAAGAGAAATCTTGCTATGACCGGAGAGATAACCCTAAGAGGCAGAATTCTTCCCATAGGGGGTCTTAAAGAAAAAATAATTGCTGCCCATAGGGGTGGAATAGAAAAGGTTCTCATCCCTCAAGAAAACAAAAAGGATATTGAAGAAATACCAGTGAGGGTTCTTAAGAAAGTGGAATTAATCCTGGTTGAGCACATGGATGAGGTTCTTGAAAAGGCCCTCACAGCGGTTAAAGGTGAAGAGCTCTTTCTTCCAGAGGACAGCTTCCAGCCTTTCACCTTACCCAAAGGAGAGACCAAGTCGCAGGTTACTGCACACTAATAATGGGCGGGTAGCTCAGCGGGAGAGCATCGGCCTTACAAGCCGAGGGTCACAGGTTCAATCCCTGTTCCGCCTACCAAAAATGGCTTATCGCTATTTACCAATGGCCAGTAGCTATTGGCTAATAGCTAAATGTAAAACCGAAGGTTTTTTGGGGACGTAGTTCAGTTCTGGTTAGAACGCCGGCCTGTCACGCCGGAGGTCGCGGGTTCGAGTCCCGTCGTCCCCGCCAAAAATTAAAAGCCTGTTACATTCTTGTGACAGGCCTTTTTATAATGGCGTATTTTATCTATATTCTTAGAAGCCTTAAAGATGGGAGTTATTATACAGGGTCTACTAAAAATTTAATAGATAGGCTCGAACGTCACAATCAAGGAAGAACTAAATACACAAAAAGCAAACGGCCCTGGGAATTAATCTATCATGAAAAATACGCTAACAGATCCAGTGCTATAAAGAGGGAACAGGATATTAAAAATCGCAAGAGCAAACATTTCATTGAATCTCTGATTAGAGCGTCCCGTCAGTAATGACGGGAAGGTCGGCATTCGAGTCCCGTCGTCCCCGCCATTAATTAATGGCTCCGTAATCAATAATGTGATCATTTCATTATTGGTTAGAACGTCCCGTCAGTAATGACGGGAAGGTCGTCCCGATTCAATCGGTATCATCCACGCCACAACAGATAAGGGATTTCAAGATTTTTGAAATCCCTTTTTTATTATAATATTCAATTTTCCAACCCTATTTCCAACCTCAATTCATAAACTAATACATCATTTGGTTGAGACGTTGGAGCACATATGCCCATCGTAAATTTTCAAAACGCGGTATACTGCAATATTGGCGAAATGTATGAAAATCGTTAAAAGCTTCGTTTTTCAAGCCTTCAGGAAAATGATTCGAGATATTTATGATACCGATAAAGAGCAGATAGAGCCCTTATGGCTCTCTTGACCGTGGGATAGACAATACAATGCTGTTCGATAAAAGATGCAGCTTTCTCTACCCCATCCTTGTCTCCGATAGCCCACGTTACAATAGGTTTTTCTTTGCATCTTCTCACCTCTTTCCTGATGGCGAGAAGGGGATCTAAGAGAAGGCTGTTAACAGCAGGTGCAATAACAAGGAGACCGTCAGTGTTAACGTCTTCAGCGATTGCCCTAATAGCTGATTGGTAGGCCTTAGATGTATTGAGTCCCTTAGGCGGCCAGATGTCCACTGGGTTTGTAATCTCCCGCCAAGGTGGTGCAATCTCTTTAAGCTTCCGGAGTGTTGTCTCTGATAGCTTTGCAACCGAAAGGCCAAACTCATCGCATAGATCTGCTGCCATAGCCCCCCATCCTCCTGTGTATGTCACGATACCGATGTTCTCTCCCTTAAGCAGAGGAAGATGGATAAATGCCTTTGCTAAATCAACAAGCTCTTCAACATCATGGATTCGTAAGATCCCGCTTTGAGCAAAGGCAGCCTCATAGATCTCATCTTTTCCAGCAATAGAGCCAGTATGTGAGGTGATTGCACGAGCCCCAATCTCTGTTTTTCCTGCTTTGATAGCCAAAATTGGTTTTATGAGTGTTGTCTTTCGAGCCACCTCAACAAACCGTTTTCCATCGGCAACCTCCTCGATATGCATTCCGATAACTTTCGTGGATGGATCCTCCCGTAGATACTCTAGGCAATCGATCTCGTTGATATCGCATTTCTTAGCCAGATCGATCGATTTGCTGATGCCAAGGCGGTGGTTAGATAAGATCCATATTAAACCAGCCCCGGTGAAAAGGCCAGTCTGAGAGACGAGAGAAAGGCCACCTTCAGTAAATCGATCAATGGGCACAAAGCTTGTCGAGAATCTCTTTTTTGTATTAACAACACCCATCGAGTCTGGCCCAATAATCCGGATCCCACTTTTTCTTGCCACTTCGAGCATCATCTTTGTAATGGTCTTTCCCCCTTCCAAGGGCTCATCTAAGCCGTCTGAAACGATAATCACGGCATGAATACCCTTCTGAGCACATAATTTAATGGCATCGATAATGGCCAAGGGCGGCAGAAGAATGATGGCCAGGTCCACGGGAGCGTCTATACTCATAATATTGGCATATACCTTAAGACCAAAGAACTCTCCCCCCTTTGGATTTACGAGATAAATCCCTCCCTCAAAATTCCCTCTAAGGAGGCTTTCAATGATAAGGGCGCTGACACTTTTAGATTTTTGGGAGGCTCCCACGATGACAATAGAATTCGGCTCCAGGAAAGCTTTCAATGGGTTCATAATTATCTCCTGAGATATTGGCAGATATCCTTTCTCGCGTTCCAGAGATAGCAGGAAAATTGTTGGGTTGCAAGAATAAGGATTGGAATCACATCCTTAAAATGATAAGAGGCCACTTTTGCAGGGAGAAAAGATAGGAAAATTGCTTTGTATGGTAATAATGAGCGTTCATTAAATCAGTTTGATTCAATTGGTCCTGATGAAGAGGAGTATCCACGCCAGAATAAAAAAGGGTTTCCAAGGTTTTCGGAATCCCTTTTTTTATTATTATATTCCAATTTACAACCCTATTTTCAACCTCAATTCATAACCTAATACATTGGTTAATTGAGACGTTGGAGTACATATGCCCATCCTAAAGCTTCAAAACGCAGCATTTTGTAATATTTGGCAAGAGATCATAGGTCCGGGACTTTTTTATAAAGCGATATTTAAAACAGACCTCGCTGATTGAAGGTAAAGCTATGATTACAGTTACAAACATTCATTTTTATGATATTGAAGAATCTGGCACGTAATGAATAATTCTTTACTATCCAGATTGGCCACTATATGTTGTGAGAATAGAATGTCACCTGAATAGTCGGAAACGGAGGAATTATGCTCATCAATAAGTCGCTTGCCAAAAATGTGAGCAGAAGAGAATTCTTACAAAAAAGCGGAATGGCTGCGCTGGCACTTGGCGGAGGGCTAACCTTCAGTGCCTTGACCGAGGGGTGCGCAACGCTTACGTTCAAGGAAGAAGCACCTGTCATATATCCACCTCTCAAAGGCCATAAGGTGCAGCCCCCTCAGGATGGTTGTTTGTTTGGTGTCCGCACCGTCTACGATGATGTGAAACGCCGTGCCCCGAACATCCCTCGTCATTTGAGGTATTTCATCGATTACTTCACTAAGGAACTCAATCGAAAGCCCTCGATTTTTGCTATTCAAATATGGGTAGGAGTCCATAAGACCTTGATGCTAAGGGCGAAAATAACGGCAGACCAAGGAGTCATACCTTTTGTTTACACCGGCTTTCCACCATTCCATGTCACTAAGGGCCACTATGACCGTCCCTTGAGACGGATGGCTGAGAAAGCACGCAGGTTTGGAGAAAAATACGGGGGATTCTTTATAAACACAATGTGGGAGATGAACATAGATACAATAAACCGTCCATGGCCTTGGTGTGTTGGGCCGTCATTATTTAAAGAAGCATGGCATAGGATGTGGCATATTTTTGAAGAAAATGGAGCAAATGAATACGCTACCTGGGTTATTGAATATCAAGTTGATTTCCCATTGGAAAGTTATTATCCAGGGGACGACTATGTGGACTGGATAGGCCTTTCAGGTTACAATAACAAAATAAGTCAAGAATATTACGGTTACAGACAGTTAAGTCAACTCATCTCCTGGCCTTATCGTTATTTCAGAGTGAACCATAAGGATAAACCCATTATGCAAGCAGAATTCGGATCTCCGATAGGTAGAGATCAACCCAAATGGTTAAAAAAGGCTTTGGGAACCTTAAAATCTTTGCCTGGAATGAAAGCAGCAATATGCTGGGATGTCTTCGACCACACTATAGATGAGGATATGACCTTAAGCGAAGAGAGCGTCAAGGCGCTGAGAGAAGCGCTGAAAGACCCTTACTTCATATAAACCGCTACCAAAAAATGAGAATGTGAATGGGGTCATAAATGTGTTCAGGTATTGGTAATTAGCAATATGAGG
>Ga0315553_10002712_pt1 | contig 14087 bp, 9 predicted proteins | sample SalMarSW160140MG_FD_203099 | JGI IMG/M metagenome (GOLD analysis project Ga0315553, IMG submission 203099) | Salt marsh sediment microbial communities from the Plum Island Ecosystem LTER, Massachusetts, United States - Salt Marsh Sediment SW1601-40 ... | reverse complement strand
CTCGGCCGGCTTCCCTTACGCGGTCGACTTCGGCAAGGACGTGAAGGAAGACGACGAGTTGGGCCCCACTGCCGACAAGCACCGCACTGGCTCGCTCACGGGCATGACCTACCTGGCGGCGCTGGTCATGGCCAAGGAGCCGAAGCTGTACAGCGGCATGCGATCGAACTGGTACGCGCGGCCGCTGTCGCACGCCGATCCCGACCTGCCCACGCGCGGGTTCTCGACGCGCTATCTGTGGGATCACATGGGCGAGAAAGTCGAGAAAGAAGGACAGAAGTACATTCTCTCCGCGATGCTGGCCTACACCGACGGGCGGGGCAACACGCTCGACGATGCGCTTTGCTACTTGAAGCGCGGCGCGGCTGCCGATGGAACCGAGCCCAAGGGAACCGTGTACTTCATGAAGCACGGCGACATTCGCTCGAAAACCCGCGAGCCCGCCTTCGATGAGACGGTGAAGGCGCTGCACGAGTTGGGCATCGCGGCCGAAGTGGTTGAAGACACGCTCCCCCGCGGCAAACGCGACGTGCTGGGGCTGATGCTCGGCTCGTCCGACTTCGACTTTGCCTCGTGCGACTCGACCATTCTGCCCGGCGCCATCTGCGAAAACCTCACCAGTCTCGGCGGAATTCTGCGCACCGGCGCCGGGCAAACGCCGCTCACCGATCTATTGCGATTCGGCGCGGCCGGGTCGAGCGGCACGGTCACCGAACCCTTCGCCCTACAGCCCAAGTTTCCGCATCCGCGGCTGTTTGTGCATTACGCCCGCGGTTGCACGCTGGCCGAGGCGTACTACCAGTCGGTGCAGGCGCCGTACCAATTGCTCGTCGTGGGCGATCCGCTGTGCCGACCGTGGGTCAAGCCGCTGAAAGTGGTGGTCGAGGGTTGGGTCCCCGGCGCGACGGTCACGGGGATCCTCCCGATCAAGCCGAGCGTCGATGGCGCGGTCGCGGATCGCCCCGTCGATCGGTTCGAGCTGTACGTCGACGGCCGATTGATTACCGCTTGCAAGCCCGGGGGCGTTGTTCTGTGCGATACGGCCAAGCTCGGCCAGGGGCACCACGAATTCCGCATCGTGGCAGTGGAGGGCACGCCCATCGAGACGCGATCGCGGCTGGTGCTGCCGATCACCGTCGACAACGACGGCCGCGCGCTGAAGTACAAGGTCATGCCGGAGGGAAAGATCGCCGTCGGCGAAAGAATCACGATCGAGGCCGAGTGCCCGGATGCCAAAGAAATCGTCGTCCTGCATCACGGACGGCCGCTGGGCAAGATCGAAGGCGCGAGCGGCACACTCACCTTGGAAGTTTCCGATTTGGGCACCGGGCCGGTTTCGCTCACGGTGGTGGGACTGGACGAGGACCCCGACGCGCCGCGGGTGACCGGGGCGCCGCTCGTGCTCCACGTCGTGCCAGCGGACAAGGAATGACCGGCGATCTTCAGGGCCTGCGATGCACTCCACGTATATGGAACTGGCGCTGCGCGAGGCCCGGCAAGCACTCCAGGAGAACGAAGTGCCGGTCGGCGCCATCATCGTGCGCGGCGAGCGCGTTGTCGCGTCGGCCCACAATCAGCGCGAACAACTTCGTGATCCCACGGCGCACGCCGAAGTGATCGCTATCACGCAGGCCGCCGAGGCGGTGGGGGATTGGCGTCTGGATGGATGCACGCTGTACGCGACACTCGAGCCGTGCATCATGTGCGCCGGAGCAATTCTTCTGGCCCGCATCGAGCGGGTCGTCTACGGCGCCACCGACCCCAAGGCGGGGGCCGTCGACTCGCTCTACCACCTGCTCGGCGACGACCGGCTCAATCACCAGGTCGACGTGGTGCCGGGCGTGCTGGCCCAGCCGTGTGGCGAGATCCTGACACAGTTTTTCGCGCAGCAGCGGCGATTGGGAAAGAAGTGACCGAATCCTTTATTCGTAGTCGGCCTCCGACGGAATATACGTGTTGTTGGCCGGCATCGCCGACTTGGCACCATCGGGCGTCATCAACTGCTGGTAAACGAAGTACTCCATGTTGTCGCGAAGGAACCGCACGCTACCATCCGCGAATGCCGCGTTCACGCCGCCGAAGTGGTAGCTTGAGGGCCGGGCCGTATCGGCCGTCAGCACGGTCGCGGGCAGGTCGAAGTTGCCGTTGATGACCTGGTCGGCGTTGGGAGTTGTGGTCGGGTGCCACACGAATACCGTGGCCTCTTTGCCCAGCACGTTCCACTGCGTGGCCTGCGCATTCTCCGACACCAGCAACGTATGGCTTTGGCCGTCTACGAAGTCCGACGGCACCGTTCGGATTTTCGTGTTGAAGTAGTCGTGCGCGATGCCGTTGGCCGGGCTCTCGTTCTCCGCACCGTTAACACCGGCCGGGCTCACACCCAAGTAGAGGCCCGTATTGATCACGTAACTATTGGCCGGGCCTTCGTCGATTTTGACCGCATCGCCAGGGCAGTAATAAACCGACAAGAAGGGAGTCACCGGCCCGGGGGCGGTGACTCCGTCCCAGTTGGCGTTTTCGTCGTACAAGTTGCCCTGGTCGAGGTCCTCCAGTATGGCGATGCACCACGTAGCCGCGTGGCCGCCAACCCTTTCCTGATAACCGGGATAGCGACCATCCTTAGTGCGACCCGCCCACGCGTTGAGCCCGGTTGCGATCTGCCGCACGTTGTTGTTGCATTTGATCTTCAGCGCCGCCAAGCGGGCCGCCTGCACCGCAGGCAAGAGCAGCGCGGCCAGTGCGCCAATGATCGAAATCACAACCAACAATTCGACGAGGGTGAAGCCCCTGTTCCTGTGATGCCTCATGGCGGCATCCTCCTGTGCAAGGCCGATCGACGAGTGTCGAGACGACTAGGAGAAGAGCGGACAAAAGTAAACGCCGCTATTAAGGCATTTTCACACAAAATTAGCCTTTGGTCTAGCGCACCGGCCCCAATTTGGCACTGACCCGCCGGGTACGAGGCGCGGTCGGCTCCTGGCTGCCGCGAGCGAGGCCAACGCCGCACATAAGAGCCGCACGGTCGCTTGCGGAGCTTTCCCCCCAGCCGCCTTTTGGGCGGAAAGCGGGGGTAATCCCAAGGGCCAGGCGACTTTTCGCCGCACGGCTTGGGACCCGTCGAACAAAGTCGCTCCCGTGACCCTAAGTCATTGGTGGGTCAAATGATGGACCCTCGATAGGGTCGCCTGCAGGTTACCCGGTCGTAACTGGCCGCCGCGGCATCTGGACGCGGCAAACGAATCGGCTACATTACGGTCTGATCGCGTGTGCTGGTGGTCGGCTGGACAGGCTTGTTCGGCCGACGAACAGGGAACCCGGTGCGAATCCGGGACGGCCCCGCCGCTGTAACCGAGGTGTAAGAGACGCCCATTCTGCTTCTGCCATTGTCGTAACCGGCGCCGCGCTAAACTTAGGCGCCGCAGCGCAACGACGAGAAGGCTGGGCACTCGACTCGGGAGTCAGAAGACCTACCAGCACAGGGGGTGACGTGCTCGCTAGGGACGAGCCTTCGCCTGACCTGGGGAATCCGTCTGCCGTCAGCGCCGCTGGTGCTTGCCCGCGTGGCAACGCATCGCCGTGCGCCGGTGTGCAACGTGCACGCTTCCGGGCAGCCGCATCGCCTCGGGTTTTCCACGCTCCGGAGTCCTTCCATCATGAGGAGATCCGTCATGCAATCGATGCGCCGCGCCGTGACCCTCATCGAAGTGCTGGTGGTGATCGGCATCGTGGGCATCCTGATGGCCCTTCTGCTTCCTGCCGTGCAGGCGGCCCGTCGCGCGGCGCGCCGCACGCAGTGCAGCAACAACCTGCGGCAGAACACGCTGGCCGTGCAGATGTATCACGACATGCTGGGAGTGCTGCCGCCGGCCAACCTGATCTCGACCTGGCCCACGCAGATCACGTGGTTCGGCCTGGTGAATTACGACACCAACGAGGTCGACCCGTCGCAGGGGCTCATCGCCCCGTTTATCGAAAAGAACGACACCGTGCTGCGCTGCCCCAGCATGTCGCAGTCGCAGGTGCGGTTTCTCTACAACGGCGAGACCGGTGGATTCGGCTATAACATGAATCTGGGGTCGGTCGACTTCTCCAACTGGCCCGACCCGCCGGTGCTGCGGACGAAAAAGTACAAAAATTTCCGCTCCACGAGCCGCACCATCGTGCTTTCGGACGCGGCCCGCATCCAGCTCCCCTGGTCGGGCGACCCGGAGTTGAAGGCCACCGAGTCGTTCTACATCATGGGTCCCGAGGATTCCTTCGCCGCCCCTAGTACGCATTTCCGTCACATCGGGCATACGGCCAACGTGTCGTTTCTCGATGGGCACGTCGAGTCGATGCGCGAAGTATGGTACCCGTCGCCTTGGAACTGGGACGACGCGGCCAACACCCTGCGCCGAAAGCTGCCGCTGGGTTTCCTGAGCAACACGAGCGTCGATAGGTACCGATCGAGGTGATCCGCCCGACTCGGTGGGAAACCGCCAATACGCCAGGGAATCGATCCACAAGGAATCGCCATGACCCGTCCCGCCACGAAAACAAACGAGCCGAAGGAGAAGGTCGTCCTGTCCTGGAGCGGCGGCAAGGATAGCGCGCTTGCGCTGTACGAGCTCAGGCGCGGCGGAGAGTACGAGGTGGTCGGTCTGCTCACTTCGGTCGCCGAAGGATACGACCGCGTCAGCCATCATGGCGTGCGTGCCGATCTGTTGCGGCGGCAAGCCGACGCCATCGGTCTGCCGCTGGAAGTGATTTATTTGCCGATCGGCGACGATCGCCCCTGCACCAATGAAATGTACGAACAAATCATGGAAGCCGTGATGCTCCGCTACCGCGAGCAAGGGGTAACGGCGGTCGCGTTCGGCGACATCTTCCTGGAAGACCTGCGAGCCTATCGCGAGCGCAACCTGGCCCGCGTGGGAATGCACGGCGTATTCCCCATCTGGAAGCGCGACACCACCGAGCTGGTTCACACGTTCGTGGACCTCGGATTTGCGGCCCGCGTGTGTGCGGTCGAGGGGAAACTGGGGCCGGAGTTCGTCGGTCGACTGCTCGACCGCCAGTTCGTGGCCGATTTGCCTGAGGGAATCGACCCGTGCGGCGAGAACGGCGAGTTCCACTCGTTCGTATTCGATGGGCCGGTATTTCGCCGACCGGTACCGCTGCAGGTCGGGCAAACGGTGCTGCGCGACACGCGGTACTACGTCGACCTGCTGACCGACGACACGAGCGACGCGGAGCGAAGTCCGGAACCGTCGGCGTCAGACGACTCGCGCCAGCCGGTTATTCCACCCGTTTGACGAGCCCTATCACGCTGCCTTAGTATTGCAACCACGTTCAGGAATCGGGACCGTCCCAGCGGATTGTTGCTGTGCTGCAGGCGTCGTCCCGTCAATGAGCATTGTCCGTCTTTATGAAGTTGATACTCGCCGATCGTTTGAAATCGCGTCGAAACCAAACGAGGTTTCGGCCACCCGATTACGCGGGCAACTCGTTTGGGCGGCGCTCGAAGCCGAACGGCGTGACCCAGTCATCGAACAGCCATTGACAGAGGCGGCGGGAGCGAACAACGCTGATTGGCGTAACGGTTACGCAATGCTACTCCATCCGAACGATCCTTTGAATCCAACGCTTGAAGAAGCAGCGCAAATTATCGCTGGCCTTGCGAACGACTTCACCGCCAACGCGGCTTACTACAATTCCGCTTCTTACAATGAAGCCGAAGTTCGCAAGGATTTCATTGACAAGCTGCTGATCGCGTTGGGCTGGGACGTAAACCACGAAGTCCAAAGGAATCCCTTTCAGCAAGAAGTGAAAGTAGAACGAGCCGTTCAAGTTGCTACTGCGCAACGTCGCGCGGACTACGCCCTGTCTTTGGCCCCACACTTCGATTCGCCAGTTCTGTACGTTGAGGCCAAGAAACCATCTGGAGAATTGGCGACCTCGGACAACTATTTCCAAGTCATTCGCTATGCAAATCAGCGCGGACATGCGATCGGCATCCTCACGGACTTTGAACAACTTCACGTCATCGACTGCCGGTTCCACACAAACATCGACACTGCGACACAGCGTGGCATCCGCAAGTATCGTTACACGGATCTTATCGATCAGGAGAGATTCACTGAACTCTTTTACCTCATTTCGCGGCCAGCGATTGCAGACGGATCGCTCCAAAGGTTCGCAGACTCGCTTCCCAAGTCGAAAGGCCGTCCCGGACAAAGAGCGTTCTTGCCGATAGCCCACAAACCGCTGGATGAACAACTCCTGGAAACACTCGACGGACTTCGGCAGTCACTCGCCCGTTCTCTGAAGAACCGAAACCCTCACCTTGATTCGCATGCTTTGACAGAGTCAACGCAACGCATCATTGATCGGTTTGTCTTCATTCGCTTCCTGGAGGACAAGCTGATTGAGCCGACCCCCATAGTGCCTAGGCTTGGCAACACATCGGATCGGTCAGCGTGGCAGGATTTTCAACGCATATGTCGGCACCTGGACAAAATCTACAACGGCATCGTCTTCCGTTTCCACAAATCGCTTGATGCTGCCGACGCGCTCGCCATTGACGAAAAAACGTTCGCCGAGGTTCTCGACACTTTCGACTTCCATAAGTCGAGGTATCTCTTCAACGACATTCCGTTACATACCCTCGGTTCGATCTACGAGCGGTTTCTCGGCAATGTCATCGTCGCAACGGCAAAGCGGGCCAACCTCCAACCCAAGCCACAGGTAAGAAAGGCGGGCGGCGTATATTACACACCACAGTACATCGTCGATTACATCGTGAGAAACACGGTCGGCAAGATCGTTGACGGCAAAACCCCTAAGCAAATCGCGAAAATGCGCTTTGCCGACATCGCATGCGGGTCCGGCTCATTTCTGCTGGGCGCCTACGATTACCTGATTCGGTACGTTACCCACTGGTACAACGAGAATCCATCCAAGGCCCCAAAATCGGCTGTCGTGAAGCGCGACGGTGCGCTCTATTTATCACTCGAAGAAAAAAGCCGAATACTCACCGACAACATTTACGGCGTAGACATTGACCCGCAGGCCGTGGAAGTCGCACAGCTTTCGTTGTACTTGAAGCTGCTCGAAGAGGAAACGACTGCATCCGCTCGGCAATACACGCTGGAAATTGACAGACCGTTACTGCCGGCACTTGCGGACAACATCAAGTGCGGGAATTCGTTGATCGGAACGGACTTCTATTCCAAGCAGCAGCACGACCTATTCGACAAAGACAAGCATCTGCGCATCAACATCTTCGATTGGCAAGTCGAATTCGCCAAGATCCTCCAGGCTGGCGGATTCGACGCCGTGATTGGAAACCCGCCCTACGTCAACACGCGGATCGTCTTTCAGGAACAGGGCGAAGACGTTAAGCGATACTTTGCCACGCGATACGTCGCAGCGCACCGCGGATACGACTTGTACGTCCTGTTCGTCGAAAAGCCGTTCGACCTACTAAAAAAGGGCGGACGGTGGGGAATGATCATCCCGAATAAGATCGCATCGCTTGACTACGCCGAAGCATGCCGCCGATTGCTCTTGGAAAAGACAACCATTGAATGCATTACCGATGTTTCTGAACTGCGGGTATTCCCCACAGCGAGCGTGTATCCATACGTCGTCGTGTGGAAGAATCAGCCGCCTGGCGCAGATCACGCCATAAGCGTACTACATGCGGCCAGCGAAAAAGAACTTTTTTCTGACGAGAGCGTCGTGCACGTCAACCAGGCCGACCTGTCTGCGTCGAGCGGGTTCATGATCCACGGTACGCTCGACGTTGAATTCAGAGTCGAAACCCAGCCACTTTCCAAGCGGGCGAGACTGCATAGCGGCACGACAGGATTTGCCGCTAAGCAAATGGCTGATGCATTGCTCGAAAAACGTGTCGCTCGGGGCGAGAACTTCTTTGAATTCGTAGTCAGTGGGAACATCGACCGTTATTCTGTCTCGTTAGGCAGAGTACGGTTTATGAATCGACAGTTCACTCGCCCGCTACTACGGGCAAACGCACGGCACCTTACGGAAAACAAGCGACGGCTGTATCGAGAGCAGAAAATCATCATCGCAGGAATGACGAAGCGCCTGGAAGCCGCTCTGGATAGCGGGGGTTTTGCGCTTGGCGTGTCGGTCTATGCAGCTGCCGAGTTGCTGGACGACGCACGTTACGTGCTTGGCCTGCTAAACTCCAAGTTGCTGTCACACTTGTTTCGCATCCGTTTTCAAGCCAAGCATCTTGCGGGGAATTTTCTGGCCATCAACAAGGGGCAGTTGGCAAGACTTCCGATTCGTGTTATCGACTTTACTGTGCCCGACGACAAGTCCCGACACGACCAAATCACCGAGCTTGTGGATCGAATGATGGCGCTTCAGGCGCAGCGCTGCAAGTCCGCAACCGACCATGCAGCTATCGTATTGGAACGGCAGATAGCTTCAATAGATCGGGAAATTGACAAACTTGTTTACGAACTGTACGAATTAACGAACAAAGAGATCTTGGCGGTTGAATCCCAAGCGATCGGTTGACTTCGCTCAGTCATGGCTGAATAGGGCCGTTGCTCAGCAATCTACCTTTAACGTAGGACCAACGAGTTTAGGAGCGCTGGCATGCTTCGAGCCGACGAAACAAACAACGTGAACGACGGAAGCGGTTGCGGCAGCCCAGCCGGCATGAGCGCCGCGCAATTGGTCGTGCTGTGCGGCCTGGCAGTTGGGGCGGCGATGATGCGGCTGGTGCCTCACCCGCCCAACTTCACGCCGGTGGCGGCGCTGGCACTGCTTTGCGGAGCACAGTTGGGCCGGCGACCGGCGGCGCTACTGATTCCGCTGGCGGCCATGCTCCTGAGCGACGTGTACCTGGGCTACTTCGTGTACGGATTCGGCTTGTTCCACATGCAAATGCCGCTGATCTACGCCAGCTTCGCGTTGATCGCGTTGTTGGGAACATTCAACTACCGGCGGATCAATCCCCTCGGCGTGGGAGCAACCGTACTGGCCGGGTCGCTGCTCTTTTTCGTGCTCAGCAACTTCGGAGTGTGGCTCACCGGTTCGCTGTATCCCAAGAGTGTAGCGGGGTTGGTGACCTGTTACGTAGCGGCCATTCCCTTCTACCGCAACATGCTGATGGGTGACCTGTTCTACGCCTACGTGCTGTTCGGCGGATGGGCCTTCGCGCAGCAGTTCGTGGCGGCGGCGCAGCAATCGGCGCCCACGATCCGCGAGCGATCATAAAGGGGAACAGTGTTACGGCACGGTCTCCCGACCGTGCCACGAGTCTTGTTGTGTCGCGGTCTCCCGACCGCGACACTGCGAGAAGAAGTACCAACGTCCAGCCGCCCCATGCACTATGCCACGCGACAGCATTGGTCATTGGGACTTGGTCATTGGTCATTCCGCGCTAGCGGTTTTGCAGCATGTGGGCCTTGGCCATCGCTTCCTCGGCCAGGCGGATGTAGTTGTGATCCTGCGTGCCGGCGAATGCACGCTGATAGGTTACGCTGAGAGCCGTGTAGTTGAACGGCTCGTCGGGCTCAAGCTCGCACGCCCGCACGGCGTGTAGGACCGACTCTTCGTAGTTTTTCGCCTTCTGGTAGACGACGGCCAGGGCCAGGTGGGCTCGCACGAACGACTCGTCCAATTCGAGCGCCTGCTGGAGTCGGGCGATGGCCTCTTCGTACTTGCCCTCGTCCTTGAGCTTTTCGGCCTCGTTTTCGAGTTCGTAAACGGTCGGCATATGTGACTCTCTTTCTCCGCGTCGCCGGGTCACCGCGTCTCCGCGTCAGTCGCCCCGTTCATTCGCCGCTCGGGGCGCGCCGCTTCGCAGATTTTTTCGGCTTCTCGTCCTTCAGAGCTGCCTGGGCCGCCGCCAACCGCGCGATCGGCACGCGAAACGGCGAACAGCTCACGTAATCCAGACCCACCCGATGGCAAAATGCTACCGACGCCGGGTCGCCGCCGTGTTCGCCGCAGATACCGACCTTCAGCCCTTTGCGCGTCTGGCGGCCGTTGGCCGTCGCCATTTCGACAAGCTGCCCCACGCCGTCCACGTCGAGCGACTGGAACGGGTCAACCGGCAACAGCTCCTTCTTCAGGTAGTCGGGCAAAAAGCTGTTCACGTCGTCGCGACTGAAGCCGAACGTCATCTGCGTCAGGTCGTTCGTGCCGAAGCTGAAGAACTCCGCGTGCCGGGCGATCGCGCCAGCGGTGAGTGCAGCGCGGGGAACTTCGATCATCGTGCCCACGAGAATCTCTAGCTCGCCGCTGAACTTCGTGTCCTTCTTCACCGCGTCGATCGTCTCGCGCGTCAGCTCGCCCAGCATTTCCAGCTCGCGGTCGGTCCCCACCAGGGGAATCATGATCTCGGGTCGGGCGTCAACCCGCTTCTTGCGGCACTCGATCGCCGCCTCCACGATCGCCCGCACCTGCATCTCCAGAATCTCGGGATAGGTGACGCTCAGCCGGCAGCCACGATGACCCAGCATCGGGTTCGCCTCGTGCAATCGGCTCACGCGGGCCTGCACCGCCGCGGGGGTGACGCCCAGCACGCGGGCCACTTCGGCCTGGCTCTCGGCGTCGTGCGGCAGGAACTCGTGCAGCGGCGGATCGAGCAGCCGCACCGTCACTGGCAACCCCTTCATCGCCGTGAAGATGCCCACGAAATCTTCCCGCTGGTACGGCAGCAGCTTGGCCAGCGCCTTGCGGCGAGCCGCTTCGTTTTCGGCCAGGATCATTTCCCGCATGGCGGTGATGCGGCTCTCCTCGAAGAACATGTGCTCGGTGCGGCACAGCCCGATCCCCTCGGCGCCGAAATCGCGCGCTCGCTGTGCGTCGGCCGGCGTGTCGGCGTTAGTCCGCACGGCCAGCCGGCGGTACTTGTCGGCCCATTGCATGATGCGGGCGAAGTCGCCCGACATCTTGGGCTCAGAAGTCGCGACGGATCCTTCGAGCACTTCGCCGGTGGTGCCGTCGAGCGAGAGGATATCGTCGGCCGTGAACACCTTGCCGTTGACGGTCAGGCGGCGCTGCCGCGCGTCGATATGGAGCTCGCCCGCCCCGGCCACGCAGCAGCGACCCCAACCGCGGGCCACCACGGCGGCATGGCTGGTCATGCCGCCGGTGCTGGTGAGAATGCCGACGGCGCTGTGCATGCCGTCGATGTCCTCGGGGCTGGTTTCCTTGCGCACCAAAAGCACCGTCTGACCGGCGTGCGTGCGCTCGACCGCCTCTTCGGCCGAGAAGGCCAGCGCCCCCACCGCCGCCCCCGGTGACGCGGGAAGACCCCGCGTAAGCACCGTGTGCGACTCCTTGGCCGCCGCATCGAAGCTGGGGAGCAGTAGCTGCGTCAGGTCGCCGGCCGGAACGCGGGCCACGGCTGTCTTCTCTTCGATCAGCTTTTCCTTCACCATCTCGCACGCGATCCGCACGGCCGCCGCGCATGTGCGTTTACCGGTGCGCGTTTGCAGCATGAACAGCGTGCCGCGCTCGATCGTGAACTCGATGTCCTGCATGTCGCGGTAGTGGTGCTCCAGCGTGTCCTTGATCCCCAGAAGCTGCTTGTACACCTGCTTGTTCCAACTCGGCATCTCTGCCACGGGCTGCGGCGTGCGAATGCCCGCCACCACGTCTTCGCCCTGTGCGTTGATGAGGAACTCACCATAGAAGCGGTTCTCGCCGGTCGAGGGGTTGCGAGTGAACGCCACGCCCGTGCCCGAGTCGCTGCCCATGTTGCCGTACACCATCGACTGCACGTTCACCGCCGTGCCCAACAGGCCGCGGATGTTTTCGACCTCGCGGTAGCGAACGGCGCGGGGCTGCATCCAACTCTTGAACACTGCCTCGATGGCCAGCTCAAGCTGTGTGTACGGATCCTGGGGGAAGGGCTTGCTGGTGAAGTGCCGGTACACGTCCTGGTACTCGGAGCACAGCTCGATCAGCCCCTCGGTGGGCACGTCCGTGTCCAGCTTGGCCTCGTACTTGCGCTTCACTTTGCCGAACGCTTCCTCGAAGTGCTCGTGGCCGATGCCCATCACCACGTCGCCGTACATGTTGATCAGTCGGCGGTAGGCGTCGTAGGCGAAACGCTCGTTGGCGGTGGCGTTGGCCAGGGCGACCACCGATTGGTCGGTGAGCCCCAGATTCAGAATCGTGTTCATCATGCCCGGCATCGAAATGGCCGCTCCGCTGCGTACGGAGACCAGCAGGGGGTTCTTGTCGTCGCCGAACTTCTTGCCCAGCTCCTTCTCCAGCGTCCGCACGTACTGGCCAACCTGATCCATCAGCCCCGCTGGTAGCTTGCCCTTATGTTTGTAGTACAGGTCGCACACCGCCGCGGTAATGGTGAAGCCCGGCGGCACGGGCAGCCCGATGCCGGTCATTTCGGCTAGGTTGGCTCCCTTGCCTCCCAGCAGCTCCTTGCCGACGCCGCGTCCCTCGGTGCGCGTCTTGCCGAAGTAGTAGAGGTGCTTGAGGTGCTTTTCGGCTTTGGTCTTCGTTTTCGTCTTGGTCTTGGCCATGTAGGGCAATGTTCCTGCTTGGTGTCGATCCGATTTCCGCCGGTGCCCGGCTCCTTCGTACGCACTGCCGAGAGCAATGTGCGCAGACTGTCCCCCCGGGCGGACAAACCCCGAAATCTAGCAGCGGCGCTGCGGATCGTCAAGGAAGCGATAGCACTCGTCGTGGGGCAGATGTTCCTGTCTGCCAATTGCACGTCGGGCAGACTTTCCTGTCTGCCAGTTGCACGTGGGGCAGACATTCCTGTCTGCCAGCGCTGCCGCAGCACTTGCGCGCTGCATGCCCCACGATCGTGGTATAAGTGGTGAGCGTGCCGGCGGGTTGCCTAGTGGCATACCCCGCACCCCACGGATGGCAATCCGTGGGCTTGGATGTTCGATACCCGCGCTCAAGCTTTCATCATGTACTTTGATTCTGCCGCCGTCGGTGATGTGAGCGCTCGCCGCGTCCGCCGCGCGCCGCCGCTGCCGCGCGGCTTCTACGATCGCCACGTCGTCGACGTGGCCCGCGAGCTGTTGGGCAAGCTGCTGGTGCGCGTCAGCCGTGAAGGAGTCTCGTGTGGCCGCATCGTCGAGGTCGAGGCGTATCTCGCGCACGACGATCCCGCCTGCCATGCTTCGCGTGGCCGTACGCGCCGCAATGCCGCGATGTTCGGTCCGCCGGGGCACGCCTACGTCTATTCCATTCACGCCAAGTGGTGCCTGAACGCGGTGACGCAGCCCGAGGGCCAGCCGAGCGCGGTGCTGATTCGCGCCATCGAGCCGCTGGCAGGCATCGAGCTGATGCGCCGACGGCGCGGGCGCGAAAAGCCGCTGGAGCTGGCTCGCGGCCCGGCGCGGCTGTGCCAGGCGCTGGACATCGACCGGCGGCACAATGCGCACGACCTGACAAAGGGCCGCGGACTATGGATCGCCGAAGACGTGGCGGAAGAACTGCCACTGGACAGTAACGGCGAGCCGGCGGCACAACGCACGTTCCCTGCCACTGCACGGCCGATTGCCACCTCGCCGCGTATCGGCATCAGCTCGGCCCGCGAACTGCCGCTACGCTTCTACTACGAGGGCTGTCCCTGCGTCAGCCCCCACCGCCGCTAATACCGTCATTCCCGCGAAGACGGGAATCCAGCGCGCTCAAAAGCCCACGGACTGCCGTCCGTGGGTCTCCTCGTCAACGCAACTGATCAGGACGAGCGGACAATCGGAAGCGCGCGTGTGTCGCCCGCAGGCAGGCGGCTCGTTAATCCCCGCCGCTCCCTGCGGTTATCTCCTTGAATGATCGGGCGCTTCATGGAGTAGTTGACATGGCTATCGTCGCCACCAGGTCCGACGCGAAAAGTCCTGCCGCGTGGCCGAGGCTCGCCGCGTGGTTGCCGCTGGCAATGCTGCCGCCAGCGACGGCATGGTTTGCCTCCCCGTGGCCGGCGTGGGTCTTCATGTGGGCGTTGGCGTTCTCGATCTACGCCGGCCTCAAGTGGCTCACGTTCGTTCACGCCGTCGGTTCGTCGAGCACGACGTTTGCGCGATCGCTGGGTTACCTGCTGCTGTGGCCCGGTATGGATGCCAAATCGTTCC
>Ga0315553_10002711_pt1 | contig 14088 bp, 14 predicted proteins | sample SalMarSW160140MG_FD_203099 | JGI IMG/M metagenome (GOLD analysis project Ga0315553, IMG submission 203099) | Salt marsh sediment microbial communities from the Plum Island Ecosystem LTER, Massachusetts, United States - Salt Marsh Sediment SW1601-40 ... | reverse complement strand
CTTCCAAACGCGCCTGGCCAGGCTCCGAGGCCGACTTCGCAGCTCCGGCTCCACCAGGCGCTCGATCTCGTCCGGGCGGCCCCGCAGGAGCCGCGCGAGGTTCCCGGCGAACATCAGGATGCCCAGCACCGCCACAAACGTAAGCTGGAACCCGGCCTCGAAGAGGTGCTGCGGCGCCCACGCCAGAATAATCAGCGCCGCGCCTGCTACCGCGTTGACCGGGTCGCGGGCGAACCGGAGCGCCCCGCCTACTTCGAACAGCACGATCATCAGCACGGCGCGGACGGTGGCCGGGCGAAGGCCGATCATCAACGCGTACGAGAAGACCACGCTCAGCACGATGACGCGGCGCCGCCAGCGCTGGATCAGGAGCATCCGGCACAACCAGAAGATCGCCCCGTACACGATGCCGACGTGGAGGCCCGAGATCGCCAGAATGTGCGTCGTCCCGCTCTTGTTGAACGCGCCCGCCAGCCGCCGGTCGAGCCGCTCGCGATCCCCCAGCAGCACCGCCTTCAGGACGCCGGCAGTGTCCTTGGAGGAGCGGGCGGTGTCTTCGGAGAAGCCGGCCTCGTCGATCTGCCGCCGGAAGGACTGCTTGACCGCGTACAGGAACCGCAGGAACGAGCCGGCGCTCCTCTTCTCCACCACCACGGCGTTCTGGCCGGTGATCGACATCCGCGCTACAATTCCCCTCGACGCCGCATAGCGGCCGGACGGCCGGTCAGGGTCGACCGGCTTGATCCAGCCGAATACGCGTACCTCGTCGCCGTGGCGGGACTCCGGCAACTTCCCCTTGGCGGCGATTTTCACGTCGCCGGAAGTCTCTACGACCCGCCCGTTGGCCTCGATCTGGCGCGCCCTGACGCAAAAGGTGCTGATTTCTCGCGGCCCGAACTCGCCCGTTTCGATTAACGGCGAGATCTCCGTGACGCCGATCTCACCCATAACCGTTCCGCGGATGGCGCAGAGACTCGGGTCCTTGTCCAGGAGCCGCGCCAGCGAGGTCCGGGCACGGCTGCGGGAAGCATGGGTGTGATACGCCTGGGTCGTGGCGCCGGCGGCGCCCACCAGAATGAGGATCAGAGCGGACCTGAGATTGCCACCGAGCCGGTGCCGCAGAGCAATGACACATGCGGCGCACACAACGCCCAGGAACACCGGGCCGCGGATGTGAAGATCCAGATGCCTCGCCGCGACAATCCCGATGGCGAACGCGACGGCCGCGGCGAGGAGCGGCCGGTGCCGCTCGGCCGACTGCTCGAAGGCATCCGGGTCGGGCGGCGGGGCTGGATCGCTCTCCCTCATGCGGCTCTCTCTATCCGCGTCCGGGCGACGGCTGCTCGGGCGACAGACCGCGGATCTCTCTGAGGCCCGGCGGCGCGACGTACTGGGCGACATAGCCGCAGTCCGCACAGACGTACGCGTCCATTTTGTAGCCGCGCCACATGAACCGGGCCGTCGGGCGGAACATCGCGAAGTTGACCTGTCCGGGCCGCATGTTCTTTCCACCACACGCGAGGCATGTCATCTCGCGTTCGCTCATCGGGCTCTCCCTCCTATATTATTGCTCTGTCACTCCTTCGAGGATCGCGATGAGGTCGGCTTCGGTGATCGGCTTCGGGTTCGCCTTGAGCGAGCCCGACGGCATGCTCTCCTCCGCAATGACCCGGAAGTCGCTCTGCGGGATGTTGTATTCGGTGAGGGTGTGCGGCAGGCCGAGGCGGTCGAGCATCTCGTCGGTCACGTCGGCGATCTCGTTGCCGGCGACGCGCGAGAGCCGGTCGTATTTCTGCGCGGCAGCGTTTCGGTTGAGGCGGATCGACGCCGGGAGCAGCACGCCGCAGCACAGCCCGTGCGGGATGTGATAACGGATTCCCAGCGGATGCGCCATGCCGTGGACCACGCCCAACCGCGCGTTTGCCAGCGCCATGCCGGCCATTACGCTCCCGTAGGCGCAGGCCTCGCGCGCCGCCCGGTCGCCGCCGTCGTCAAACGCCCTGGGAAGGTTGGCCAGCAGAAGCTGAGCCGCCTGGAAGCTCAGGGCGGCGGTGATGGGGGTGGCGTGAATCGAGACATACGACTCGATGGCCTGCGTCAGAGCGTCCAGCCCGGATGCAGCGGTCACGTTGGGCGGACAGGTCAGCGTGAGATCGGGATCCACGAGAGCCACTTTCGGCAGCACGCCCGCGCCGCGGACACTCGCCTTCACCGCGCCGGCCGGATAACTGATCACCGCGTTGGGGGTGACCTCTGCGCCCGTGCCGCTGGTGGTGGGGGCCGCAACGCACGGGAGCAGCGTTTGCGCGTCCGCCGCTCTGCCCTGAACGTATTCGGCGGTCGGCACGTCGGAGCCGGTCAGTGCGGCGATCGCCTTCGCGGCGTCGACCGGGCTGCCGCCGCCGATGCCGATCACCAGGTCGCATCTCTCTTCGCGGCAGAGCTGCCGGCCGGCGTCGACCTGCGCGTCCGTCGGCTCGCCGGCAATCTCTTCAAACCGCCGCGGCTCGACGCCCGCTCCTCTCAGCAGCTCGCACGCCCGGTCTGTCACCCCGGCCTCTTCCATCGCGCGCGTGCCGGTCACAATCAGGGCGCGTCTTCCCAGTTCTTTTGCCAGCTCGCCGAGCTGCTCGAAGCATCCCGGGCCTGTAATCAACCGGTCAACCGTCTTGAACGTATGCATCGTCCGCTCCGCGCCCGGCCCGTAACGTCCGCGCTGTCGCCAAGTGTCCGTCTGTCCGGACAGACGGACACTTGCCGCTTGTCATAATGCGACGGCCCCCAGGGCCTGGAACATGGCCCGGGCCTTGTCGAGAGTCTCCTGGTACTCGGCTTCCGGCTCGGAGTCCGCCACGATGCCGCCGCCGACCTGAAGGTAAGCGCGGCCCGGCGTCAGGATGATGGTCCGGATCGCGATGTTGAGGTCGGCGCGTCCGTCGAAGCCGATGTAGCCGATGTTCCCGGTGTAGACCGATCGCTTGGTCGGTTCGAGCTCGTCGATGATCTCCATCGAACGGATCTTGGGTGCGCCGGTAATCGAGCCGCCAGGGAACGACGCCTTGATCAGGTCGATCATGTCGTGCCGCTTGTGCAGATCGCCCTCGACGGTCGCGACCAGATGGTACACCGTCGGGTACTCCTCCAGGACGATCGGTTCGGTCACGTGGACGGAGCCGTAGGAACAGACGCGGCCCAGGTCGTTGCGTTCGAGGTCGACGATCATGGTGAGCTCGGCGCGGTCTTTCTTGCTGGCGACGAGCTCGTCACGCATCCGTTGGTTGAACGTGTCGTCGCCCTGTCGACGTGGCCGGGTGCCCTTGATCGGCCGGGTCTCGACGTGGCGGCCGGTGACGCGGAGAAAGCGCTCGGGCGACGAACTCAGCACGACGCCGCCCTCGACCGGGAGGAAGCAGGCGAACGGCGCGGGATTGGCGGCGCGCAGGGCGGCGTACAGTTCGAGCGGCGCGGCATCGGTCTGCGCCTCGAAACGCTGCGACAGGTTCACCTGGAAGATGTCGCCCGCGGCGATGTACTCCTTGGCCTGCTGGACCGCCCGTAGGTACTCGTCCCGGGTGAAGTTCGACCGGAGGCCGGTCGAGGATACAGCAGGGAACTCGGGGGCCGGGGGCGCTCCTTTGATGGCCGAGACAAGCTGCTCCCGCCGCCGACTCGAGCCCTCGGCGCCGGCATCCACGCTGGAGACGTACCACTTGCCCGTCTGATGATCGAAGCCGGCCACCACGTCGTACAGTGCGAAGTACATCTCGGGGATGGCGATGTCGCCCACCGTGTTGTCCGGCAGGCGTTCGATGAAGCGTCCCAGGTCGTAGGCGAAGTATCCCACCGCACCGCCGACGAACGGGATCGGCGACGGCGCGAGCGGCATTCGATGCGACCTGAGCACCCGGCGCAGAACGGCGAACGGATTCCGCCCCGCGCGCTTGCCGTTGATGAACACCGATTTGCCCTGGGACTGGACGGCCAGGAACGGTTCGCAGCCGACGAATGAGAACCTGCCCAGCCGCGCCGGGTCCATTCCGCTGTCGAGGAAGAACGGCATCCGCTCGCCCGCGACGGCGCACAGCACGGCAAACGGCGCTGCTTGGCCCCGGACTTCAGCCACGGATGCACACGGATGAACACGGATGGACGAGGCAGACCTCAATAGACGAATCGCCTCCAATCAAGTCGCGTTCGCCCGAAGTTCACCAAGAGTCCCACCTTGACGCCCGTTGCCTTCAGGTAGTTGATTAGCTGCGCCTCGTGCTCGGGCGCCAGCGAACGTACAGCCTTGATCTCAACGATGACCTTTCTTTCCACAAGGATATCCGGCTGGAACTCCCCGACGACCTCTCCTCTGAACGTGACTTCGAGCGGCACTTGAGATTCCGTTCTCAGCCCTTTCTCCGCCAAGGCCAAGTGCAGTGCCTTCTGGTACACGCTCTCGAGGAACCCGCCCCCCCAGCTCCGTGGACACGTCCATACAAGCCCCGATGATCTTTTCTGTCAGCTTCTCTTCAACCAGTCCCATCCGTGCTCATCCGTGTCCATCCGTGGCTAGTCTTCCTTTACGCCGGCTTTCACGAACTCGTTGCACGCCCAGATCTGCCATTCGGGCTCGACGCCGATGGACGGCTCGTCGCCGTAGAAGCCGGCGATGAACCCGCCCACCCCGCCACACCACAGCTCATCGACCAACCGGCGCGCCCAGGCGCGGATCTCCGCCTCGTCCCCCTTCCTCAGCACGGCCTGAATGTCCACCGGGCACCAGTACGTGACCCTGCCGGCGTACTTCGCCAGGTTGTCGATCCCGTGGACCTGCTGCTGGTCGAACTGGAGGGCGTCGACACCGACCTCGATCAGGTCGGGGATGATGTCGGTCACCTTGCCACAGGAGTGCATGAGGACCTTCAGGTTCTGCTTCCTGGCGGCGTCGCACAGCCTTCGGAACCGCGGTTTGAAGACCTCGCGCCACATGTCCGGGTGGATCATCAGGCCGAGCTGCGTGCCCCAGTCCTCGCAGAAGCCGATGCCATCGGCGCCGATGCGCCCGTAATTGCCGATCATGGCGAGCAGGGTTTCGTCGATGCGGTCGTGGAGGACCTCGATCTTGTCGCGGTGCAGATGCAGGTCTATCATGTACTGGTCGAGCCGGCGGATCTTGCGGGCGATGTTGAACGTAAAGCCGGGCAGGCTGCCGTGCACGAAGCGGTCTTTCTCCTTCGCTGCTTTTTCCGCCGCGCGCTCGTATCGCGCCGGGTCCCCGAGCGGCGGCAGCGGAAACGTCTCGGCTTCCTCTATGCTTTCCAGCGCGCCTCTGGCGACCTCGCCCTTCGAGATGGCGTCGATGCGCGCCCACGTGTTGCCCCACACGTCGCGCCGCTCCGATCGGCCGTCGCCCACGCTCTCCCAGCCGGTCTCCAGGTCGCCGGTGGCCGGGCCGATGTGGGCGAAGTCGCTGCCCCACGGCTCCGGCAGGCTGCGGGCGAGCCGTTCGGGCCGGGTGAACTCCAGCGTCCGGATCACGATTTCCTTCGACGTCATCGCTATCTCCGTCAGAGGTTAGGCACGGGTGCACACGGATGGGCACTGATCCGTGCCCGGCGCCATCCGTGTTCATCTGTGTTCATCCGTGGCCTCATTCTTGGATGCCGAGGAGTTGCGCCGCGTTGTTCCAGAGAATATCCTCCAGCATGTCGCGGTTGTCAATCACGCGCTGAAGTTTTTCGATCTCGGCCTCCTGATCCTGCCAGGGGGAGTCGGTCCCGAACATCACCCGGCCGGCGTGCTCGCGGCAGATGCGGGTGAACGTCTCGCTCGGCTCGCCAGGGATGGTGTGGGAAACATCGATGTGGACGTCCGAACCCAAGCCGTGGCGGACGAACTCGGTTGACTGCCAGAATCCGCCGAGATGCGACAGGACCATCTTCAGTTCGGGCACGCGGTTCTTGATCTCGAGCATGGTGGCGGGCATGCAGCGGTGGTCGCCGAGGAACGCGAGGTCGTCGCCGGAATGGAACAGCAGGATGAGGCCCGCGTCCGCGACGGCCTGGTAGACCGGCAGGCAGCGCTCGTCCAGCACGTCGAAATCCTGGTACAGCGGATGCAGCTTGATGCCTTTGAACGCGGCGTCCGCGATCTGTTGCACCTGGTCCACGGCTTCGCCGGCGTAGGGGTGCACGGAGGGGAACGGGACGATCCGGTCGGAGGCGATCTCGCCGCACCAGCGGAAGATGCTGCCGAACTGGCCGGCCGTGGTCGCGATGCACGCCACGACAGACATCTCGACCCCGGCGCGGTCCATCGAGCGGAGCAGGTCGGCGATGGTCCCGTCGAGGTGCGGGTGCTGCATCGGGGCGCTTTCATTAATGGCGCTGACGGCGCGCTCGGCGAGAAAGTCCGGAAACGCATGCGTATGGAAATCGATTGCTCTCATCGGCGGCAATTCTACGGGCGGCCGGGCTGCCGATCAAGCGGCGGCTTGACTTGGCCGGCCCGCGGCCCCATAATCGCCCCGTCATATTTGCGAGGTGTGCGAAATGAACTGCCCGAAGTGCGGCGCGGCCACCGAAGAGGTGGAGGTCAAGTCAATCAAGGTAGACCGCTGCCCGGAGTGCGGCGGGACCTGGTACGAGAAGGATGAGCTGCGGCTGCTCAAGGACAAAGAGAGCCACGGGGACTACTGCTGGGTGGACGTGGACCTTTGGAAGGACGCGGAGAAGCTCAGCGTCGCCGAGCAATCGTACTGCAACTGCCCGCGCGACGGCGCCCCGCTCGCCAAGGTGGACTACGGCGACTCGGGCGTAAAGGTCGAGGTCTGCCCGAAGTGCTTCGGCATCTGGCTCGACGCCGGCGAGTACGACAAGATCATCGGCCACCTCGAGCGGACGGTCGACGCCGAAACGTCCGGCCAACTGCTGGGCGACGTGAAGGACGAATTCGCCGACCTGTTCACCGGCAAGGAAGGCGTGAAGTCAGAGTTGAGGGATTTGGGCAGGGTCCTGTATCTGCTGCAGCTCCGATTTGTCGCCGAGCATCCCGCGCTGCGAACCATCAAAGAAGCCATCCGGCACATGTTTCCGGAATAGCGCCCGCCGCTCAGTCTTCATCGTAGTACACCCGCGCGTAGAGGTAGGTGGGATCGTCGGCCTCGAAGTCGCTGCTGGCGACGGCCTTGAGCCCCAAGGCGTCGCCGTCGCTCAGCTCGAACTCCCAGCCGTCCACCCGCTTGGTGCAGGCCCCGCTGCTCAGCACGCACTCCTTGCCCTGCGGGACGTCGTAGTCGGTCCACGAGTCGATGTCGCCGTCGGCGCGGGAGTCGGCGGCCGAGCCCTTCCGCGGCGTGAACGTGATGGTGCCGGCGGTGATGTTCGTGGCGAAGCAGGCGCGGATCGCCGTCACTTTGCCCGCGGGCAGCTCGATCTCGCCCGCGCTGGACGGGCTGCTGGTGATGTCCGGCACGTAGAGCGTCTTGGTCCACGGGCCGTACTCGTCTCCGGTTGAGATGAAGCACTTGAAGGCGAACCACTGGCCCCGTTTCCGGCTGTTCGAGATCTTGAACCCGTTGTGGTTCTCATCGACCTGCCGCTCGATGCTGATGCCGCCGCCCGACTCCAGATCGACGTGTCCCGCGACGCGCTGGCTCTCGCTGTCCTCGTAGCGCCGGAGGCTGTAGACGCCGCGCGCGTTTTCGTCGGCGCCGATCTCGCCGTCGTTCCCGGCGCGGGGCGTCGGCGCGTGGGTGCACCGGTGCAGCGCCCGGTATCGTTCGCCTCGCCGCGCTTGCGTCTCGAGCTCGCGGAGCCTCGAGTCGACCCGCAGGGCCCCCATAACGAATTCGGATGCATCGGTCGAAAGCGAAAGCTCCACCCGCCCTCGCGCCAGATCATATCTCACGCCCAGCAGCGCCGCCCCCAGCGACTCGAAGCCCGTCGTGACGGGGTCCCCCTCGTCGTCCCGGCCGGTGAAGTTCAACCGATAGCCCAAGTTCGCGAGCGACCAGTCGAGCGCCGCCAGCTCGACCGTCCCGGCATAGACGATGTCCTTGTACGCCTGGAGGAGCTGCTCGGCGACGTTCTCGTAGTGCGAGCTGTGCTCGGGCAGCACGAAGTTCTCGTTGTAGAACCGGCGGACCACCTCCACGGGATTCGTCGGCTCGGTGTAGGCGGTGCCCGTGTATCCGGATTCGGGGAATCGAGCCGAGAGCGGCTCGGCGAGGTAGGAGTAGACCAGGCAGATATCCGAGGCGCATTCGGCGGCGCCTTCCTCGTATTCGTCCCCGACCGTCGCCGGCTGGGCGAGCAGGATCACGCCGTTATCGAAGTCAAACATCGACGGCACCCACGCCCACGCGTCGTCGGCGGTCTTGCGGTAGACCTGCGGGCACAGCGCGACGGCGTTCTCGCCGAGCCCGTCGGCTTCGGCCAGGCTGTGCGCGATGCGCCGCTTCGACGCGCTGGCGACCTGGAAGCGGCGATAGACTCGGCCGTAGGTGGCATCGTTGTCCGGATCGTAGCACTTCGGCCAGGTCCAGTCCGATTCGTGCGCCGCGTTCCAGAGCTTGGTCAGCCCGCCGGTCGACAGGTAGAGGGTCTCGTTGACCGGCCGCATCGGGCCGAAGATCTGGACGGCGGTCGCCCGCCCCTCGGTCGACGGTTTCAGGATCGCGGACAGCGGCTTGTCCGGCGAGTTGTACGTGATGGTCTTCTCCGGCAGCTCGCCCACTTCTTTGAAGTGAAACGTCCGGGTGGCGGGGTCGGCGTAGTACCGGTGCCCGCGCTGGAACACCATCAGCTCCGCCAGGGCGTCATCGAAATCCTGCGAATCGAAGACGACCTTCGGCGGCACCACGTCCAGTTCGTCCAGCTCGCCCGGAACGTATCCCTTGGCCGGCGCCGCCGCGATGACACCCGCCGCCCGAAGCTCGTCCGCGTGCTGATCGAACAGCCATTCGATGATCTCGCCGATCTCCTTGCCGGACCGGCCGGCGTCGTAATCGTCATCGTCCGGCGGCGCGTTGAACACCACCCGCGGAAAGCCGTGAGACGGGTCGTGGACGGAGACTTCCTTTGAAAGCTCGCGCAGGCCGAGGCACGTATAGGCGACCCGCTCGGCGTTCGGCACGCCTTCGAGATCGACGCGCTTGATCCGCCCGCGGAAGCGCACCGTACCATCGACCGACAGGGTCACGTCGTCCTCGACCCCGTAGTTGGCATCGGTGTGCGGCACGTGCTGCGTGAAGCGCAGTTCGCGCGCCCGCTCCCACGACACCTCCAGCGTGCCGAGCGAAACCTTCTTCGCCGTCAGGTCCTGTTCGTCACCGTTGATCGCCAGTGTGTAGCCCATCACCTGCTCCTGCCATGCTCCCGGCACGGCGCGAAGTTTCATGTACCATATGGGACATAGAAATGCGCGCCCCGGGTGTGCGTGGTTGGCGTTTACTCGGGGTCGGATGCGGACGTGAATTCGAGGACCAGGTTGGCGTCGAATCCGGCACGCCGCCGGTCTTCGGGCAGCGACGGGCGGATGGCGTCGAGCCGCGCGTCGGGCCACGTGATGCGAACGACCGAGCCGGTCTTCCAGACCAGGTCCGCCTTGGTCCCGCCGAGCGACGCGCGGAGCGCGCCGATGGCCTGCATCAGCTTCCAGTCGGCATTCCGCACCATGACCACCGCCGCCCGGATCCGGTAGGTCCAGTTGCGGGACGTGTCGTCCACGTCCGCGAAGGTGGACCAGAGCATGGGCTGGGCGTTCTGCCCCAGCGCCTCGACCTGCGGCACCAGCAGCCGTCCACGATCACCGATCTGCACGCCGCCGAACTCAATCACGTCGCTCATCGTATTCCCCGTCTTGACGCGGCCCTAACGGGACGTATAGGCCGTATGGGACGTATGTCGTTGCTCTTCAGAACCGGTCGGATGTCGCATCTCCGGCGCGCGGCGCGGTGATGGTTCGATTTTTCAGCGGCCGGATGATGTTGCCGTCTGCGTCGCGCAGATGCAGCCGCTCCGGCCAGCCGTGAAGAATCTTGTCAATCAGCTCGCGGGCGGAGCGGATCAGCCGGATGGCGGCGGACTCCTGATCTTCGCCGGGCAATCCCAGCCGCAGGTCCTTGAACTCGATTGCCTTGGCCGACGCGAGCATCTCCCACAACATCGAGATCAGCGGCGGCGGAGAAGCCTCCCAACCCGCGATGTCGTACTCCCTGCCGAAGAGCGACTCGATCATGGTGTCGGCCATGTCCATCGCCGCGTCCAGGTCGGCTTGGGTGATGCCTTCCTGCGCGTTCGCCGCCAACGCGGGAAATCCCTTGAGATACCCGGCACCGGCCGTGACGTCGTCCCCGTAGTGGCCGGGCGGAACGGTCTCCTGGACGTAGAAGTCCTGCATGACCGTCTGCTCGCCCTCGCCGTTGACCCAGGTGTAGTACCACCGGTCGACGTAGCGCCCGACCGCGTCGAGGTTGGCGCCCGACGCGTCGACGTAGTACTCGCCGCTTGCCTCCTCGTGCTGGATCGAGCTGATGGTTTCGAGCACGGTCTCGCAGTCGGTGTCGATGATCTCGACCTGGCGGACCTGATACGGATCGGTCGGCGGGCCGTCCCACCGGAACAGGATTCCAAGGCGGACGTCCGCGTCCTTTTCTGCTCTGCCGCGTGGAAGGGTCATGTCACGACTCCAAGAATGTCAGAATCCAAACTCCAGATGGCAAGACCGCCGCACCCTCACAACTCCTGCGTTTGCCGTTGGGCGGGCACGTTGGCGACCGCCTCGCGGATCTTTTCGAGGGTGTCTGACGAGCTCGACCAGCCGGCGCCCTTGACGCCGTCGAGGGTGGCCTCGGCCGCGCGGGAAGACACCGCGGCGTCCAGCTTGGTGGTGTCGAGCGTGTTGCCTTTGGTCGCTGGCTGGATGGCGCTGACGTCGCACAACGTGGCCGTTACGTCCACGTCGGTATCCGCCGCGTTGGGGCTCTTGATCTCGATCTGCACGTCCTTGCCGCTGGGCACCAGGAACGGTGCGGTGATCACCACGACCGCCGTCTCTCCGGCCTCGAACTCCACCTCCTGCGGCGAAGGCTGGACCGGCTTGCCGTCGATTTGCAGCGTCAGCTCGAACGTGCCTCCGCTGCCGTCCAGGTCTTTGGCGCCGTCGCCGATTTCAATCACCGCCTCGCACAGGGTCGGCCCGCTGGAGATGGCGTCGCTGTCGAACACCTCGACCGCGCCGGTCAGGTCGTAATCCCCGTTCTGCTGTTTGATCTGCCTTGTACTTGCCATCAGAACGCTCCTATGAACGGCCAGGCGAAGGGGCACGGGAACAGTCTTGGCCCGGCCTCCGGCGCCGCGACGTAGACCTTGAAGTTGTCCCAGCTTGCCGCGTGCGAAGTGTTGGCCTGCTGATAACCGCTGATCCCGCCATATCCCGGGGCGGTCAGGGTCCCGTCGGACGCGCTGAGCTTCTCCGTGTCGGATCCGTCCAGGAACACCTTGAGCGCCGTGCCGACGCCCTCCAGATAGACCTTGTGCGAGGCACTGATCCCGTCGGTAGTAGAGGCGAGCGTGGTGGCGCTCCCTTCGCCGTCCTGCAGCCGTATGTGCAGCGTGGCCGGGGAGAGCGTGATGACGGCGTAGTAGTAGTGCGTCGCGTCCGCTTGGCGGAAGTCTACGTGCGGATAGCGCACCTTGCCACTCGACAGGCCGGGAGTCAGGTCCGCCTCAACCCCGTAGTCGGCGCCTTCGGCCGCCATGTTCGCATCGTCAAACCGGTAGACCGAGACGGTGTCGGCACCTGGGTTGATCGTGAAGACGGCTTGCCCGGACGTAGTGCGGACGTAGTCCCCGTTCTTTAGAGCCGTCCAGTGATCGGAGTCCGCGCTGAGCGGGTTGTAGTCGGTCCCGAAATCGTAGCCGGCGTACTGGACGGTGAACGCGCGGCTGAAATGCCCGTCTGCGTGGTCCGCCATCGGCGGGACCAGTTCGTCCCATCTCTGCTGTGCCGGGTCCAGCACAGCCACCCCGCTCATCCGCGTGATCTCAGACGGCAGGGAGCGTGTCCCGACCACCGAGATGATCTGCGAGTCACCCCTCCGGGCCACCTGGCCCCAGCCAAACCCGTGCTCTCTGAGGGCCCCGAAACACTTCGGCACGCGGACCACTTGCCCGCTCTCCTCCAGGTCGTCGATGAGGTCGGCCTGCAAGAGGTGGCGCGCCCTGGCTTGCTCGATGAACTGGCGCCGGGCCAGTTCGCATCTCAGGAGTTGTCGTTTGGTTCGGTTCATTCTTGGGTTTCCCGCATTCGAGCCCAGTCGCCGAGCCGGTTCGGAGCGCGGTTCACAGGGCAAATCGCAAGAGCAGGGAGATCGCGGCGATGATCAGCACGCCCAGGGCGATGCGCCGGTCCACCCGGCGGTCGCGCTCCCGGTCGTGGTTCATCAGGACGGCCAAGCCCTCGCCGCGCCGCTCACAGCGGGCGTTGATCGCGGCGATGTGCCGGTCGAGCTTCGCGTGCAGCGCGCCGATGTCCTCGCGCACCTGCTTGCGGAGGATACGGTTGTCCTCGCGCAGGGCGCGGAATTGCTCCTGAACGTCTGGTTCCATCACGCGTCCCCACGGTCTCGGGTCACTTCTTCGCCAGCCCCAGCTTGACGAGCCATCCGTGCAGCCAGCCTTCGACCCCGGCCGCCTCGGCCACGGCTTGCACCGAGCGCTTGACCTGCTTCGCGTCTTCGGAACCGAGGACCTTCTCGCAGGTTTCCACGCCCTGGATGACAGCCTCGCCGACGCGCTCGACCCGCTGGGCCATTTCCTTGATCTTCTTGTGCCGCTTGCAGCCGATGACGCCGGCAATGGCGCCCAGGATGTTCAGGATGCCACTGATCACGGTGACGATTTCGATCCCGCTCATTGGGTTCCTCCTTGTGTTATGCGGCGGCGCGGCGCAGCACGTCGGCCGCGATTCGATTGTGTTCCCTGGAGAGCCGGGCCAGCTCGTCCCGCGACGCTCGGCCGATCCCTGCGGCCCTCAACGCCCCGAGGACGGCATCGATGCTGCGGAACTCCTTCGAGTGCTCCAGCGCCAGCCTCGAGTAGCGCTTGTAGTTCCTCTCCACCTCCTGGATAGCCCGCACCCATTCCTCAGGGTTTTCGAACTCATCCACCGCCAGCCCGCCGGGCCCCAGCGCCTCGGGCAACCCGCCCTGGCGGCTGACCACGGACGGGATTCCGAACGCCGCCGCCTCGGCGACGGCGCGGCCGAAGCACTCGGCATCCACCGCCGGCTGAAGCAGGATCCGCGTCGAACGATATACCTCGTTCGTGTTCACCGCGGCGGGCAGGTGGGCGACGCGCTCCCACGGCACGTCGAGCGTCCCGCCGCCGACGACCAGAAACTCGCGGTCGTCAAGCAGCCGCACCAGGCGCTCGAACACTCTCCGTCCGTTGCCAGCGGCCGGCCGGATGGCCGTCAGGTAGCGGTGGACCCGGACACCGGGGCGCGTCGGCCCGGCAATCAGCGGGTACTGGATGATCGCGCGGCGCCCGAACACCCGCTCGATCACCCGACGCGTGTAGTCCGAGTTGCACGAGACCAGGTCGGCGGAGCGGAACATCTCTCGCTGGACGTTGGTATCGCGTCGCCGCCGCATGCAGCCGAGCGAACAGGTCGACGGCTCGGCACGGCCGCCCGTCTCGATCCAGGCGTGAAGCCCGTCCTTGCGATAATTGCAGACGTGCTCGCCCAGACTGCACACGAACACGGCAGCCCTGCGCCCCTGACGCTTCGCCTCGCGGACTACGTCCGGCGCAACACGCAGCTGGGTAAACACCCAATCCGGATCGGCCGAGCGGATGAGCTCGCCCAGATCGCGCTTCGAATGCTTCTGCCAAGTGCGCGTCTGCGTCTCGAAACCATTCCGCCCCAGGTGATCCAGCAAACGGTGCATGCTGATTTCGGCCCCGCCCGGTGCCGCCGGATACACCTTGTCCGAGACGAACAGGATCTTCGCATTGCGGATTTCGGATTGTGGATTGCGGACCGTCGTCCTGACGCGCGCCGCAGCGGGGCGGTCGTCGGGGTGCAGCAATTCCT
>Ga0315553_10002709_pt1 | contig 14096 bp, 12 predicted proteins | sample SalMarSW160140MG_FD_203099 | JGI IMG/M metagenome (GOLD analysis project Ga0315553, IMG submission 203099) | Salt marsh sediment microbial communities from the Plum Island Ecosystem LTER, Massachusetts, United States - Salt Marsh Sediment SW1601-40 ... | reverse complement strand
ACGTGGGGCCGGGCAGCGTGAATGCGAGGATCGAAAGCGGCCAGCTCGCCTCGCATGGCCTCGAGGCTCAGGGCCAAGGCGATCTCGGCGTTGGTCAGGATCTGGCGTGCTTCGTGCGCGGCCAGTACGGCGATAGCCAGCGAGACCGTGCTTCCGTTGATCAGCGCCAGCCCCTCCTTGGCCCCCAGCTTGTACTGCACGGGCAGTATCCCGGCAGCCTGGAGTGCGTCCGCAGCGGGGAGACGGCGGCCTTCATAGAACGCCTCGGCTTGGGGGTGGCCCACCAGGCCCCCCGCCAGGTGCGCCAGTGGGGCCAGGTCGCCGCTGGCACCGACGGAGCCCATCTGGGGGATCACAGGATGCACGCAGCGATTGAGCATGGCCAGAAGGCGGTCCACCACGTCGGGGCGGACGCCAGAGCACCCTCGGGCGAAGGCGTTGGCCCTCAGTAGCAGGGTAGCCCGAACCACGTCCTCCGGAAAAGGTGGCCCAATCCCGGAACTGTGGGAGTTGATCAACATCTCCTGGAACAGCTCGATCTGATCCAGGGCGATGGCTGAGTCCTTCAGCTTCCCCACCCCGGTATTGAACCCATAGATGGGCGGCGCGTCCTCCCTCAGCCACTCGCGTTCGACGTACTCTCGCGTGTTCTTCAATACAGCCCGAGACTCATCGCTCAGTCGCACCTCCGGCCACTCGTCCCGTGGTGCGGTGGCCACGGACACAACGTCGGAGGCCGTGAGGCTGTATCCGTTCAGTTCCAGCGTCATGCTTTCCTCCCGGCTTCGTACGGTCAATAGCGGTCCAAGTCGCTGCGAACGCGGTCCAAGACATCCTTGGGCGCTCGAGCCAGCTCGTGTCTGGTTCCCGGCGCCCCGTCTCCTGGCTGCTTCGTGGCCACGAGGCCCAGCTTGGTCACAGTCAGATGCTCGTGGAGTGGTTCGCAGCGGTCAGCCCTGGCACCGGGCAAGACCATGATATCACGATCGGCGCGCATCCTGGTGGCGAGGGCCCACTCTACCTGAGTCCAGTGCTCCGGGTCGACGTCATCATCCACTACGATGACGAGCTTGAGCAAGTTCACCTGCGCCATAGCCGCCATCACGGCGCGCTTGCCGTCACCTGGTTGGGGATCGCGCATAGTGATGATGGCGTGCAGTCTCCCCATCCCCCCGTCGGTGATGAGCACCTGTTGGACCCCGGGCAGAAGCCGCCGGAGGGCACGGCAGGTGGTGGCGCCGATAGCCACCCCTCCCAGCAGACAGTGCTCGGGGGCGTATCCCGGCAGAATGGCTTGGTAGACGGCGTCGCGTCGGTGGGTAACCGCCGTGATCTGGACTGCGTGCCCCGGCCCGTAGTTGACGTAGAATCCCGGGAATTCGGAGACGGGACCCTCGTCGAAAAGGTCCTCAGGGTCGAGGGTTCCCTCCAGGACGATCTCGGCTTCCGCTGGCACCTCCAGGTCAACAGTTCGACAGCGCACCAGGACAAGCGGCTCGCCAAGGAGTCCGCCAGCGATGTCGTACTCGTCGTGACCGAGGTCCACGTACATCTGCGACGCGACGAGCACCGCAGGGTGATTGCCGATAGCCACCGCGATCTCCAGTTGGCGGCCTCGAGCTTGCGCCCGGCGCAACAGCTCGCTGAGGTGATGGGTGGGCGCGATGCCCGCCAAGAATCGTCTGCCGCCTTCGACTCGCAGACGCGCGATGGAGACGTTACGTCTGCCGGTCTCCGGATCTTTGGCCACCACGACGCCGGCCGTGATGTAGGGGCCTCTCTCGCGCTCGAACCAGGTAGGGACGGGGAGCAGGGACGGGATGTCCACCGACACCTCGTGCACCACCTCCTGCACCGGGCCGTCATCGTGGATCACAGGCTCCAAACCCTCGTCGATAGCGGTGATACAGGATCGCTGGAGCTGGGACCGCTCGACACCCAACCCGCGAGCGATCCTCTCTCTGGAGTTGAGCACGTTGCCCACCACGGGCATGTCGTAGCCCTTGACCTGCCTGAAGAACTGGGCTGGACCGTCTCTTCTCAGAGATAGGATAGCTCCCAGCTCATACACTGGGTCCACTGGTGCGCCCACATAGCGCAGGTCGCCTGTGCTCTCAAGCTGGGCAAGTATGCCCCGGAGACTCTGGTCCATGGCTTTCCTTTCGTGAGCAGCTCGCTTCGGTCTCCAACTGTCCATCACGGCGGGACAATCTGCGCTGGCTCACGCCCTTGGGTCCAGCAAGGCATCGATTCTCATAAGGGCGTGCAACATCACACGAGCACCTGTGACGCAGTTCTCGGGATCGGTGTACTCATCCAGCGCATGGCTGATGCCACCCCGGCTGGGCACGAACAGCATGGCCACAGGGGCGATGTGGGCGATGCACATCGCATCGTGACCCGCACCGCTGGGTAGGCGCCTGTACTCCACGCCCAGTTCCTTGCAGGCTGTGGTCAGTTCCTCTAACAGGCGGGGATCTGATCGGACGGCTGGTTTGCTCGAAATGAGCGAGAACTCGCCCGCCGTGGCAGCGGCCGTGTCCGAGAGCGCGGCCTCGGCTGCGTCCAGCCTTGTCTCATCCAACCCCCTGATCTCCACGCTGAGGTCCACGCGACCGGGAATGACGCTGGGAGCGCCCGGATGCAAGCTTAGCTTCCCCACGGTGCCCACAATCCCTTGGGCGATGGCGATGTCGCGTACCGCCAAGATGTAGGGGGCTGCCATGATCAGAGCGTCGCGCCGGTTCTCCATGGGTGTGGTGCCGGCGTGGTTAGCCACCCCGTCGAACCTGACGGCGTAGCGCCGGATTCCCACGATGCCCTCCACCACGCCCAGCGGCACGCCGGCCGCATCGAGGGTGCTGCCCTGCTCGACGTGCAGCTCCAGAAAGCAGGCGAGGCTCCCCTCTGGACGTTGGGCCTCGGCCAGGCTATCCGGGTCCAGGCCCGCAGCGCGGATGTGGTCGGCCACCTCCTTGCCATCCCAGGCCTGGGTACGAAGGATGCTCGGGTCCATAATGCCGGCCATAGCCCTGCTACCGATGGTGCCACCCATCGTGGCTTCCTCCGCAGCGAAGTTGACCACCTCCAGCGGGTGTTGAAGCCGGACTTCGGATTCGTGCAGAGCTCGGGCGCAGGCCAGAGCGGCGACGACGCCTAGCGAGCCGTCGTAACGACCACCTTCGGGGACTGTGTCCGTGTGGGATCCGATGGCGATGGGAGGCAGTCGGGAGTTCTGGCCGGGATAGGAGCCGATGCTGTTACCCGCCCGATCCGTCCTGACCTCCAGGCTCAGGCTTCGCATCTCTGCTTCCAGCCAGCGTCGCCCCTCGAGGTCTTCCGGGCCGTATGCGACGCGGTTCACACCCCCGCTAGCCGATGCGCCAAACCGGGCGAGGAGATCCAGATCTGCAAGAAGTCGGTGCCCATCGACGGTGGGGAGCAACACGCTGCCCTCCTTGTTTGGCAGTGGGAGGTCGCCACTCCAGACATGGAGTGTACTGTGCCGCGGTGGACGGTCCTGCCGTGGAGTATAGCACGACCAAAGGTGTACCTCAAGTGCTTTCTTCCCATAGAATCGGGCGAGAGACGATGCTCACGAGTTCACTGGCGGCGAGATCAGTCGCTAGTCCCAGAGTCCCCACCACGACCGCTTGACTTTCCCCAAAGACGCTAGCATAATAGACTCAGTAGTTGACGCACCATCTCTCCTGTGGCCGGATGTTGTCCGGCCACAGTGGTCGTGGCAACCGATCATTTCCCCATAGGGAGCGCACCATGTTTGCAGGTCAAATCTACACCATCGTGCTAGTGGTGGTGGCCGTCTTTTTCGACTTTCTCAACGGCTTCCACGACAGCGCGAACATCGTGGCTACGATGATATCGTCCAGGGCCATGTCGCCGCGACGGGCGCTCCTGCTAAGCGGGGTCGCGCACTTCTTCGCCCCGTTTGTCTTCGGGGTTGCTGTCGCTACAACCATTGGCAAGGACGTGGTGAGCCCGGAGACGATCACCCTCAGTGTGGTGATGGCGGCCCTGCTGAGCGCCATCGCCTGGAACCTGCTCACCTGGTTCTTCGGACTTCCGTCCAGTTCCTCGCACGCTCTCGTCGGTGGCATCGTGGGCGCAGCGGCAGTGGCTGGAGGAGTGGAAGCTATTCAGAGAGAAGGACTGCTGAAGGTGGTGGTCGCTCTCATTGGCTCTCCCATACTGGGATTGATCTTCGGCTACCTGGTCATGAAGGTGGTGCTGTACCTGGTACGAGGGTCGACGCCGCGCGTCAACTGGTTCTTCAGGCGGGGGCAGGTGCTGACCGCGGTGGCGCTGGCGCTGAGCCACGGAACGAACGATGCTCAGAAGACCATGGGCATCGTAACCATGGGGTTGGTGGCAGGGGGCTTCCTGCCCGAGTTCGTGGTGCCGTTGTGGGTGATCGCGCTGTCCGCGGCAGCCATCTCACTGGGCACGGCTCTGGGGGGATGGCGGATCATCAGGACGCTGGGGGCGGGGCTGTATCGGCTGAGAGCCCTGGATGGGTTTGTCTCCCAGGCGTCTTCGTCGGTAGTCATCCTGGGCGCGGCCTTGGTGGGCGGGCCGGTCAGTACCACCCAGGTGGTGAGTTCGTCGATCATGGGCGCAGGTTCGGCCCAGCGCGTGTCCAAGGTTCGCTGGGGTGTGGCGGCCGACATCCTCGCTGCCTGGCTGATGACCATTCCGGTCTCCGCGCTCGCAGCAGCATTGCTATACGTTCCGCTCGATCGCCTGCTAGGAGGTGCATAGGCCATGGGGCTCAGAGAGTTCTTGCGACCAAGACAGGACAGCTTCCTGCGGTTGATCGCCGACCAAGCTGCGAAGACGCTCGAGGGCATGGATGCCCTCGAGGAGTATATGAGAACCAACAGCAAGGATGCGGCCAGGAAGGTCATCCAAGTAGAGAAAGAGGCCGATGAGCTGCGTCGTATCCTGGTGGATGAGCTCAACCGGACGTTCGTCACGCCCATAGACCGGGAGGACATCTTCGCTCTGTCGCGTGCCATAGATGACATTCTGGACTACGGGGACTCGACGGTGGAGGAGATGACGATCCTGGATGTGTCACCCAACAAGCATCTACATCGTATGGCTTCATTGCTCCGGGATGCCGCCGCTGAGATCCACCTAGCTACGCTGAGGTTGAAGGACCATCCAGGGGTAGCCTACGAGCACGCAATGAGGGCCAAAGCGCTCGAGAACAGGATGGAGACCATCTATCGGGAGGCCCTGGCGGATCTGTTTACTGGTCCTGCGACCAGCGATCACATCGTCAAGATGCTCAAGCTGAGGGAGCTCTACCGTCACTTGAGCAACTCCGCCGACAGGGGCGACGAGGCGGCCAACGTGATTACCGACATCGTAGTCAAGATCACCTAGACGGCCGGTGGGGCGGATTGCATGGACAACGTAGTATTGCTCACCGGCGAGCGGGGCGTGGGCAAAACCTACCTTTGCCAGCAGGTGGTAAGGAAAGCTCGCGTGCTGGGTCACCGCTGTGCTGGAGTGATCTCCCCTGCCGTGTTGGAGAGTGGAGACAAGGTAGGTATTAGCCTCGTTGACGTGAGCACAGGAGAGAGCCGGCCTCTGGCTGTCGCGGACGAGGTACTCGGTGAGGTTAGATGGGGCAGATACAGTTTCGTGTCCTCGACGCTGGGGTGGGGTGCGAGCGTGGTGGAGAGGGCTACCCCTTGCGACCTCTTGGTGGTTGACGAACTGGGCCCCCTCGAGCTCGTATCTGGAAAGGGGCTGGTCACCGCTCTGGATGTGCTAGGAGCGGGAGGGTTCGGTCTGGCGCTGGTGGCAGTGCGGCCGGAGTTGGTGGACGAGCTGGCGGAGAGACTCCCGGATAGTGATGTGCGAATCCTGGAGGTGACCCTGGCTAACCGAGATCAGCTCCCGGAGCGCATCATCGGATTGCTGGGAGTGCAAGATAGCTAGCTTCGCTTGACTCTTCTGTGCTGTTGGTGTAGACTTTTACCTGAGCAGTGTGGATAGCGTTCTCCGACCCAGCGTACCTAAAGGTGTTGCCCACGGGCGCTGGGCGGTAGGGTATGGTTCGAAAGGGCCGTGCCTCCCGTATCTGGAAAGGAGAATGGCTGGCGTGGACCGAGCGCTTCTTTCCAGGAGCGCTCTTTTTGATGGAGTTGATCTGTGAATAATCGCGACATCGCGGAAAAGGTCCGGACATCACTCGAAGACGATGGTAGGATCACCTGCTCGACGATGCACAGGATCGCCCGTGAACTGGGCGTGGATCCCATCGAGGTGGGGAGCACAGCTACCGAACTCGACATCCACGCCTCTCAGTGCCAACTGGGCCTGTTCGGACACGGACCGAGGGGCCAGGGCAAGGGCAGCATCATCGATTCGAGCGTGGATGTGAGCGAGGACCTGGCGGACCGTGTCAGGAATGGCCTCGTGGACGGTCAGCTCCCTTGCCTCGTGGCCTGGGAGATCGCCAGTGAGTTCAAGCTGAAGCGCCTCGATCTGGGCAATACGGCCGAGGCGCTAGGCCTACCGATCTCGCCGTGCCAACTGGGATTCTTCTGACCTTTACAGCATAGATACAGGTGTTCTCCGACCCTGCGATGCTAAAGGTGTCTGCCCACGGTCGCCGGGCGCTAGGGTGTCGCTTGAAAAGGCTGCGCCTCCCATGCTTGGAAAGGAGAATGGTGCCGAGGGCTCTACCCCGCGTCTGGACGCTCGCTTCCTTTCAGGCAGGGAACACGATCAGGAAAGGAGGTGAGTGTCGAGTCTTGGATGTACTGGTGGAGCCCGTTTTCGTGCCCATAGTTGGCACGTCGTATCACGATACAAAGGGAGGAAAACAAACGTGAAGGTATTAAGATCGTTGGCCGTGGTGCTGCTTGCGGTGACGATGCTCGTCGCCGCTGGCTGTGGTGCTGGCGACGGCACGCAGGCGCCGCAGGTGGACTGGACCGTGACGGTGGAAGGTGAGGTGGATAACCCCTTGACTCTCAGCTACGCCGATCTGGCGGGCATGGACCAGGTCTCGCTGAAAGAGATCCTGATGCAGAAGTCCACCGGTGAGGACACCGTCAACGACTGGGAAGGTGTGCCTTTGACGGCTCTCTTCGAGGAGGCGGGGGTACACTCCGACGCCAGTGGAATCACGGCCGTAGCGGCGGATGGCTATGCGATCATGGTCTCCATGGCGGACCTAGAGGATGGCATCATAGCTCTGAAGACCGACGGCGAGTGGATCGCCACTGTCGACGAAGATCATGGCCCCATTCGGCTGGTCCTGCCCAACAAGCCCGCGAATCATTGGGCCTATCAAATCACCAGCCTCGTCGTGGAGGGCGCGGGTGCGCTGCCGCCTCAGGCGGAGTGGGAGTTGACCTTCGAAGGTGCCGTGGACAACGAGAGGACCTTCGAATTCGTGCAGTTGACAGGGCTGGAGAGGGTCGAACTAGAGGGTCTGGTGATGCAGACCAAGAGTGGTGAGAGCACTCACGACTTCGAGGGAGTCCCTCTTACCACCCTCTTCGACCTGGTGGCGCTCCGCAGCGATGCCCAGTCCATCACGGCTATGGCTGTCGATGGATACGAGGTCACCATCGACATGGCAGACCTGGGTCGGGATGCCATGGTTGCCCTGAAGATGGACGGCGAATGGCTGGTGGAGAGTGACCCCGAGAGCCCCCTCCGCCTAGTGGTCCCTGGGTTGCCCGCCAACCAGTGGGTGACTGCGCTGGTGAAGATCACGGCCAGCACCGAGGGTGTGGCCCCTGCTGAGTCGGAGGGAAACCCGGAGCCAGAGGAGGCAGAGGGTCCGGACGTAGACTGGCAGCTCACCATCGATGGCGCGGTCGATAGTGAGACCACCCTCGAGTTTGCCGACCTGGTCAACATGGACACAGCGCTCGTCGAAGGGGTGCTCATGCAGACCAAGAGTGGTGAGAGCACCCACGACTTCGAGGGTGTGCTGCTCTCTTCGCTGTTCGATCTGGTGGGGGCGAGCAGTGAGGCCGATGGGGTTACCGCCACGGCCAGTGATGGATACGCTGTGACCATCGCCATGGCGGATGTGTCCGCGGATGCCATGGTGGCGCTCAAGATGGACGGCGAGTGGCTGGCTGAAAGCGAGCCGGACAGCCCGATTCGCCTCATGGTGCCGGGCCTGGCTGCCAACCAGTGGGTGACCATGCTCACGAATCTCACCGTGGGGGGAGCCAGCGCAGCGGCTCCCGAGGCGCCCACGGCTGAGTGGACGCTCGTGGTGGACGGTGCGGTATCCAACGAACTGAGTCTGGACTACGCCGAGCTGGCGAGCATGGACGTGGTCAGTCTTGAGGACGTAGTGAAGACGACCAAGAGTGGTGAGAGCACCCACTCCTATGATGGCGTACTCCTCAGCGCCCTCTTCGATCTGGCAGGTGTAGACAGCGCCGCGCAGACTCTAACGGCGACCGCGTCGGACGGCTACAGCGCGTCGATACCTCTCGCTGACCTGGGCAGCGATGCCATGGTGGCTCTGAAGGCGGATGGTGAGTGGTTGGCGGAGGCTGACCCAGAGAGCCCGATCGAACTGGTGGTCCCAGGAGTCCCCGGCAATCAGTGGATCTCCATGCTGGTGAGCCTCACTCTGGGATAGGCAGAGAAAACGGTCTGCGGAGTAGAGAGGGGTGGTGACACCGAGTGTCGCCACCCCTCGCAGTTTATGCACGTCCTGGGCAGACTGGCGCTAGGGGTTAGAGATGATCCGCTCCACGTCCGATACCCACTCTCCCTTGTGCAAGTCGGGAAACATCAGCGTCGGCTTGCCGTAGTAGATGGTCAGGATCGCTCCCTCGGCCGTGCGCGCGTCGATGGTGTACATTTGGCCTTCAGCATCGGTCACGGTGACGGTACTGAAATCGGCGTGGGCGACCAGAGCATCCAGAGGGGCACCGGTGTGCAAATGGGAGTATTCTCCCTCTCGAACCTGTCCATCCTCCTCGCTGTGGTACATGGGGTAGCTCCGCTCGGCGATCACGGTCAGGGTGTTCTCTCTCAACAGGCGCCCCATGGAGGTCGCGCGTCCGTCTACGATGATAGGCAGATCGTTACCCACGACGATGATTTTGTTGACGCCCTTGAGCCAGGTGGAGATGTGGAGTCCATCGTCCTGAAAGCGGACGCCCTCCAGGTACGACAAGAGAAGTGAGCGCTTACCGACGTACTGCCTCTCCAGAGTGACGATGCCGCCGTCGGCAGCGATGAGGCTGACTTCTTTAAAATCCTCGACCCCGTTCTGTGCCAATAGATCAAGGAGTGAGATGCTGGCCTGGCCCGCAAGTCGATAGGGCAGTATGTCATTCACGCGGATTAGCGCCGGCTCCGGAACGTCGCCGGTGAGAAGCACAAAGGCGTTGAAGGGTACGTTTTCGAGGGTGATCGCCCCGTGAAGCTGATGACAGTCCACGCATCGGAACTCTGACGTGATGCCGGTGAGTTGAGGGGAAATCAGCACTCCAGCGACGCTGCCTCCTACTCCGATGGCGACTCCGACCAGAACCGCGACGATGATGGATAAGTTGAGAGTGACACTCCTCTTCACTTTGGACCAGCCTCCTCACAGCAGTCTCTGTAGCGCAAACCAGACCAAAGCCAAAACGCCGGGGAAGAACAGCGACAGGGCCAGCACGTCCCTCCTGGTGTAGGAGGGGACTCGCCGATAGGTGCGGGTGGCGTACTTGCCGAAGCAGCGCCCTTCCATGGACACAGCAAGGTCATCGACCTTGCTCAGAGCAGACACCAGTAGAGGAAGGATCAGTTGTCTGGCCAGGGTCACGAACCTCCGTGGGCTGCGGACATCGTACTGCACGCCCCTGGTCAGTTGGGCCTGGTAGACGGTGTTGGCCTCCACCTCGAAGATAGGGGCAAGACGCAGGGCCGTGATGAAGACGAAGCCGTACCTGTAGGGCAAGCCCACCTGCATCAGTGAGTACGCCAGAGCGCTGGGCTCTGTGGTGAGCACGAAGAGATAGCTCAGGAAGATGAGGGCCAGGAATCTGCCCCCTATGTAGATACCGTTGGTGATGCCAGAGTCGGTTACAGGGAGGTTGGCAGGTCCGAGGGACAGGTGAAGAACGACGGATCCTGAATGATTGAAGAGGATCTGTACCAGGAATAGCGCCAATCCCGTGATGGTGAGGAAGCGCATGCCTCTGACGTCGTCCCTCAAGCTCAAACCCACGAGGGAGAAAGAGACGACGGCAAGCAGCAGAACCACCAGTACCCAGACAGGGCTGGAGATCACGAACAGCGAAACGCTGAAACCGATCAGCCAGCTCAGCTTGACCAGGGGGTGTAGTTGGTGCAGCCAGGAATCCCTTGGTTGATAGGCTATCTTGGGCTTCGCGCTCATCTCTCTTGGTACCGCAGTTCGATGCCGCCGTTGGGCAGGTAGTCTTTCAGCCCTAGCTGGGCGAATTGAGCGAAAGCTTGCTCCGTGGGGGCATCCACCAGGATGCGACCACGCTCCAGGAACAGTACGCGGTCGCTGTACAGACGGGTCGTCTGAGGATCGTGAGTCACGTTGACGACCGTGCTGCCCCTGGTGGTTTGCTCTCTGAGCAGGTCCATGATCAGGGCGGCATTGTCGAGGTCCTGTCCTATCAGTATCTCGTCCAGGAGGATCAGGCGGGGCTGGTAGGAGAGTATCGAGGTCAAGTTCAGGCGGCGTTTCTCACCATAGCTGAGTCGGTAGGGATGGCTGTCTCTGTACTGCTGGAGGCCGCATCGTTCGAGCAAGAGTTCCACTCGGTTCTCGGTCTCCTTCGTGAGCGAGCCGAAGTTGCGCGGCGCGAAGGTAGCCTCCTCCCACACGGTCTCGGCGAACAACTGGTGGTCGGGATTCTGAAAGATGAAGCCCACGTGTTGTGCCAGGGACGAGACAGGGAGCCGGCGCGTATCCTGACCCAGGACTTCCGCTCTGCCGTCTTGAGGCTTGAGCAGACCCATCAAGCAGCGTAGTAGAGTCGTCTTGCCGGATCCGTTCTTGCCCATGACGGCGACGAACTCCCCCGCGTGGAAGTTCAGCGACATGCGGTCCAAAACAGGGACACCACCATAGCTCAGGGTCAGGTTCTCGGCTCTGGCGACGCAGCCGTTGGGTGATGGCGGACGGGAACTCGGAGCGGGCGTGCTCCAACTCAGGTTGGCGCGGCGCGGCGTCAGCCGCTGGCGATCGTGAACGATGCAACCGCTGTCCATCGTGAGCACGCGGGGTTGAAAGGGGGCGAGGTAGCCCAGCTTGTGCTCGATGACGACGACCGTGATGCCGGCTTTCTCGCGGATGTGCTGAATGACCCTGAAGATCTCTCCGGTGGCTGTGGGGTCGAGGTTGGAGGTTGGCTCATCGAAGATCAGCACTTGTGGCTTCGCGGCCATGATGGCGGCTATGGCTACTTTTTGTTTCTCGCCTCCCGATAGGGTGGACAGAAGGCGATCCACGAGATCCAGGGCGCCCACGATTTCAAGGGCCCATTGTGATCGTTCCTCGATCTCGGCGCGGGGGAGTCGCCTGTTCTCCAGCCCGAAGGCCACCTCATCGGCCACCGTCAGAGTGCAAAGCTGGGCCTCGGGGTTCTGCTGTACGAGTCCAACGTTCTCCGCAACGTCGAAGACCTCAGCCTCGCGGGTGTTCAGAGCATCCACCAGCACGCTTCCAGAGGCTTCTCCAGCATGCTGACGAAACAGGTATCCTCCCAGCGCTAACGCGAGGGTGGACTTGCCGCACCCGCTGGGGCCGGTGATAACCACGAACTCCCCTGGCTCAATGTCCAGATTGACGTCGCGGAGGGCGTGGCTAGTGCTGCCCTGGAACTTGAAGCTCAGATCGCGAATGCGGATCAACTGACCTCAATCTCCACCACGTCCGTGAGCCAGATGTGACCACCCTCGCTGGCGACGGCGAACACGATCCCCTCCTCAGCGGTGACGTTCCAGACGCGGATGCTTGTATCCTGTAGAACCTGGCTCAGGTCCATCGACTGCTCTTCGCCACGGCGGCTTCTGAGGGTCACCTTGCTGGCCTGCGGCTGAGGCAACATCGACTGCAGGACAAGTCCCAGGGCCACTCCCTGGTACTTGCGGACGCCATAGCCGAGGTCCAGTCGGGCGTTGTCCATGTCGAACTGCCAGTGGTCGGGATCGTACGGATGAGCGGATTCGAGAGCCCCCGTGATCTCGATCTCCACATGGCCAACGACGAGGATCTCAGCCACATTCCTGACCCACGCTTTACTGTTCTTGGCGCCAGCCACGCTATAAGTCATCTCGCTGCCGCCGCCGGATTGGGCGAGGATGACCTGGTCGTTCTCCTCCAACTCGGACATCTGGATGAAGAAATCGTAGCCGTCAGTAGCCCTGGCTAGCACGGAAGTCGCGTCTTCCACGGGCTGCGCTCGAGAGATGATCTCGAGGAGGGGCACGCCGGTGTACGTGCCCATCAACCCAGGCTTGGCCGTCTCCAGGATCGTCACCAGCAGATCCTCGTCCTCATCACTGTAGCTGTAGTCGTAGGGTTCACTTACCTGGCCCCCGATGTGCACGGTGGGTGGTCCCTGGAGGGTCGAGTGCAGGTAGATCCCCCCGATCACAGTCAGCACTGAGACACAAACCAGAAAGGCAGGGTAGACCCAACGCCCCATCTCCGACTCCGGCTGGTCTTTGACCACGCCGGCCCGCCTGAGCGAGTCCAGGAGGACTCGGCCCAGTACTCCGGCGAGCAACACGCCGGAGATGAAGGAGGCCAGTCCCACGAGCAAGATGGCGCTCATGGCTAGCACGTCGCTGGGAACGGAGGCGAACAACTGAAAGACGAAGACGTTGGAGGCCGTGGCCATGCCGCCGGCAACGGAGTAGGCCAGGTAGCTGTTCTTGTTACGGAAGGGGAGCATACCAACATCGACCAGAATCCCGGCCACCACATCGATGAGAATAATCAAGATACCGTGGGTGTTGCCGGACAGGAACTCCACAGCGCCTTTGACGATGCCGGTGACGGTGCCTGCCCCTTCCTTGCCCGTCAGACCGACGGCGAGCACGATCCAGATCACGTGCAGGCCAGCCAGGACCTGGGTCGCACCCGGAAAACCCAGGGCTGCGTGCAACGCATTAGCCAGAGTCTGGATGTAGGTGCTGGCTATGCCCCCCAGGGCTGCCAGCACAGCCATCATCAATAGGTCGCGGGTGGGGAAATAGTACCGTCGTTTGCGCTGCACTGTGCCGCTCGCCTCCAAGAGAAAGGCCGGTGCTCTTCCAAGAGGGGACACCGGCCCAGGATCAATCTCCTTTCCAAGCACGGGAGGCGCGACCGTTTCCAGTCGCACCCTATCGGTCATGTCCCATGACTGCCAAGCCTTAGGCGACACGACTCGGAGAGGGTATTCAGCTTTCACCTGTATTTATACCACACTCACAGGGAGAAGTCAAGGACATCCGGTGTAGAGGAGGGGCAGGAGTGGCGAACGACCAGTTCGGAGCACATCCAAGTCTTGACAAGAAGACGAGTTCATAATATAGTGCTTTCTGACACGTAAGTCAATTAGCCTCTGGCCTGTGCTCTGGCCACGCAACAAGGAGGTCCGCGGCGTGGTGGTGCCCGACAGCCTGGGAGACCGGTCTCGAAGGTGGGAGCTGGTGAGGGGCGGTCGCTGGCCAGGGGCTCTAGAGTCCCTGGGGGATCTGGCTCTGGCGTGCTCCCATAGCCTTCGCGAAACAGGGGACAGGAGACGAGTCCGCTTGGACAAGCTTCTGTCCCCGTTTGGTGCTGCCATCAGCGATCCAGGGAAAGGAGGTGAGGGATCCTCGGGGGTGCTGGCAGCGATGCAGAGTGATTCGGTCCGCATCAAGAGAGCAAGGAGGTCAGTAGATGGCAACTGAGGCAAGGAAGAAGGAGATCCTGAAGGCCCTGTACGACGGGGTAGTGGACTTCGACGAGGACAAGGTGGTGGAGCTCTCCAATGCCGCGCTGGCGGAGGATGTGGACGCCTACGAGGCGATCATGGACGGTCTGGCGGCGGGGATGGAGCACGTAGGCGAGTTGTACGCGA
>Ga0315553_10002708_pt1 | contig 14098 bp, 15 predicted proteins | sample SalMarSW160140MG_FD_203099 | JGI IMG/M metagenome (GOLD analysis project Ga0315553, IMG submission 203099) | Salt marsh sediment microbial communities from the Plum Island Ecosystem LTER, Massachusetts, United States - Salt Marsh Sediment SW1601-40 ... | reverse complement strand
TGCTTCTTGGAAAAGAAGCAGAGCTTCTCCGAGTTCCGGACCCTCGGGGTCTTCCAGCTTGGCCTTTCCCTGCTCGTAGAGAAACCAGGCTTCAACATAGTTTTGTTCCTGGGCTTGGAGCAGGGATGCCGAAAAAATCAGGATGGCTGTCAGACAAAAACTGAAAAAATGAACCCTCAAAACTTCTCCAGTTCCTCTTTAAAGGCTTCAATAGCATCATCGGCGTGCTCACGGCGTATGATTTTGCCTTTTTTAAAAAATATTACCTGGTTCTCCGATCCTGTAACACCCAGGTCGGCTCGTTTGGCCTCTCCCGGGCCATTCACCGGGCAGCCCATTATCGCGACTGTGATATTCTTGCTTACCCTCTCCATATACCCGTGAACCTTGCCGAGAAACGCCGTAACATCGAACACCGTCCGCCCGCAGGTCGGGCAGGAGATCAGATCCACCCCGAAATTTCTGATTCCCAGGCTCTGGAGGATGGATCGGCCGGCCATGATTTCGTTCTCCGGACTGTCGGAAAGAGATACCCGGATCGTATCCCCTACCCCATTCTCGAGCAACCGAGAGAGGGCAAGGGTGTTTTTCACCGTGCCCTGCACGAGGGGTCCCGCTTCGGTCACCCCGATGTGCAGTGGATAGTCGTATTTCTCTGAAAACAGGAGATTTGCCTCGATCGTCGTTGCCACATGGGATGCTTTCAACGAAAACAGTACCTGATGGTAGTTCAGCCGCTCCAGAATAGACAATTCCTCCTCCGCCGCCTTTACCATAGCTTCAGCCACATTTTTTTCCTGCCGCAGCGCTTTCGGTAGGGATCCGGCGTTCACTCCAATCCGAAGCGGCACAGCCTTGCCGCTGGCTTTGCGTATCAGCTCCTCCACCTTGTCGGCCTGGCCGATGTTTCCGGGGTTAATACGTATTTTGGCGACGGGAAAGTCCAGACAGCGCAAGGCGAGACGATGGTCGAAATGGATATCCGCGACCAGCGGAAGTTCGGTTTGCGAGACGATTCGACCGAACAACTCGGCGGATTCGCTGTCCGGTACGGAGAAACGAAGCAGTTCGCAACCGATCTCTTCTAGCCCGCGGATTCCTACTAGAGTATCCTGAACCGAGCGCAGGGGGCGCTTCCACATGGTTTGTACCGAAATTGGCGCAGTCCCACCGATTAGTGTCCTGCCCACTGCTACGGTTCGTGTTTTTCGCCTGTCTACCATGGTTGGATGACCAGGATCGATCCTCGGTGCTCTTGGAAAGAGGGGTTGGAGGTTGAATGACCCCTGGGCTACCCGACAGTGCCCATGAGGAATACCATGACAAAGAGGGCTACGGTCTCGATAATTCCAATGACCATCAGGTAGTTGACGAAACCCTTGCCCGTTTCCCCAAGCGCATCCGAGGCCGAAGCAGCGGCTTTGCCCTGTAACAGGGCGGAAAAGCCGATGGCCGCACCCCCAAAGATACCCACTCCAAGTTTCGCCATCGAAGGGGCTGAGGAAGCGATGATTGAGTTCATCAGAATCAACCCGTAGATCGTCTGGGTTAGTGGCGCTCCAGCGAATGCTACAGCCAAGAACGGAGCCGGTTTGTTTTGGGCAAAACACTTCTTCCAGGCGCCTATCGTGGCCATTCCCGCAATTCCGGTGCCCAGGGCTGATCCAATAGCGGCGAGAGAAATTGCTGCTGCAAAACCTAATTGACCAATATCCATCTACTCTTTTCTCCTTTCCCCATCTGGGGTGTCAGCTTCTGTTTCTTCAAAAGGTTTGTAAGGCATGCCGGACCATTCCATACCGAGCTGCCCTGAAAATTCGAGCATATTCAGACGCACTCCATGCACGATGACGGACATCGCGCCCATGATGATATTCAAGGTATGACCGAAGAACAGAATGAAGGCGGAAATCAGCCCGGAGGGGATACCGAAGCCCACTTCCGCAGCCATGGCGTTGAAATTGGCGGCCACGGCAACCGTAGCCAGGCCCACGGCGAACAGGCGGACATAGGATACGATATTCGAGAATGAGCCGATGCTGTCCAAGAGGCTCAAGGGCAGCCTGAGCAATCCGAAGAATACACCCTTGAAGAAATTTCCCTTCTGCTCTCCGAAAACCACGATCAGGATCATGCCGGCGCCGGCCAGCCAGATCCCGGCGGGGTTCAGCGCTTCCTGGAGCACGATGTAGCGAACAACGAAAAACATGCCCCAAAGAATGGATAACCATCCCAATTCGCTGAAGGCGACCAGCTTGGGCAGGTTGCGTATGAAGTTGATCAGCCGGGCGATGCTCAGGTGCACCGCTCCGATCAAAAAGCAGAGGAACATCACCGTCTTGGTGTTCTCCACTCCAAAGCTGGCAATCTGGGGAATCACGATCCTGGAAAGAACGGGGTGGCTGGCCAGTGATTCCAGGCCGAACCACGTTCCCGAAAGAGCCCCCCAAACGATGGTGGCCCCACTTAGCACGAATAACAGGGAAAAAACACCTCCGGGGCGCTTGGGCATAGCCAGTCGGGCTACCAGGGTGAGGGCGAAAAGGACGATTCCGTAGCCCGCGTCCCCGATCAGCATGGCGAAGAACAGGCTGAAGAACAGCAGAAAGAGGAAGCTGATGTCGAACTCCCTGTATCCCGGTGTCGTCTCCATCAGGCTGAACATCGGACGGATAATCCGTATCCACCTGGGGTTTTCGACCAGGGTCGGCACCGGATCATCCTCTGCCGGTTCGTCGATCAGCAGGGCCCAACCGTTTTCCGCGGCGGCTCGCTTTAGAGCGTCTGCTCGCTTCGCCGGAATGTAGCCGACAAGATGGCTCAGCTGCTCCTCTGCGACCATTGCCGCCCGAACCTGTTCGAACTCGATCTTTCTTTGCAGACGTTGCAGCACTGCCTGTATATGAGCTCGTTCACCGGCAAGGTGCTGCAAACGGTGTACCAGCCCCTGCAGCTCTTTACCGGCGGCGTCCGCCTGCCGTTGGAGATCTACGCAGCCATGTTCGGCAAGGGTTACCGGTTCGAACTCCAGCTCCGCCTCCGATCCCACGTTAACCACGGCCAGGCGAACGAAGCTCTTGGTTTGAGAGATCAGTACCCATTCCAATTCTTCAGGCAGCTGTTTGAATTGATTGGTGCTCAGCTCGAACAGGGAAATATAGACACCCTTCTCGGCGAGCTCGCGGATCTCCTGCGGATCGTAGTCACCCCACATGGCCAGCCGCTGTTGTTCCCTTTTCAAGCGGTCGATCTTTTCTTCGATCAGACGGATATTCTCGGCAAGTTCGACAACTTCTTCAGAGATCTCCAAGCACCCGTCGATGTCCTCTTCGGTGACCGATCCTGCGAACAGGTTGCCTTGGGACGCACGCTCTTCCCGTCCTCGCTTCTTTGCCCGCTTCTTTTTCTTTTTCTCCGCCCCAGGAAGGAGGAGATGTGCCCGTTCCAATTGTATTTTCTGCTCGCTGAAACGGCTTAGATCGTCGCTGGAGGCCGGGCGGGACTCGACGTGAACCAAGCCGAGCCTGCGCAGCGCTCTCAGAGACTGGTCGCGAAAGCGGTCGAACACGACAATGGAGACCTTCTTCATCTTGACGATCATGGATTGACCCTTACCAGCTTCTTCTTGGCGATCTTGCCGCGCACAACCGCTGCGGTTTGTTCATCCCCTAGGTAGATCTGAATCATCCTGATGTTTTCCCGGGTCTCCGGTATCTTCACTTTTTCAAAAAGATTCACCCGTTGACTGGTGATCCGCAGTTCCTCCCCCAGTAGCTCGGCCTGCTTTTCCAGGACGCTGATTTTCGCATCCAGAGTACCTAGAACCTCGAGCTTTTCAGTTGCCTCATCGACCCAAAGCGGCAGGACGAACAGGTCGTAGGGCGGCTGTTCGAATTCAATGTTTTGAAATACCGGGATATCCACGCCGGCTATATTGCCGAGTTCGGTAACCAGAGATTTCACCGTCAGGAGCTCGGGGAACGCCACATCCTCGCCAAATACCGCGATCCAGCGGCGGATCTCCTGGTACATGGATTCTCGGTTCCGTTTCATCTCGGCCTCTTGGGCTTCGATTTTTCGAATCTCCATCTGCAGCTGCTGCTTCTTCAGCATCAGCGTCGGCAGGTAGCGAATGAAGCGCTTCAGGGCGTCCTTTTGTTTTTTGAACTCGTTTTTGGTGAATTTTATCTTGGCCACGAATATCTACTCTTGAGTCTGTTCTTGTGATTTCTTTCCGTTCGGCCAAAACGTTTTGATCAGCTCGGACCGCAGGCCCGTTTCCTCCTGGGTGAAACAATCCGCCAGGATCTGCCATCCTTTGTCCAATGCACCCTCCAGGGGTATATTGACGGACAGATCCATCATTTCTCTTTCGAAGATATCACCGTACTTGAGGAGTTTCTGATCCCAATCGGACATGCGAAATCCCATCGCCTTCTTTTCGATCGATTCCAGGTAGGCTGCGTACAGCTTGATCATTCCATCCATGAGGGAGCGATGATCGTCACGGCTATCCTTGTTTACCAGCTGCTTCAACCGGGAGAGCGAACCGAAGGGTTCTATTCTTCCGTTGCGAAGATAGAACTGCCCCTCGGTGATATATCCGGTGTTGTCCGGAACCGGGTGGGTTACATCGTCCCCCGGCATAGTCGTTACCGCCAGGATCGTGATCGACCCGGCGCCTTCGAAGTCCACCGCCTTCTCGTAACGCGATGCCAGCTGACTGTATAGATCGCCGGGGTAGCCCCGATTCGAGGGTACCTGCTCCATGGTGATGGCGATCTCTTTCAGGGCATCGGCGAAGTTGGTCATATCCGTCAGCAGGACTAGAACCCTGCGGCCTTTTAAAGCGAATCGTTCTGCAACCGCCAGCGAAATATCGGGGACCAGAAGCGCTTCAACGACCGGGTCCGCAGCGGTATGGACGAAGAAGATAGCCCGGCTCATCGCCCCACCCTCCTCCAGGGCGTCCCGGAAGTAGAGGTAGTCGTCGTATTTCAATCCGCAGCCGCCCAGAATGATCATGTCTACCTCGGCCTGCATGGCGATGCGCGCGAGCAGAGGGTTGTAGGGTTCGCCGGAAACCGAAAATACGGGCAGCTTCTGCGATTCCACCAACGTATTGAACAGGTCGATCATGGGGATTCCGGTTCGGATCATATGGCGCGGGATGATCCTTTTCGCCGGATTCACGGAAGGGCCCCCGATTTCAATAAGGTTTTCCGTAAGGGTTGGTCCTTTGTCTCGAGGTTTTCCGCCGCCGTCGAACACTCTTCCGAGCAGATCGTCGGAGAAAGGGACCCGCATGGGATGTCCGAGGAATCGTACTTCGTCTCCCGTGGAAACGCCTCGGGTTCCGGAAAAGACCTGGAGCACTACTTTCTCATCGATCAGCCTGATCACTTCGGCCAGGGAATCTCCATGAGCTGAACTCACCACGGCCAGCTCACCGTAGAGTATGTCGGAGGCGGTGACGGTGATTACATTCCCGGCAATTTCGTCGATTTTACTGTATACCTTGCGCATCGCTTCACTCTTCCTCTTCTTTCGAACCGGATACCAAATCACGAGCCGTGTCGACAACACCGATTTTTCTGTCATCCAGCATCTTCCTGATCTCCTTCTCGATGCTCTTCATAGAATCCGTATTCCAGGCCGTGCTGTTCAGATCCAGGAATTTCTGTCGCAGTTGATAGAAATACGTCCGGGCTTGTGCCTTGTCAGCTAAATCGAGCTTTGCGGCAAGGATCTGAAGAAGCAGGTCGAACATGTATCTCTGTCGTTCGGTGTTCACTGCAGCGTCGACCGGATCGAAGGCGTTCTGCTGAAGGTACACCGCATCGAGGAAATCCCCCTTCAAGTACACGATATAATCATCGAGGCTGGTGCCTTCTTCCCCGACCACCTTCATCATCTGGTCTATCTCATTCCCTCGGTAGAGTACGTGACGACCGTATTCCACCTTCTGTTTATCAACCGCGCCGTCATATTTGCTCCAACTTTCCAGGGGATGGATGGCCGGGTACTTGCGAGCATCCGAGCGCTCCCGAGACAATCCATGGAAGGCCCCGACAACTTTCAAGGTCGATTGGGTTACCGGCTCCTCGAAGTTCCCTCCCGCCGGGCTGACCGTACCTCCGATGGTGACCGAACCGATGCTCTTGTCCTTCAAGCGGACGAGCCCTGCGCGTTCATAGAAACTGGCGATGACCGACTCCAGGTAGGCGGGAAAAGCCTCCTCTCCGGGAATTTCTTCCAGGCGACCCGACATCTCCCTCATGGCTTGGGCCCACCGTGAGGTGGAATCTGCCAGTAGCAGGACATTCAATCCCATCTGTCGGTAGTGCTCGGCGAGCGTCACCGCGGTGTACACCGAGGCTTCCCGGGCGGCTACCGGCATGGAGCTGGTGTTCACGATGATGATGGTCCGCTCCATCAAGGGTTTTCCGGTTCGTGGATCGATTAACTCCGGAAACTCCCGCAGCGTCTCTACCACCTCTCCGGCCCGCTCTCCGCAGGCAGCGATCACGACGATATCCACTTCGGCGTTGCGGCTGGTGATCTGCTGCAGAACGGTTTTACCGGCCCCGAAAGGACCGGGGATACAGTAGGTACCGCCCAGGGCTACAGGGTAGAAAGTGTCTATAATGCGAACCTTGGTGACCAGGGGTTCTGTGGGTTTCAGGCGTTCATCGTAAGCGTCGATCGGACGCTTCACCGGCCATTCAAAGGACATGGTCACAGATACGGTATTGCCCCCGGAATCCTTCAGCTCGGCTATCTTGTCCTTGATCGTATAGGATCCCGCCTTGGCGATGGACTTGATTTCGTAGGTGTCGTAGTAGTTGTACGGCACCATGATCCGGTGCTTGAAGATTCCCTCGGGAACGGTTCCCAGGGTCGTCCCTCTGCTCATCGTATCCCCTGCCTTGGCTATCGGTGTGAACTCCCACATCTGCTCGTCGGACAAGGGGGAGAGGTACACGCCTCTTTCCAAAAAGAAGCCGTACTGTTCGGCGATGATGGTGAGGGGATTCTGGAGTCCATCGTAGATTTTTCCGAGAAGACCGGGACCGAGACGCACCGAAAGAAGATCCCCGGAGAACTCCACCGGGTCACCGATCCCGATGCCGCGGGTCATTTCGAATACCTGTAGCTCCACCCGGCGCCCGCGAATACGGATGACCTCAGATTTCAATCTCCTGTCATCTACGACTACGTAGCCGACCTCGTTCATAAAAACATCGTCTTCGATATCCACGGTGATCATATTCCCGTTGACCCCGACGACTTTCCCTGCATGTTTTGCCATATTAATTCTCTCCACCTGAGGCGTTATCGTATATCGGGCTGGTTACTTCAGCATAGATCTTTTCAAACATCTCCCTCCCCTTCTCCTCGTCAAAGAGGGCTTTGCGCTCGAGGATCTGCAGGCGCAAGGCATATACCAGTATCTTCTCGATATCGAAGTAATGCCCGACCTCCAAATCATCCAGATAGCTCCAGCGAGCCCGGTTCAACGTATCTTCTGCCTGAAGCGGTGATTCCTGGACAAAGGCCTCTCGGGCGATCTGCTGGGCCGTGATAATCCCAGGAGAGCCGATCAGGTACTCTTCAGTCTCTACCCCTTTTTTCTTCCCTCTCAGCATAACCAATTCGTTTCGCAGAGCCGTTTCCCATTCTCGCCACAGATCGAGGGTCCTGCATCTTGGAGTAGTCGGCCTTAGATCGGAAGTGCTCGCGCGGCTAAGCAACTGGTAGTGCCGAGGGGTAATATGTTGCCTGCACAGATCCAAGAACTCTTGGTGAGACGGGATCCTCTCGGTTTCATAGAACAGCAGTGGAAAAGAGGCTACAAGGTAGTAATAATGGGTCAACCGTCTCAGCTCTCCTCTTCCACAGCTTCCTGCACAATTTCCGCGATTTTCGGATTCAAATATTCAGCCAGGATCTCCGCGATCCCTTGATCGCTGAAGTTGTAATAGGCGGAACCGTCCTTCATGGCGATGCGGAATCCCGCCTGTAACTCCGGGAAGGGTTTCAACTCGACGCCTTTCTTTAACTCGGCGGCAAGACGGCTCTTCAGGTGCTTTTCAATCTTTTTCAGGTCGGAGGCGGACAGGAGTACTTGAAGATTCGGGATCTTTTCCTTGTTCCAGGCTTTGATCAAAGACACGATCGCCTCTTCGAGAACCTTCAAGGAGTAGGCTTGCTTGGTTTCCTCCGCGATCACCGCATCGAAGATTTCGGTAATTCGCGTCCGGAGGCTGAGAATTGTGTTTCTGCCGGCCTGTTTTACCGCTTCTTTCGCGGTCTGTTCAAAGCGATGCGCCTCTTCCTTGGCTTTGGCTATGATACTTGAAGCATCGTCGTGGGCGTCCGCCATAATATCGTTAGCTTTGTGTTCCGCTTCCTTCAGAACCCGGGCGGATTCTTCTTCCGCGGTTTTTATACCTTCTGATTTGATCTTATCGATCAGTTCTTGAAGCTGTACGTCCATCCTACCCTCACGTTATGAAATAATTTTCGTTTCAGTAATTGTCGGCGCTTTCCACAAAATTAATACGGAGCGGCCGAAAATTCAATTCTAACCGGCCTCTGATCCTATTACATATTTGCGAACTTTGTCGAATTTGCGCTGGACCAGATCGCGGACCACTCCCGGGAAATCACGTTCTTTGATGCGCGTATCTATCATCTGGTGAACGTCCGCGATCATCTCCTCCACGGACTCGTATTGGTAGGCATCGATCGTGCTGATGCTGTCCACAAGCTCTTCCACAGAGGCGATTTCATTCAGCAGTACGCCCTTGTTTTCCATGTAGACATAATTGGTGATCTCCTGACAGTCTTTTCTTTTCTCGAGCAATTCGATGAGATCGTTGATATCCTCTCGGAGATCCTCCAATTCGATCCGAAAGATGCTGATAAACTTGTTCAACAACGCCCGCATGGGCATAAGACGATCCTTTCGTCCTATTCCCCGGCCAGAGCCTTGTCTATTTCCGGGTAGTCCGTTTCCAGCTTCTCGGCCATGGACTGGGCCGCGTTTCGAAATCCATCAAGGATCGCCTTGTCCTCGGATCCCCCCTGTCCACCCACGGCTTGCACGGTTCCCGAATACACGATCTTGCCATCGGAAACTCGGATGATGCGGGCGGTTGCCGTGGTTTGAGACTTGAAGATATTGTACTTCTTGCCGCCCAGTTCCACCTGGTTCACGTAGTACCCGTCATTGAGCACCATGACCAGGTAGGATACCTCTTTTTCCAGACCCATTCGTTTGATCGAGCTTGGATCGCCTCCAAAAACCTTCATGAAATCATCCCCCAGCAGAACGCCGTTGTACTGGCTGAAATCGAAGGCCATATCCTTCAGCCGATTGTACACCGAATCGAGAATTACGGGATCGTCCTGAATCTTTACTCCGGCTTTTTCCATCACCAGGATCGTGGCTTTGCGAGCCGGTGGGATAAAGACGAAGTCCTTGGTAATTCCCTTAAAGGGATAGGAATAGCCCTTCACGCGATAGATCAACGAGGCCCGCACGATCGTTTCCGCGTTTGGATTATCAAGGCGGGCTATGGCGCAATTTGCCTGGCCATAGTCGTTGGTGGCGACAAAGTTTGTCAGCAGTCCCGAACCTTGGACAAACTCGAAATAGATCGGTGCTCCGGTGATCAGCGCCTTGCCGGCGCCGAAGTTGTAGGTCAGGATCACGCTTGGATTTATTGAGTATTCGGAGCCCACGTCGATCGCGCTCGCACTGATTTGATTCTTATTCGCATCGACCCATTCGGTGCCGGCCTCCATCTCCAAACCGGCTGCAACCTTGGTGAGCTCGGTTTCGGCTGTGTTGACAATCGCTCGAATATCTCCTGAAGTGCTGCCGGCGGCGCTGGCTTCGGCTATTACGGAAACCAAATGATTGATTCCTTCAGATATTGCTCCCTGATCGAGTTTTTGCAGTCCGTTCTCGAGAAATTCGTTCAAACGTTGAGCGAGCTCGTTGTCCCCGACCGCTGAGGCATCTGTTTTCCCTTCCGGCTTTCCATCGCCCTGGGCGCCCCGGGACGAGGAGTCGCTGCCTTCGATCCTCTGAACAGCAGGCGGAGCGGTCGGGCATCCTACGAAAACAATCGCAAGTGTAAGAATGATCAGTGATTTCACGAGACTGCATTTCATACGATAACCTCCGGTTACCAGACAACTTCCAAGACGAGAGGCCGGGATGCCTTGAGTATCTCGGGAACCGTCGTCCTGTAGGTAACGGTCCGGCCGTCCACGGACAGTTCCCCCAAAGTATGGCTCTGTACCGGTGTCGGCAGGATTATCGCATAGACCAGATCGTATCCTTGAAAGAAAGTTTCGAGCATTTCCAGAGAATTCTCGGTGATCTCCTCTCCCTCCTGTCCGGCAAAAATCACCTGGCGAAACATGTTGGTATCCCCCCGATTCTCCAGAGTGATACCGATCTGCCCTGCCCGGCCAAGAGCGTTCACAGCATCTACCGAATCGAACTCGAGTTTGGCCCGAATGTACACATTCTCTTCGTCCTCTCGTTCATCGATATCGGTGAGGCGCAGACCCTCGATTCCTTCGGTAGTGCGGACAAACTCTTCCTCATTTATCGGAAGGGGGAGTTGCTTTTCCTCTCTTCCTGCATCAATATTCTTCATGAACTGAGAGATTTGATACGAGAGCGTCAGCACGCCTGTCCCGTCCTGTCGAAGAAGGATCTCGCTTTCAATCCCGATGCAGGAGGACAGCAGTACTACAGTTAGAACAAGTATGAACCATTTTGTCATTGATCAAGCAAACCTTTACAAGTTGGTGTATTATAGACTATGTCTTTGAAAATATCTATTGCTTTGGACTTCTTGATCAAAAAATACGACGGTGATAGACTCGGTATCGCGAAATTGAAGGCTTGAGAGGAGTAAGATTTGCCTAAAAAGCTGATATATATACTACTGGTTGTGCTTCTGTTCCTCTATCTGCCCTGCAGTGTGGCCCTGGCGCAGGATCAAGGGGAGGAACAGACCGAGGAACAGCCGTTCACGGTGTACACTCTGGGTCAGCAGACCCTGTCTTTGAGCGCGGGCCTGTACATTCCCCTGTTTTTTCAATCCTTCGACGGGGATTACTCTAAAACGAATCTCGGCTTAGGTGGCGCCGGATCCCTCCAATGGGGTCTTCACCTGAGCAACAACTGGATGGTCGGTGTTGAAGTGGGAGGGATGTTCAGCAAGAGCATTCAGGAGAACACGCTGTATCAGTTGCCTATAACCGTGAAAGGCTCATACATCGTTCATTTTTTCCCCTTCGAGTTTCCCATTTTTATTGGTACAGGAATGGATATTGTGAAATACACGGATCAGGTCCATCTGAATTGGATTATCAAGCCGGGATTTTCGTCGATTTGGAAGTACAATGCAAACTGGGGATTCGGTTTGAACGTCGTCTACTGGTGGGTTCTCCAGCCGTGGTCTACACAGCCCGACCTGGGGCGGATGGGGAATTTCCTGGAAATAACGGCGACCGCCCAGTACAATTTTTAAAGGACGGCCCTGAATGAAGTCACTTAAATATCTATTCTTTGTTTCGATCCTGATTTTCTTGATGGCCGCCTGCACCGATAAATCCCTGAGTCCCATTTTCTTTACTCTGGAGACCGAGCGCTCCCTTACCGAAGACCGCGGCCTGGAAGACGGGATGACCGTCCATGAAGTTGTGAAGGTGGGGGGGGCGGGGACACGCTACTTCGCCGCGGGGAACACCCTGTATACCCGCACAGAGACGGGTAATTGGACTCCTGTTTCCCCTCCGGTAGCAGGGGCGTTGTGCAACACTATCGAGATATTCGGCGGCGATCTATACGCCGGGTTTTTTACGAAAGATGGGACAGGGCTGGGGCTCTACTACACGGATCCGGTAGCCATCAGCTGGAATCAAGTCAGTGATGCGGATATCGATAATGGGCAGATAAATTTACTCAAAGCGGTAGGTCCTACTTACCTGTTCGTCTCTAGTCTCAAAACGGATGGAAGCGGAGATTATTTTCTCTATTATTCATCCAACCCGACAGTTGCCGATACTATCGATCCCGTAACATTCGATACGGATCCGAGCGGATCGATCCCAATTATCGATATCGAGTACGACGGTGCGGCTTATTGGGTAATCGCTGGTCCACTGCTCTATATGGGCCCGGAAAATAATCTCCAGATACAGGCGACTGTCAGTGATCCGGCGACAGATGGAGGCAAGCCCTTCGGAGGACTATTATACTCATCTGGAAATATACTCTATCTGTCTGGGAAAGACGGGAAACTTTGGAGTAGGTCTGCCGGAGTCTGGAGCGGCGCGACGTCGATATCGGTAGATGGAGGGGTCCAATTTACCCAGTTTGTTGATGTGACAACGGTCAGTGGAAACATTCTCGTAGGTACCGAAGGTAAAGGATACTACAGACTTATCCTCGGGGATCAGACGAACTACGAACGCCGCCCGGATTACAACATCAGCGCCCTGTATAACGGTGCTATTAATTGCCTGTTTCTCGATACATCCGTCACTCCGGAGGCTCTATTCGCCGGTACGATGAACGCCGGCCTGTGGCGGGCGGATTATATCAGCGGCGAATGGTTGTGGGTTCAGGAATAATCATCTTGACTCGCCGGATTTCTCGCTGGCTTCTTGAAAAAGAAACTCCAATGCTTCCCGCAGTTCCTCGTCCTCGGAGTAGTACATCTGCTCCCTCTCTTCGGAGGTAAGCCCGACCAGCTCGTGGCTGCAGTAGTGGATCCAGAAATCATCCTGCTCCGTGTCTACGATATGTTTTCGGCAGTAGTAGTCGGGGCGCAGGGGAAGTTCTTTCCCCGTATACTTGCGGATCTTGTAATCGTGCACCGCTATACGGATATCTTTACGCGGGATTCCTTTTTCCAGAATTATGTCGACCAGGTGATTGATCGTACGTCCCGTATCGAAAATGTCGTCCACCAGCAGAACCCGATCGCCCTGCCGTAGGTATTCCGGGTCATAGGTCCAGCCTTCGACTTTGATGCGCTGCTGCACCTTGGTATCCGAATAGGAATGGGCAACCACGGCGGCGTAGTAGAGGGGACGGTCCTGCTGACGGATGAATTTGAAGTACTCGCTGATCACATTGCCGAGATAGGCTCCGCCTCGCAGAGACACGTAGATCACGTCGGGAATGAAACCGGATTTGTAGATCTGATAGGCCAGTTTGATGGCATTGTTACGAAACGTTCGGTACGGAAGGAATTTTTTAGTCATCTCTCACATTCTTTCCAACGAATGATGGAGAGTCAAAATCTCTGTGTGATCTTTGTGAATCGCTACGGTGTGCTCAAAATGGGCGGAATCGCTGCGATCCGCCGTGACAACTGTCCAGTTGTCTTCGAGAAGCTGTACTTCCCAGGTTCCCCTGTTGATCATCGGCTCCAGGGCGATGATCATGCCCGGTTTGAGCTTTGGATTCGGACCGCGGGACACATAGTTGGGAATCTGGGGTTCTTCGTGTTGGGCGAAACCGACCCCATGACCGCAGTACTGTCGGACCACTTCAAATCCATTCGATCTGGCATGATTGTAGATCGCTTCGGATATGTGACTGATCCGATTGCCGCACACCGCCTGTTCGATTCCCAGTTCCAGGCATTCCCTGGCAACTCTGATCAGCTTTTCCCGTTCGGGCGTTACTTTCAGCACCGGCACGGTCACCGCAGCGTCGGAAAAATAACCGCCCAGGTTCACACCCAAGTCGAGGCCGACCATATCTCCCCTTTTCAACCGTCGTTTTCCGGGGATCCCGTGGATCACCTCTTCGTTCAAGGAAATACAGAGAGAAGCAGGAAAATTCAAATATCCCAGGAAGGACGGCTCCGCTCCGAGGCTTCGAATGTGATTGCGGGCAAAGCTGTCCAGCTCCCCCGTGGTAATACCCTCGGCGATCATCGCTTTGAGTTTCTCGAGTGTTTCAGAGAGGATAAAACTAGCCTCCCGGATCCTCCCGATCTCGGCGTCGTTCTTGAGTTTTATCATTTATTCGGGTTTAGGTTCTTTCGGTTTT
>Ga0315553_10002707_pt1 | contig 14098 bp, 11 predicted proteins | sample SalMarSW160140MG_FD_203099 | JGI IMG/M metagenome (GOLD analysis project Ga0315553, IMG submission 203099) | Salt marsh sediment microbial communities from the Plum Island Ecosystem LTER, Massachusetts, United States - Salt Marsh Sediment SW1601-40 ... | reverse complement strand
TGAGCACCGAGCCCTGCGCTTCGAGCACCGCGCGGCTGACGATGTTCTCCGAGGCGATCAATTCGATCTCGTCGCGCTGCCGGCCGAGTTCGCGCCGGATCGCGTCGGCAATGTCCGGATCGGTCTCGGCAAGCGGAGCGCTAAACAACGCGGTCTCGGCGCCTGCGCGTGCGGAGGTCTCTCTCTGAGGCATAGCGGTCTCCTGATCCCCAGGCCGCGATTAGCACATTGCGGGAAGAACGCCAATCGTGGGGATGTGTCCCGAGAGGCGCGCAAGATGTTGTTGCGAGGTCAGCGATCTTGATGGCGCCGGCGCACCGACTGCCAAGCGTGGGGTTCCCTCGTAGTGCACTTTACGAAGCGATATATGGCGATTGGCCGTCAAAAGAAACTGCCCGATAGCCGAGCCTCAGCCGGCCGGGACTTCCTCCGCCCAGACGCGGAATTCGGACATGGCGCCGGGGCCGAATATGTGGGTCAGCGGCACGTCAGCGGCATCGCGGCCGTGCGCAATGAGGATACGTCCGACCCGCGGCGCGTTGTTGCGCGGGTCGAATGCGTGCCAACGGTCGCCGAGATAGACTTCGATCCAGGCGGCAAAATCCATCGGTGCATAGGGTGGAGGCAGGCCGACATCGGTGATGTAGCCTGTGCAATAGCGCGCGGGGATGTTCAGGCAGCGGCAAAACGCGACCGCGAGATGCGCGAAGTCTCGGCAAACCCCGTTGCGCTCCGTGTATGTTTCGAATGCCGTTCTGGTGGCCCGGGAATGTTCGTAACCAAAGGTTATGTGGTCGTGAACGAAGTCGCAGACCGCCTGGACCCTTGGCCAGCCGAGCGGTGCATGTCCAAAAAGGCGCCAAGCCTCGTCCGACAGACGGTCGGTCTCACAGTAGCGACTGCCAAGCAAGAACTGCAGTATTTCCGCCGGCAAGTGCTGGACCTGATGCTGCTGAGCGGTCAGATCGGCCGGATCCGGCAGGCCTGAATCACGGACGATGGCGTCCGTGCCGAGAGTGAAGCGGCCGGCGGGCGCCACAAGCCGATTGCACCAATTTCCGAAGCTGTCGCGGTAACCATCGATGAGAACCGACGGATTCGTTTTCAGATAATCCGGATGCTCAAGATCGGAAACGCGCGAGTAGTGCACATTCAACATAACGATCATCGGCGTCGTCTGCGGAAATTCGAAGCCGAGCTCGCAACCAACGTGAATGCGCATACGATTTCCGTTCGATCGTCGACAAGCGACGCGATCCAAAAAATAGCCGATGGCAAGCCAAGCATCCGGCGTGCCAATCCCGGAAAATGGCGATTTGGAATACTTACGCGCGGCCGATTAGTTCCTCGCTCACGGCGCTCAAAATATTCGCCGGCGCGAAAAGCGCAGAACAATGAACACAAACTCGCCGTGAGACGTCAGCCGCGGCTGAGGTTCACGCTGCCGGTAAGGCCGTCGCGTCCGTATATGTCGTCGCGGAACTGCACCACGCCGTCGGGAGTCGCCCAGGCGGTGACATAGACCCAAAAGAGCAGGACCGGCGTCGCAAGGCGCACGTCTTCGCGTTTGCCCGACTTGATCACCTCGTCGATTTCGCTGCGCGACCAGCCCGGCGTGTCGGTGAGCAGCCAAACCACCAGCTCACGAATATTCTGCACGCGCACGCAGCCGGAGGAATGGAAGCGGAAGTCTTCGCCGAAAAGGTTCTTCGACGGCGTATCATGCATATACACGCCGTCATTGCTGGGAAAATTGATGCGGATCGACCCAAGCGAATTGAGTTCGCCCGGATCCTGCTTGAACCGATAATTCACCGCCTCGTTAGAAAACCAGTCGATTTGCTGCGGCGACAGCTCGGATCCGTTCCCGTCGAGGATGCGGATGTGGTTCTTCGTGAGATAGTCCGGCTCCGTTTGCATCCTCGGAATGAGGTCCTTGCGGACGATCGACACCGGCACCGTCCAGTAAGGATTGAAATTGACCTCGATGATCCGGCTCTGAATGTCCGGCGACGGGCGGTCGGGCTTGCCCACGACGGCGACGTGGCGGGAGACCACGACATTGCCTTCGATCGCTTCGAGCTGCGCGGCCGGAATATTGCACACGACGAAACGCGGCCCGAGATTGCCGCTGAGACTGCGCAGGCGCACCGCATTGGTGCGAAGCTGGGCAAGCCGGGTCTCGGCCGGCACGTTCATCGCTTTGAGGGTCTGCTCGCGGGCGACGCCATCGACGGTCAAACCGTGGCGCGCTTGGAATCGGCGTACCCCGGCCTCCACATACGAATCGTAAATGTCTTTCACGCCGCCGGTCGCCTCGATATCGTGCGAGACGGTGAGTCGCGCGCGCAGAATCGACACGGTCGGGTGGCGATTACCGAGCCGCAGGCGCTGGGAGGTCGGAACCGTCGGCCAGCCGCCGCGGGCGACGATGTCTTCATAGCGCGCAATCGCCGCTTCGGTGGTCTGCGCCGTCGACGGATCGAGGGTCGGCAACGACGCATTAGGCATAAGGATGGTTCGCGAGGCGGAATCAAAGCCCTGCCCGAAATCTTGGCTCCGCGATTGCGCCATGAGCGCATCGAGCACAGCGTCCTGGGCCGACGCGGCGCGCGCAAAAGCGAGACCGAGGCCGGCGGTAGCCACTCCTCGCATGAAGGATCGTCGGCTCGCATCGCCGTAACGCCGCGTCTCCTGTCGCTTCATCACATCCCCTCGCCCTGCGCAGCGCCGGCACGCGCGCTTGTCCGTGTCGACGCCTGCCGCCACGCGAACGCGGCGCACATGCGTCAATGCCGCTTACGGGCATCGATGGGCGATTTTATGTCAATAAGCGCCAACGCGCGGCGCCGGGCGCGCCACGCCGGCAAGGCATTGCGCGATTTGACGGTCTCGAGTCGCGCAAGGCCTGGAAAAAATCAGAGCCGGTAAAGGATTTGGTCGGTCCAGAACCGCTCCAGGCGCTGCAGCGCCTTGTTGAGCGTCGCGAACTCGTCGGCATTGATGCCGCCGACCTGTTCGACCGTGCGGAAGTGCTTCTGATAGAGCGCCTCGATGATGTCGCGCACGGCGCGCCCCTTCTCGGTCAGCCTAATGCGGACCGAGCGGCGATCGACGCGCGAACGCTGATGATCGAGGAAGCCCATCTCGACCAGCTTCTTGAGATTGTACGACACGTTCGAGCCGAGATAGTAGCCGCGCGTGCGCAGCTCGCCTGCGGTCAGCTCCCGATCGCCGATATTGTAGAGGAGCAGCGCCTGCACCGCGTTGATGTCGGCGCGTCCGCGCCGATCGAACTCATCTTTGACGACGTCGAGCAGCCGGCGATGCAGCCGCTCGACGAGCGTCAGAGACTCCAGATAGAGCGGCCGAATATGCTGCAAGCGCATATCCCGCTCGGCCGGCTCCGCCGACCTGACAATCGCTTTCATGATGACGCCCTTTGCTTTTAGTTTATTTTGGCGAGGCCCCGTTCCCCCGCCGTCATGCATACACTTAGCCCAAACGCTCTAAGATCGATTTAAGCAACACAATAAAGAAGAGGTTTATCTTTCGAGGTAAATCAAAGACTAAAGGCCGATTGGCGGGCATTTCTTTACTGTTCGTTCACGCCGGCCGAATGGTTTGCGCAAGCCGCTGCGCCGCTCTTTTTTCTGCTTTTACGCGCCGATGAATCGGGCACAAGCGCCCGTTTCTCAACGCATGTCGTCGTTCGATTGCGTCGTCGGCATCGCGTTGCTGGGCGGCGGACCCCGCAGCGGAAACTCGGCGCCCCGCGTTCCGCGAGCAGACACAGCGGCGGCATTTCCTGAAGCGCTTGCATCCTGTTTCGCTGCGGCGTCGTCCCCGCGTGGCGTAACAACGGACGATGGCCGTAGGCCTTGCTCCGGAGCGCTGGAGCGCGCCGCACGTATGGCCGCAGCGACCGCAGCTTCGCGCAACGCGTTCGCCGCCGCGCCGGACGCCGAATAGGAATGCAGGCGCGCCGAACCGCGCTCGGGCGCGTCCGGAGCGGACGGCTGTGCGGGGTCGGCATCCGCGGCAAACGACTTGAGCCGCTCGACGGTCGTATTGGCAAGCCGTTGGAGCGGGCGCGTCTGCGCAACGGGAGCCGCCGAGCCGGTCTGCTGCCCGCCGGGGGTTCCCTGAGCCGCGGGGCGCGCCCGCCCGCGATTGCTGGCGAGATAGCTCGCAAGCGCCGCGGCGACGCCTGGCCGCGTCGTGTAATGGTCGCGCAGGAAGTAAGCGACCGTGGCGGGATTGCGCCCGCGGGCCAACCCTCGCGGAGAGCGGTGGCATGCCGAGCAGTTGGCGGCGAAGAGCTGCGCTGGCGACATGCCGGCGCCGAGATCGGTTTGCGCGCGCGCATCAGGCGCTCCGAGCGCGGCAAGGCCAATCAATCCGCCCAGCGCAAATAATCTCAGCATGTTAGTCCCTTCCAAAGTCCTGGCATTGAAGCGCCGCGCGGCGCCCAATATCCACGTTCGCTCAAGCACTAGAGGATTGCCTGCCGGTGCGAATTTGATCTAGTCTATCCATGCCAGCGCGTAGACCGTAAGGGTGGGTTTTCCCCGGCGCAAGCGGTTTGCGGTCCGCTTCGGCTCACGAAGGTTCCGGCGTTTGGAGTCCGCCGATGGACAGATTACTACGGAGCGCATTTTCCTCGATCGTTAAGCACGGCCAATTGCGGCTGACCACGGCGTCAGGCTCCACTCACGCATTCGGCGATGGGACCGGCGAGCCGATTGCCGTGCGTTTCACGACAAAGGCCGCGCAGCGCGCCGTCCTGCTCGACCCTGAGCTGAAGCTCGGCGAAGCCTTTATGGACGGGACATTCGTGGTCGAGCAAGGAACGATCGCGGATTTCCTCGATCTCATCTTCAAGGGAGTGCGGCTCAAGCCCCGCTTGCCGTGGACCCTGCCGCTGGCGGCGGCGCGGTTTCTCCTGCGCAAGGTCCAGCAGCTGAACCGGCGCACCCGCGCGCAACGGAATGTCGCCCATCATTACGATCTCGACGGACGGCTCTACGGGATCTTTCTTGACTCCGACCGGCAGTACAGCTGCGCCTATTTCGAGAGCCCCGACGATACGCTCGATGACGCTCAACTCGCCAAGAAACGCCACCTCGCCGCCAAGCTCCTAATCGAACGCGGCCAGCGCGTGCTCGACATCGGCTCCGGCTGGGGCGGGCTTGCGCTTTATCTCGCCGAAATGTGCGGCGCGCGCGTGACCGGCATCACGCTGTCGCAGGAGCAACTCGCCGCCTCACGCGGACGCGCGAGCGAGCGGGAGCTTGGCGATGCCGTCCAGTTCCGCCTGCAGGACTACCGCGACGTTTCCGAGCGCTATGACCGCATCGTATCGGTCGGCATGTTCGAGCATGTCGGCGTGCAGTTCTACGATGCCTATTTCCGCAAGATTGCGCAGGCGCTCGCCGACGACGGCGTCGCCCTCGTCCATTCGATTGGCCGCTCGGAGGGGCCGGCCTACACCAATCCGTGGATCGCCAAATATATCTTCCCCGGTGGCTATATCCCGGCGTTGTCCGAAGTGCTGCCAGCGATCCAGCGGGCCGGGTTGCTCGTGACCGACATCGAAATTCTGCGGCTGCATTACGCCGACACGCTGAAGGCTTGGCGCGACCGGTTTCTCGCCCATCGCGAGGGGCCCGAGCGGCTCTACGATCCGCGGTTCGTGCGCATGTGGGAGTTCTATCTGGCCGGTTCCGAAATGGCGTTCCGCGATCAGAACATGATGGTTTTGCAGATCCAGATGACCAAGCGCCAGGGCGTCGTTCCGATCACGCGAAACTACATCCCGCGGGAAGAGCAGCGGTTGCGCATGCTGGAGAACGGAAACCGTCCGCCGTTCCGGCTGGCGGGCGAGTAGAGACGCGGTGCAGCGGGACGCGCTCTCGGAGATCGGATAATATCTCCGGCCTCGTTCGGCGACGCGAGCAGCCGAGCCGAACCCGGCGGAGCGAAGGCAATGGACGTCGTCATCTATTACAACCCGAAATGCGGCACGTCGCGCAATACGCTCGGCCTCATCCGCAATGCCGGGATCGAGCCGCACATCATCGAATACTTGAAATGCCCGCCGACCCGCGCGCTGCTCAAGGAGCTGGTCGCCCGCGCCGGCCTCACCGTGCGCCAGGCGTTGCGCGAGAAGGGCACGCCATTTAAGGAACTCGGGCTCGGCGATCCGGCGCTCAGCGACGACGATCTCATCGACGCCATGATGGCGCATCCGGTCCTGATCAACCGGCCCTTCGTGGTGACGCCCAAAGGCGTGCGCCTGTGTCGGCCCTCTGACTTGGTTCTTGACCTGCTGCCGCCGCAACGCGGCGAGTTCTTCAAGGAGGACGGCGAGCGCGTGGTCGACGAGAAGGGCCGCCACGTCCGAACGGCGTGATCAGGCGCGCTCTCGCGCGCCCGGCCGAGCAGTTTCAGCATGCCTCCGCTTCGGTGTGACCGGGGCAGCGGTGCACCTCGACGGTGATGTGCGAAATCCCCGTGAGGCCCTGCAGGCGCGCCTTGTAGGCGTCGGGACGCTGCGGCCGGTCCGACACCACCGCCGCCACGACCGCCATGTGACCCGGGCCGAGACGCCACAAATGCAAATCGGCCAGCCGGTCGCCGCCAACCTCGAGCCGTTCGCGGACGCGGTCGGCGATCTTCGGCGCGGGCACGAGGTCGAGAAGCACAGCGCCGGAGGAACGCAACAGCCCCCACGCCCAGACGGCGATCACCACGCTCCCGATGATGCCCACAACCGGATCGATCCACGGCCAATCGAAAAACCGCGCCGCGAGCAGACCGCCGATCGCCAGCACCGAGGTCACCGCATCCGCGAGCACATGCAGATAAGCGGCGCGGTGATTGTGATCATGATGGTGGTGGAGATCCTCTTCTTCGCCATGCGCATGATCGTCGTCCCCCAGGAGCCACGCGCTAAGCAAGTTCACCGCGAGGCCGAGCGCGGCGATCAGCAACGCTTCATTGTAGTCGATGACAACCGGCCGAAGGATGCGGGTGACGCTTTCATAGCCGATCATCAGCGCGACTAGCGCAAGGATGAGCGCGCTCGCAAAGCCGGCGAGCTCGCCGACCTTGCCGGTGCCGAAAGCAAAGCGGGGGTTCTTTGCGTGACGGCGGGCATAGGCATAGGCGAGCGCCGCAATCGACAGCGCGGCGGCGTGGGTCGACATGTGCCAGCCGTCGGCGACCAGCGCCATCGAGCCATAGATCATACCGCCGGCGATCTCGATGACCATCATCACCGCGGTAAGCGCGACGACGAGCCAGGTCCGGCGCTCGCGCTGCGCATGATGTGCGCCGAGAAACACATGGTCGTGCCGCCAGTCTTCGATCGATCGTGTGTGCATCGGATCGGCCCTCGTTCCGCATCAAGATAGGGTAAGCGTCGGACTGATCAATCGGAACGCCGCGGCGGGCTCTTAGAATCCTTCTTGCGTGCGGGCCGCTCCCCTGCCCCCGCTGTGTCGCAGGCGCGTGAGTCAAGCTGATTTCGTCTTGCGCTCGCCAATTTTTTCCGTGGTGATCAGCGGGGAAACTAGGCTTTTCGATTCGCGCGCAAGGCCCGGCCGAGTAATGTGCCGCAGGATACATCTCCGTGTATTTGGGGCCGCGCGTCGTGCGGCGAAGCAGTCCGGCGGACCGGTGACGGTTCGGCGTGGGTAGTTTTTTGCGGCGCAACGGCGAGTCCGCCGTATCTGACCGGCCTTAGTTAAAGCGCGAGAACGTAAGTCGCGTCTCAAAAAAGAGTTTGGAAAAGAAGAGGCAACGCCATGGCCGTGGAATCGATTGCGCGCAAGCTGCCAACCGACCGGACGCCGGCATTCCGCACGTCGCCGCATAATATTGAGGTGGAGCAGGCGCTGCTTGGGGCCGTATTGGTGAACAATGAGGCGTTCTACCGCGTCTCCGATTTTCTCAATCCGGAGCATTTCTTCGAGCCGATTCATCAGAAAATCTACGAGTTGGCCGGTGGCCTGGTGCGGGCGGGAAAGATAGCGACGCCGGTCACGTTGAAGACTTTCCTGCCGGCCGATCTCGACGTCGCCGGCTTGACGGCGAGCCAGTATCTGGCCCGCCTCGCGGCGGAAGCCACGACCGTCATCAACGCCGAGGATTATGGGCGCACGATCTACGATCTCGCGCTCCGCCGCGCCTTGGTCGGCATCGGCGAGGAGATGGTCAACGAAGCCTATGACGCGGCGGTGGATTCGTCTCCGCGCGACCAGATCGAAGCGGCCGAGCGCAATCTCTACGAACTCGCCGAAACCGGCCGCTACGACGGCGGGTTCCAGCGCTTCGCCCAGGCGCTCACCACCGCAGTCGACATGGCCGCCCGCGCCTATCAGCGCGACGGAAGGCTGTCCGGCCTCGCGACCGGGCTGCGGGACCTCGACCGCATGATGGGCGGCCTTCAGTCGTCCGACCTCGTCATCATCGCCGGGCGGCCGGGCATGGGAAAGACCGCGCTCGCCACCAACATCGCCTACAATATCGCCCGGGCCTGGCGCGGCGAAGTGCGCCCCGACGGCCGCATCGTGGCCGCCAATGGCGGCATCGTCGGGTTCTTTTCGCTGGAAATGTCGGCCGAGCAGCTCGCCACCCGCATCATTTCCGAGCAGACCGAGATTCCTTCCTATCGGATCCGCCGCGGCGAGATCGACCCGCCCGACTTCGACCGGATCGCCGAGGCCGCTCGCGAGATGGAGACGACCCCGCTTTATATCGATGAGACTGGCGGGCTCTCGATCGCCCAGCTCGCGGCGCGCGCGCGGCGGCTCAAGCGCCAGCGCGGGCTCGACGTTATGGTGGTCGACTATATCCAGCTCCTGCAGGGGTCGAGCCGCCGCGCGGTGGAAGGCCGCGTGCAGGAGGTCACCGAGATCACCACCAACCTCAAGGCGCTGGCGAAGGAGCTGAACGTCCCGATCCTCGCTCTCTCGCAGCTCTCGCGGCAGGTCGAGAGCCGCGAGGACAAGCGCCCGCAGCTCTCCGACCTGCGTGAATCGGGCTCGATCGAGCAGGACGCCGACGTGGTGATGTTCGTGTTCCGCGAGGAATATTACCTGAAGAACCGCGAGCCGCGAGCCGGCACCGAGGAGTTCTTCAAATGGCAGGCCGACATGGAAGCCGTACACGGCCGCGCCGAGGTGATCATCGGCAAGCAGCGCCACGGGCCGACCGGCACGGTGCCGCTCCAGTTCAAGGCCGACGTGACCCGCTTCTCCGACCTCGCCGAGGACGAACGCCTGCCCGACCGGATTTGAGGCCAAGCGACGGCTGGGCATCGCAGTCCGATTCAGTTCAATTGTGCGGTCCGCCATGCATCCTCCCCCGTGCGAACGGGGGAGGGGGACCATGCGAAGCATAGTGGAGGGGGCAACCGCGGACACAGAAAGGCCCCCTCCACCGCCCACGCAGCCAAGCCTGCGCAGGCTGCGCAAGCTTGCCTGCGATGGGCGGTTCCCCTCCCCCGCGTCGCGGGGGGAGGATGGATATCCTTCCAGCTGTGATTATTGGCTCAGAGCCAATGCCCCGTCTCCCGGCTCGTGCCTGAAGATAAGGCGCTTCTGCTGATACAAGCAGCCGAACAGCCGCGGCGTTGACGGAAAGTGGTTATAGTGGCCCCTCTCCCGCCAAGATCTGAGAAGACCACGTTGAACGAATACGCGAAGCGAGAGGCCAATGACGGTGCAAGAACGTAAGCTCAAGCCGCAAGAAACTGAAAACTCGTCCGCGGCGGCGCCCGGGTTAACCGGCGGGCCGCCGCTGACGGAAACCGGCGGCGTGCTCACCATCGACCTCGAGGCGATCGCCGCCAATTGGCGCGCGCTTGCCGATCACGTGGAGCCGGCCGAGTGCGCGGCAGTGGTGAAGGCCGACGCCTATGGCTGCGGCTTGCGCGAGGTGGCAGCCGCGCTCGCCGCGACGGGATGCGAGACGTTTTTCGTCGCCCACCTCCACGAGGCGCGCATCGTCCGGGAAATCGCGCCGGATGCGACCATTTATGTACTCAACGGCATCCCGCCGGACGGCGCGCCGCAATTCGCTGCGGTGCGCGCCCGGCCGGTGATCGGAAGCATGCCCGAACTGCTCGAATGGGACGCCTTCTGCAGCGTGAACAATTGGACCGGGGGCGCCGCGCTCCATTTCGACACCGGCATGAACCGCCTTGGCGTTCCGGTCGACGAGGCGCCTGCGCTCTCCTCGCGCATGAAGATGCCCAAGCATGGGATTTCGCTCCTCATGAGCCATCTCGCCTGCGCGGATGCGCCGGATCATCCCCTCAACACGCGGCAGGTCCAGATTTTTCGCGAGCTGCGGATGATGTTTCGCGGGGTTCCGGCCTCGCTCGCCAATTCGTCCGGGATTTTTCTCGGCCCCGCCACCCATTGCGAGATCGTCCGTCCGGGCGCGGCCCTGTACGGGATCAACCCAACGCCTGCGGAGGCCAATCCGATGCGGCAGGTCGTCAACCTCAAAGGCCGAATCGTTCAGGTGCGACAGGTCCCGCGCGGGGGCAGCGTCGGCTACAGCGCCACCTGGACCGCGACGCATGAGACGCGCGTAGCCATCGTCTCCGTCGGCTATGGGGATGGCCACCTGCGGGCCGGCGCGGCGCTTTCGGGCGAACAGCCGGTCGCGATCATTGCCGGAAAGCGCTGTCCGGTGATCGGCCGCATTTCGATGGACCTGCTCGCCCTCGACGTGAGCGGGGTTCCGGAAAAATCCGTTCGGCGCGGCGACTTCGCGACGCTGCTCGGCGACGGGATCGAGGTCGATGAACTCGCGCGGTTTGGCGACCTCATCGGCTATGAAGTGCTGACGAGTCTCGGCCGGCGCCACCACCGCGTGTGGAAGCCGCTGGCCAAACAAGGGTGAATTCGCGCTCTCGCGCCCATTTCTCCTCGCTCGGGGAAGAGGTGCCATTCGGCGCGAATCGGATAGCCTGATCGCGTTCCCTGCCCTGCATCGTGGTCGACATGGCCCGCAGTGCCGCTCATTTCGTCTGCCAGAACTGCGGCGCGGTCACGCGCCGCTGGCAAGGGAAATGCGACGCCTGCGGCGAATGGAACACGATTGCAGAGGAATCGTCCGGGCAGAATGCGCCGCGTGCTGGCCTTGGCCGTGCGCCCCGCAAAGGCCGGCCGTTCGCGCTCGAACCGCTTGCCGGCGCGCCGCAGGAAGCGCCCCGCCTCGTCTGCGGGGTCAAGGAATTCGACCGCGTGACCGGGGGCGGCCTCGTGCGCGGCTCGGTCGCCCTGGTGGGCGGCGATCCGGGGATCGGCAAGTCGACGCTGCTGTTGCAGATCGCGGCCGCGCTGGCGAAAAGCGGGCATCGCGCGGTCTACGTCACCGGGGAAGAGTCGCTTGCTCAGGTGCGGTTACGTGCCGATCGGCTCGGTCTGTCGGCTTTGCCGGTTGCGATCGCGGCTGATACATCAGTTGAGGATATTATCGCAACCATCTCACAAAAAGAACCTTATCACCTCGCCGTCATCGATTCCATCCAGACCATGTGGACCGACGCGGTCGAATCGACGCCCGGCACGGTGACCCAGGTGCGTGCGTCCGCCCAGGCGTTGATCCGCTTCGCCAAGCGCTCTGGCACCGCCCTGATCCTCATCGGCCATGTGACCAAGGACGGCCAGATCGCCGGGCCCCGCGTGGTCGAGCACATGGTCGACGCCGTGCTGTCATTCGAAGGCGAAGGCGGCCACCACTTCCGCATCCTGCGTGCGGTGAAGAACAGGTTCGGACCGACCGACGAGATCGGCGTGTTCGAGATGACGGGCGCGGGCCTCGCCGAGGTCGCAAATCCCTCCGCGTTGTTTCTGTCGGAACGCGATCTCGGCGCGCCCGGCACCGCCGTTTTTGCTGGCATTGAAGGCACCCGCCCCCTGCTGGTCGAAATCCAGGCGCTGGTCGCCCCGACCGCGCTCGGCATGCCGCGCCGCGCCGTGGTGGGCTGGGACCTGAACCGCCTGTCCATGCTCCTTGCGGTGCTGGAGGCCCATTGCGGCGTGCGGCTCTCTGCCCATGACGTCTACCTCAATGTGGCGGGGGGCCTGCGCATCCAGGAGCCTGCCGCCGACCTCGCCGCGGCGGCCGCTCTCGTCTCCTCGCTCGCGCAGACCCCGCTGCCGGCGGATGCGGTGTATTTCGGCGAAGCGTCACTCTCGGGCGCTGTTCGGCCCGTGGCGCAGGCCGCGGCCCGCCTCAAGGAGGCGGCGAAGCTCGGTTTCGCGCAAGCCTTCGTGCCCGAGGCGGCGCGCGCCGAGGCCGGACGCGATCTAGCCCTCAAATTAGCCGGCATCGCTTCACTTGCCGACCTTGTCGGGATTATCGCACCCGACGCACACCCGCGCCGACGTGGAAAGCTCGGTATGCACGACGGCTGATATTGCGGGGTGACGCGGCGGTTTCGGCCCGCTATACACGGGCGCGCGACATGCCCGCGTGGTGACGCCCGCCTCGGCCCGCCATGCTCGAATCACCGGCCCTGGAATGTATCTCGATCTCATCCTGATCGCCGTGATGCTGATCTCCGGGCTCCTCGCTATGGTGCGGGGGTTCATGCGCGAGGTTCTGTCGATCGCCGCCTGGGGCGCCGCCGCGGTTGCGACCCTGTTCGCCTATTCCCGCGTCCTCCCCTACGCTAAGCAGTATTTCAACAACGACTACGTCGCCGCGGGCGTGACCATCGGCGGCGTTTTTCTGTTGACGTTGATCATCATCTCCGCGCTGACGGTGCGGCTGTCCGATAAAGTGCTCGATAGCCGAATCGGGGCGCTTGACCGTACCATGGGCTTCCTGTTCGGCCTTGCCCGCGGACTTCTGATCGTGGTGGTCGCCTTTGTCTTCTTCAACTGGCTGGTGCCGGCGAAATCGCAGCCCGAAGCCGTGCGCAATGCGCGCTCGCGGGTGGTGCTGCAGGGCACCGGCGAATGGCTGATGTCGCTGTTGCCGGAAGACCCCGAGAACACCATCTTGAAGAGGCTGAAGAAGAAGAAGCCGGAAGAAGAGGGGCCGGAGGCTCCCGGCCAGCGGTCCGACCGCGCCGGCGGCTACCGAGAGGCGATCTTGGCAAGCGAGCAGGCAAACGCAATTTACGTAATCGATCGGCGGCTTGGGGTGGCGCACGTCAAACGCCACGCCTCGGCGGCCTGAGGCGGCCCATGTCTTGCAATCGAGGGACCCGATGACGACGCAGCACAATTCAGGGACCCTCGGCTGCAACCTCGACCTCGACGACGGCCACGACCTCGCTAACCTCGACGGAGACCGGCTGCGCGAGGAGTGCGGCCTGTTCGGCATTTACGGGCACCACGACGCCGCCGCGATCACCGCGCTCGGCCTGCACGCCCTACAGCACCGCGGCGAGGAGGCGGCCGGCATCGTCACCTTCGACGGCAAGTTCTATCATTCCGAACGCCGGCTCGGCCTCGTCGAGGAAACCTTCTCCAAGCGCCACGTCATCGAGCGATTGCCCGGCCAGCTTGCGATCGGCCATGTGCGCTATTCCACGACCGGCGGCACCCTTCTGCGCAACGTGCAGCCGCTGTTCGCCGAGCTGAATTCCGGCGGCTTCGCCGTCGCCCATAACGGCAATCTCACCAATGGCATCGCGCTGCGCCGCCACCTCGTGCGCGAAGGCGCGATCATGCAGTCGACCACCGACACCGAAGCGATCCTGCATCTCGTCGCTTGCTCGCGGCGCGGCCTGTTCGTCGACAAGTTCATCGAGGCGCTGCGGGCGCTCGAAGGCTCCTACTCGCTGGTGGCGCTGACCAACAAGAAGCTGATCGCGGCGCGCGACCCGCTGGGCATCCGCCCGCTCGTGCTCGGCGAACTCGACGGCTGCCCGATCATCACCTCGGAGACCTGCGCCCTCGACATCATCGGCGCGCGCTATGTCCGCGACATCGACAACGGCGAGGTGCTGGTGTTCGACGAGACCGGCTCGCATATCCACAAGCCGTTCCCACCGAAGCCGCCGCGGCCGTGCATCTTCGAATACATCTATTTCGCCCGGCCGGACTCGATCGTCGGCGGACGC
>Ga0315553_10002706_pt1 | contig 14107 bp, 16 predicted proteins | sample SalMarSW160140MG_FD_203099 | JGI IMG/M metagenome (GOLD analysis project Ga0315553, IMG submission 203099) | Salt marsh sediment microbial communities from the Plum Island Ecosystem LTER, Massachusetts, United States - Salt Marsh Sediment SW1601-40 ... | reverse complement strand
AATTTAAGCAAATCATATAACTTTTTGCAATAGCTAGCAACTTGAGTTAATTAGTTCTTGATTTTTACAATTAGTTTTTTTCGGTAATTTTCATATGCAAAACCTAAAATCATCCACATAGCGAATACACGCAATCTGGTTATCAACTAGACAAACAACATTCCATATTTTATACTTTAAATTAAAAATATAAATTATGAAAAAGGTAATTGCAGGATTGGTTCTATTAGTCATTATTCTATCCTCATGCGAGGAAGACAAAAACTACAACCTTCAGGAAGGGTTGGTGGCATATTATCCTTTTAATGGAAATGCAAACGATGAAAGTTCAAATTTCTATAATGGAATAATATCAGGTGCATCTTTAATTCAAGACAGATTGGGTAACGATAATTCTGCTCTACGTTTTAATGGTATTGATAATTCGGTGACTTGTGGATCCAGCAATAGGGGAATTACAAATAGTCTTACCGTCAGTGTTTGGGTTAAAACAACAACAGAGAACGGGACTGTTGTAGCTAAATATGATGCAAAAAACGACAAAGGTTGGTTCATTAAATTCACAGAGGGTGGAAAAGTTGGCTTGTATGGTAGAAATACGGCAAACGATTTTGCCAGAGCTGAAACAACTACAAGTTTTAATGATAATACCTGGCACCATCTGTTAGGTACGATTAATCTCAATACATTTAAGCTTTATGTTGATGGTACACTTGTTGGTGAAGATGTTTTAGAAGCTGAAGTTCCAGATATCACCTGTGATGATGATTTAGGAATCGGTTATTGGGCATTAGGAGACTTGGATGAACATTATTACTGTGCTGCAGACATTGATGACATTGCGATATATAATCGGATCTTAACTAATAAAGAGATGAAGGTAATTAGGACTAAGGGAATATAATTAACAAATGCTTCTGGCTATTATTACCATTCTTCTCATCTCAATAAAAGCTAAGAAAAATGTATACAACTGGTGATTGACCCTTAACAATTGGCAATGGTCTATAAAAGTTGCATCCATCTTTGCAATTGTAGGGTTTATTATTTCGCTGCTACTAAATCTAATATTCAACTTCCAAACGCAAATAAACTATGAACTGACTACCCCCAACATAGTTTCTGATTTATTTTTCGATTTTATTTTAACCGGGTTTTCCGAGGAAATATTATTTCGTAGATTAATCAGGGGGATTTTATTGTATACATGGAAAGGGAACATAAACATTGGCAATACTAAAAGTCTTTTAGGACCCATTATAGCACATGGAGTATCTGACGGATTAATTACTGTGATATAATTGTTTATCTAACCGGTTTCGGGTTGCTATGTTTCAGAACCAGTGCCGTCCGGCTGGGAATATAAAGTTTCAGGTAGTAGGGCTGGGGTGTAGCGATCTTTCCGGGTTTGACCGGATAATAGGTTATGGTTTGGTCGACAAGGCCATGGCCTCCGAATTTCGGATCGTCGGTGTTCAAAACGATACGGTAACTACCGGGATCAACGGGAATGCCATAATCGGTAAAGGACTGCTGGGGATTGAAGTTAAAAACAAAGAGCAGTCCGCTTCGTTTGCAGGCGAGGACCTGATCTTCTTCATGAGCAAAAACCTTAAAAGGGAAGGACTCGGCAAAGATTTTCTCATCCCTGACCAGTGATATCATTTCACGGTCGAAATCAGACAGGTAGTGATATTTTAACTGTTGGTTATCCCTCAGGGACCATTGTCTTCTGGCATATCTATAGGACCAGTTGTTTCCTTCTCTTGGAAAATCGATCCATTCCGGATGACCAAATTCATTACCCATGAAGTTTAAGTATCCTCCGCCTGCCGTAGCAATGGTAACCAGCCTGATCATTTTATGCAGTGCCATTCCACGGTCGATGACCAGGTTCTGATCCTCTTTTGACATGTGCCAGTACATCTCTTTGTCAATCAGGCGAAAGATGATCGTTTTATCCCCCACCAGAGCCTGGTCGTGTGATTCAGCATATCCGATGGTTTTTTCATCTGCACGGTGGCCCGAAAGTTCGCGATAGATTTGCGACACATTCCACTTTTCGTCAGGGACCTCTTTAATGACCTTAATCCAGAAATCAGGGGTTCCCATGGCGAGCCTGAAGTCAAAACCCATTCCTCCGGCCTCAAAGGGTGCAGCCAGGCCTGGCATTCCACTCATCTCTTCAGCAATGGTGATAGTGCCCGGATTAACCTCGTGTATAAGCTGGTTTGCAAGCGTAATGTAGGCAATGGCATCTTCATCCTGGTTGCCATCATAGTAGTCATGGTATGATGTGAAGTCCCGGGATAATCCATGATCCAGGTAGAGCATGCTGGTTACCCCGTCAAACCGGAAGCCATCTAATTTGTATTCTTCAAGCCAGAACCGGCAGTTTGATAACAGGAAGTGCAATACAGCGTTTTTCCCGTAGTCAAAACAGAGGGAATCCCATGCCACATGCTCCCGGCGGTATCCATCATGAAAGTACTGGTATGGTGAACCGTCGAATTTCCCGAGGCCTTCATTTTCGTTCTTTACAGCATGTGAATGCACCAGATCCATGATAACAGCAAGCCCCTGTTCATGCGCCTCATCGATTAGTTTTTTCAGGTCATCCGGGGTTCCGAACCTGGAGGATGCAGCGAAAAAGCTTGAAACATGGTATCCGAAGGATCCGTAGTACGGGTGTTCCTGGACTGCCATCAATTGAACCACGTTATACCCTGCTCTGGCAATGTCAGGAAGAACCCGGGTTCGGAATTCTTCAAAACTGCCAATTCTTTCCTCTTCCGTTGCCATTCCAACATGTGCCTCATAGATGACAGGTTGCCTGGAGAGGGGTGAGAAATCCTGATTTCTCCAGGTAAATGGTTCCTCGGGATCCCATACCTGGGCGCTGAAAATCAATGTTTCCGGATCCTGAACCACACGTGTTGCGTAGGAGGGGATCCGGTCGCCCTTTCCTCCTTCCCAGTGAATCGATAACCGGTAGAGATCACCATGCCGAACCTGATCCAATGGAAGAAAAATCTCCCAGTTCCCGTTTTTAATGGAGGTTAATGAAAATGGTTCACGTTCCTCCCATTGATTGAAGGTTCCGATGAGATATATCTTGCTGGCATTCGGGGCCCACTCCCTGAATACCCATGCTTTTTCTTCCTTGTGAAGACCAAAATAGAGATGGCCGGAGGCAAACTCCTTCAGACTGCCCGATCCACGCAGCTCAACCGCTTTTTCCCGGACATTCTCATGACGCCGGTTTATCACGTTGGTAAAGGGTTCTAACCACGGGTCATTCTTAACAAGATCAGGTGTTTTCATCGATGAGATTATGTTTGGTATCAGAAAACAAAGGTATCGTTTTTCTTAATCAATTTTTTTTTGGCAACCTTTATTCTAATTTTGTGTACCATTTATTTTATAATAACGACACGTGGAAATACATAAAGATCCGGAGAAGCTGACTATTCCTAATGCAGTGGTAACTGTTGGTGTTTTTGATGGTGTTCATTGTGGTCATGATGCCATAATTCGCAGGTTGCTTGCTGTGGCAAGGGAAAAGAAAGGCAAAAGTGTCGTGGTCACGTTCTGGCCGCACCCAAGACTGTTTTTGACTCCGGAAGGAGCAGGGTTGAAATATTTAAGCACCCTGAGGGAGAAACGAGAGTTGTTTGATAAAAAGGGAGTGGATCATTTTATCATTGTTCCCTTTACGCGGGAATTGAGCAACTATTCTTCCGAAAAGTTCATTAAAGAGATCATTGTTGGGAAGGTGAAAGCAAAGTACCTGATTGTCGGTTTTAATCACCATTTCGGAAAAAACCGGGAGGGGAGTTTTGAAATCCTCAAATCCCTGGCTGGCAAATACAAGATTGAGGTTGAACAGGTTGACGCCTGGGTGGTGGATCATCAAAACGTGAGTTCAACCCGTATTCGGGAAGCGTTGAATTCAGGTGATATCCTTCTTGCAAACCGGTTGCTGGGATATCATTATTCCCTTAACGGAACCATCATCGGAGGAAAAAAAATTGGCAGGTCCCTTGGTTTTCCTACAGCCAATGTTTTACCGAAGGAACGGTATAAACTGATACCCAAAGATGGAGTTTACGCTGTGAATGTTAACCTGGATGACACAACCTTAAACGGCATGTTAAATATCGGTTTACGTCCTACCCTGAGTAATGGAGAGAATGGAAAAAGTATTGAAGTTCATATTTTTGATTTCAAACACCAGATCTATGGGAAGGATGTTCAGGTCCGTTTTGTCGGCAGGATCCGGGATGAGGTGAAATTTTCCAGTGTGGAACATCTTGTTGAGCAAATAAAAAAGGATAAAACAATAGCCCAGGATATCCTCTCTACCGAAGGATAATCTGTTTTGGGATTGTGCGTAGCATTCCCTCCCCTTTTACCTGGCATTTGGGTATATTTACCTATATTTATTACCTTTGTCGGTCAAATAATCACAAAAATGGAAACAACATCAGTGGAAAGTATACCTTATAAGATCAAGGACATCAGCCTTGCTGATTGGGGATTTAAGGAGATTGAGATAGCGGAAAAGGAGATGCCCGGATTACTCTCTATCCGGCAGAAATACTCCGCCTCCAAACCCCTGAAGGGTGCCCGGATCACAGGGTCCCTGCACATGACAATACAGACTGCCGTATTAATAAAAACGTTTGTGGAATTGGGTGCTGATGTCAGATGGGCAAGCTGTAATATTTTTTCAACCCAGGATCATGCAGCTGCTGCAGTTGCCAAAATGGGGATTCCGGTGTTTGCCTGGAAAGGTGAAACCCTGGAGGAGTATTGGTGGTGCACTGCTCAGGCTCTTTCTTTCCCGGGTGGCAAAGGACCAAACCTGATTGTGGATGATGGAGGTGACGCCACACTCATGTTGCATCAGGGATATAAGGCGGAAGCGGACCCGGAATTCCTGAAGCGAAAACCATCCAACACAGAGGAGGCTGTGGTTATCAGGCGGTTGAAAACCCTGCTTGATGAAGATCCGACGAAATGGCACAGGGCAGTGGCTGAACTGAAGGGAATCTCGGAAGAAACCACTACGGGAGTTCACCGGTTATATCAAATGAAGGAGTTAGGGGAACTTCTTGCCCCCGCAATCAATGTGAACGATTCAGTTACCAAATCCAAATTTGACAACCTGTATGGTTGCCGGGAATCTTTGGCCGATGGAATTAAACGTGCCACGGATGTAATGCTTGCCGGAAAGGTTGCGGTGGTATGTGGTTATGGCGATGTTGGAAAGGGTTCTGCCCAGTCGATGAGATCCTATGGAGCACGGGTGATTGTTACCGAGATCGATCCCATTTGTGCCCTCCAGGCAGCAATGGAAGGATACGAAGTGAAAACCTTTGAAGAGACCCTGGATGAGGGAAATATATTTGTTACGGCTACCGGTAACAAAGATGTGATAACCGCTGAGCATATGGTAAGGATGAAGGACCAGTCCATTGTATGCAATATTGGTCATTTCGACCATGAGATACAGGTTGAAAAGCTGGGAGAGTGGCCGGGAATAAAGAAGATCAATGTTAAACCACAGGTCGATGAGTACCTGTTTCCCGATGGGCACTCTATCTTTATTCTTGCTGAAGGACGACTGGTTAACCTGGGATGTGCTACAGGTCATCCCTCTTTTGTTATGAGTAATTCATTCTCAAACCAGACATTGGCTCAGCTTGATTTATGGAACAACGATTATGAGATCGATGTCTACCGGTTACCCAAACACCTGGATGAAGAAGTAGCCCGATTGCACCTCGACCAGATCGGAGTAAAACTCACCCAACTAACACCGGAGCAGGCTGAATATCTCGGTGTACCGGTAAACGGACCGTTCAAACCGGATCATTACCGGTATTAGTTGAAGACATGCACATACAGACCGTCGAAACTGGTCTGGTATTGATGAAGTGCGTATTTAGAAGGACTCTCTTTCGTGGGAAATCCGATATTTGGCAACACATAGGTTGATTCACATTCCGGACACACTGCCATAATCCCTGATTCATCGATCTCTACTGCAATGCTTTTTTCAACGTCATAGGTACAGGTCCGGTCGAATGCATAAAACTCATCTTGTGATGCACGGTAAAGAATGATTCCGTTGTTATTGTATCCGGCTGAATTGCTCCCGTCGTAGCTGCTGGTGATAACCACGGCATTCCCGACCGAGTTTAACGCGATGAATTGCGGGTCATCTAACCGGAGGGAAAAATTCACATAGGTTTGGGGGATGATTTTTTGTTTCTCCTCCTCACAGGCGTTCAGCAGTGAACTTATTAGAAGGATTAAAAAAAAATTCCTTATTTTTGATATGGTAATAATAACAGCCATCGTGCGTTCTAAAATTAAAGAACAAAAATAATGAAAATCATTCATAAACGGTTTCTGTTGTTATTGATCGTTCTGATTATTCCTCTGGCGTTGGCTGCTCAACGGCCTTCACGAAAGGTCCGAAAAGCTGTGACAAAAACGGAGAGAGTAGAGAAGAAGCAAGATAATGCGTATGAAAAAGCACGCAAAAAAGAGTTGAAACACCGGTATAAAATTCAGACAAAAGAGGTTCAGGATCGAATGAAACAGTCAGAAAGAGAGGCAAAGAAAAACAACAAAAGAAAAAAAGAACCATTTCTTAAACGGCTTTTTAGAAAAAGGAGAAGGTAAATATGGAAGACAACATTGGCACAATATTTTATATCGTTCTTGTAGTTATCGTGTTAATCATAAGCACGGTGGCGAGGAAAAGGAAAAAGGAAGCTGCAGCCCAAATGCCCCAAAAAGGGGAAACAGATGGTTTTGATCCGTTTCAGTTATTTGAGCAGGATAGCAGGGAACCTGACACTGAAATGTCCGACCAGATGACAATCACTACACCCGAGACACCACCGGTACAGAGCGAACTGGAGAAGATCATTGAAGAGGGTGTTTCGGCCTTTGATGAGGGATCTCCCTTCGACAAAGGAATCGATTTTAGATACCAAGAGGAAATGATAACCGATGATCAGGAACATCAACCATCCGAAGATTTGCCCCGACCATATAAAGCCAGCAAGGACGAGAGTGAACTGGATAAAATCATAAACGAATTTGACCTGAAGAAGGCGGTTATTTTTTCTGAAATTCTTAATAGAAAAGAGTTCTGACCAAGATTATCCGGAATTCCCTGCCGGACTCTCTTTCCTTCTGTAAGATTGAGTTATTTGTTTATTTTTTTTACCTTTGCAGGGTGAAAGAGTTCCAACTGTCGGAATTCTTTTTGTTTTTACATCGTTTCACCAGAAAAGACTACTATGCCAGAGATTTCATACATCACAGAAGAGGGATTGGATAAACTGAAAGAGGAGCTCGATTACCTGACCTCTGTTGAACGTCCGGCCATTTCCCGATTGATTGCTGATGCACGGGAAAAAGGAGACCTTGCTGAAAATGCCGAATACCATGCTGCTAAAGAGGCACAGGGGATGCTTGAAATGAAAATATCCAGGCTTGAGGAGATGATCTCGAAATCCAGGATTATTGATGAATCGCGGATCGATACATCGAAAGTGCAGATTCTCAATAAGGTAAAGATCAAAAACCTGGCGAATAACCTGGTCAAGGAATACCTCCTGGTTTCAGAATCGGAAGCCGATCTGAAAGCCGGCAAGCTGGCTGTTGATTCACCCATCGCCAAAGGACTGCTTGGCCGTAAAGTAGGAGATATCGTGGAGATCAATGTTCCTTCCGGATTGATGACATTTGAAATTATAAGTATTTCCAGATAAATAAACGATTAATCCAGCCATGGCAAGCATCTTTACTAACATTGTTCAGGGAGAGATACCCTCCTATAAAATTGCTGAGGATGAGCAGTTTTATGCTTTTTTAGATATCCACCCTCTGGCAAAAGGTCATACTCTGGTCATTCCTAAAAACGAGGTTGATTATCTGTTCGATCTGGATGATGAACTTCTTGCAGGAATGACGATATTCTCAAAAAGGATTGCACGGGCAATCGAAAAGGTGATTCCGTGTGCAAGGATCGGTGTTGCTGTTCTGGGTCTGGAGGTTCCTCATGCCCATATTCACCTGATCCCGATAAATTCAGAAGCGGATATCAGTTTTTCAAGACCCAAGCTCAATCTGAGCCCGGAAGAGTTTCAGGAAATTGCAGCAAAAATCAGGGATGCACTTGCTGAATAAACGGATTCGGCAGATAATTTTTCTGCCGTAAAAAAAGAAACCGCTTTCCAGGTTACTCCTTTAACCGTCCGGGATTCTTCCGGATAAACTCTTTCCAAGAGTGATTCCCCTTTTCCAGGGAAGGGACCGATTTCTGAAAGAAATGACAGACTGCAGCAGCCAGGCCATCCGTGGCATCGAGTAAACGGGAATCCTCGTGAAAATTGAGGATCTTTTGAAGTAGCGTGGCAACCTGCTCCTTTGAAGCACTTCCCACTCCGGTAATTGCCAGCTTGATTTTCCGTGGTGCATATTCAAAAATGGGAATTGAACGGGATAAAGCAGCTGAAATAGCAGCTCCCTGTGCCCTGCCAAGTTTTAGCATGGACTGAACATTCTTACCGTAAAAAGGTGCCTCAATGGCAAGCTCATCCGGATGGTATTCATCAATGAGCTGAATAACACGGTCAAAAATCATTTTCAGCTTGGTATAGTGATCGTTGACCTTCTGCAGTTCAATTACCCCCAGGGTTATCAGTTCAGCTTTGTTCCCAGATGTCCTGATAATTCCATATCCGGTTACAGTTGTACCCGGATCAATCCCTAAAATAATCCGTTCTGTGTTCAATGATAACAGATGTTATTGAAGGTATTTCTTCCTGAGTAAGTCCTTATAATCCGGCTTTTTCTCAGGAATGAACCTTCCTGCATACTTTCTGCCTGAAAAACTGCCGTTTTCAATATAATGGAGCGCTTCCTTCAAACAAGCCTCCTCACGATCATTGAAACTCCTGGTAATATCATCAGGGCATTCACAGTCAGCGGGAATACCGAAAAAGTAATCCCCCATCCCATTCGCATTCACTATTTTGAAGACGATGGGTAGAAATGCCCAGTCACCATAAGTAAAAACGTACATCCCTACCGGTTTTCCGTAGGTTGAATCTCCAACTGTTTTTACGTCGATATAGGGAGAAAGGCAATTGATGAGTGCTTCGCTAGCGGAGGCTGTTCCCGGAGAGGTGATAAAAACCACCCTGCTGACATCCACCGAACTGGCCTGTTGTTCAAAGAGAATGTTAACGTTATAATTCGTTTTTTTATTATTGTGCTGATATGAAAGAAACAGTTGCCCGTCGGTGTCTGGACCGGTGATCAGGTTTGCCAGGTATGTCAATACATCAGTAAGCCCTCCGGGATTATACCTGAGATCTACGATCATCTCCTCAACACCGGCTGACTTAAACCAGGCAAAGGTTTCATCAAATTCATTATAGGATGGTTGAATGAACTCATCATACACCATATGTCCGATGGTTTTCCCATTCACATCAAGGGTGTCATAATGGATAACAGAGTTTTTCTGAATCTCTTTCTTTGCCACCGTAAGTTCGAAAATCGAGTCGGATAGAGTTTTAAATTCGATGGTGTTGGTAACCCCTATTTCGTTTGCCCCCAGCAGTTCTGAAAGATTACTGCTTGCATCCAGCGCAATACCATTTATTTTGGTAATGATATAACCCCTGCGAATTCCATGGGGATACAACGGGGAATCCTTATATACATAAAGGATCCGGGAGTTTCCCTCGCCATCTTTCCTGTGGGCGAAACCATATCCGATGTATTTCCCTTCAAGCATGTTTTCAATGTACTCGAGTGGAGCGACAAAACTGTAATGATCATCCGGCAGGTAGCGCATGGCTTCCAATAGTTCGTATGGATCTTTATAAAGCTCTTTATCAACCTGAGGCATCACATCATACCAGTAATACCATTCATTCATCAATTTGTATAATTCATCCCTTGCATCTTTATTGCTGTTCTGGTTGTTCCCTTCATCCTTTTCACAGCCTGCCAGAAACAGCGTGGAAAAGAGAACAATAATTAACAGTAATCCACGAGCGATACTATTTTTCTTCATCTCCATTTGCTTTGATTAATGCTTTACAGGAAAACGGATTCTTTGGATAATTATTCCTCCAACAATTAAAATTAAACCAACTACTGTCGTGCTGTATATGTTTTCTCCGACAAAGATGTGAATAAAAATCAGAGAAAAAAATGGAGCCAGGTAAACAAGATTACTGATTTGATCGGCTGATTTTGTCAACCTGAGCGCTTTTAACCACAATACAAAAGTTATGCCCATTTCGAAACATCCTGCGTAGATAGCAGGGAGCAATCCCTTGAGCCCGGGCAATGAAAAGTCTGAAAACAGGAAAATGAAGCAGAAAATGTAGAGGGTGGCAAACAGGAAATTCAAAAACAGCTTCACCACTTCCTCACGGGGATCTCTGACGTTGTATATAAAAAACAGGGACCAGATAATGGAACTTCCAAGTGCCAGGATTACACCCAGCGTATCTGATTTACCCGGATGAAAGAAGGTCCCCTGCGATGAGATGAAATAGACACCGATAAAACTGACAATCAGCGCCAGATAACTCTTTTTTTTCACTGTATGCTTCAACAACGGTACCGAAAGGAAAACAAGGACAATTGGCCAGACCATGTTCAACGGCTGTGCCACTTGTGCCGGAAGGAGGGAATAGGCTTTAAAGAGAATCAGGTAATAGAGGAAAGGATTCAGTAAGCCAAATAACATGGACCGGCTGATGTCTGATAATGAGGAGTTCAGGACCATGTGAATCTTCTTTTGGACAAGAAGTATCAGGAATAAAAGAAGAGTTGAGGTGAGGGAGGCAAAAAGCAGCAGGTGGAGGTAATCCAGATGCCGTAATGCAATTTTAAATGCAGAAGCGACAGTAGACCAGAAAAAAATGGCTAAGCCGGCATAGAGATATGCTTTTTTTTGATCACTCATTATTCCTTCATCAAGGATCGCGGAAGGGCTTTATTCAGCGGGTTGTTTTATACTTAGTTGTTCAACATAATGCTCAATGTCCGGCTGAATATCCCGGTAAATGCTTAACTGGATTTGCAATAATTCGATTCGAAACATTACCCTTTCGGTCAAATCATCAAGCAAAACCGATTCCCGTTCCATTTTATTGGTGAGCGTGGAGTCCGGGGTTTCACCTTCTTCAATTTCCTCCATAATCATTTCAAGTTGGTTCTCCGTAACCGAAAGCTCAGAATAAAAATGATTACAGGCATCCAGGCAGAGGCCAATTATCAGGGTGACACTATCTAACTGCATGTACCGCTCTCTGTTGAGATCCATGCCAGGAAATTTCTCAAGATTTTCCGACAGGAATGCATGCTCTGAAGAAATTTTGGTAAACAGATCATGTATACTGTCGAGATTAGCAGCAATGATCTTATGGTTGAGGGAATCCACTTCCCGCAGGAGGCTATCAGCCCTGCGGCTCAACTGAGAAGGAGCAGGTTCATTACAGGCAGGCATTAATAACAGGATTAACAATGGGCCGATCATTAAATTAGCCTTCTTCATCTTCAATTATCTGAGTTTGAACGGTAATATTACGAAATATCAAAAGGATATGGAAATCCTCTTTTACCCGATCAGATTGAAGTGAGTATAAGGGACCAATACGTCAGGGATAATGATCCCCTCCTCACTTTGATTGTTCTCCAAAATCGCAGCAACGATCCTGGGCAGGGCTAATGCACTGCCATTCAACGTATGTGCCAGTTGCGTCTTTTTTTCGCCTTTCTCCTTAAACCTGAGTTTCATCCGGGAGGACTGGAAGGATTCGAAATTGGATACCGAGCTGACTTCAAGCCATTTTTTCTGTGCTGCCGCAAATACTTCAAAGTCATAGGTTAATGCAGCAGTGAAGGATATATCTCCTCCGCAAAGGATCTGTATGCGGTATGGAAGACCGAGGCTTTGGACAAGTCCCTCAACATGTTGCACCATCTCTTCCAGCGTATCGTAGGAGAGGTCCGGATGCTGTATTTGAACAATCTCGACCTTATCAAACTGGTGCAGTCGGTTCAGTCCGCGCACATCTTTTCCATATGAACCGGCTTCCCTTCTGAAACAGGGAGTATAAGCGCAATTTTTAACCGGAAAATCTTCGGGGGCAAGGATTACATCCCTGTATATATTTGTTACAGGGACTTCAGCAGTTGGAATCAGGTAAAAGTTCTCTGAGGGAACATGATACATTTGCCCTTCCTTATCGGGAAGATTTCCGGTACCAAACCCGGAGTCTTCGTTGACAAGGATTGGAGGCAGGACTTCGGTGTATCCTGCCCTTTCAGCTTCGTCCAGGAAATAGTTGATCAGTGCTCTCTGAAGTTTCGCCCCTTTTCCTTTATAAACGGGAAACCCGGCTCCCGTTACTTTATTCCCCAGATCGAAGTCAATGATATCATATTTTGCTGCCAGATCCCAGTGTGGCAAGGCATTCTCCGGCAAAACGGGAATGTCTCCTCCGCTTCTGACCACCTGGTTGTCCTTCTCACCCTCCCCGGAAGGTACCAGGGGATGAGGAACGTTAGGAATTTGTAAAAGCATCTCCTGGATCTCCTTTTCTGCAACCGCTACCTCCTGATGAAGCAACTTGATCTCTTCTTTCAGCTGTGATGTTTTCTCTTTTATTTCATTCGCCTCTCCGGTTTTTCCCTCACCAATCAGTTTCCCAATTTCTTTTGATATGGTATTTATTTCAGCTTGCTTACTCTCTAAGATTTGCTGGTTGGCACGTCGTTGTTTATCCTTAGCAAGAAGATCCCCAATGATCTTTTTAGCGTCGAATTTTTTCACGGCAAGGCGATCTATGATGAGCTGCTGATTCTCTTCAATCTGTTTTAGGGTAAGCATTTTTAAGCTGTTTCGGTTTGGGAATACTGATTTCTTGATGAAAATCCATATCCCGGGAATTGTTTTTCCGGCAGGTACGGACTTCACTATGTAAAAATAAAAAACTCCTGAATTAATTGCTGAATATTGCAGCAAATAAAACAGGAGTGATGTCTTGGTATGGTATTGTTCTATTTGGAAATGGGAACAACAGAAACATAGGATTTTTTATTCCTCTTCTTTCTAAAGGTAACTTCCCCGTCGGTCAGGGCAAAGAGGGTATGATCTTTTCCCATTCCGACATTATCACCCGGATAATGTTTTGTTCCTCTTTGACGAACAATGATATTTCCAGCTTTTGCAATCTCCCCTCCAAAGAGCTTTACGCCAAGCCGTTTGCTTTCTGATTCTCTCCCATTCCGTGAACTTCCTGCTCCTTTTTTGTGTGCCATGTTACAATCTTTTAGTTGTCAAACGGGATTTATTCTGTCTTCTTTTTCGAAACACCACCTTGTTTTGGAGCTGCCTTTTTTGTTGCGGTTTTCTTACCGGCTCCTCCAGCTGTGGTTGCCGGTTTTTTTTCTGCAGATTTCGCTTTTGTTTGAGCTTTCGGGCTGGTTTTTGCAGTGCTTTTCTTAGCCGGAGCAGGTTGTTTTTTTGCTGCGGCTTTTGGTTTAGCCTTCGGCTTTTCTTCGGTCTCTTTTGCCGGTGCTTTCTTTACTCCTCCTTTTTCAAGGATCTCTTCAATGAGTATCTGGCTCATGTATTGTCTGTGACCTGTAAGCACCTGGTATCCTTTTCTTCGCTTTTTCTTGAATACTTTTACCTTATCTCCCTTAAGGTGGCTTATGATTTTTCCTGAAACAAGTGCTCCCTGAATAATGGGCTCCCCGATCAGGATTTTATCTCCATCCTCAATCAGCAGTACACGGTCAAATTCAACCACATCCCCTTCTTTACCTTCCAGGCGATGGACATATATCTTCTGGTCTTTCTCTACCTTAAACTGTTGTCCTGCTACATCAACTATTGCATACATTATGGTACTGTTTTCGGGTGCAAAACTTTCGGACTGCAAAAATATAAAATTAAATGGATATACAAAATTCAGATAACGATGATTTCATTATATTTGTAGGTACCAAGCAGGAAGGGAGAATCTTTCCTTTATTTTTTTAGTAT
>Ga0315553_10002704_pt1 | contig 14109 bp, 15 predicted proteins | sample SalMarSW160140MG_FD_203099 | JGI IMG/M metagenome (GOLD analysis project Ga0315553, IMG submission 203099) | Salt marsh sediment microbial communities from the Plum Island Ecosystem LTER, Massachusetts, United States - Salt Marsh Sediment SW1601-40 ... | reverse complement strand
AGGCGAAGACTTTTGCAGAGAGCCTGTCGCCGAAATAATCTCGCGGCCTTCTCTGCGGAGGTCGGCCTGGAACTTCGGTCTAGTGATCCTCCCTCAGCTGCAGAGCGAAACTGGCAGCGCCCACCAGCGCGGCTTTCGGATGCATGATCACCTGAACCGGTGTCTTTTCGGCAAGGTGTGACAGGCGCCCTTTGCGGACAAACCATTTTTCGAAGTTCGGTTTCCGCAGGAAGGGTATGATCCGAGGTGGAATCCCGCCGCCCAGGTACAGCCCCCCGGTGGCCATGTGCCGCAGCACCATATTTCCCGCCTCCGCCGCCAGGATCGAAACGAAGGTTTCAACGGTCAGGGAGCATATCCGGCCATCCGGCTTGGGGTGCATCGCCGCATTGATGATGACCGCGTTGGGATCCTTGACCTCGGCGATCTCTTGGGCAAGCCAGGCAGGTTCTTCCGCCAGTCCCCGGTCTCGGATATAGGCATAGATGTTGGGAATGCCGTTTCCGGAGCACACCCGTTCGTAGCTCACGTGGTCGAAGCGCTCGAGCAGATAGCCGAGCAGACCGAGCTGAAGCTCATCCACGGGCGCGAAATCCCCGTGTCCCGCCTCCGAAGCGTGCACTGTGTACCGGCGTCCGTTCCAGCTCAGGAAGGTTTCTCCCAAACCGGTGCCCGGGGCCAGCACGGCTATGTTCCCCAGCGGCTCCGCGCTTCCCACCTTGATCTTCTCCAGGTCGCTGTCCGCCAGCGCCGGCACGGCGTGACCGATGGCTTCCAGGTCATTGATCACGGCAACCCTCCCGAAGCCAAACCGGTCTTCGAGCTCTGTTTCTTCGATCACCCATGGCAGGTTAGGGAGGGTGGCTTTTCCCGCCACCACGGGACCAGCCACGCCGAACACGGCCCGATCTACCCGCTGCCGTTCGGCAGGCTGGGACTGCAGGAACTCCTGGATAATGGCTTCCAGGCTGCCGTATCGCCCGCTGGCATAGGTTTCTTCAGAGACAGGAGCGGCGTTGGAATGTTCCTCGTACAGGGCGAGGATCGTCTTGGTGCCGCCGATGTCCCCGGCCAGCAGCATGAGTTCTACTCCAGACCCTTGAGTTTTTCCGCCGTGGCCTCGCCCATCATCATCTTGCAGATGTTCTTGTAGCCAACCTTCCGGTGGCGGCGGAACAGCTCGACCAGATCGGCGTATCCTTCGGGATGTCGGGACTTCAGTTCCCTGAGCTGCTCCTCCACCGCTTTCAACTCCTCCAGAGATGCGACTGCCGGCATAGTGATCCTCCTTGTGGAAAAGATAAGCCTGTTCCCATCCTATCACGAGCGCAAGCGCCCCGTCGCCTGCCTCTACAACCTGACGGCTATCCGAACATTATAGCCCCAATATGCAACCCCGCAAGTTGGTAGCCGAGTCGAAAAGCGGGCAAAGCGGCTTGGCCCCCCCTCCAAGAAATGAGATACTATCATGTGATTACCGAGCAACGCAATGACAACGAGCGCCGTCACTTAGCATCAGGCTGTGACACACAGGCAAAGGAGTAGGAAACGGTGAACCTCAAAGACAGACTGTCCCACCTAAATTATCAGGAGGCCCGGAAGCTTCTCGGACCCGGGGGAGACCGCCTGATCCGTCAGGGAGGACGTTATGAGATCGACATCGCCGCCCAGGTCGATCTGGATACGAACAATTTCCTGGTGCGCCTAAACGGATCGGAAGTCACGATCCGGCTGGATCCCTCCCGCAGCCGAAAACTGCAGTACCGCTGCAGCAGCTGCGATACTGCCTGCGAGCACGCGGGGGCGGCCTTCTCCCTCATCCTGGAGGAGAAGCTGGCCCTGGGGCTGGCCATCCCGCCGCCGGACAAGGCTCCCCTGGAGACCCTCAGTGACGAAGAGCTCCTTCAGCGGGCTTTGGAGGAGCGGGCCGAACGCATGCGCAAGGACAAGATGAGCCTGGAGTCGGCGGATCTCGAGACGGTCTGGACCGACTACAGCGTAACCAGCCACGCCTCCGGTAAGACCTATCGGGTGGCCCTGCGGGGCTTCAAGCGGGGAGAGTCCTACTGCTCCTGCCCGGACTTCAAGGTCAACACCCTGGGAACCTGCAAGCACATCATGTACGTCCAGCAGGAGGTGAAACGGCGGTTCGCCGATGAGCGGCTCCAGCAGCCCTACCGGCGAAAGCACATCAGCGTGGTGCTTCGCTACGGCAGGGAGGTGGAGCTAAGGGTACTGCCGCCCCATGAGCCGTTGGCCGGTGAGGCGGCCGAGCTGATCGCCCCTGTTGCGGACAGGGCGGTGATCGACGTGCGGGATCTGCTGGACCGCATCCGCAGGCTTGAAGCGCTGGGCAGGCAGGTTACCATCTATCGGGACGCGGAGGAGCACATCGAGGCCGTGTTGTTCCGGGACAGGATCCAAAAGGAGATCGAGGAGATCCGGAAGGATCCCGGCAATCATCCCCTGCGCCGGGAGCTTCTCCGTCAGGAGCTTCTACCCTACCAGCTGGACGGGATCGCCTTCGCCGCAGGCGCCGGCCGGGCGATCCTGGCCGACGACATGGGTTTGGGCAAGACGGTGCAGGGAATCGGGACGGCGGAGCTTCTGGCCCGTCTGGCCGGGATCGAACGGGTGCTGGTGGTCTGCCCGGCCTCGGTCAAGAGCCAGTGGCGACTGGAGATCGAACGCTTCACCGGCCGGGAATGCCGTCTGGTGCTGGGAAGCGCGGCCGAGCGGGCCCTGCAGTACGCCGAAGGGAGCTTTTTCACCGTGTGCAACTACGAGCAGGTACTGCGGGACCTGGATGCGATCGAACGGGTGGCCTGGGACCTGATTATCCTGGATGAGGGACAGCGGATCAAGAACTGGGAGGCCAAGACCAGCCGCATCATTAAAGGGCTGGTCTCTCCCTATGCCCTGGTTCTTTCCGGCACGCCGCTGGAAAACCGGCTGGAGGAGCTCTACTCGGTGGTCCAGTTCATCGACAACCGCCGCCTCGGACCGGCCTTCCAGTTCTACCACCGCCACCGGGTGGTCAGCGAGGAGGGGCGGCTGCTGGGCTACAAGAACCTGGGTGAGCTGAGGGGACGGCTCAAGGCCCTGCTGCTTCGCCGCACCCGGGCTGAGGTGATCCGCCAGCTGCCCGAGCGCTCCACGGAGATCCGCCGAATACCGCCAACGGACGAGCAGGCGGAGATGCACGACAGCCACCGGCGGGTCATCTCCACGATACTCAACAAGAAGTATCTCTCCGAGATGGATCTGCTGCGCCTGCAGAAGGAGCTGCTCACCTGCCGGCTGGCCGCGGACTCGACCTACCTGGTGGACAAGCTCGAGCCCTTCTACTCCAGCAAACTGGAAGAGCTGGACGTGCTGCTGGAGGAGCTGGTGAGCGAAGAGGAGCGCAAGATCGTGCTGTTTTCCGAGTGGACCACCATGCTGGATCTGATCGAGCCCCTGCTCGATAAACGGCAGACCGGATTCGTGCGCCTGGACGGTTCGGTGCCGCAGAAAAAGCGACAGGTCCTGATGCAGCGCTTCCGGGAGGATCCCTGCTGCCGGCTGTTCATCACCACCAACGCCGGCGCTGTCGGGCTGAACCTACAGGCCGCCGACACGGTGATAAACGTGGATCTGCCCTGGAATCCGGCGGTGCTGGAGCAGCGCATCAGCCGGGTTCATCGAATGGGACAGAAACGCCCCGTCCAGGTGTATTTGCTGGTCACCGAAGACACCCTGGAGGAGGGAATGCTCAACACCCTGGAGGCTAAACGGGAGCTGGCCCTGGCCGCCCTGGACCTGGAGTCCGAAGTCAGTGAGATCGCCATCAGCGGCGGCATGGAGGCGCTCAAGCGGCGCCTGGAGGTGCTGATCGGGGAGAAGCCTCCGGCTCCAGTGGACGAGAGCAGCCGGGAGGCGGTGGAGCGGGAGCTGCGCCGTAAGGAACGGCGGGAGCAGATCGCCCGGGCCGGGGGTCGGCTGGTCGGCGCGGCCTTCCAGTTCGTCGGGGAGATTCTGGGCGCGCAGGAGACCGAGCCGGGCAGCGTTCCCCCTTCGGTAACGTCGGGTGTGGGTACCGCGGCCGCAGTGGATCCAACCTCGACGCAGGGCGCTTCAGCTGATCGAGGCGGCTCGGCGGGCCGCAGGCACGCCGGCTACCGTCAGCTGCTGGAGGAGTGCCTGGAGAAAAGGGAGGACGGCAGCTTGCAGCTCACCGTGAGCTTTCCCGATGAGTCCATCCTGGACACCCTGGCCTCGGTGCTCGAGCGGGTCGCCTCCCGGGCGGGACCGTAGGACCTTGTTGTCTGCTTGAGCTCTCCTATTTCATTCGAGATCGGGACAGTTTGCTCGTCAATTGAATATTCCATGGAGACTACGAAGTCCAATTCCCCTTCGCTCTCACCTTCAACCTCCAAGCATAGTTCGATTGCCTCCCGGATGCGGATCATCAATTCATCTAATGATTTCGCCTGTGTGTGACAACCGTGCAGTGACGGAATTGAACCAACAAAATACCCTTCACTATCACGCTCTATTACTACTCTGTATTCCCGTTTCATCACTCAATCCTTCGACTCACGAGCCACCACAATCCAAAGATGTTTTGCTTTTGCTCGTAAATATATGCTGAATCAACGGAAATACCAAAGACCTAAGAAAACAACAGTTGGTTGGATTTCGGTCAACACGAGGATCAAGGATGTCATGCCTGCTCTTCTTTCTCTTCGGGTCGGACCGATGATGAAGCGGATGTCATCTGCCGATCTGCCTGCCCACCCAGTCCGCCACTTCCCGGTAAGGGTATCCCTCAAGGAGGCCGAAGGAGGCAAGGCCGTAGAGGCGGAAGCGGGCGGCGAGCGGAGAGGAGATGCCGCAGAGAAAGCGGATGATTGTACCAGGCGTGGGATCCAGCCCCTCCGTCTGAAACAGCTCGGCCGTGATCTTTCCGAAATCGAAGGTGTGGAGAGGGGGTCTTCCCACCGTGGTTTCCAGCGTCGCCTTCACCCCTGTGCAAACCGAGCAGCGCCCGCAGGCCTCCACTCCGTCCTGGCCGAAGTAGGCCGAAAGCTGGCTTGACAGACAGGTTCCGCTTTCGAAGAACTCGACCATCCGCCGGATCCGCTCCAGCTCGTAGGCCTCCCGTTCTTTCATGATGCGGTACAGCCGTTCGGACTGCTCCTCAACGTCGAAGGCTCGCTTCAGAAGGGCAAACACCTCCACGGAACGCTGGCGCTGCAGCTCGATCCAGCCCCTCTCGTCCAGGTACTCCAGGGCCAGGAGGACGCGGCGTTTGTCCGTACCGTAGGAGTCGCTGATGGCCCGGATATCGGGCCGGGTCCAGATTTTCGCCGTGCGGGAATGTTCGAAGATGGTCCGGAGCAGCTCCCGCCGCTCCCCCTGGAAGCGGCTGAGGATCCACTCGCTGTCTTGCAGAAACTTGAAGGGCAGCTCCTCGTAGTAGGAGTAGTGGGGCTCCAGGACGCCGGCCATCTCCAGGTGGACCAGCAGGGTCTTGAGAGGAAGGGGGCGGATGTTCAATTCAAAGCACAGCTGGTAGAGCCGTGCCTCCCAGGTGTCACGTGGATTCTCTGCGAGCATCCGCACCAGTCTGCGGATCGGCTCTTTCTCCGGCATGTCGCCATAGACGAAATTTTCCAGCACGTGGAGGCCGTCCCGGTTGGCCAGCACCGTACAGTGCGCCGGGTCCCCGTCCCGCCCCGCCCGTCCGATCTCCTGGCTGTAGTTTTCGATGGATTTGGGCAGATCGTAGTGAATCACCCTGCGGATGTTCGCCTTGTCGATGCCCATGCCGAAGGCGATGGTCGCGGCCACGATCGGGATCTCCCCGGCCATGAACTGATCCTGAACCCGCTCCCGCTCTTCGCTTTTCATGCCGGCGTGGTAGGCCCGGGCGGCGAAGGGATGGAGGAGCTCGGCAATGCGCTCCGCGGTCTTCTGCCGGGTGGCGTACACGATGGTGGGGAGCGCCGGATCCCGGCGGATCAGCTCCAGCAGCGCCTCCTCCTTGTCCGACTCCGCGGTCGGCCGAACCTCCAGCTGGAGGTTGGGGCGGTGGAAGCCGGTCGCCACCGCGTTCTCGCGGGGAATGGCGAACTTGTCGCACATGTCCTGGAGAACCCTGGGAGCGGCCGTGGCGGTGAGCAGCAGCACCTGCTTCATATCGAAGGCGCTGCGGTATCGGGGGATCTTCAGGTACTCCGGACGGAAGTTGTGCCCCCACTCGGAGATGCAGTGGGCCTCATCCACCACCAGAAGCGTGACCGCCATGCGTTCCAGGTTGCGGCGGAAGCGCTCGTTCTTGAAGCGCTCCACGGAGATCATGAGGATCTTCAGATCCCCGGCCCGGGCCTTTTCCAGAATGCGGTTGTACAGCTCCCGGTCCATGGTGGAATCCAGGCCGGCCGCCGGGATGTTTTTGGAGCGCAGGAACTCCAGCTGGTCCTTCATCAGGGACAGCAGGGGGGAAACCACCAGGGTCAGCCCGGGCAGCAGCAGGGCGGGAAGCTGGTAGCAGAGGGACTTGCCTCCGCCGGTGGGAAACACCGCGGCGGCTGAGCGGCCCTGCAGGAGGAGCTCCACCACGCGTCGTTGTCCGGGTAAAAAGGCGGAATAGCCGAAATGTTCGCAGAGTTGCTGTTCTATGTTTTCCATGTCGAACCTGTCCAACCGAGCGTGTTCAAGGGCTCGCAGCATTTCCCGGCTCCGGCGGCTGTCCCGATCGCCTGCTCTGGTCGCCTGCCGGGACCATCCTCGACACGGCGCAGTTCGACCTCACAGCCGCAGGCGCTGCACCCTCCCGTCATACAGGACTTTCTCTTCCGCGAAATCCAGCTTGATCCGCCATTTCTGCATGGTGGTCGCTCCGATGATCAGCTCCTCTGATAGCGTATCCAGAACCATGAACGAGTCGGTGAAACACCGGGGTGCGTCCTCCAGGAAGAACTCCAGGATCACTCCGAACTCGGTGGTAACGAACTCACCCGCTGCGGCGGTTTCGAAGACGAAGGGCTCCGGCAACGGCTGGAGATTTGCGATCCGCTCCGCCGTGGCCCGGCGAATGACCGAGTAGCTGGCGCCGCTGTCGAACAGACAGACGGTGGAGGTGCGGCCCCGGCTGCCGACCAAGTTGCAGGGAAGCTCCAACAGTGACATTATCAGGGTCCCCTGTTTATCAATACAGGGGATTCGTCCTTGCTGATTCATGTTCTGATGATAAATCGAGCCGCTTTTAGGGTCAACGGAGCGTCTGGACGAACGGCTGAGCGCCGGTCATCCGGGTGCTTCGGGAATGGCAGTCAGTGAGTTTGCCACGGTCAATTGGATTACCGCCAGGGCTCAACGTCGGCAAGGAGTCGGGCTCAGAAAAGCGAGCCACTCCACAACCGTTCGAGAAAGCTCTGATAGTGGTAGATTTCGATGCCATCCTCGGTCATGCGGTCTTTCTCGTCCAGCGAAACCACGAAGCGGCGCTTCGCCTCCGGGTACTCCGTGGCAAGCTCCCGCAGTCCTTTTAGATGCCTATCCGTAACGATCTGCACTGCTTTGGACTCGACGGCGCAGTCAATGTGATTCACGATGAAGTCCACTTCGATGCCGCTGGGCAGCCGCCAGTAGGCCAGGTGCGCGAAAACCTCTCGATAGGAATTGTAAGCACACAGCTCGTGAAATACCCAATTCTCGAAGGCCTTGCCGAACAGTTCGGATCCGACCACAATCCGCCCCCGGCGGGCAAGAAAGTTAACCATGCCGACATCTGCAAAATAGAACTTCGGGGAACCCACCGCACGACGCTTCGGCCGACGGCGATAACTGGGAACGAACCTTCCCAGCAGAGTGTCGGAGAGAATGTCGAAGTAGCCGCGCACCGTCTGGCTGGAGACGCCGGTCTCACGGGCGATATTGGTGAAGCTCACGACTTCGCAATCCGAAAACGAGGCGGCGTTGAGGAACTCCGAAAACGCCGGGAGCCTCCGCACCAATCCCTCCGCCGCTATCTCCTCCTTGAGGTACTGGGCCACGTACGTGTTCAGGAAACGCTCCGGCCTCTCACTCAGATAGATGGGCGGCAGGTACCCATGGTTGAGCATCCTCTCCAGGTCGAAAGTGCCGCCCAGCTCGTGAGCCGAGAATCCGAAGAGCTCGAAGGTCAACCCTCGGCCGCCAAGGAGATTTGCCTGACCTCTCCTGACCTTCCGAGCGGTCGATCCGCAGAGGGCGAAGCGGACTCCTTCATTTTCGTGCAGCCAGTGGACGGCGTCCAGGAGCCCCGGCACCTTCTGGATCTCGTCGATGACGACGAATCGGTGTCCCGCCAGGCGCACCTGGTCGATCAGCAGTTGCGGGCTCTCGAGGTAGCGCCGGTACTGCTCGGGTATCAGAAGATCGATACGGAATACGGCGGGGTATGCCTTTCTCAGGAGCGTGCTCTTGCCGGTCTGCCGCGGACCCCACAGGAAGAACGTCTCCGAACCTTCAGACGGAAGATCGAGAAGTCTCGGGATGTATTCATTCATAACTTGAATATTTCATGATATTTGTAAATTGTCAATGAAAATAGAGCCAATCCAGTGGCTACCTCCCGTGCAGACTGTTCGGCAGAGGGATCAAAGCGAGAATACCCACGCGCAGGGGGGCAGCTGGAAAGGCAGCACAGACAAAGTGGTTAGCCGGGGGCGCACAGAGAGGGGACACAGTGTCAATAACACGAAGCTCTGATCAAGCCCCGGTGGCGACCGGCTGGGCGCCCCCGGTCATATCCGGTCACTTGCCCTTGGTTCTGCCAGCCGGAGTGCCGTCCCACCGCCGTTGCGGAGCATAGAGCCCATATCGCCGGATATATTGTAATCCACGGGGGGAATATGCTATGTCAGCTCCAGCAAGAAACGGGTCACAGGGAAGGATTCGATTTTAATATGAAGGCTATCTTGTCGGAGATGCTTGTCGAATGATACGCGCGGCTCCTTCCTAGCCTGGCGTGGGAGCGGCCAGGCCGGTTTAACGTGATGCCGCAGGCAGTCACCGCGCCCGGTCTGGCTCATCGGTACACATCTTTGCAATGACCAACCTTGACAACAATCACGACCAACTCTTCGTCGTTGATCTCGTAGACGATGCGGTATGATCCGGTACGCAGACGATAGAGATTCATCGATGTCAGCTTCTTGCATCCGGGAGGACGAGGGTCTATCGCGAGCCCCTTGATTGTGCCCAGGATTCGCCGGACGGTGTCCTTCGGAATACCTCCCAAGTCCTTTCGAACCGACGGCAGGATCCGGATCTCAAATCGTCCCATCTGCCTTGAGTTGCTTCAGGAACTCTTCGTACGGAATAGGCTTCTCATCGCGCCGCTTCTTCCAATCTGAAAGGTCTTCCAGGTCCTCCGACATGGCTGCACGAAGCGCTTCGTTGATGAGTTCAGACATCGATTCGCGGGTCTCCGCAGCTTTCAGCCGAAGAGCCTGGTGCAGATCGTCATCCAGATACACGGTTGCCTTGCTCATGAGAACAGTGTAACGCTATAACAGCATAGCGTCAAGATGGCGCTGCTGTTCCCCGGTGCGCCCGGCGTTGGCGGAACCCTCCCTCTACCCGGATGCGGTAAAATGATAGTACTTTTAATAATCCGAGGCGGTCAGGAAAGTCTTCGAATCTGGTGACCATCGAGGCGATCGCGGAGATTCTTCCGCTCAACCTCGGCTGCTCAGAGCGCTTCCTATGGTAAGTGCACTTCCCAGCTGCTACACCGAGCACCCCGGGCGGGAAACAAAGATGTTTTGAATCCCAACGAACTCCGCGGAGACGTGCTCATCCCCCAGAACGGGCAGGGAGACAGATTGGCGATTACACGAAGTTTGGATCCAGCCCCGGGGGCGGCCGGCCGACCTTCACCAGAGGCCGTAGGATTTTCTTGATCTCTTCGGCCCGGTGATCACGGCAAGAATCCGCATCGGCGATCCGGACCACATGAGGCATCTCCGGCCACTCGCCCTTGGTCCTGGAGGCATAAAGTCCATATCGCCGAATATACTGCGAGCCGCGCGGGGGGAATATGTTGTGTCACTTCGAGGAAGAAACGCATCAGGGAGAAGGTTTCGGTTTTGCCCTGGAAGAACCCGTTCTCGGAGGTGTAGGAGATCACAGTGGCCTCGCCATTCTCTTGGATGCTCATCTTCTTCAACGATAGGGGCGGGGGTACGGCCATCCGGCGGGAGATGTACTGTGAGAGGGCTTTGCGGGCCTTCGTAGAACCGGCGGGCAGATGAACGCTGTTGTCGAGCGAAAAACCGGAGTGCCTCCAGTTGACAAGACTGGTGGCCAGATTGGCGTTGATGAGCTTCTTCTTCAAGAAAAACTTGATGATCACTCGGCGGAAGTACTCCGACATTCTGTGGAGATTCCCGAGAGGGATATGCACGAATCTGCCGGCTTCATCGAAGCCGCCTTCCAGGACAATGGCGATGATGGCGAAAATCAGTCGGCTGATTTCCGAGAACAGGCGGCGGTTGTGCCGGAAGTAGGGGCGCAAAATACGCGGGATGGACCAAACGAACTGCCTGTGGGGTAAGTCCAAGAGAAGCCGTTCATTCATGTACTCCGAAAACAGCAAGGTCCGTTTCTGGGAGCAGGAGGGACAGATGAAGAGCTGGCGCAGACCCTGGACCCCACAGACCCGATAGAGAGAATCGAGGGCTCCGGAGGGGATGTCCTCGGTACGACGAGAGCGGTTATTTCTTGCACTATTCGCTGTTTCTTGGCCGGCTTTTTTCGATGTTCAAAGCGTTCAAGATGTTCGCAATGTCAGGGCGTCCGCGGGGTTCCCGATGGATTGACGAGGTCGATTTCGTTGCGGGGAATTCAAATTCTCAGCCGGTGCATCTTCCTGTCGTACAGGACTTTATCGTTGACAAAGTCGAGCTTGATCTGCCACTTCTGCATGGTGGTCGCCCCGATGATCAGCTCCTCCGACAGCGTATCCAGGACCATGAACGAGTCCGTAAAACACCATGGGGCGTCCTCCAGGAAGAACTCGAGTATCACCCCATATTCAGCCGTAATGAAAGCACCCTTCAGGTTATAATCCGTTATATTAAGCTGAAGGAGTCCAACTGGTGATGAAGACCTTCATAGCTCTGTTCAGGGGAATTAATGTCGGCGGCAATGCGGTTCTGCCGATGAAGGATCTCGTCGGGATCCTCGAGGCATTCGACCTCCAGGATGTCAGAACCTACATACAGAGCGGCAATGTAGTTTTCCGGAGCACGGAGGAAGATCCTTCGCGGATTTCGAACAGGATCAGTGCTGAAATCAGGAATCGTTTCGGATTTGAACCTCAGGTGCTGCTGATGGAGTCAACCGAAATGAAGAAGGCCCTCGAAGCGAATCCGTTCCCCGAAGCCGAATCCGAGCCGAAGACATTGCACCTGAGCTTCTTGTCCGCGCTGCCGGAGAATCCCGACCTGCAAGGCCTGGAGAACCTCAGGAAGGACAGCGAACGGTTCGCCCTGAAAGGCGTCGTCTTCTACCTGCACGCCCCGGAGGGCATCGGCAGGTCCAAGCTCGCAGCCAATATAGAAAAGCTGCTCGGTGTTCCGTCGACCAGCCGAAATTGGCGAACGGTGACCGGCATCATGGCCCTGGCTCGGAGCAGCGAATCAGCCGGATGATCGAACCCCGTCGGCCGCTCCGCCGGCCGCCCCGACGGCCAGCCGGGACCGCAGGCCGCTGTAGCGCTCCCGGGTGTCCGCGTTTTTCAGGGCGATGGCCAGTGCCTTCCTGGTGCCGATCAGGATGACCAGCTGCTTGCCCCGGGTCACCGCCGTATAGATCAGATTTCGCTGCAGAAGCAGGTAGTGCTGGGTGAGCACCGGTAAGATCACGGCCGGGAACTCCGAGCCCTGGGACTTGTGCACCGACACCGCGTAGGCCAGGGTGATCTCGTCCAGCTCGGTGGTCTCGTAGCGGACCCGCCTGTCTTCGTAGCGAACCACGATCGTGCGCGCCTCAGTGTCGATCGTTTCGATCCGGCCGATATCGCCGTTGAACACCTCCTTGTCGTAGTTGTTGCGGATCTGCATCACCTTGTCCCCCGGCCGGAAGCGCCGCTCCCCGTGGGCGAGCTCGATGGCTCCAGGATTGAGGGCGTCCTGGAGCACCCGGTTGAGGTTGCTGACCCCGGCCGGTCCCCGGTGCATCGGGGAGAGGACCTGGATCTCATCCACCGGGTGCAGGCCGAAGCGGGCGGGGATCCGTTCCAGGCAGAGCTTGAGGATCAACCGCACCACCTGCTCCGGATCCTCCCGGCGGATGAAGAAGAAATCCCCCTCCTCCTGTTCGGACTGCCGTTCAGGCATCAGACCGATGTTGATGCGATGGGCGTTTACCACGATCCGGCTGGCCTCGGCCTGGCGGAAGATCTCGTTCAGCTCCACTACCGGCGCGCTGCCGGAGCGGATGATGTCGTTCAGCACGCAGCCCGGCCCCACCGACGGCAGCTGATCCGCATCCCCCACCAGAACCACGGAGGCGGAGGCAGGAAGGGCTTTCAGCAGGTGATACATAAGGAGTGCGTCGATCATCGAGGCCTCGTCCAGGATCAGCCAGTGACATTGCAGGGGATTTCCCGGGTTGCGCTTGAACTCCCCCTCCCGGGGCGAATACTCCAGCAGCCGGTGGATGGTCTTGGCTTCCTCACCGCCGGCCTCCTGCATGCGTTTGGCCGCCCTGCCCGTGGGAGCGGCCTGGAGAAAGTGGATGCCGGCGCGCTTCAGGATGAGGAGCAGCGCCCGGATGATCGTGGTTTTTCCCGTGCCCGGCCCCCCGGTGATGACCATCACCTTGCTCTCCAAAGCGGTGCGCAGGGCTTCCCGCTGCTTTTCCGCCAGCACGATATCCATACGCTCCTGAACCCAGGCCACGGCTTTTTCGCCGTCGATCTGCCGGGTTTCGCGCGGCGAAGCCTGCAGCTGGGCGAGCATCAGGGCGATTCCCGTCTCGGCCGTGTAGAAGGCCGGCAGGTACACGGCCGGGTCCGCCTGCTCCTCGACGATCAGCCTGCCCTCCCGAGCGAGGGATTCCAGCGCCGCGGCAATGATCTCCCGATCGATCTCCATCAGCTTCTGGCTTCTCTGGATCAGGGCGGTGCGGGGGTAGTAGAGATGACCTTCGCCGCTGCACTCCTCCAGGGTGTGGAGGATCCCCGCCTGGGCCCGGGAGGGGCTGTCCGCGGCGATGCCGATCGCCCGGGCGATGCGGTCGGCGGTCAGGAAGCCGACGCCGAACATGTCCAGGGCCAACCGGTAGGGATTGTCCTGAACCACCGCGATGGCGTGGTCTCCGTAGCGCTTGTAGATCTTGGCGGCCAGCGCCGGGCCGGCGCCGTGGGACTGGAGGAAGATCATGACTTTGCGGATCTCCCGCTGCTGTCTCCAGGCGGCCGTGAGAGCGGCGATGCGCTTGCGGCCGATCCCCTCCACCTCCGACAACCTCCGGGGCTCCCCGTCCAGCACCTCCAGGGTCTGCTCCCCGAAGGCGCGGACGATCCTGCGGGCCAGCGCATCACCGATCCCGGGTATCAATCCCGACCCCAGGTAGCGTTCGATCCCCTCCACCGTGGCCGGGGCGTGGGACTCGTAGGCCTGCACTGCGAACTGCCGGCCGAAACGGGGGTGGTTGCTCCAGCGCCCCTGGATACGAAGCCGTTCTCCCGGAACGACGGCGCCCAGGTTGCCCACCACGGTCAGCAGCCCCCCACCGCTGCGCAGTTTTACCACCGAGTAGCCGGTCTCTTCGCTCGAAAAAATGAGGCTCTCTACGACCCCTTCGAGCTCCTCAAGTTTCATGGCTCCCCCCGGCGACTCACCCGGCATTGCTTGCGCTTTTGCGAGCGGCTTTAGGCGCGCCGGCGTCCGGGCTCCAGCTGGCGCGGAAGATCGCCCGTTCGTAGACACCCCCCGCACCGTGACTCAGGGCGCCTGCGCTCAAAGACAGGCCGTGATCGGTGGTCAGGATCAGCTGGCGGTTTTCCTTACCGCAGTAGTCGAGCAGAGCGGGGAGCTTGGTCTCCAGGAGATGACGGAGCCGGGCAGC
>Ga0315553_10002703_pt1 | contig 14110 bp, 10 predicted proteins | sample SalMarSW160140MG_FD_203099 | JGI IMG/M metagenome (GOLD analysis project Ga0315553, IMG submission 203099) | Salt marsh sediment microbial communities from the Plum Island Ecosystem LTER, Massachusetts, United States - Salt Marsh Sediment SW1601-40 ... | reverse complement strand
CGAAATATCTGCCCAACTATCTCGGCTGGCGGCGAATGCTGGAAAAATCCGCTGCTTCCCTTGCGCCCGAGCACTGCTTGGCCGCCGCCATTGGATGAAACACATACTCAACGCGGACAGAGCCATTTGTAATACATCGGCGATCTGGGAAGCGCGCTCCCTGGCGTCCACGCGATCTCGGGGAAGAAGCGACGCGCAGGAGGAGAGCAAGACCGGAGCCTGAACGAAGGGGCGGGGCTCGAAATCCGCACATCGTTCAGTTAGGTCTTGGCCGGACGCGCAGGCACAGTGGGAGTTGAGCCATGACTACGGACTGGTCCCTCGGCAAGACTTACATTCACGATGGGCAGGCGATCGCCTACGACATTTTCGGCGAAGGGGAGCCCGTCGTCTGCATCCACGGAACCCCTTTTTCCTCCTATGTCTGGCGGCGAATTGCGCCCGAGCTTGCCAGAGATCGCAAGGTTCATGTCTTCGACCTCCTCGGCTACGGGCAATCCGAGAAGGCGGAGGGCCAGGATGTCTCACTCGGCGTGCAGAACGGCGTTCTTGCGGCGCTTCTCCGCCATTGGCGGCTCGACCGGCCGAAAGTGATCGCGCATGATTTCGGCGGCGCGACGGCGCTGCGCGCGCATTTCCTCAACGGCTGCGATTATGAAAAGCTGCTGCTGGTCGATCCGGTGGCGATCCGCCCCTGGGGGTCGCCCTTCGTCCAGCACGTCCGGAACCATGAAGAGGCGTTCGCCGGCGTCCCCGATTATCTCCAACAGGCGATCTTGCGGGCTTATCTGCGCAGCGCGATCAGCCGGCCGATCAGCGATGCGGAGCTGGAGCCCTATCTTGCGCCCTGGCTCGGGCCGGTGGGGCAGCCCGCCTTTTACCGGCAGATTGCCCAGATGGATATGAAGTATACGGACGAGGTCCAGGACCGTTATGGCGAGATCCGCTGCCCAGCCGTGCTCCTATGGGGCAAGGAGGATCAGTGGCTGCCGCCGGAGCGCGGGCGCGAGCTGGCGGCCATGATCCCGAATTGTCGGCTTTACGAGATCCCGGGCTCCGGACATCTCATGCAGGAGGACGCCCCCGAGGCGATCATCTCTGCGGCTTTGCGGTTTTTCGGCTGATGTGTCCGGGGCATTCGGCCTGGAGCGGGATCATCTTAAGCTGAATCGATCGGGCTTGCGCGAGCGGTCTCTCTCTCCCTTGGGAGAGGGTTGGGGTGAGGGGTTACATCCTATCGATTCACGATCCCCTCACCCGGAATGCTGGCGCATTCCGCCCTCTCCCGGCTCGCGAACCTTTACGGTGAGCGACGCTTGTCTGGTCGCGATCAGCAAGACATCGCGACAAGCGCTCACCTTGGGGAGAGGGGAAGAAGTGTCCATCTCACCTTAACCCGCGCTACTGGACAATGGGCAGCCAGACGTCGAAACAGGCGCCGCCGCCGCTGCGCGGAAGGCATTCGACCTTGCCGTCATGGCGCTCGGCGATCTGGCGGACGAGGGCCAGTCCCAGCCCTGCTCCGCCTGCGCTCTCGGGCACGCTTTTGAGCCTGTGGAACGGCTCGAAAATCTTCTCCCGTTCGGGTTCGGGGACACCCGGCCCGCGGTCGCATACGGCAATGCGAACCTCGGTTGGTGTAGGACTGACCGTCACGGTCGTCGGCTCATCCCCGCCATAACGCGCCGCATTCTCAAGCAGATTGCGGAACAGCCGCCGGAGCAGCCGCCCGTTGCCCAGGATGGCGGGCGTTGCCCCGCTCGGCACATTCAGCTCGGCGTCATAGCGGGCACATTCCTCCGCAAGCAGACCGACAAGATCGACCGGCTCCCGCTTCCCCTCACGCGGCTCGTTCGCCTGGAGACGGCTTGCAAGCAGGATTTCCTCAACGAGCGCATCCAGCTCCTCGATGTTCCGCCGGATCTCGGTCTGCACCGCGCCGTCGGCTTTGTCCGTCTGAAGCCGTTCAATCGCCATTCTGAGCCGCGAAAGCGGTGAGCGCAGCTCATGCGAGGCGTTCGCCAGCAGCGTCTTATGCGCATTCAGAAGCGCCTCTATCCGGTCCGCGGAGGCGTTGAAGGTGGACGCCAGCCTGGCGATCTCGTCGCGTCCCGTTATCGCGACACGGGCCGAAAGATCGCCGCCGCCGAATGCGGCGACGCCTTGTTCAAGGCGCTCCAGCCGGCGGGCCAGATAGCGGATCAGCGGATAGGCGCTGATTCCGACGGCGATCGCGATGCCGAGCAATGCCGCAAGCCATCCCATACTGCGGATAGAGTGGAATTCGCGATCCGGAGCGACCGCGAGAAGCCGGCGTCCATCGCTCAAAGTGAGACCGTAAACCCCGCCCCATCCGCGCCACATCCACCGCCCGGGCGGTGCATCCCGAGCGCGCTCGAGGATGCGCGGCGGAAATTTGCCGGCCTGGGCGACAATCTTCCCTTGCGGAGAGAGCAGCAGCAGGGAGAAGCCGGTCCGCTCCTTCCAGAAGCGCAGCTCGGTGGCGAGCGCCGCCGGGCCGCGATCCGCCGGCAACAGCCTTTCGGCGATTTCCGTGCCGGCTTCCGGCCACCAGACGCCTCTGCCATCGTCGCCCTCGAAGACATGCAGCAGAATGCCAGCCAGACCGGCGAGCAGCGCAAAGACGAGCAGGCTTCCCAGGACCGTCAAATAGATGCGCAAATAGAGGCGGCTCATCAGCTCTGCGCCTTTGCGAACACATAGCCCACGCCGCGGACCGTCAAAATGCGCCTGGGTTGTTTGGGATCATCCTCGAGGGCGGCGCGCAGCCGGGCAATATGGACATCGATCGACCGATCGAGCGAGGAATCGTAGGGCTGATGATCGGCGCGGACCAGCTCCGCCAGACTCTCGCGGGAGAGAACGCGACCGGCTCGCTCCGCCATGGCGAGGAGCAGATCGAACTGATAGCTGGTGATGGTCTTTTCCTCGCCATCGACGCGGACAATGCGGCTGCCCCGATCGATCTCCAGCCGGCCGAACTTCAAAATATCGGCGGCAGGGCCACGGCCGCGCCGCAGCACGACGCGAATGCGGGCGAGAAGCTCGCGCGGCTCGAAGGGCTTGGCGATGTAATCCTCCGCGCCGATCTCAAGACCCACAACCCTGTCCATCGGATCGCCTCGCGCCGTCAGCATGATGACCGGCAAAGACCGGAGAGACGGCTGAGATTGCAGATCGCGGAAAAGATCGAGCCCGTCCGTGTCGGGCAGCATGAGGTCCAGGATCAGGAGATCGAAGGGGCGGCGCTGCAACGTAGCGCGCGCGCTCGCCCCGTCCACTGCATGGGTGACGTCAAGCTGATGCTCGCGGAGGTAAGCCACGATCATCGAGGCAAGCCTGACGTCATCGTCCACAAGGAGAATGCTGGGCATGTCGCTCACACGTTCGATCGCGCTTGCTATCCCATGCCCCGCATTTCTTCTCAAGCCTCGCGCATTTTCCGAAAGACCGGCCACAGGCTTGACCTGGAAGACACCTAGCGCAACGCGCGTCCGGACAGCCCCGCGCGAAAGCGGGGATGGACGTGGGAACAGTTGCGCTCGCCTTTTGATGTAGATCAACTTGACCTCGTTCAAGTGATTCCACTTGAACGAGGGTTGATCTAATGCCAGAAGCGCCGGTTCCAGTGGTCGGTCAGCTGGCGCCGCTGCTCGGGACTCAAGACCGCCGCGGCCTCGGCCATCGCCTGGACGATTCGCTTCGAGCCGGTATCGATCTTGCTGACCTGCTCCGCCCTCAGCGCCTCGAAGGCTGCCGGATCGATGGTATCGGCGCGCAGCAACGCGACGAACTGCGAACGCAACTCCCGCGGGTTCACGCCGAGTGCGGCGAGATCCGACACGGCGGTCTTCGCGATTGCACTGACCTTTTGCTTCTGCTCCGCCGTCGCATCGACGCGGGACAGAGCCCTTTCGACGCGGCGATCGATGTGTGCCGCGGCGCGTTCGGGGTCGAGCCTGTGGTAACCAATGCCATGCCAGAGCCACGCGGAGGCGCTGTGGGCGCCGATCCCAAAGCCGCCAAGCGCACCGAGGCCGACCAGCAGCACGCCTATCAGGGCGCGCCGGACCCAGCTTCGCTTCGGCTTGGGCTGAGAGCGCGCATTTTCAGGCGTCGCGTTCGAGCCATCCATATCGGTCATATCCGTCTCCATTCCGGTTAACTGTGGATAGCCGATAGATGAGCCGGCGCTATTGCTGCCGAACCCGCCGATTGCAAAGTTTTGTAAAGACGGCGGCGAACGAAGCTCGGCCGCGTCAATATCCGGAGGATGTCGAGGGGCTTTGCGTCACGGGTCCGGTCTGCTTAGGCTTTTTCGGCTTTGGCGGGCTGGACTGGTTGCGCGCCGTCAGGAGCTCAAGCTCATTGAGACGGCAATCCTTGTCTTTGTCGGCGTATGTGAATGCAGGGTTCGGATGTTCGACAAATTCGGCCCGATCGATTTTTCCATCCCCGTTGCGGTCGAAATATTTGAAATCCGTATAGGAGAATGTCCTGTCGATCTTCGCCAGTGTCGGGAATTCCGCTTGGGTCAAATATCCTGCGCCGGCCTTATCCGCGCGCGCGAACAATTTCCCCGCCGCCGCCTTCCATTCATCGCAGGTGACGACATTGTCGTGGTTCTGATCGTAGCTGGCGACGCCCCCCAGAAAACCCTTATCGGCAGCGGAGAGCGCCGGTCCCTGAGAACCGGCACAGCCCGCCGCCGAGACGGCGAGGAGACAAAGCATCAGGTGAGCGGTCGGGATGCGCATCGCGTGGCCCCCTAGATCAACCCTCATTCAAGTGGAACCACTTGAGCGAGGTCAAATTGATCTATGTCTATAAGTTAGCGCAACTGTTCCCGCGTCCATCCCTGCTTTCGCGGGGACATGCCCGGACACGCATTGCGCCAGGTTCGATCCTTCACATTGCGCGGGCGCCGCCCGCGCAATGCATTCCAGAATGGCGACGTATAGCAGGATGAAAAGGCATTTATTGGACCAAGGAAAGGCCAGATTTCGAATGCTGCCGGAGAACAACGGGGGAACTGGCTTTGCCGGCGGTTCTGTGGTCAGCTCTGATAAGCTGATCGAATCCATACGGTGACAGCGCCAACGGCACGGCAAAGCGAGACGATTCGGCAATGGATTTCGGCACACCTGATCCGGCGGTTGCGGACTTTCTGATCTCGGCCGGTCTTGTTCGCGATCTGGCGGCCGCACGTTTTCGGCCTTTAGCCGGCGGGGTCTCCTCCGACATATGGCTTGTCGAGGCCGAGCGCACATTCTGCGTGAAGCGCGCCCTGCCGCGGCTGCGCGTTGCGGCCGAATGGCTGGCGCCGATCGAGCGAAGCGTCTACGAGGCGGCGTGGCTCAAGGGCGTTGCGAAGATCCTGCCGCAGGCCGTGCCGCAGCTTCTGGCGGAGGACTCCGATGCGGGCATTTTCGCGATGGACTATCTCGATCCCGCGCAATACCGCTGCTGGAAGGCCGAGTTGCTTGCCGGCCGGGTCGACGAAACGGTCGCCGCCGCGGTCGGCTCGCATCTGGCGACGATCCATTCCGCCTTTGCGCGGGACCCGCATTCACGCGCACGCTTTGCCACGGACGGCATATTCCGGTCGATCCGGCTGGAACCCTATCTCCTCGCGACTGCGCAGGTTCATACGGACCTCGCACCAATCCTGCACGCGCTTTGCGAGCGGACGTTGCACAGCGGGCGGACGGTCGTACATGGAGACATCAGCCCGAAGAACATCCTGATCGGTCCCAACGGCCCGGTTTTTCTCGATGCCGAATGCGCATGGTATGGCGACCCCGCCTTCGACCTTGCCTTCTGCCTCAATCATCTGCTGCTGAAGACGCTCCCGGTTCCGGCGGCGCGGCGGAGATTGCTCGGCGCATTCTCCGTTCTGACCGACGCCTATCTGCCGCAGGTCGATTGGGAGCCGCCTCAGGACGTCGAGCGCCGCGCCGCGTCTTTGCTGCCGGGGCTGTTGCTGGCGCGGATCGACGGCAAGTCGCCGGTCGAATATATCACCGAGGAGGCAGGCAAAGCGCTGGTCCGTTCGGTGGCGCGCCGGCTTCTTGCCTCACCGCCCGACACGCTTGCAGCCATAGGGGCGGAATGGCCCGCCGCAATCGTCAAAGGAAGCAAATGAAGGACATGCGCATCGAGACCGTCACGGCGCAGCGGGTGTGGGACTCGCGCGGACGGCCGACGGTTGAAGCCGAAATCGCGCTGGCGGGCGGCGCAAGGGGACGGGCGATCGCACCGGCCGGCGCCTCGCGCGGCTCAGGCGAAGCGGTCGATCTGCGGGACGGCGGTCCGGCATTCGGCGGTCTCGGCGTGGACGCGGCATGCCGCGCCGTTCAGGAGGCCATCGCGCCCGTCTTAACTGGAATGGCCGCCGACGATCAGGCCGCCGTCGATCGGGCGATGATCGAGCTGGACGGCACGCCGAACAAGGCGCGCCTCGGCGGAAATGCGACGATCGCCGTCTCCATGGCGGCGGCGCACGCCGCGGCGGCGGGGCACGGCGTACCGCTCTGGCGCTATCTGGCCGGGGACGCGCCGCCAAGACTGCCCATGCCGATCATACAGATTTTCGGCGGCGGCGCGCATGCCGGGCGCCGGATCGATTTGCAGGACATCATGGCCGTTCCGCTCTCCGCATCGTCTTTCGATGAGGCCACGATCATGATTGCGGAGGTGTACCGGGCGGCGGGCGCGATCATGGCCGAAGCCGGCCTGTTGCGGGGCGTCGCCGACGAAGGCGGCTGGTGGCCGGAATTCGCCTCCAACGAAGAGGCGCTCGATCAGACCGTCCGCGCGATCGAGCGGGCCGGATACCGGCCGGGTAACGACATCGGGATTGCGCTCGATGTGGCCGCCAGCCAGTTCCGCGAGGGCGACAGCTACCGGCTCGGCGCGGATCGTCTCTTTCTCCGGAGCGAGGCGCTCGTCGAGATGCTCGCCGCGTGGTGCCGCCGTTACCCGATCGTCTCCGTCGAGGACCCTGTCGCCGAAGATGACGATTCGGGCATGGCGGCGTTCACCGAGGCCGTCGGCGGGCAGGTGCAAGTCGTTGGAGACGACTATCTGGTCACCTCCGCTGCGCGCGTGGAGCGCGCCGCCGCCCTGAAGGCCTGCAATGCGGCCCTGATCAAGCCCAATCAGGCCGGAACGCTGACCGAGACCCTCGCCGCGTTCGATGCCGCCCGGAAATCGGGATGGCGGACGATCATCTCGGCCCGATCCGGCGAAACGGAGGATGTGACCATCGTCCATCTCGCCGTCGGCTGGCGGTCGGATCAGCTGAAAGTCGGCGCATTTGCCCGGTCGGAGCGGATGGCGAAATGGAACGAAGCCCTGAGGATCGAAGCGCAGCTTGGAGGGGAGGCCGCGTTCGCAGCGTGGCTCTCTTGAGTCGACGAAGCCGCGACGGCAAGGGACATCAGCCCAAACGCTCGATCAGCGCCGTCGCGGCGGCGGGATTGCTCACCTTGTGGCCGCCGATGACACAGAGACAGACGTCACGGGGCGCGCCGACCGCCTTTCGCGGCGCGACCGTTTTCAGCTTCGAGGGAAGCTTACCCGCGGCCCAGCTCTTCGCCCGTCTGGCTCAGAGATCGAGCGCGGACCGCGAATAGCCGAGCTGACGCCCTACGGATCGATACACAAGGCAGTCAGCCCAGCGCGGCAGAAAGATGACCGAAATGGCCCGCGATCAGACAAGGCCCCATCCACATTTAACTCATCGATGGACCGTTGGTGCGCCATACCATTTGCTGTCGGCCGGCATGGTTTCACCCTTCATGAGCAATGACAATGGTCCCAGGACCGCGCGGTCATTCATCGAAGTGTCGTAAAGCACCACAGCCATGTTGCCCACCGAGCAGTTGTCTCCAATCCTGACATAGGATGATTTCATCACTCGATCTTCGAAAAGATGGCTTTGCAGAATGACGCCCTCATTGATTGCCGCATAATCGCCGATCTCAACCAGGTCGAATTCAGAGAACAGGTTGGAGGCGATATAGCAATGACGTCCGACCTTGCACCCGATAAGCCGCAATGGAATTCCCGCAAACGGTGTTCCGAACAGGATGCTCGTAATAGGCGCCATGATCGACTCGTAGGCGCCGTTAACCATCTCATTCAGCCAGACATAACGGCACCATAGTGGCTTGATGACAGGATGGAATTTGCCCATCACAACCCATTTCAGCGCAACAACGAACAAGACCGCAGCAAGCGCGAGCAATATCGTGAGCACCGGCGTGACAGCCAGCATCGGGTAAAATCCGTAAGTCTGATAAAGATAGAGCAGTGTCGCGATACCCGTCAGGCCAAGGATAAGTGTCGAGTAGGCCGGGATAAGAATTCTCAGGGCATCGATAATCGCTCGTTGAGCATACAGTCCGAACGACGGCTGATAGGTCAGCTTATTGTCAAAGTCACCGACCTTTTGCCGATTTGGCAGACGGAACCCTGGCAAACCAAGCCAATCGCTGCCATCCGGTATCGGCTCTGTTCTTGAGGGAGGTGAAGACAGCACGCCGAGCAGGCAGTCGTCACCGACGGTTGCTCCGGTCGGCAGAATTGCACTGTTGCCAATGAAGCTGCGCTTCCCGACCGTGTTGCTTCGAAGCTCGAAACGTCCACCAAATGCGCGCTTACCTCCGAGAATGCATCCATCGGCGAAGAAACTCCCGTCTCCGGCCGTAATCAGTTCCGGCATGAAGCTCCACATCGTCGATAATTCACAATGTTTCCCAAGCTTCGCGCCGAGCAATCGCAACCAGGGCGGAAGGTATATCGTTGTGAAAACAGGCAGCATCATCGACCCCACCCCTCGCATGAGGCTGAATGCCAGCCAGTATCTGAGGTAGTATACCGAATAGAGGTTGAACACCCCCTCCTTCGCGCGAGGCAATATTATTGATTTGAGCCAGACCACCCACAGACACATGACAAGAACAAGGACCGGAACTGCGGCAAAGAGTATTGCCATCGCTGTGAGAAGCCAGCCCTGCTGAAATCCGATGATGAGGAAAAACAGCGCCAGCATAGGCGGAATCATCAGAAACACGCCCGAAAGGACACTGAACAATACGGCGAATATCGAAAAGACCGTTTTGCGAAAAGCACCGTATCGCTTCAAATCACCTTCTGGAACGGCGACGTCCGTGACCTCAGCCGGCGAGCCGCGACGCTGTTCGCCGGCTGCAATTGTCTCGTCGTCATAAAGTAATGACTGATCATCCAGCCTCGCATCGTCCTGCATTTTGACGTTCAAACCGAGCACCGAATGGGCTCCGACAAAACAGCGGCTGCCAATTTCTATTTTGCCGATGTGCAAATAACCATTCTCTATGCGGTAGCCCAGCAGTTGGGTATCGGTCCCGACACTTGTGTCAGCGCCAATCGTAAGGCAGTCCCAGATTGAACATTCCGCCGTGTCCAGTGCGCAGTTGCGACCGACTTTCGCCCCCATCAGCCGGAAATAGGCGGGCATGATGGGCGTCCCGGTAAACATACTTATGCCACTGAGCCCCTGCAGGCCGGAGACAAGCCACCAACGAACATAGTAAGGGCTCCATAGTGGATAAGAGCCTGGTTTATAGCGTCCTATGATCAACCATTTGGACGCGATGCTCAGCGTCATGATGATCGGCCAAAGCGCAATGGCGAAACTACATAGATACAATGCCGCGCCAAACAATGACATGCGGCCTAAAAGGACTTCGTCTGCATAAATAATGAAGACAGCCGCCGGCCATGATAATAGAACAAGAAAGCCCAGGATAATGAGTCCCTGGACGGCCGCGGCGAATCGCGTTGGCGTCTCTTGGATTGGCCGCCCCAATGCACGATTTCTTGCCTTGTGGTATTCAAGCTCCTCTCTGATGTGCGTTCTCAATCGAAGATCGGCCGTAGATAAATTTTCAATATCCTTTTGACGTCCGGAAGACCAAAAACCAAAGATTTTTTTGACGTTTAGCTGATAAAATTTGCCGATTTCGTCAAGCGCGTCTTTCAGATAGGCGCCTGTTTGTTTTGCAGTCTTCGGCTTTATCGCATCCGCTTCAGACAGCCGCAACAAATGTTCAGCTAGTGATGCGATTTTTGGGTAGGTATAGACATCCCTGACGGCGATCTCCAGCCCGGAAACACTGCGCAAGAGGGTAACCATTTGCGCGGCGAGCAACGAATGGCCGCCCAGATCAAGGAAGAAATCTTGGTCTACTCCAACTTGCTCAATCTTGAATAATTTTCGCCACGCTTCAGCGACCTTCTCTTCCATCTCCGTTTGTGGAAGCGAGAGCTCGCTATAGTCGACTAAAGGCGTGCAGGGCGCGGGTAAGCTCTTTCTATCGACCTTGCCGCTAACGAGGCGAGGCATTGCCTCAAGGACCTCGAAAAACGTAGGCACCATATACGGAGGCAGTTTCGAGCGCAGTCCAGCGAGGACCTCTTTGCGGTCCAACGGCTGTGCGGGGTCTTTAAGCTCGACATACGAAGCCAGGGCGTCCTGGTCGTCATCACGATGGAGCTTGGTGACCGCAATGCCGATGTTCGGTTGTTCGGATAGAAGCGCGTCAATCTCCGACAACTCGACCCGATAGCCGCGGATCTTGACCTGGTTGTCGGCTCGACCGAAGAACTCGATCTCTCCCTCGTCGTTAATGCGTGCGACATCACCGGCGCGATAGTAACGGGTTTCGTCTCCAGGCTTGGTTCGATAAGCGACTTCGGTCAGGTCCGGCCGTTTGAGATAGCCGCGCGTAACACCGACGCCGCTGACATACAGCTCGCCCTTTGTGCCCTGTGGGACCGGATTCATCTCGCTGTCAAAGATATGAACCTCATATCCGCGAAGAGGCTTTCCGATCGTAACGGGTTTTCCAGGCTTGCAGACGAAGGCTGTGGTGTTCACCGTAGCTTCGGTCGGGCCATACACATTGAGCATCAGTCGTCCTGGAGTTGCCCATGCTTCCACCAGTTCCGGAAGGCAAACTTCGCCGCTGACGACGAGCTGACGCAGCAACGGCAATTTCTTCTGTATCGTCGTCAGCATTGTCGGAACTGTCGAAAAATAGGTCACGCATTGGCTATCCAGATATTCAGCCAGATCATCTCCGAAGCGCGGCGTATCGATAGTCGGCAGGACCAGCGTTGCTCCGTTGGAGAACGCCATCCACATCTCTTCGACGGAACCATCGAATGTGAGCGCGAATCCCTGGAAGATCCTGTCAGCCGGCGTTGTCTGGCAGACCTCGTTAAAGGCAACGGCGAATTGCGCCGCATTGCGGTGTTCCACCATCACGCCTTTGGGCTGCCCAGTCGTACCCGACGTGAACAGCACGTAACAAAGGTCGGTCGGTTCCAGACCGATCTGAGTGCGGGACGGGCGCGTGCAAGGTTGAGCGGCAAGCTGATCGCCGGCCTCGTCAAGCACGAGCGTCTTTCCGTCGAACACCTCGTCGATTCGATGGCGTGTCTTTGCTTCGCATACGACAACGCCGACCTCGGCCTGGGTCAGTACGTAGCGCATGCGGTCGTCGGGGTAGCTCAGATCGAGCGGGACGTAGCCTCCGCCAGCCTTGAGCACACCCAGGATAGTAAGGATCGGCAACTCCGAGCGGTGGAACAGCAGACCAACCAGCTTCCCCGGGCCGACGCCGAGCTGGCGCAAATGGTGCGCAATGCGGTTCGCTTGTTCTTCGACCTCTTGATAGGTCAGCGAAGCGGCACCGCTTATGGCGAGGGAATCGCCGTGCTCTGCAAGTTGAGCTTCGAACAGCTCATGCAGGCACATCGTGGGCATTGATGCAGTCGTAAAGTCCGAACTAATGGCCGACAGATGTTTAGTCATAATGCACCTCGCCCCATTGGTTTCCTGCCCTTTCCGGATTGAAAGGGTGCTGCGAACTTGAATGACTTATTCAAGATCCGCGCGCTGTGACGCAGTTCACAGCGGAGTGCCGGCGTTGGGTGCAATTGTGATCGTGCAGATGAGATCGAGCATGAGGAAGTCGTCCACTTAACGCCGCATCAAAATTCTGGATCGGCCATGAGCCTAAACCATCTTCAAAAGGCTCAAAGCGACATCTTCCCAAGGCTTGAAGGGTCAACGCGACTTAACGTGAAAGAGAATGTCATGACCGCAACCACACCAACTCTCGCGCCGTGGAAAGATGTTCCGCAAAGTCTGTTCGACAATCACGCATGGCAGGACAAGAATGCCATCTTTCGCGTGCCTCAGCTCGAAGAAGCTCTCGAGGGAACTGTTTCATCTACAATGATCGGTGAGATCACATCGGCCGTCAAGATGGTTAACATGTCGATCCGCCTGACCCCCTACATCATGGAGCTGATCGACTGGAACAACGTGGAAGCCGATCCGATCCGCCGCCAGTTCCTGCCGATGCTTAGCGAACTCGAACCTGACCATCCATCTCTGGTGGTCGACTCGCTTCACGAGCGCGAACACTCCCCGGTCAAAGGCCTGGTCCACCGCTATCCGGACAAAGTCCTGTTTCTCGCGACGTCCGTTTGCCCCGTCTACTGCCAGTTTTGCACGCGTAGCTACGCCGTCGGCGGTGACACGGAGCAATTGCAGAAGGACAAGGTGGCAAGTGCAAATAACTGGGACGCAGCTCTCGACTATATCCGGACGCATCCGGACATCGAAGACGTCGTCGTTTCAGGCGGAGACTCGGCCAGGCTCAAACCCGCCAATCTGAGATTGCTTGGCAACGCGCTGCTCGACATCCCGCACATCCGCCGCATCCGCTTCGCGACCAAAGGTCTTGCGGTGCAGCCGATGAAATTCCTCACCGACACGGCATGGATGGACGCCCTCGTCGAGGTCGTCTCGCGCGCCCGCAGGGAATTCAAGCATGTGTGCATCCATACACACTTCAATCATCCTCGCGAAGTGACGCCAATGGTCGAACAGGCCATGCGCCGGCTGCACGCGGACGGCGTTTTCGTCCGAAACCAGACGGTTCTGCTCAGGGGCGTCAACAACGACGCGGCGACGCTGCAAGACCTCATCAAAAAGCTCGGCCGCGTGAACATCCATCCCTATTACGCCTATCTTTGCGACATGGTGAAAGGGACCGAACATTTCCGCATTCCACTTCACGAGGCACAGACTCTCGAGAAAGAGGTGCGCGGCTCGACTGCGGGCTTCAATACCCCGCTGTTCATCGTCGACACGCCGGCGGGGAAACGGGATGTGCACAGCACGGAAGCCTACGATCGTAATCTTGGCATTTCCACTTTCACCTCACCGGCCGTCGCGAATGGAAAGCTGCACCACTACTATGATCCGATCCGCAGCGTTCCTGGCATGTCTCGCGACAAATGGATTGCCGAATGCGCAGGCCAAGGTGATCTCCGGGCAGCGTGAGCCTGCATCAATTGGCCGAGGTCAACTGGCAGCCTCGGCTAACCTAGATATTCTTATGCGCGACCAGCGTCTTGGAGTTTGGAACGATGACAATTTTTGTGAACCAGCGGGACGGCGGACGCTGCGAATCCACTCCCGTCGTTACGAGCAAGCAAAAGGTGACCGAGGCGGTCCTCGAAACCACGGCTCGCCAAACCGCCTCGGGCGTCGTTCGCGTCCGCCTGGAACAGTTGGCTACGGGTTGCTGGTCCGTGGAAGCTGCGGCGGGCAACCGCGGTGGCCTTTTCCGCGACTATGCTTCCGCAAAGAAATTCATTCGGCGGGAGTTCGCCGCCAGGCAACTCACGGTTGTCGAAATGTTGTCGGCATGATCAGACATGGTCGGATCGGCCAATAGCGATGATCGACATCGCAGTACGACAGCTGGACCTGTAACCACGCTGTATCTACGAGACCTGTGTGCGAGGTGTTTTGGGCGAGAAGTCTTGTTTTTTGAATCTCTCGATTCAATTCGTTCAGCGGAGGGAGGCTCAAGATGGTGCGTCGCCGGATCGGTCAGGAACCGTTCGGGGTCATTGCTGAACGCGGGCGGCGTTCATGTCCAGATCGACCCGCGCTAAAGTGGAATCACTCGAGCGAGGTCAAGTTGATCGATTTCAATAAACGAGCGCAACTGTTCCC
>Ga0315553_10002701_pt1 | contig 14116 bp, 10 predicted proteins | sample SalMarSW160140MG_FD_203099 | JGI IMG/M metagenome (GOLD analysis project Ga0315553, IMG submission 203099) | Salt marsh sediment microbial communities from the Plum Island Ecosystem LTER, Massachusetts, United States - Salt Marsh Sediment SW1601-40 ... | reverse complement strand
AGTTATATCAATCCGATATTTTTCTAAAAGATGTTGCGATTCTTCTTTAGTTAAGAGCAAATGTTTAGGGACAAATTTATGGAGCAAAACATCTATCTGTTTCTTTTTAGTCAAGGAAAAATCCTCTATTTTTACGAATTATAAATAATGAAGTGATGCTATTCTAAAAAATTTTTCCATTTTTCCATTATTTTTCTCATAATAAACGGTTTTCTATTAAATTATAATTAATCAAAACAATTAAAAACCCAATATCCACTTCTTTTACATAAAATCTCAATATTTTCATTTGGAAAAGCATCTTTAAAATATTTTAAAATGTAAGCTGCCCCCATTTTTTTTTTAATTACAAATTGAAAATACCCATTTGGTTTTAAATTGTTGCGAATTTTAGAAAACAAATCTAAAAAATCTCTCCTTCCTTGACGTAGAGGAGGATTCATATAAATTCCATCAAATCTTAAATTTTTGGTTTTAATTGGGTTAAAATAATTTCCAGATAAAGCAATTATATTTTTCCTTTCCCTTGGAAGATTTAATTTAATATTTTCTTTTGCACACCAAATAGCTCGTCTATTAATATCTAATAGATAAACAGAGCTTTGAGGAGACTCATAAGCTAAAACAATTCCTATTGGTCCATACCCACATCCCAAATCAAGTAAAATACTAGATTCTTTTGGGATATTCATATGTTCAATAAGAACTTTAGTACCTAAGTCGAGCTTTTTAAATGAAAAAACACCTGTGATAGTTTTAAAAATATAAAGGTGTTTTCTTAAACTTTCTGGTATAGTGTAAATTTTTACATTAACTTCGGGAACTCTGCTATAATAATGGTTTTTATTATTATCCATAGTATAAAAATTAGTATTGTTTAAATCTATTATTTTTTCTCATTCCAACGAGGATAGGTTCCTCTCTCCATGAAAACTTTATTAGTTTTTACGAGAATTCCTGATTTCGCTTTATATATTTGAAGTGCATCTTTTAAAGTTATACCAAACCCAATTAATTCTTTTTTTAAACTCATAAATGCAACTAACATATTAGGTTTTATCCTAGCATCAATATAACATATACCAGCAGATGCTAAATCTGCTCCATGACATAAAGCATCTACTGCTGTATCTCTAACGTAAATCTTAGGTAGATGAGAAACCATTTTCTCCATTGGGAATATTAATTTCTTCAAATAATAATTATTTCCTTCTATTTGATAGATTGTGAACGCATCTTTTAAATTTTGTAGCGTTATTAGATTATCACTTTCTTTAAAATTACCTACCCTTGTTCTTCTTAACTCAAGCATATGAGCACCAGAACATAGAGCTTCTCCTAAATCAAAACAAAATTTCCTCACATACGTTCCCGCTTCACATCCAATACGAAATAATATGTGATTATTGTTAACTTCAATAACTTCGCTATAATAAATCTCTCTTACCCGTAATTTTCTCGTAACGGATGATTTTAATGGAGGCCTTTGATAGATTTTTCCTGTAAATAATTCAAATATGTTTTCTATCTTTTTTCTTTTTTCTAGGGAGTGTAAATACATCACTCCTATATATTCTTTACCGGCATTTAATAATGCTGATAATACTCGTGTTGCTTTTCCAAGAGCACATGGTAATATACCGGTAACTTTTGGATCAAGAGTTCCTCCATGACCTGCATTCGAAATACCCAAAATTTTACGAACCCATGAAACTACTTCATGGCTAGTTGGACCACTTGGTTTATCAAGATTTATTACTCCATATTGTAAAAGTAATTCAATACTTCTTTTTTCAGGCTCGATACCATAATTTGGGTCAGAATCATCTTGAGATTTTACTAAAAGTTGCTCAGGTTCATCAGAGGGTAATTTAAATTCTAAATTTTCCATGCTAAATAATAGTGAAAGGAATAATTAATTAATTATAAATTTAGAGATCTCATAAATTTATCTTAACAAAATTACTTTAGAAGATAATCAAATATTAATATATTAATGAAAAATAGCGGGCTATAGGGGAATTGAACCCCCGACCTTTCTTTTTAAGGGAGATATACCCTTAAATGTCAGGTTAAAAGCCTGCTGCGCTACCTGCCTGCGCCAATAGCCCTTAAAGAATTTTTTTTATGTGTAGACGTAAATTGCATAAGAATAAATCTATTATAATATAAAAATTTTATTTAAATGAGTTTCTTTCCTTCAATTTTTAAATAATATAGTAAAAGCTATAAAATCTCATGTCCTTTTATTGAAATGCTCAAAACCATGACTCTTTAATTCTTTTTTTTCACCCTCTTTAACAATACATATATGTTCTCCATATAATACTTTTCCAATTTTAAAAATCTGTCCATATTTAGATTGAATTTCTTGTTGAGCTGTATTAAAATTTGAAGGATCAATAGTAAATAAGTGAATAAATTCTTCACCCCCATCTAAAACTAAATCTTCTAAGGAAACATTAAATTCATTGGAATATTTAATTGCTTCTATATCAATTAAATCTTCATTAAAGTAGATTTCAAAACCTAAATTAGGATTTGATAACATTAAATCTTGTAAAGATTTAAACAACCCATCTGACGAATCTATACTTGAAGTTGCTAAATTTCTTTCTGATAATATGAACGCTTCATTTCCGGTGATTTTAGGCTCTAATACACTCATAATAGATCTTTCATAATTTGGAAACTCATGAGAACCACCTTTTTTGTTTAAAAGAATGTCAAAACCTACTCCCGTTAAACCAAATTTATTATTAGCTATTAAGATATCACCTATCTTTATCCCCTTCCTATAAATCATTGCTGAAGGATTTTTAAAACCAAATACAGTTGGATTTATGATTAATTCTTTTGTTTCATTAACGTCTCCCCCAATATAATCCAGATTAAATTTAACACTGTAATCAATAATCCCATTTAATAATTCAATTAACTCATATTTTTTCAATTCCCTTGGAAGACCAAAAGATATAATTAAACCACTTGGTCTAACACCTTTAACCAATAAATCACTCACATTCATTAATACAGATTTCCTACCGATCTGATAAGAATTCATTTGAGGTGGGACATCTGTTGTGGAGACTAACATATCAGAATTTAAAACAATATTTCTATTTGAATCTTGGTTTTTAAATTCAAAAAAAAAAGAATCATCTCTTAGTAGTTCTTTTCCAGTTTTTTTCAAAACCAGTTCTTCTATAAGCTTTATTATTTTTATTTCTCCTAAATTTCCTACTTGAAGATTATTCTTCATTAAATAAAATTTAAAATTTTATCATAATTATAATTTTTGAAGTAACTCATATTTTTAAAATTTCTTGCCTCTGTGGCTTAGCAGGTATAGCAACATTAAATGTCACTTTGAAGAAAATGCTAAAGATTCGTAATCTGTAGGTCGGGGGTTCAATTCCCCCCAGAGGCTTTCATCATACTTCTTCAGTAAAAATAAAGCGTTTTATCATTTGTAAAGCGAGCATTTTAAATGCATCATTTATATTTTCCCCTGTTTTAGCCGAAGTTTCAATATAAGAAAGGTTCAATTTTTGTGCGAGTTCTTCTCCTTGTTCAAGCGATATAACCCGTTGATCTTCTAGATCTATCTTATTTCCTACTAGGATTAGTGAAATTGTTGAAGATGTCTTCTTAATTTCATTGAACCAATCCTCTAATTTATCGAAGGTTTCTTTACGAGTTACATCAAAAACTAAAATACCTGCTTCGGCATTTCCTAGATATGTTTGCCTTACACGTTTAAATTGCGCTTGACCCGCTAAATCCCAAATAACAAAACGTACTTTAGATTCTAAACCTTGAAAATCACACTCTTTTTTCATTATGGATGTCCCAATTGTGGATTTATAATCAGTCTGAAACGCATCCTCAACAAATCGATGAACCATACTGGTTTTTCCAACACCACCTTCGCCACCAAGGATTAACTTGAATGCATATTCTCCTGATTGTATCTTGATTTGCTGTAATTTATCAATTTTTCTTTCAATCTTTGGCGTTTCTCTTTCTGTGAATAATTTAGGAATTACAGGACTTACAGTTCTTCCATCAAATATTCTGGCAATTTTTTCTGCAGCTAAATATGCATATGGAAAAACAGGATCTACCATGGCAATAGAATTCAAAACAGTTACAAAAATTGCTTCCGGACCAGCTTCGCAAAAAATAAATCTTTGCTCTTCTGTATCGAAAGTCCCAGTTCCAAAAGATCCAGAACTAAATTCCTCTGTAATTCTGGTTAAAACAGGTTCTACTAATGCACTCACCCCACCAATTACATCTTCTTCTACATCTTGATCTGATGATCCTTTTAATGCAGACATTACTAAACCTTCTCTATTTACAATGAGAACAGCAATTAAGTTCTCTCCAACTTCTTGCTTATACCATTTTAGAAGTGCTTCAAGTTTATCTCGATCGACTGACATGAATCCGATAACCTTTATACTTTAGTTTCAAATGTATTATAAATAAACTAAAATATATTATTTAATATAATAGATTTGTTATTAAAATTTATAGAATACGATAAAATTCAAAGAATTTAGAATTATGATTTATAAAAATAAAATGTACCTATCATTAATTCATTTTAAAGTAAGATCTAATATCATTTTCCTTTGAGGATTGGAAATTACTCTCTTATTTTTTATTTTGATTTATTAATTAAAGATAATAAGGGAATAAAATATTAAAAATTAAATTCATTATATTTGATCAAGTCCTCAACAGGAAATATACTAACAAAAAGAAAATTTTATCCTCGCAGGAGTTGCCAAGCCTGGTCTACGGCGCTAGAATATTGCACTTTTGTGCTTTTATGGCGTTACTGAGGCTCTAGTGACATAGGTCTTCGAAGGAAATATCTCCTCGACCTAAATTCGTGGGTTCGAATCCCACCTCCTGCACATTATATTTCTAAATAATAGAATTGAATCTGTAGAAGTATGGAAAGAAAAACATTGAAAAATCTAAATTTTTATAATAATACTTATTGAATTAAACCGTGGATATATCAATTTAAATCTTAAAGACTTATATTATTTAACTTAATATTTTGATATATTTGATTTCTATACTAAGAGCATTTAAATTGAGATCATTTCTCCTAATTAATAAAGCATAATAATAAATAACATATTGTATAAGTGATTTTGATTTCAAGTTTGCAATTAAATAATGATCCGAAAACGATGGAGCACATATATTCTTTAGCTTTTAACCGAACGGCTTCATCTACAGGAGAGACCGAAGCATTAAATTATATAGTAAAAGAGTTAAAACAGAATAATCTTAAACCGGAAATTGAACATTTTGATTGGACAGGCCCACTCAAGATACTTATGAGGGTGAGTTACATTCTTATACTTATCAATTTAATACTTTTCCGTATGATCTTAATTGTCATAGCTTATTTCATTATAAAAAACACGTTTGAAACCCTACGTAATATTTCATTCATAAAAGCAGAGAAATCAAAAAATATATTTACGTTAATTTCCGCTAAAGAAAAAGCACCTAATCGACCATTGGTTATAATATCTGCTCATTATGACTCCATTTCTGCAAATATCCCTTTTAAGTTGCAAGTTATTATCTTTTTCATTTATAGATTGATAGTTTTTTTTTATGGTATAATTTTTTTCGTTTTTATAACAATATTTTTTCTCAATATTTTAGCATTTATCACTCTCTCTAATTTTATTGTAACTACCATAGCTTTTACTTCAATCATTGCAATATTTATTTCAATCCCCATGTTGTATTTAGTATTTAAAGACCACCCGTCGTCAGGATCAATCGATAATGCAAGTGGAGTTGCTATATCAATTGAATTGGCAAAGGTTTTCAAAAAAAATCCCCTTGAAAGAACAGATATTCTGATTTTATGGCCTGGAGCTGAAGAATGGGGTTTAAAGGGATCAAAAAAGTTCTGTAAAACACATTTTAACAGTCTTAACCAGACATATGATCTTGATAAATCCTTTAATATTAATATTGATATGATTGGCAGTTATATAGGGCTTTTAAATAGATCAGGATTATTTAGAAAAAAAATAAATCGAAATTTAAATGAAATTTTTAGAGCAACAGCAAAGCAATTGAATATTCCCCTACAAATTTATAACAAAACCCTTAAACCCAATAGTGACTATAAATCCTTCAAGAAATATGCTAGAAAAGTGAGGAGTAAATTTCAAGTAATGTGCTTTCATTCAAGTAAGGATTCAAAATATATTCATTCGTTAAAAGATACACCTGACAAATGTTCTTTAGAAAATCTAAATGGATGTTTAAATATATGTCATCAAGCATTAAGAAGTATTGATTTAAGGAGAGAGGATGTTAAAAAAAGTCAGATAGCTTATGCTGTTTAATTTTTGGATTATTCGTTAGACTTTCTACGTATTCCTCAATTAATTCCATCCTTTGTTTTGTATAATTATCTAAATTAAATATTTTAACTAAATTTAAGGCTCGAGGAATATATTTTTCAATACCCCCACGATTTACTGTCAATATTATTCTGTTTCCGCATTTAGGGCATTTACCGCCGTTTGATAAGGGAGGACGCCTGTATTTTTCATTGCATTTAACGCAACGAAAATTTTGAACAGAAAATTTTCTTAAATTACCAAGAATATCTGGATTGAAATGAGTAATTAATATTTTCTCGGCTACTTTCTTTGCATTAACAGGTTTGATGATGTTTGCAAGTTGTAGTTGAGCTTCAATCTTATCATCCATAGTTTCATATAATTTGTAGGCAGTAGTTTTAGGGCCTTCATTAATATCATCGGTTGGAATATTATAGCCAATATTTTCATACTGTTCTTCTGTACCTAAATGATTTTTAACTAGGTTCATTATTGGTTCTATTTCTGATGGTGAACAATATCGTTCAGTTGCTTCATAAAATTCTAAAGGATATTTAAATAATGTATCTATATTAAGCGCTTCCACATCAATTTCATTAGGGTCAATCTTTGTACCAATTACTAGAGTTGCGTCCATTCGACCTCCTATTTTACTTGGGAGATAATGTCTGGAAAAATTTAATAAAGGATCTAAAAGTAGCATAACTCCATCTTCATCTCCATCACAATTTCTTCTCTTTGCGGCATGCCAATAAGGATGGGCATAGATTGATCGAGCTGGGGTAAATCCAATTATTCTTCCTATAATTCCGGCACTCGTGTGAGGAGCTAAACCCACAACTAAATGGCCTATTAAATCTTCTTTAACAGACACATTATAAAAGCACTTTAGTTTATAAAACAACTCTAATTCTTCATCTAAGAACTTAGCTACCTTTATAAAGTATTTAGCACAGTCATCAGACAAAATGACATCTTGAACTTTCAATTCTAAAACCTGATTTTCATTATTGAGAGGATCCTTATAATAATCAGTCTCATATCCTAATTTTTTTAATAAATTTATTGAAGTACCAATTTCATTTGGCTTGAAGTGAGTTAATGGTATATCTGTAGCATCATATCTTATCTCAGCTGTTTTATAGACTAAAACATTATTTTTTGCTCTTAAGATTCCTTTTTCAAGTGGTTCTGGAATTTTATATTCATTACTTAATCCAATAATACCTTTTATTTTCTTAGGTAATTGCATATTAAGTGATTTTAATACTGAGTTTACATACTTTTTCATGTTAAATTTAGCTTCACTTGAGGTTTTTAGAGTCTCATGACACTTAGAGCATTTTTCCTCAAATGTTGGATATAATAATTTGCATCGTGGACAGATTTTTTGTACTTCGGTATGAGTGCCACAAACCGGACAAATATTAAAGATGCCCGACTTTCCACAATTCATACATTTTTTTCTACATACATCAATTCTGACTTTACCAGTTTCTATGACGTTATTTTTATTTCCAAAATCGATAGACTTTCTTTTTTTAGATCCAAATTCATTTTCATTTTTTTTTTTAATATTATGTCCTATAGCTTTTTCAAGTAATCTCGAACTACCAACAACATCACTTAAAGGAAATAATGTATGAATTCCTTTCATGCTTTTTCTTTCTGATTTTTCTGGTCTTCCCATACGTGAGCCTATATAATATGGTGCTTTATTTTTTATTTTGAGTGAAGAAATCTTATAAAAATAATGGAAAACATCATCATCCTTTTCAATTTTTATGGGTTTTTCATCTTCTAAGTTAAAAATTGTTTTATAAATGAGACTCATTGTTTTATTAAATATTATTTTATTATCTTTTACTCTATGAAGTACAAATGCTTTTTCCAAAATTTTTTTTATCGATTTCTCATAATTTAACTTGATATTTCGTTCAGATTTAGAAAAACTCTTAACTAACGTAGTTCGTAATAAATCCAATTCTTCTAATGTAATATTCCCCCAGAAATCCAAATATGAAGGATGTAAGGGAATATCAAATCTTTTTGAAATTTGAATTGCTTCTTCTGCTGTAGGAATATTTGTAAAAGGATTATTAATAAATGCTTGTAGCTGCTTATCACATTTTTCTAGGTTAATAATAGATTTTTCTAATTCTAATGCCCACCACTCTTCTACATATCCAGAGGGCACTAAAAGATGGTTGTTTTCAGTAAATTCACCATATCCAAACAATATATCACCAATAAATAGCACTTTTTTAATTTCAGAAAAAATCTGTTTAGCTTTATTGATGCTTGAAACTTTTATTACATCACCATTTTGCAGTTTTACGATTGGTGGTTCAATGCCATCCACAGGACATATACTTGTGCTTTTTCCCGGACGTTCAATTCTCAATTGTGTTCCAATTGCTACAAAATCATCTAAAACAGCCATCGTGGCTGGATGCATCCCTCCTGCGGCGAGTCCCGTATTCCTAGAACGCCCATATCTTATTCTATGACCACCTACTTCTGAAGGATGACTGAAAACCGGGCGTCCAGCAATAATATCAGCAACAAATTTCGAATTTGGGGTGATTTTTACATCGTTTTTTTTCTCACTTTTTTCTTCTTTCTCCTGATTATCTTGCTTCTGAGCAATTTTCTTTAATTCCTCAAGCCAGTCCCAACCTTCTAATTTCATAGCCTTAGCAATCTTTAGTAATTTTGGTGCTTTAAGAAGAATACCATCGTTTAAAACTAAACAAGCACCTCCTCTAACTTTATTTGTTTCAATCCTAGGTAGATCTCTGAATGCTGACACTTCTTCGTCTTCAGTTGAATCACCATTTATTTCTACTGGCAATCGATTCACAGCATATCGAATTTCTTGGTTAGATGAAGGATATTGTAAATGTACTATTCTGTCATATAATTTAACCTCCTCAACATATCTACCAATTTCAGCTTCAGATGCTTCATATTTTGGAATTTTTGATTTTCTTCTTACATAATCAGCAATCAATACACAAAGTGCAGCGGTTGTCCCCCCTGCAGCCCGAATTGGGCCTGCAAAGTAGAGAGATAGATATTTTCTGCCAAAATTATCTTTTCGAATTAAAATTTTAGAAATTCCTTCCAAGGGAGCACTTACAACACCCATTGTTTTAATAGCTAATCCTACTCTTATTGCTCTATCCACACGGGCCTCTAAAGATTCAATCTTTCCAATTTTTTCATCTAAAATATCAGCAACTACTTTGAAGACAAGTTCATCCTCAGTCAATCCTTTTATTTTTAAATCCCGTATTACCTCTGCAACACCCACGGGCCCTACAAGTTTTTCTACTCGTCCAGCTAAATCTTTTGCTTGAGGAGATTCCACTTCTAATTCAGGATCGAAACCTTTTTGCCGTGCTTGCTCAGCAATTGAATAACATTCATTGACTTGCTTTTGAATTTGATTAAAATATAATTCCATAGCTCTACTCATGTCTGGCATAAACTAACCTATTTTTAAAATTGAGAAAAACTAATTTAATAAAACTTAGAATTAATATTCTTATTTTTATGAATTAAATTAAATTCATTTATTAATCAGCTATTTCATTTATAAAATTATAGAGAATGCTAATTTTCCACACTCTTCGCTTATAAAAATAAAGATGTTTTTCCTTTAATAATAAATAATTTATTTATTTTCCTCAATTATTATTATAATTCCATTTTAGATAGTAGAATATTGAAAACCGATAATATAAGTGAAAAAAAAGTCATTATCAAAGAATTGGTCAATTCAGGCATCAATATAACACCTTCAATTCTAGATCTTCTTATAAATTTAGAGGAACCCTTAAAAAAAGTTAAATTAATTATTAAAAATGTTAGTTTTCTCCCTAATTTTGAGGGGCATTTAACAAAAGATATTTTAAAGAAAATTTCAAACGAGGAACTAAGCAAGTCATTAAAGACAGTCATGTTAAAAGAAATAAGTTCAGCAGCTATTCAAGACAAACAATTAGGAGAGAATGACAAAACTGAGTTGTCAAGTTCACTAAGTATAATAGAAACTGAAAAAATTAAAATAAAAACTCATGAAAAATCTGAATATGCAGATCACCTTAAAAATCAATTAGAATTTAATGAGGATCCCCTAATCTTAAATAATCTTGATAATAATTCACTTAAAATCTTAAAGAAGAATAACCGAAAAGTTTCTCCTTTTGAAAGTTCGAAATCAACGGTAGGATTTAAGCCAATAGCAAAGAATTTTGACTTTCAATATGAAATTTTAAAAGATCCTACTGGAAAACTTTATACAAATGGAAATTATGAAGATTTTTACAATTTAACTTTAGATAAATTCAATAAACTTAGGAGTTTAATCAAAAAGAGACCAGAAGTACTTTCAGCTAATAATATTAACAGTATTTTAAGATTAACTAATAAAGTTGAAGTTTCTGCAATAGGAATGGTTATTCAAATTCGGAAGACTAAAAACGGAAATTTTTTTTTAACATTGGAAGATCAAACTAATTTTGTTAATATTATAATCCGTAAAGATTCAGAAAACCAAGATAATATAAAAATAGCGGAAAGAACAATTAACGATCAAATGATTTATATAGAGGGTACTTACAATCCAGGAGAAAGAGGTAAAAGTGGGATAATATATTGCACTTATATATCAAAAATTGACATTCCCAAGAATTATATACCAAATAAATCGCCAGATCCTTTATCGATTGTTTTGATTTCTGATACTCACATCGGTAGTAAAGAATTTGAAGAAAAATTATGGAATAGGTTTATAGATTTCTTAAATGGGAAAATAGGAAATAAGAATCAAAGAGAACAAGCTGGAAGAATTAAATATATTATAATAAATGGGGATCTCGTTGATGGTATTGGTGTATATCCTACCCAAAAGGATGATCTTAACATACCTGATATCTATAACCAATTTAAAAAAGCCACAGAAATGCTTTCAAACATTCCAGATTATATAAAAATTTTCTATAGCTCAGGAAACCATGAACCAGTAAGGAATGCAATTCCTAGACCCGCTGTACCAAAGAAATATTCAGCAGAACTTATAAATAGCGGTGTTATTTGTATAGGGAATCCCTCACTTATTCAAACGCACAATGTAAATTCATTAATTTTTCATGGTGACAGTATTCTTGATTTAAATATGTTGATACCAGGTTTAGAAAACAATAACCCAGTAGAAACAATGAAAGAACTCTTGATATGTAGACATTTAGCTCCAATATATGGAAAGAAAACTCAAATAGCACCCACAAATAAAGATTGGCTTGTAATTGATAATATTCCAGATATTTTTCACACAGGACATATTCATATTAATGGAATGGATTATTATAATAATATTGCATTAGTTAATTCTGGTTGTTTTCAAAGTCAAACAGATTTTATGAATTCTTTAGGAATACATCCTACTCCGGGTATTTTATCTATTATTGAATTAGATACTCTAAAAGGAACACAATTGGATCTTCACCTAAATTAATAGTTTTTATTTCAAAAAGAAAAATCAGAATAGTAATAATGATTAATTTTATAATAATTATAAAATATTAGTATGAATAATTGTAAGATCATGAATTTCTCGATTCCTCGTAATAAAACTTCAGAAATGGTATTATACATTTGGAAAATAATTGATCTCCCGTATATTTCTTACAATGATTTACTTTATAAAATATCATTTGAGTTATTTCTATTTCCTCCAGATAAAGCTAGAAACTTCATTGATGCCTCGATTAATAATAATCTCATCATCAAAGATAATAATCAACGTTTAAAATTATCAAAAACATTGAATGAACAATTACAAAATTGGCATAAAGAGAGAAAAAATGTAGTTTTAGAAAAGATTAAATCTCATTTAAAAAATGCACATTTAAAAAATGATATTTATAAAAAAGATTCGTCTAAATTCAGTATTTTAATCAATGCGTTTGTTGATAAAGGAACTTTAAACAGGTCTGTAACCATTTCTGATGCTGCTTTTGAATTATTAGAATATGATCGCTCAAAAGGACTTATCAAGTCAAAAGTTGCAGGTACAAAAAAAGAATCTTATATTATAGAAATAGATATTAATAAAAAAGTATTACATCACAATTGCCATGATTTCGAGGAAAGGAGGGCGGAAAATAAGAAGTTTTGTAAACATATAACTAAACTTTTCTTATTATTAAAGGAAAAGAACAATAGTTCTGCTGAATTTTTTCTCAATGAGTTAGCTGAAGAAATAGATAAATGGGAATTTACTACTTAAATAAGCTTTTTAAATATGTTATTTTTTAATTTAACTTTATCGGTTTGTAAAAAAATGGGTTTATAATTCATAATACCTTGAATTTTGTCAATCTCTGACAATACCTTTTCTATAAGTTCCATACCAATATCAAATTTAATTATTTTGGTTCTTCCATAATGTCCCATAGATTTAACCTCTGCAGATATTATTCCTGTTAATGATAACTCATTAATATAATCACTAATTCTCCTTTTTGTTAATTGTCTAACTCCTGGTATCAAACCTCTAATTTCTGAGTGAACATCATAAATATCTCCAGAAATAATAACATAGTCTGGACTAAATCTTGAAATTAAATAAATAGATGCTATAATCAATTGAGCTTGGAGAGGCATACCTTTTATGTACTCCATAATGTGATCATTTTCTAAATCTCCTTGAGCCTTTTCTACATGCTTAGCTGTGACAATTTTATTTTGATCTCTTTCAGCTAATTCACCTGCCTTCCTTAATAATTGTAATGCTTTTCTAGCATCTCCATTTTCTTTTGCAGCGAGAGCAGCACATAAGGGAATAACCTCTTCCTTTAAAACACCCTCCTGAAAAGTTATTTTAGCTCTTTCAATTAAGATATCTCTCAACTCACTTGCATCATAAGATGGAAAGACAATATGTTCCTCACCTAAACTCGATATTATTCGAGGATCCAAATTCTCTCTGAATTTCAATTTATTCGATATTCCAATGATACTCGTTTTACTATTATCTAAGTTTTCATTTAATCTTGTTAAATCGTATAAAATTTCATTTCCACCTTTCTTATCGACCAAAATATCAATTTCATCTAAAACCAAAAAGCAAATTGAATTACCAACCCTTGAATCTAATAATCCAAGCAATTTTTTAAAAATTATATCTTTTGGAAGTCCAGTAGGTGGAATCTTCTCTCTTCTTGAAATAGTGTTGTAAATGTGAGCTAAAATACGATAGGGTGTTGATACTATATTACAATTAATATAAATCCACCATGGTTTAATTTTTGAGTTTTGTTGCGCCAACTTTTGACTTACATACCTTATAGTTGCTGTTTTCCCCGTTCCTGTCATTCCATAACATAAGAAATTTGGAGGGGTATCACCTAATAAAGCACAAGCAGTCTTTTCTGCTACATTTTTTATCTGAGTATCACGATGAGGTAATTCTCTTGGAATATATGATGATTCCAACGCATCTCTATTTTTAAAAATTCTTGGACCACTAAGATAGTTTTTGTAGAATTTATCGATATTGAATTGAATATTATTATTATGATTTTTCAACAATTATAACACCATTGCTTCATTATTGTAATAAAAAACGTTTCCACTCGAAATTTTAAGATATATTCAATATTTCAATTGCATATTTAAAATTATTTATTAATCTTTAGTTTAGTAGAAAA
>Ga0315553_10002699_pt1 | contig 14118 bp, 16 predicted proteins | sample SalMarSW160140MG_FD_203099 | JGI IMG/M metagenome (GOLD analysis project Ga0315553, IMG submission 203099) | Salt marsh sediment microbial communities from the Plum Island Ecosystem LTER, Massachusetts, United States - Salt Marsh Sediment SW1601-40 ... | reverse complement strand
CAACGCCCACGAACATTTCCACGAATTCCGAAGCGGAAATGTGGAAAAACGGCACTCCGGCTTCGCCGGCTACGGCGCGCGCCAAAAGCGTTTTTCCGGTACCCGGACTGCCCAACAACAAAACTCCCCTGGGAATCCGGGCGCCGATTTCCAAATATTTTTTGGGATTTTTCAAAAAATCAACCACCTCCAATAGCTCTTCCTTGGCTTCTTTGAGGCCCGCCACGTCGTTAAAAGTGATTTTGTCCCGGAATTGAGCAAAGAGTTTAATGTTGGCTTTACCGAAAGTAAACGCCTGGCTCATACCCGTTCTTGCCTGACGGAAAATTATCCAGAAAAATATGCCGATAATTAATATGGGAAGCAGTGTGGGCACAAGAATGCCCGCCCAATAACGAAGCCCCGATTCGTCTTTGATTTCTAAATTGACTTTTTGCAATGATGAAGAGTTGACGCCGTAATTCTTGAGGGTTTCCGAAAGGCTGGTTTCGGTTTCTTTCTTGGAGGTCGCTTTTGAACCATCTTTTAGTTGAACGTCCAAGTCGTTACCGTTAACCGTAATTTTTGAAACCTGGTCGTCATTTATTTTGGCAACCAACTGGTCAATGCTTAAAACAGTCGCCGGCTCCTGCTCGCTTAGAAAAAGAGAGAAAATAAACGCTATTAATAAAAGAGTGGTGATCGCCCAAAGGATATTTTTAGTAAAAGACTTCATATCGCTATCTTTTAATATTATCTCAGGAAGAGGGGGTGTCAACAATAAAAATGGCGGCTTTTGAAACAGGCGCCGATATCAGATAAGCGTGCCCGCAAGAAACCCTTCTTTATTTCTTCATTTTTAGGGTTATTCTTTTTTCCGTCGGATTTATAGATTCAATGATAAATTGGTATTTTTTGCCGCTTTCTAATTCTTTTTCCATCTCCTCCGGGCCGCTAAATTCCGATACGTGAAGCAATCCCTGTAAACCGTGCTCCAAATTAATGTATGCCCCAAAGGGGTTAAGCTTATAAACTTCACCGCTAACTTCCTGCCCCTCCTTAAATTTGTCGCCGACTGCCTCCCAGGGATTCGGTTTGAGCGCCTTCAGCGAAAGAAAAATGCGGTTGTCTTTAATTTCAATGATTTTTGCCTTTACTGCTTCATTGATTTCAACTACTTCCTTGGGGTTATCAATCAGACGATGGTCAATTTCAAAAATGTGAATCAGCCCCTCAATAGCCGGATTGTCCGCAAAGCGAACGAAAACGCCGAAGTCGGCTATGCCGGAAACGATTCCCTCAATGACGTCGCCTGCTTTATATTTATCAATTAATTGTTTGACGTCCTGCTCGGCCCCCGCCTTCTCGGAAATAATCAGTTTATTCGTCCGCGGGTTGAGGTCAATGATTTTAACTTTCATTTCCTGCCCGACAAATTTTCTCAACTCTTCCAAAATCTTGTTCCGGTCGCTGTTGTCCACCCGGGGATAATGCTCGTTGGTCAGGTGAGAAACCGGCATAAAAGCCTTAATTTCATTGACGGCGGCAACCAAACCGCCGCTGTTGGCGCCGATTATTTTGACCGTCAAAGTTTCATCTTTTTCTTTAATTTCTTTCAATTGCTGCCAATTCTTTTGTTCGTGGGCCCTGGCCAGTGAAAGTTCCACAAAGCCATCGTCGTTTTCTAAGTCTATTATCTTGGCGGGAACTACATCATTAACTTTTATTTTCTTCAATAAATCTCTGGCATTTGATAATTCCACGCCGTAGACGATTCCCGTGCCGAACCTGCCCAAATCAAAATAAACGGCGCGGGGCGTCTTTTTCAAAAGATTGGCGTTAACTAAATCGCTTTCTTTTAAAAAAGAAATTAGTCCTGGCTCGTCTTTAATCATCTGAGCAACCAGTGAATTTGTTTTTTTATTTACAGAAACGGACATACCCAGTAGTAGATCCGCGATGGCAATTTATCAATTCAGCTTATCGCGGTCTGGTTAAATTAAATAATCCTCTAATGAATTTTTAACGTTAGATTATGCCGAAATAGTGAAATAAATTAAGCTGAATTTATCGCGGACTCACTACTGGGCATAAACATTAGTTTATAGATTATTATTTATCTGTCAACGTTGGCTTGATTTTTGTGCCCGGTTGGATTATTATTTAAATAATGCCCAAGTAACATTACTTGGCATTAACTCGCCGCAAAACAATTTTTAGGCAGTATAATAAATTTTCATTATCATATCAATAAATTTAAGTTAAAATTATTACTCGGCTCGCTTTATTTTTGCGACAGCCAAGTAATGTTACTGGAATGCTTACTTCGCGTAAAAAACAAAAGGTTGTTAAAGAGCACCAGCTGCACGAAAAAGATACTGGCTCAAGCGAAATCCAAATCGCTCTTTTAACCAAACAAATTGCGGAATTAATCGACCACCTAAAACATCACCCCAAAGATCAACATTCGCGGCGGGGGCTTTTAAAAATGGTGGGGAAGAGAAAAAGATTTCTGAATTATTTGAGCAAAAAGAACCCCAAAAAATACGCGGCTTTGGTAAAAAAATTAGAGCTGAAAAAGTAAACGCGATACTAATATACTAATTCATACGAATTATACGAATACATTTGTATCATTAGTATTCATTTGTATATTGGCATCGATTAAGCGAAGCCTTTATGGTACATAAATCTCAACGCATCGGCATATTCATTGACATCCAAAACCTCTATCATTCAGCTAAACATCTTTATTCGGCGCGGGTAAACTACCGGGAACTTATCAAGGAACTAACCGCCGGCCGGCCGTTAATTCGGGCAATTGGCTACGTGGTAAAAAGTGAAACCGCTTCACCCACCCAAACTTCACGAGGTGAAATTTGGGAAGGCAAGGGCGAGGCGTCTTTTTTTGAAGCTCTAACCAAAACTGGCATTGAATTGCGCATTAAAGACCTCCAGATATTTCCCGGCGGCATGAAAAAAGCGGATTGGGACGTGGGTATGGCCGTGGATGCCATTAGGATGGCGAATTTTTTGGACGTGGTCATTTTGGTTACGGGCGACGGCGATTTTCTGCCGCTGGTGGACTATTTGAAATGGGGCTTAGGCAGGGAAGTGGAGGTAGCGGCTTTTGGCCGCAGTACCTCGGCTAAAATGAAAGAAGCGGCTGATATATTCATTGACTTGGAAAAGATACCCAAAGTAATACTAAAGAAGTAATTCAAAATGAATCTTAATAAACAACAATTTAAAACCGAAGTTGCCGGAAAGGAATTAAAACTTGAGGTCTCCCGACTGGCCGAACAAGCCAATGCTGCTGTCGTAGGAACTTACGGCGATACGTCGGTCTTGGTAACGGCTACTATGGGCAAAGAAGACCGCCCAATTGATTATCTGCCCCTGGTGATTGATTACGAAGAAAAGTTTTACGCAGCCGGCAAAATCATCGGCAGCCGCTTTATCAGGCGTGAAGGCCGGCCATCGGAAGAAGCGGTTTTATCCGGCCGTTTAATTGACCGCAGTCTGCGGCCGCTTTTTGACAAACGTCTGCGCCGCGACGTCCAAATTATCATTACGGTTCTGTCTTACGACGAAGAGAACGACCCGGATTTCGTTGCCCTAATAACGGCCTCAACCGCTTTGGCGATTTCCGACATTCCCTGGGCCGGTCCTTTGGCTGGCGTAAGAATCGCCAAATTTGATGATAACCAAATCGTTATTAATTCAAATAATTCTTTAATTAAAGAAAAAAGTGGTTTAATTTTTGAATCTTTTATCGCCGGCGCCAAAGATAAAATTAACATGATTGAGCTGGCCGGTAATGAAGCCGATGAAAAGGTTGTCATTGACGCATTCAGTCAGGCGCAAAAAGAAATTAAAAATTTAATTAATTTTCAGGAAAAAATAATTAAAGAAATCGGTCAGCAAAAAATTGACTTTCGCCCCGAAATTGATGAGTCGCTGGCCAAAAAAGTCCGGGAGTTTTTAAAGGATAAATTGGAAGCGGCCGTCTATGCCGCGGAAAAAGTTGAACGGCAAAACAAAATCGGTTTGCTTAAACAATCTCTCAGGGAATTTCTCGTCCAAGAGGGTTTTGAAGAAAACAAATTTTCAAAGGCTGACCTGATATTTGAAGAAGAAATTGACAAGTTGCTTCACCGAAACGTTCTTGAATCGGAAAAGAGGCCGGACGGCCGTAAATTAGACGAGGTACGGCCGCTTTACGCTGAAGTGGGCTTGTTTAAAAGACTTCATGGTTCGGCTTTATTCGCCCGGGGCAATACCCAAGCATTAGCCGTAACTACTTTAGCCGCGCCGGGCGCCGAACAGCTGGTGGAAACAATGGAAATTTCCGCCAAGCGCCGCTTTATGCTCCATTACAATTTTCCCCCGTATTCGGTGGGCGAAATCGGACGCTTGGGCGCGCCCGGCCGCCGGGAAATCGGCCACGGCGCTTTAGCGGAAAAAGCATTGCGACCGACGATTCCCTCGCAAGACGAATTTCCATATACCATTCGGGTGGTTTCGGAAATATTGTCTTCAAATGGTTCTTCCTCCATGGCTTCGGCTTGCGCCTGTTCAATGGCCCTGATGAACGCGGGCGTGCCGCTTAAAAAGCCGGTGGCTGGCATTGCCATGGGATTAATAATGGATGGGGGAAATAATTACAAGATTCTGACCGACATCCAAGGGCCGGAAGACCATCATGGCGACATGGACTGTAAAATAGCTGGCACCAAAGACGGCATTACCGCCATCCAAATGGACGTTAAAGTTGAAGGATTAAACCTGGAAATTCTTGAAAAAGTTTTTCTTCAGGCGAAAAAAGCCCGTTTAGAAATCTTGGATTTTATCAAAAGCGTTATCGCTGAACCCGCCAAAGAGGTTTCGCCTTATGCGCCAATCATTATGACCATTAACATTCGACCTGAACAGATTGGTGAAGTCATCGGCCCCGGAGGAAAAATGATTAACGGTATTATTGCCGCCACGGGCGTGGAAAGCATTGACATAGAACAAACCGGTAAGGTTTTCGTGGCCAGCCGCGATGCCGATAAAGCGAAAGCCGCCATTCAGCAGGTTCAGGCGATAACTCACGAATTTCAAATCGGTGAAATTGTTGAAGGGGAAGTAATAAAAATTTTGGAGTTCGGAGCCATTGTGGATTTGGGCGGCGGCAAAGACGGAATGATTCACGTTTCCGAATTAAAAGACGGCTTTGTAGAAAAAGTGGAGGACGTGGTTAAAGTGGGAGATTTTGTCCAGGCAAAAGTCATAAAAGTAGAAAACGGCCGCCTTGGTCTGTCATTAAAAGCACTGAACAAGTCAAAATAAAAAACGAGAGTAGAAATGCTCTCGTTTTTTATTTTGAAAGACGGCTTAACCGTGATTTCAGCCGACCGGCTTTATTTTTTTTGATAAGATTTACTTTGGCGGATTTGTCCAGTTTTTTATAAACCTGTGAGAGATATTTTCTCGCTTCATCTTTCTGCCCGGCATCAATTAATTTCTTATATCGTTTAACAACCGATTTGAGTTCGGCTTTTCTTTTGACGTTCATCTTGCGGCGGCGCACATTTTGCCGCAAGGCTTTTTTGGCTGATTTAGTTATGGGCATACCAAATTTTTATAAATTTATGAGCCGCGGGCGAAGTCAAATTTATCTAAAAATTTGAGCGTCCCGCCCGCGGCGGGATTTCATTTTTAAATCCTAAACAAAAGATGGTTGAGTGTCAACAGTTTTTAAGATAGAATTGATTATAATTAGAAATCAGTAATTAGAAATTGAAAATTTCATTTTATATGCTTTATTCTCTTTCCGGGAAATTAATTGTTAAAAAACCGCAGTTTATCGCGCTGGAAACCAATGGCGTCGGTTTTAAGGTTTTTATTTCTCCGCGGACCAGCCGGAACCTGCCCAAAATTGGCCAGCGCGCCAAATTATTCTGCATTACCTTGATGAGTCGCGAAACCATTGAACTATATGGATTTTTGAGCGAAAAAGAGTTGGAAATTTTTGAACTGTTAAACTCCATTAACGGCGTAGGCCCAAAATCAGCCCTGGGAATTTTGGGCTCTCTTAAAATTGAAAAATTTCTAGCGGCCGTCAGCCAAGGCCGGGACGATTTATTAATAAAATCCTGGGGTATTGGCGGAAAAAAGGCCCAGCGTATAGTTTTGGAGCTTAAAGACAAAATCAAAAAATCAAAAGACGACCTCTCTGAATTGGAGGTTGATAAAGACATAAAATCCGCCCTCAAAAATTTCGGCTACAGGGAAAAAGAAATTGAGCTGGCGATGGGTAAAGTCCCGGCTAAAAGCAAAGATTTTGAAGAAAAAATTAAACAGGCTTTAAAATTCCTTTCTAAAAAATAAAATGGAGTTTATTTTTAGGGTTCTAAAGAAAATAATTCCCGAGCCGCTTTTTAAATTTGTCCAGCCGGGCTATCACTGGCTATTGGGCTGTTTAGCCGCCTTATTCTACGGTTTTCCTTCGGGAAAATTAACCGTCATTGGCGTTACCGGCACCAAGGGCAAAACCACCACCTGTAACCTGATTGCCCAGATACTAAATTCCGCCGGTTTCAAAACCGGTATGGCTACCACCGTAAATTTCCGCATCGGCTCCAAAGAATGGACTAACGACAGCAAACAAACAATGCTGGGCAGGTTCCAGCTTCAAAAATTACTGTCAAAAATGGTCAGGGCTGGCTGCCATTACGCCGTAATTGAAACTTCATCCGAAGGAATTTTACAATACCGCCACCGTTTCATTGACTACAAAATAGGCGTATTCACCAATTTGTCGCCGGAGCACATTGAAAGACACGGCAGTTTTGAAAATTACCGCCAGGCTAAAATTAAATTATTTGAACAGATAGCCAAAAAGCCGAATTCCATCGGTGTTTATAACATGGACGATGAAAACGTCGGTTATTTTTTAAAACCTAAAATTACCAGGCAATACGTTTATGCCTCTAAATTCAAAAAACCACTCGGCCAAATTCAAAACCTATATCAAATAAGCAACATTAAAACAACGCCAAAAGGCACAAGTTTTCTCCTGAACGATGAAATGTATACGATGCCGTTAATTGGCGATTTCAACGTTTACAATGCGACTGCAGCTGTTTGCCTGGCAATTTCCCAGGGCATCCCCCGCCGCCAAATAAAAAAAACCCTGGCAAAGGCGGTGCCGCCGCCGGGCAGACTGGAAATGATTGATAAGGGACAAAAATTTATGGTAATCATTGATTATGCTCACGAACCAGCCAGCCTGGAAGCGGTTTATAAAGTTGTATCAGGTATCAGGCATCAGGTATCAAGAGGTAGAAAAGCAAAACTGGTTTGTCTATTGGGAGCACAGGGCGGCGGGCGAGATAAATGGAAGAGGCCGGCTATGGGTAAAATCGCCGCCAAATACTGCAATGAAATTATTCTAACCAACGAAGACCCCTACGACGAAAAGCCGGTTAATGTTCTGAAGGACATTGAGACTGGTTTTCCGCGAACGTTTAAAAAATATTTTAAAATTTCAGACAGGCGAGAAGCAATCAAAAAAGCGCTTTCTTTGGCGAAAAAAGACGACGCGGTAATACTAACCGGCAAAGGCGGTGAGGTCTGGATGTGCGTAAAAAATGGCAAAAAAATACCCTGGGACGAAAGCCGTATAGTCAAGGAAGAATTAGGGGGAATTAAAAAACGTCGTTCGCTCCGCAAGAAATAACGAGGATGAAATTTATCAGTAAATATTGACACCGGCCTTTAAGGGTGTTATCTTTTGGAAAATTTAGCACATTATAAATTTAGCGATAAAGGGAGGGTAATGGCATGAAAAAGAAATTTTTTTTGTTTATAGCAGTCATAATTGTATTACTTCCAGCTTTTAATATCATCTTTAAAATTCAAGCCCTTGAATGGTCTATCTGGCCAGCAGGCATCGTTCTATTCACGTGGTTGTTGAGAGATTGTCTTATAAAATTGGTTAAATCAAGAACGCTAAAAAGGGAAAGCGGGATAAAAAAACTAGCCCTTTGCCCCAAATGCCGCAGTCTTGTTTTGATACCCTCGGCATCTCAAATCCCAAGATACAACCCACCGCAATGCGGCGAAGAATCTTTTATTGATGATGTGCGGGAATTCGAGAAGAAGCATTCAAAGCATAGAATAAAACATTTGGAAGTAATTTTCGGCTTATGGCGGAAGAAAAAAGAAAATCCGATGGACCCAATGGGTACAACCTATCTCGTGGGACTACACGAGTCAACAATCTTTTTTATAAAGAGATCTAGGAAAAGCATTGAAGACCCTATGACTTATGAGATACTCAAAGAAGTGCCCCCCGAATTCAAATGGAGGTGGTTACTAATCCGTTTGTTGTTTCTTCAATAAAATTCCTCAAATAATTATAAAAGGGCGACTCGCGTTGCCCTTTTTTATTTTTTAACCCTGGCGTATAGTGTTAAAATAAAAATATGCCGAAAGTTTATTTAGATTACGCCGCCACTACTTACATTGACCCGCGGATACTCCAGAAAATGAGGCCTTATCTGACTACGGGTTTTGGGAATGCTTCCTCTTTATATTCTTTGGGTCGGCAGGCAAAAACTGCGATTGAAAAAGCGCGCATTGACGTCGCTAAGATTTTAGGCGCTCTCCCCGAAGAAATCATCTTCACCGGCTCAGGTACGGAATCAGTCAATTTGGCAATTTCCGGTATCGCCAAAAAATATAAAAATCAGGGCAATCATATAATTATTTCCAAGATTGAGCACAAAGCAGTTTTGGAATCGGCAAAAAAACTAAAAAAAGAAGGTTTTACAATAACTTATCTAAGCGTTGATTCAAAAGGCATTGTTAATTTAAAAGAATTAAAAAAAGCCCTGAATAAAAAAACAATTCTGGTGTCCATTATGTACGCCAACAATGAAACAGGCACAATTCAGCCCATTAAAGAAATTTCCCAAATTGTAAAAAAGTTCCGAAAACATAATTTATTGCCGGCTTTTCATACTGACGCCTGCCAAGCGGCTGGCGCGCTGAATTTAAAAATCAACAATTTAGGCGCAGACCTTTTAACCCTGAACGGCTCAAAAATTTATGGGCCAAAAGGCACAGGGTGTTTGTATATCAATAAAAATTATAAAATTGAACCTCTAATCGTCGGCGGGACACAGGAAATGGGACTGCGGGCCGGCACGGAAAATACGGCCCTGATTGTCGGTTTCGCCGAAGCGTTAAGGTTGGCAGAAAAATTGAGAAAAGAAAGCCAACGGTTAAAAAATCTAAGGAATTATTTTATCAAAAAAATATTAAAAAACGTCCCTTATTCCCGTTTGAACGGCCACGCCCAAAAACGCCTGCCCAACAACGTTAATCTCTCTTTTAAGGGCATAGAGGGCGAGGCACTGGTTTTAAAACTTGACCAGCGAGGCATCGCCGCCTCAACCGGTTCAGCCTGCACCTCGTCGGAGTTAACGCCCTCCCACGTTTTGCTGGCGCTCGGCCTCCCCGAAGATTTGGCGCACGGCAGTTTAAGAATGACTTTAGGCAGGAAAACCACAAAAAAAGACCTGAATTACGTCTTAAAAATTCTGCCAAAAACAGTCGCAGAACTGAGAAGAATTTCGGCGCTTTAAATTAAAAATGAAAAAGCGAAAAATAAAAAGCAAAAAAAGCGACGTTGTTGGGCGGGGACAATCTTGGCTTTATAGCAAAATCGTTAAAGACCATTTTTTCCATCCCCGCAACGTCCTAGCCGACGAAGCTAACTACCAATTTGATGCCAAGGGCACCAGCGGCAACCCGATTTGCGGGGACGTTATGACCCTCTGGCTTAAAATTGATAAAAAAAATCAAAAAATTAAAGAATGTAAGTGGCGAACCTACGGCTGTGCTTCGGCTATCGCCGCCACTTCAATGCTTTCGGTTATGCTGACGGAAAAAGGCGGTACGAGTGTAAAAAAAGCATTATCCATAAAGCCCGCGCAAATTATTCGCAGATTGGGCGGTTTGCCGGCCATAAAATTTCACTGTACGGTTCTGGGGCTTTCGGCTTTAAAAACCGCAATTAATGACTACTATAAAAAACAAAGTTCAAAATAATATTTTCATCCTCAAAGAAAAGATTAAAGAAGTTGATGGGGTGGCGACTTTAAAATTTCTGCCGACCAAGGGTAAGTTTTTTCATTTCCAAGCCGGGCAGTTCGTCCTTGTCCGTTTTTTAGACGGTCGCTTTGGCCAAACCGGCAAGGCCTATTCAATTTCCAGCTCATCGCGGGACAAATTTTTGAGCATTACCGCTAAAAAAGCAGGGAATTTTTCTTCGGCCCTGCATAAATTGAAAAGAGGGGAAAGTCTAAAAATTTCCGGCCCTTACGGCGATTTTTATCCCGATAAATCAATGAAAAAGCTGGTCTTTTTAGCCGGCGGGATTGGTATTGTACCTCTCTTCAGTATTATTAGGGATAATTTTCTTAAGAAATCACCAAAAAAAATTACCCTGTTCTACAGCAGCCAAACCAAGAAAGGGGTTGTTTTCTTAAAAGAGTTAAATAAAATCGCCGACGAACGGCGAAATTTCAAGTTAATTTATTTCATTACCAGAGAAAAACCGCAAAGAAAAAAAATCGGCGAATATCGCCGAATTAACGTTAGAATTATGAAAAAATATCTTGAAGATTCAAGGGGGAATTTTTATTTTGTCTGCGGCCCAAAAGAATTCGTTTCTGATTTACGCAAAAAATTAAAGAATGGCGGCGTTAGTGAAAAATTTATTAAAAGCGAATCTTTTTATTAATCTTCTATTTTAATAATCTGTACCGGACAGACCTTAACCGCCTCTTTTATACAGCCCGTTTTATCCGTTTTTAATTCAAATTTATCTCCTACTTTTTTTGAGTTTTTTAGGTTTGCCAGTCCGTCTTTCTCGTCTAACTCAAAGAAGTCAGGGCAATTTACCGCGCAAGCCCCGCAGCCAATACATTCTTTCCGTTGGTGAATGATTTTTTGCATCGGTTTAATTTTAAAATAATTTTTTATAAATTAAAAGGCCCAAAGTTTGAAAACTCGGGCCTCAAAAAAGCGACATCTGTTGAGATTTTTTCGGTTGCTCGGATTTACTGTTGTGCCTGGGCCGGAGAATGGCGGCTGCTTGATTGCAGATAACCGCGTAGGTCGATTTATGTACGCGACAAGCATTTTTGTCGTGCACTTGAGCGCCTTCCTTACATCTATAAACCTCATGAACTTTTCCACGTTCGTCTAACCCAAAAGATATTTCAATAGCCCCTATAAAAAAGCAAGCCCGAGAACGATCCTTAGATACCTCAACTAAAAATCCTTTTGCCATGACGCCTACCGCCTTTCTAGTTCTTTTCGCGCCATATCACAAGACCGATGGCAATTAATGTTGCTCCAATAAAAAATCTTGTTATGGCATCGAAAACACTCGTAAATCTAAATCCAGAGATAAGAATTATCGATCCTCCGCCCGCGACCATAAAAGGTGCTATGGTTTTAATAATTTTTCTTTGAACGAAAGATTTTTTCTTATTCTGGGCGTCTCTCCATCCAATACCCCTAACGGCTAATTCTTTCACCTTTCTTACCTCCTTTTTATTTATTAAACATCAACTTCTAATAATTTTATCCTATCACAAAAATATTAAAAAGTCAATAGTGTGCTCCCATCGGGATTCGAACCCGAGTTACCGGCTTGAAAAGCCGATGTCCTAGGCCAGACTAGACGATAGGAGCAATTTAGGTGTGCCTGTCAGCCACCTTAGTCGCCGCGTAGCTCTCCGGTTTTGTCCGCGCTTCAAAATTATAAGCCCGAATCATCCCGATTACTTCCTGTATCATTGATTTGGTTTCGCCGTTCTCGCCGATGTCAACGTGAATTTCAAAATCCCAGCCCGGCACGGCATCCTTCTCGAAAAATTTGGACTGCTTCTTCAAGGCGGTCAAAATCTCTTTCGCCGCTTCCAAAGAAAGTAAAACCTCCTGAATAATTCTATCCCTTAAAGTGTGGAATTTCGGCAATTTGACGCTCCGCCAGAAATAGCGGGCGCCGTTACCCACGCGATGAGCCACGATTGCCGTGACGAAATCCACCGTCGCTTCATTATGCCCGTCGGAATCACTGCCGATAATGATTTTATAGCGGCGATTTCTGTCTTCAGTCATAAAACGCATAATCTCATCAACTATTTGACTAACGCTCATCCTTATACCGAAAGACGTGTTAAAAAATTTTTCTTCCATTTAAGTCTAAAATAACGCCGATGCGAATAATTGTCAATCTAAAAGGATTTGTTTAAAATTATAAAGTGAACAAACTCCTTCTAATTGACGCCAATTCTTTAATCCATCGTTGTTTTCATGCCCTACCGCCGTTGACCGGACCGAACAATCAGCCAAGCGGCGCGCTTTACGGGTTAGCCAATGTCCTGTTGAAAATTCTGCGCGAACAAGCGCCTGACTATAGCGCCGCTTTTTTCGACCGGCCCGAGCCGACTTTTCGCAAAGAAATGTTTAATGAATATAAAATTCATCGCCCAAAGGCGCCAAGCGATTTGGTTTCTCAAATCATTGAGGCTCATTTGCTGTTTGTCTCTTTTGGAATAAAAGTTTACGAAGCGCCCGGTTTTGAAGCGGATGATTTAATCGGAACCGCGGTGGGTAAGTTCAAGGAAACGCCTGATTTAAAAATCGTAATCCTGACCGGCGATTTGGACAGCCTCCAATTGGTGGAAAACGACCGGGTGGTCTCGGAAACTTTTAAAAAAGGCGTCAGCGAGACGATTATCTACAACGAAGAAGCGGTGAAGGCGCGCTTTGAAGGTTTAACGCCCGGGCAAGTCGCTGATTTTAAAGGTCTGGTAGGCGACCCGTCGGATAACATACCGGGCGTACCCGGCATCGGACCAAAAACCGCCATTCCTTTAATTAAAGAATATAAGAGTTTGGAGAATTTTTTGACTAACGGCCAGTTAGATAAAAATTTCGTTAAAATTGAAAAGTTTAGGGAGCAAGCTCTCCTCTCGAAACGATTGGCCATTATTAAGTATGACGCCCCATTGGACGTTAAAAGAATTTCAGATTTGGAATATAATGGCCTACCAAAAGAAACGCTTATTTCTTATTTTGAAAAACTTGGGTTCAAAACTTTAATGCAAAGAATCTAAAGCCCTTATTGAATGGGTTTTATTATTATAAAGCGGCTTTTGCCTTCGCCCATACTTTCGGTCCTGACATCAGGACGGGAAGCCAATTCCAAATGGACCAAGCGACGCTCATAGGCATTCATCGCCGGTAAAAACACTTCTTCCCCGACAGTCGTTGCTTTTCTGGCCGCGGCGCGGGCTAATTCCAAAATTAAATTTTCCCTTTCCCGTCGGTAGTTGTTAATATCCACAAAAACTACGCTTGCCTGGTCAATCTGAACGGCCATTAATCTAACTAAGTGGTCCAAATTCGTTACGAAACTCGGTAGAAATTTTTTAAAAAAATCCCCTTCGTTGATAAAAATCAGAAAGCGGTTGCTTCCGGACTCATAATTAACCGAAAAATCCGTAAAACCCATTATTTCAATCAGTTTTTTTAACTTGTCTTGTAATTGTTCCATTAAATTTTTTAGAAACCTTTTTGTTAATCGCTATTTGTTGAATAACCGAAAAAGCAGACGTTGTCAACCAGTAAAGGGCAACGGCTGAGGGCAAATTTAAAAAATATAAAAATACTATAGTTAAAATTGGGCCCACGTAAATCATCTGACGGCTCATCATTTCGGCTGCCGTTGGAACCCCGGACGACTTATTATTCTTCGCAATTGATAACTTCCCCTGAATGTATTGGACAACGGCAGCTGCACCGATAATAAATAAATTCTTACTGCTTAAATCTATCAGCCCCAAAAAAGAATAATTTAAATCCTGCGGGGGGGGGATAAAAGAGTATAAATTATTTAAGGTTTCAACGGAAAATCCTCCCAGAAAAACCCTGTAAAGAGCGATTAAAATCGGCAGTTGAATGAGGAGTAGGAAAAAACTGGAAAAAGGACTGACCTTATGCTCTCTATAAAGGTCTAAAAGCGCTTTGGTTTGCTTTTCCTTGTCGTGTTTATGATTTTTTTGAATC
>Ga0315553_10002698_pt1 | contig 14119 bp, 9 predicted proteins | sample SalMarSW160140MG_FD_203099 | JGI IMG/M metagenome (GOLD analysis project Ga0315553, IMG submission 203099) | Salt marsh sediment microbial communities from the Plum Island Ecosystem LTER, Massachusetts, United States - Salt Marsh Sediment SW1601-40 ... | reverse complement strand
GATTCCTGCCACTCCCTTGTTTTACTCACTACTGCTTGAAACAGTTTGCTGGCTTCTTTTTTCTGTTTCTCGTCAATGGTATCTCCCAGTGACTCTACAGCCTGGTATAGTTTCTGGGCACCCCACTCAATCATTTCCACACTCCACCAGGGTCGGCAACTGGCCCACCAATACTGGCAGCTATGCAGTCCCTCGTCCAGAAGTCTGCGTGCCTCGGGAAAGCCAGGCGACTTTGCTGGAGCTTCTTTAACAGTATGCAGCACAAGCTCGGTGAGCTGCCATTGCAACTCGTGCAATTCATGCCCCGGATACTGCCACTGAGGATAAGGTATACCCTGTGTCGCCTCATCTTCCCAGGTGCTCCAAGAAGAAGGAACCGGATTCACAGTATCCACCTGAACGAAGTGTTTTATGAGCTCCGCGATAGTGCAGGTCTTGGGAGTTCCCCGGGCAAATACCTCGGAGAGCAGCCTTTCCTGTCCCGGGCGATGGTGTCCATAGACTTCGCCATCGGTGCCTGTGAGAAGATAGCTATCTCCCTCTAACCTGTCTTTAAGGGCTGCCAGAAAAGGTTCTGCTGAGGGATATGTGCCATAGGTAATGCCGGCGCTGAAGGGGCGTTCCTTAAAGAACACCAGGAAATCTCCCAGCCCTTCCACCTTATAAAGGCGGTCGTATTTAACGGAGCCAATCTTCCCATTAAAGGAAAGTTCGTCCACGATTATCCAGCGAAAACCAAGACCGGCCACGGTTTGGGCTACTTCATAACTGTAGCACATCTCCGGGGGGAAAAAGCCCGTAGGCTTGTAGATTTCCCCGAAGTAACGCTGATTAACAGCAGTATTGAGCTTGACCTGTCTTATGACCTCGTCCTTGGGAATAAGGGGCAGGATAGGGTGATACATGGCACTCCCGGTGAACTCGATTTGGCCCCGCTCGGCTAATTCACGAAGGCCTCGAATCACGTCGTCAAGCCCGTATCTGGCAAGCTGTTCCGTGAGGACAGCATTTATGTTGAGGGTGATTTTGCCCCCAGGTGCCTCCCTCAAGACACGCACCAGCGTCCGATAGCTCTCCTCGGTGACCTTGCGGACTATTGCCTCGGTCTGGGTTGGTGGTTGATATATGTGAAGGAAATTGCTCCAGTACATAGGTCTGCTCCTCCACCGCTATTGCACAAATAGCCTATCTTCCAGTTTGTTTCTAATATTTCTGGCAGCAACAGTGCGGTAATAATATTCTCGTTTTGTTTCCTCACTGGTCCCGCTCTTGTTTATAGCCCGGTAAGCGTTAACCACGGCCCGCAATTGGTCGAGCATGCCCATGTGAATTAGGTTGATGTCCCACATAGGGCGATTGCTAGCCCACCACATCTGGCAACTATGTTCAGCCCGATCCAGAAGTCCCCGAGCAATGGTAGCAGAGTGCCGACTTTCCTCATTATCAGCACACTGGAGTGCTTTGTTTACCAATTCGATGCATATACTCAGGTGTTCCCATTGAAGATGGTGCACCTCGTTCTCCTTGCCTTGCCACAAGGGATAATAGTTGCCGGCTTCCATGTCATCGGCCGTGGTGCTCCAGGAGGATGGCCAGGGCTCTATCGTTTGACCCTGAGGAAAGAGGTCGATAAGTTGGCTGATGGTGACCATCTGGATTTTGCCAGCAGCTTCGTTATTCGTCAAAAGGGCGGCATGCTGCCCGGCCAGTGCCTTAGCTTGCTTAACTTCTTCGAGGGGCTCTGTGGGTGGCTCTAGCTCTTCGTAAACCTTGGCCAGGAATGTCCTCTCCCAATCCTGTATGTGGTGGCCATAGGTTTCGGCATCCATGGCCGTGACCACATAGATATTCTCTCTTTCGCCCTGCCACTCCTCCAGATGAGCAACGAATTCCTTGGCTTCCAGGTCCTGAAAGCTTATCCTGTTGCTCAGCACGTCGTCACGAAAGAAGAGCATTAGGTTCTGGCCCTCACGCTCCACCTTATATATAACATCCATAGGCCACTCTGCAGGGCAGGCAATACCGCTCAGAATAATCCAGCGATATCCTGACTTCATAATAGGCTGCAGAATGTCATGGCTGTAGCACATCTCAGGGGGAAAGAATCCTTGGGGTGCGTATGCATTTCCGAAGGAGCGGCGATTGGTCTGTGTGTTCAGGTTTATCTGCCTCTTTACCTCCTCTTTGGGTATCAAAGGGAGGATAGGGTGATACTTGCCGGTTCCGGTGAATTCAAGTTGACCATTATCAGCAATTTTTCTGAAGCTATCGATTACATCTTTATGGCCGCAGTCCATCAGCATATCAGTCAGGACGCCGTTAAAGTTTATAGTTACCCGAGCGTTGGGATACTCATCAAAGACTTGGAGTAGAGGGCGGTATGATTCGTCGCATATCTTTTTTAGTACCGACGGCACCTGGGTCGGCGGCTGATAGAAATGCAGTAACTGAGCCCAGTAGATCATATGTGCCTCCGAGTGAAAATCTTATCCAGGTAATTCAAAGAAGGGAACGAATCTCGCTTATTCTAACATATACTTAGGTCGAAAAGTAGCTGTTTATCTGGCTTCAGGGATGAACCAGTATCCTAGCTGTAATTTAAGCTGTTGGCAGGGTCTTGAAAGCTCCAGATATCCCCGATGGAACAACAAAAGCCTGTTGGGCACTATCCTCGTTTTACTTCTCTACACACAAAGCTGGCCAGAGCAAAAAGTATATGCTTCCACTAGTACCCCTCTAACATGCAGTGCAAAGAGGTATCAACGTAGGCCTAGCCATTCTAGTTTAATCGCAGCTTGTAGTGCACAATTTATCGCTTTGTGCAACCGCCCTTTTGCCGAGCGCACGCAGGACTTCGCTTACTTTCATAGACAACCTTGGCTCCCCAATCGAGAGCTATCTTGGCAGTATTGTCCGTGCTGGCATTATCAACTACAATAACCTCATACTCGCCGGCGTAGTCCTGCTTTCCTATAGACTCCAAACACGAAAGCAGATAGTTTTCTTCATTGTAAGCTGGTATGACCACCGATACGAATGATAGCCCTTCGGAGCGGGCTGTCGGTGCCTGCACTATGTTATCCTCGCTCATAACTTGTCAATGCTGGAATACATAGCTTGATTATATTATATCACATTGTCAAGACTCGCTGGTGTCACATCGGCATAACATATAGCCACTAGCTGAAATTGCACTTTTCATCTTATTAGGCATAACAAAAAGCCAGATTGTTACCTGATATTCTCGCTTGCCTGAAAAAACAATTGCTCTGGCTTTGTGGCGTCCCCGGAGGGATTCGAACCCGCAACCCGGTGCTCAGAAGGCTGCCGCTATCTACCTCTGCGGCTCGATAATCACTTTTAGGGAGTCTTGAACAAAACTCAAAAATCAAAGGTTAAAAATCAAAATGACAACTTAAAATGCAAATCTTTTACGTTTGCTCTGTCATTTTGCACTTTTGTTTTTACATTTCGAAGGATTTGTTTGGAGATTGGATTTTGGCATTTGGAATCTAGCCAATGAGATTGCCACGTCGCCTGCGGCTCCTCGCAATGACAAAAAGAAGAAGGCTGTTTCCGCCAGCCCCAGCCGATGGGTAATCATCTCTCGCACACGTATCTTGCCAGTCTGTATCAGTTCCAGTAAAGTAAACATGGGATAGCTAGAATTGTCCTAAAATATAGATATAAGCCATGCGCAAGCAAACTCACGAACTCCATTGGCTGCCCCACTCTATGCGGACCTGAAGGGATTGCCTCCCCTACTGGTACAGGTAGGAACTGCCGAGGTGCTACTAGATGATGCGACTCGCCTCGCTGAGAGGGCAAAGTCGGCTGGGGTGGATGTCATTCTGGAACGGCATGAAGAGATGATACACATGTGGCATTTCTTCCCTATGCTGCCCGAAGGACAGCAGGCAATTCGGCGAATCAGTGAGTTCATCGGAAAGCACGTAGGCCAAGCATAAAAAGATTTTGTGCTGCCCAGAGACATTGAGCACTGACCGTCATGTAAATCACCGAGTAAATTATAATGATTAGGTCGGCGGTGCTCATAGGCGTCCCTTTGCTGTAAATCAGGTAAAAGGTTACCGGGAAATTATTGCCGGCATAAAGAGCAAAATGCATCTAGCGGAGTCGGGCCCCTGAAAAAGTGCTTGACAAGCCGTATTGCTCGAACTAAAATCTATGCTGAGAGCGGAAGGAACCAGATCCGTGACCGTTTCCCCGCAATTCTCCAAGCAGCAGGGCACAGGTTCAAATTCGCTCAGAGATATTACTTCTTGGATTTTCCCTAATACTTGGTTAGTATGGAAGGAGACACAGTATATGAGCCAATTAGAAACAGAGGTATTGATTATTGGTGGCGGGGTTGCCGGTGCTTCTATCGCTAGGGAGCTGTCCAAGTATAAGGTTGATGCCACACTGGTCGAAAAGGGAAGCGATTTTGGCCAGGGTATTACTAAGTGTAGCTCCACGATTATGTGCCAGGGGGCTAATGTTCTCGAATTCAGGGCGGAATATCACAATAGCAGGCTAGTTTGGGCTGGCATGCCGTTGATGGAGCCCCTGTGCAAAGAGCTTGATGTACCGTTTAAAAGGATCGGCTCATTAGAGCTAACCAAGAATCAGGCCGGGATGCGCCATCCCGAAAAGATGATGCGAAGGTTCAGCGAATGGAAGGACAAATACCTGCCTGAAGCAAAGCCTTTACAGCTGATCGATAGAGAGACTCTGCTTAGCTGGGAGCCCAATATAAGCAAGGATGTAATCGGTGGTGTGTATGATCCCAATATAGCTATTAACGACCCGGTTAGACTGACCATAGCTTTAGCTGAGAATGCTAAGCAAAACGGGATTAATGTGATATCGGAGACTGAGGTGGTGGGTATATCATGTGGGACAGAAAAGTTTAAGGTGCAAACAAATGACGGTATCGTGAAATGTCGATTTGTCGTTAATGCCGCTGGGGAGTACGTAAGCAAGATAGCCAAAATGGTAAATGCTGATGACTTTGTATTGTATCCCGTCAAAGCCTATCAGGGGGTGTTGGATAAGAAGCTGGGAGGATTAATAAACCACATGGTGCTTTCGACGGAGCATGGTATGGTGACCCCTACAATTCATGACAACTTATTCTTTGGTATATCGCCGAGAACCCAGCGATTAGGTAGGATCCATGATCACTCCACTGACAAGAAGTTGGCTGATACAGCATTAAGACACGCCCAAGAATTAGTACCTGACATATCAGCCAGAGATATAATTAATTCCTTTGTTGGTTTTATTGTGTACCGGAACTTTGAGGTGGGGTGGCATGAATGCACCGTTGAGATATCAAGGTGGGTGCCGCGGTTTATTAATGCCAGTATTGGCTTCCCCGGAATCTGCGCCGCCCCAGCAGCAGCTAAAGAGGTGGTCGAATTGCTCGTCAAAGAAGGACTTAAGCTGGAGGAAAATCCGAATTTCAACCCTTATCGGGAAGCAATGCCCATCTTTAGCGAACTTTCGGATGAAGAGAAAGGGAAACTTATTGCTAAAGACCCGAGGTATGGACATGTGGTTTGCCGTTGTGAGACTGTTACCGAGGGGGAGATAGTTGAAGCCATCAAGAACGGAGCTCGGACTCTAGATGGAATTAAGTTCAGATGCAGACCAGGAATGGGGCGCTGCCAGGCCGGTTTCTGTGGTCCCAGAGTAACCAAGATCCTGGCACGGGAACTGGGCATACCGGAGGAGCAAGTGACTAAGAAGGGCGGCCGGTCTAGGCATCTACTATATAAAAGCAAGGAGTTACTGGAGGAATAATATGAAGTTGCAAGATGTAGATGTAGCTGTAATCGGAGCCGGGCCGGCAGGAATGGCGGCTGCAATCAAAGCCAAGGAGGCAGGAGCTAAGAATATAGTAATCATGGAACGGGCTGAACAGCTGGGAGGACTGTTGCATCAATGCATACATAATGGCTTTGGTTTACTCTACTTCAAAGAGGACCTCACTGGCCCTGAATATGCGCATCGCTTTATTGAGAAGGTTATGGATACCGGGATCGAGCCATTATTAGAGACGATGGTAATCAGAATTTCTAACGATAGGGCAGTGAGTGCGGTTAGCAAATCGGTAGGTTATATTAACTTCAAACCCAGGTCCATAGTTTTGGCTATGGGTTGCCGTGAGCGGTCTCGGGGAGCACTGAATATACCCGGTAGCAGGCCAGCCGGTATATTCACTGCTGGAACAGCTCAAAGGTTTGTTAACGTTGAAGGCTTTATACCAGGCAAGAAGATAGTGATTTTGGGTTCCGGTGATATTGGAATGATAATGGCTCGTCGTTTAACTCTGGAAGGAGCCAAGGTTGAGGCGGTAGTGGAGATACTTCCCTACGTAGGCGGTTTAATCAGAAATGAGGTGCAGTGCGTACATGATTTCCATATCCCCATGTACTTGAAACATACTGTCGCCCAGATTCACGGTGAAGAACGAGTAGAGGCAGTGACCATAGCCCAGGTAGATAACAACAACTGCCCAATTGCTGGCACGGAGAGAAAGATAGAGTGCGATACTCTGTTATTATCGGTTGGTCTAATTCCAGAAAATGAACTGTCATTAATGGCCGGTGTAAAATTGGACCCGATTACCGGAGGAGCCATAGTAGATGAGACAAGACAAACCAGTGTTGTCGGCATATTTGCTGGCGGGAATGTGCTTCATGTCCATGACTTGGTTGATAATGTTTCCAGTGAAAGTGAGCTGGCTGGGCAAAGTGCCGCCAGCTTTGCCAAAGAAGAGAAGCCTTTAGAGAAAGGGAAGATTGCACTAAAGAGGGGAAGGAATATAAGATACGTTGTCCCTCATACCATCAGCGGCCAAAAGGATGTAACCCTCTACATGAGGGTCAATCATCCCGAGGAAACGGTTAGAATCAAAGTAGGTGATGTTATAACCAAAGCATTGCGAGTGGTGAAGCCCAGCGAAATGTTGAAGATAGACCTTTCCACAGAGGAACTGAAGAGACTGGAGAAAGAAACGAAGCAAATAATTGTAGATTGCGAGAAAAGGGAGGGCCGATAAAGTGACCAGAGAGGAGACGATTATCTGTGTGGGTTGTCCCTTAGGCTGTGAGATAAAGTTAATCTTGAGTGATGGGGATGAGGTAATCGAGGTTGGCGGCAATAAGTGTAAGGAGGGAAAACAGTACGCGCTAGAGGAGTTCTCGAATCCAGTGCGAACACTTACTGCCACTGTCCTTACTAAAGATAGTTCTCAACCTCTGTTACCAGTTAGAACTAGTAAGCCAATATTGAAGACATTATTGAGACAAGGCATGAGCATTATAGCAGAGACAACAGTTAAGTCGCCTATTAAGATGGGTGATGTAATTGTGCCCAATTTATTGGATACTGGTGTTGATGTGATAGCTACCAGTGACCTACGATCTTAAGACCAAAGAGCAAAGGGGGTGTTTTTTAATGAAGGAAGTAACCCTGGAAATAGCTGAGAAGATGCTTGAAGCCGCTGAGAGATGGGCTGCGCTCTCTGGCTATCCTAGTAGTATTGCTGTTGTTGATAAGGCAGGAGCAGTAATTGCTGTCCACAGAATGGACGGCGCTGGACCGATGACCACTGATATCTCTATCAACAAGGCTTTTACAGCAGTTTACTCAGGCGGGCCTACCTTAATGCTGGCTAGAGCGATAGACCCTCGCATGTTGGGGCCGATAATTGGTAGTGGCGGACTCGGACTATTGACACAAGCGAAACTTCGTCTTATGTTCATTCCGGGTGGCAATCCGATCAGGGATGAAGAGATGAATGTAATCGGTGGGATTGGTTGTAGTGGCGTTCCTGACGGCGTAGGAGACATAAGCGATACCACTGTGGTTCAGGCTGGGTACACAGCCATCTATGAGGAGTACGACTAATTCCAGCCAAGATCAAATAACGCAAAGGGGACACGATTATGGTTATGAATCTAGCTATGGCCAAAAAAATGATTAAAGCAGCAATAGAGCGAGCTGAAGAGATGAATAGATTGTGTAGTGTCGCCATCGTTGATGACAGGGGTTTCTTAGTCGCTATCCACAGAATGGACCGCGCCCCCATCCCAACGGTTGACATCGCGCGGGATAAGGCATGGTCGGCAGCCACCTTTAGAATGCCAAGCTCAGATATAACCAAGTTTGGTGACGCTTCAAGCCCGGGTTTTGGGTTTAACACACAAAACTGGAATGACCGCTTAACTACTATCTCAGGTGGACTACCAATTAAGGATGGTGACGATGTGATTGGGGGAATTGGAGTAAGTGGTGGAATGCCTGATGAGGATGTAGCTGTTTGCGAAGCAGCCCTTGCTACAGTATTGGCTTAAGGTTGAGCGCAGTGGGAAATCACTGGCACGGCTACCGTAAGCCATTTTGTTATTTTTCCACAACGCCAATCGTAGCACCAAAATAAAGTGGAGATAGACTGATCCTTTCCCTCAACCTTAGGCTAACAAGGAAGCAAGGATAGAAGGTGGCAGCTGCTTTTCTGTCAGCAGGTCTTTTCAAATCGATTCCACGATATCGGCGAACTGCTCAAGCCCCAATTCAGTGAGTTTTGTTTTAGTAGGCACGCCCTTCTGGATATCCCACCCCCTCTCCTCATAATACGTATCGAGCATTGTTTCCAAGTCTTCTCTGCTAAGACGCCTTCCGAACCAATCTGTCAGATAGCGGTCCCCTTCACGGGCTGGCAGTGGAGTCTCGATATTCTGCAGATATACTGGCGGTATCCTGTCGTCTTCCCTGTTGAACCCTTCCCTGACGTTAAGCAGTTTTTCCAGATTGAAAACTCTTTCCCCCGCTCTCAGCAAGTCGCGTGGGGTTATGTCAAAGCCAGTTGCCGCCGAATAAGCTTCTGCTAGCCATGGCATATCACGCAGAGGGTCATTTGCCCAATGAATTGAGGTATCGCAGATACCCAGGAGGTTGTACGCGGTCTCGGCGTCACCGCCATACTTCTCCAGCCTGCCGGTGTCGAAGTAGTCCTCGGTAAAGATTCTATCTAGCTCTTCCTTCGTTATTCCCATTTTCTCAGCGTCTCTTTTGACATCGTCAAGCGAGATTTCGCTGCTGGCCCAGTAGGTGGCCGAATGGGTGTGCTTCGCCTTGGCGTGCACGATGCTTCCGAGGCCCATGCAGGGATTGAAGCCCGTGCCCTGCTTAAAGAGAGAAGGCCAGATCCTGGCATCCACCAGAAGGTCGATGCCCTTGGTTATGGCGCACCCGGTGTCGTAGTCGGTCGAAGCATCAATCCCAAGGCGTTCACAAAGCGGATACCATCCCTCGGCCATGATAGCACCGATATCTTGTCTGTGGACAATCTTTTCGATGAGTGCAAGGTAATAGTCCAGGTCCCCTATTTTCAACTCTAGCCCCCCCATATCGTCCCTGGATAAGACGCCACGCTCATATTGCTGAGTGACAAACCACAACATGTTCAGGGTCGTCGACACGCATAATCCGTAGCTGTTCATTCTTCCCAGTAATGTGAAGGCTTCTCCGTAATCCTTGAGTTGCAGTTGCATTTGGAGCATGGAGGGTAGAGCAGGGAAACTACCACCAAACCAGACTCCTTTATACTTTCCCTCTTGTATTTCGTGGATGGACTTGCAAGCACACATGCCGCCGCTACAACCTCTGATTCCGACCATCAATTCTGTCAGCAGTGTACCTGTTTTCCCTTTCCCCAAGGGAGCAGTTGCTCGATAATTGGGATGGCTCAGGATTTCTTTGCGTTTCCTCTCCACTATCTTTGTAAATCGCTTCCCATCGGCTATCTTTATGCCTTTGTTCCCAAGGGTCACGATGGCCTTAAGTCTCTTAGCTCCACTTACTGCTCCGGCGAACCGGCCTGCATTATGCCAGTCGTCAGTCCAGCCCAGAGAAAACCTGACAAGGTTCTCCCCCGCAGGACCGATAACCCAGGTGCCGCAATTTCCTGTCTTGCCTCGATGCCTTTTCCTCAATATTCTGCCGACCTCATGGATGTCCTTTCCCCAAATATCACTGGCATCGCAAATCTCCACATCTTCATCTGTCACCTTCAAATAACATGGTTTATCCGCACACCCAGTAATAACTATATGGTCATAGCCGGCATTCTTCATCATAACTCCAAAGCGGTTGCTGCCAAACATCGACGTGGAGATGAAGTATTTCTTGCCGTCTTTACTTGCTGGCATGGAGTATTTTGTGTTTAGGTAGCTTTTCCCGCTTCCGGGCACAAGCGTGCCCAGCAGTGGACCGGTCCCAAATACAAGGACGTTTTCCGGTGACAGGGGATCTATGCCCGGTTTGAGCGTATCGAGGAGCATATTCAGACCAATGCCAGGACCCCCAATAAATTTCCGGGCAACGTTGGTATCTAGCGGCTCTTTTCTAACCTGACGGCTATTCAGGTCCACATGAAGGATATTGCCAGCATATCCATAATACTCCATTATTATCCCGCCTTCAGTCGAGTAATAGCACCAAACTCACAGTGTCTCGTACATAGACTGCAGCCCTCCCTGCATTCGTCCGTGAAACATATCTCATCGGGTGGGTTTATCACTATACAAGATTTCTCCGGGTTGAAGGCCCCTGTGTAAGTAAAGGAACATATCAACTGGCAGCGCATACACCCCGTGCACTTTCCAGCATCTGTACTGATGTTCACCTTTCCCATTTTTTACTCATTCACATTTCAGTGCTTCCATACCTTGCTCGACTGCATGTATCAGGGGAAGGTCTAGCAAAAGTATACTTCAAAGCGAAGTGTATGTAAATCGTCGTGTGATGCCGAGAGAGCTGAACAAAACATCGTTTTGTGTGATGCACCGAATCGCCTTGCACATTCCTGACTTTTGCTACATAGAAGCCTAGGGCTTTAAATATGGCATCCTTACTTAGTGATTAAGCAACCAATGAGTATAAAGGAGTTTGCATATGCCGAGTTTGCTTTGGTAGCCAGCCCCTTGGACTTGTGCCTGCTTATTGGACCTTGCATCTCCCCTCTTTTGGATACCATATGACACACACCTGCTAATGCCGAGCTTGCGAAATAGCTTGTAGCGTAGCTCGTGCCAGGAAGTTGCTTATTTTGCCGAGGATCCGTACATCTTTTGGAACCTCTCCAGCATCTTCCGTGGCGTTACAGTAGCTCTTTCATATTTAGGCAAATCTTTCTCTATTCCGAATAGATATTTGGCGATACTTTTCAGTCCCTCAATGTCATATCTCGCCATCATTGTGATGGTTTCCATCTGTGGAGAACCACCCCCATGCAATCCAGCCACTTGCGTCACGCCAGCCATCTCTGAAACTATGAGGTTTTCTAGCCCTCGGAAGCATTTGTGCTGGTTCTCTGAAGATATATCGGGATTCCTCATCATGTATTTATTTGCCAGTTCCTTTGTCTCTTTTGAGAAGAATTCCTCCTCAAAAGGCATCGTAGCGCATAAGCCCCCGGCAAGGTCGGCTACAATCTTATACTCATTATAAATCTCTTCACCCGCAAGCCTTCTGCCAGCATTAGTCAAAACTTCGTCTGGGATATAAGTTCCGGATGCTGATTTCTCGGCACGATAAGCACTTACTTGACCAGCGGCAAAGACAAGCTCTGCTACACCAACTATGTGTGATATCTTCTCCCTTACATGGTCTTCTTTTGCGATTCCATTGTATTCTGCTACAAGGGCAGCGGCACTGGCTAATACCTCAGAGGTAGAAGGCTTGCATCCAGTGTACGAGTGTCTGTGATAATGGGCAAAAAGCAAGGCAAGGAAACCAGCAAAAGGTGTTTGTCTTGGGTCGCCCTTACCGTCGAGGAAAACCCTCTCTCGCGGCACAAAAACATTGTCAAAAATGGTATACGCCTCAGCATCGCCTATTTCTGCAATGGGAGCTTGCAGATATTTTCGCTTATGGTTATACGCTGGTCTGACCAGCATCTTTACGCCCTCCCAGTCAGCTGGTACGGCAAATGCAACAGCATATTCATTGTCCTTGTCGGTCATGAATCTGGTAGGTATGGCTATTATTTCATCACTCACCGGAGCAGTCGTGTTGTCAATTTTTGCCCCTCTTACCACGATTCCGTCGGGTCGACTTTCAACTATTCTCAGATAAAGGTCAGGGTCTACTTGCTCATGAGGTCTTTTCAATCTGTCACCTTTGACATCTGTCTGAGCGCAGTTGGCAGTTATATCATTATCTTGCCAGTAGGTAAGATACTTTAAAAAGTTTTGCCCTGCATCCGTACCCAAAGCTTGGTCCATTTCATAAGTGACAACTGATAGAGCATTCATAGCATCTATCCCCATGCATCTCATAATGCAGCCCCCCACCCTATGGCATATAAGCCTGGTCATCCGCTGTTTATTTAGGAGATCATCTACACTATGATGAATATGGGTGAATCTATTGATCTTATTTCCTGTTAGATGAGATGTCGCAGTGGCTAAGCCATCCCACTCGGGGTCATTAGCCCTGTCGTATGTCTCTTTTATAACGCGTAATTGCCCCGCAAGCCTCTCATCCAACCTGTCACACTTACTACCATCTATATAAAGGTTTCTCTTCAGCTTTTTCAATCGGCTTAAATATTCGTCGTAAGTTTTTATTCCCATGACTGTTCCTCCTTATTTTTTGGTTTACTATAGCTTAAAACAACTCAGATTTCAAACTCTCGTTTATGCAGGACAGCCGACGTAAAAGCAGTTGGAACAAATGTAGATTATTATTTACATTCAGGATTTCTTATCTAGGGCGCAACTAGACATCGTTTCCTGTTCCTTGAATGCAACAAGGCAGTGGAGAGGGAATGGTAACTCATCGCTGCGCCCCTTGCACTAAGGGTGTCTTGTTGCTAAAATTCAAGACTGAAGGGGGTAAGTGGCAAGTCGGAAAGCCAGGGCAAAAGTCCTTCCTTCCGTCTAGTAAACTCCGCCGTGTGCTTAGTGTTGAACAGTTTAGCTTAATGAGTTAGCTCTGGTTTTTAGACGCTCTAATGGTTGGTGGGTAGGGTAGTGTGCTCGGTTCTATTCTCGGGGCCCTGTCCATGAGATTTATTATTTGAGGACATGACTGATTTGGCGCCAGTACTAGCGAATATAATGCCAGCTGCGGTTCCAATAGCTCCAATAGTCCGAGTAACCTTTGGGCTTACCATCATATTGTTCTTGATTATTGCATCAAGAGGGTCAAACTCCGGGTGGCAAATAACTGAAGCGTACTATCGGTTATTTCCTTTTTACATTAAAGATAGCTAGAAATGTATTTGCAATTACAATCGTCGATTAAGGAGTAGGTTTATGAAATCGAAAAATAAATACGAAACAATATTTTTAAAGAAAGAGGCAGGCATTACGACACTCACTCTTAATAGACCAGAAAAGTATAATGCCATAAATCAGTTAATGACCTATGAATTATTGGATGCGTTAACTGCTATAAGTAACGACAAAGATAATAGGGTTCTGGTCATCACGGGAGCAGGAAAGGCATTCTGCTCAGGAGCAGACGTGCAGGATTTAAGCAGTGGAATCACTGCGGTTGAAGCTCGAATGTGGACGCAGCATGCCAATAGACTTATGCTTCTTATGACAGATCTGGAGGCACCTGTCGTGGCAAAGGTTAATGGTTTTGCCGTAGGTATAGGATGTAGCCTTGCATTAAACTCGGACATGGTTATTGCCTCAGATAACGCTAGATTTAGCCTAATTTTCAGCCAGGTTGGACTTATCGGAGACGGAGGTTCGTTGTTCAATGTGCCGAGGCTGGTGGGCCCTATGAGGGCGAAGGAACTTTATTTTACTGGCCGCCTTGTCTCTGCAGAAGAAGCAGAAAGCATTGGGTTGATTAACAAAGTCGTGACTGCACAGGATCTTGATGCAGAAGTCAGTAACTTGGGTGCTAAACTTGCTTCGGGACCGACGACAGCTTACGGGATCGCCAAAAAAATAATAAACAAGGGACTCAACATGGATCTGGCATCGGTTCTGGAATTAGAGGCTATGGGACAGGCAATAGCCTCGACAACAGAGGATGCCAAAGAAGCAGCAGAAGCCTTTCTTAACAAAAGGCCTCCCAAATTCAA
>Ga0315553_10002697_pt1 | contig 14122 bp, 9 predicted proteins | sample SalMarSW160140MG_FD_203099 | JGI IMG/M metagenome (GOLD analysis project Ga0315553, IMG submission 203099) | Salt marsh sediment microbial communities from the Plum Island Ecosystem LTER, Massachusetts, United States - Salt Marsh Sediment SW1601-40 ... | reverse complement strand
AGCTATTCTTCCGTCGATAATGGCGATGTCGACCGGATATATTTCCCGAGTGTTGACATTAACCAGACGGCCTCCCCTAACGACCAGGTCGGCAGATTTCTGTCCCAACGCAACTTGAATCACATTCTTTCGCCATGACATGGTGGATCTCCTATACATCCTCGAGGATTCAGTGAATCACGATTGAGGTTCAAGCGCATTTCAACAGGTAGACATGTCGATTGATCAAAACCCACCTCGATTTCGAGCATCAAAACTCATCGGATCTCAAGCATCTTCCCGATAAAAGGGCAGTCCCAATCCCTTCGGGAAATCAGTCCTGGTTCGTTCAGCTCCTTTGCCGCTGAGACTTGGTAAAACCAACAAGAAGATCGTACTTAGATAAGGAATCATAGAGAGGAAATTAGCATATGCACCCCATCCTTGAATTTGACCGACAAAACCCAAGGATGTCATCAAGCCAAATAATAAAGCTCCCATGATGAGTAACTTTGGCCTCCAGCGCGAAAAGATAACGAGGGCTATTGCGATCCAACCCTTTCCGCCAGTGACCCCTTCCACCCAGGTTGGAGCAAAAGCTAAGACGAGATAAGCACCTGCTGCTCCGGCCAGCGCGCCGGCAAAACAAGTACACAAGAAACGTATTCGAGTTACGGACAATCCGGCGCCATCTGCAGCTGCTGGATTTTCTCCACAAGCTCTAATCGCAATGCCCCACCGTGTTCTGAATAGGAGAAGGCTTACAAAAACGGGCACCACGATGTAGGCGATGTAGACTGCTGGATCCTGGCTGAAAAACGGCCGACCCAGATATGGCAGATCGCTTAGAAAAGGTATATGAATAGCTTCGAAGCGAGCGGATATTAGACGGCCTGCATAGGGTTTTCCTATCTCACGGGCAAGCCCATTACCAATAAAACCCAGTGCCAGTCCAGCGACAAGTTGATTGATCCGAATATTTACAGTAGTGATTGCCAGGACGCATCCAAGTAAAACACCCATGAGAAGAGCTGCCAGCATGCCAAAAAAGGGATTGGGAACAATATTGATGGCAATAATGCTTGCGATCGCACCCATGGCCATCGTGCCCTCAATCCCCATGTTAAAAACACCACTTTGTTCGCCGATGAGTTCGCCCATTGCTGCGATTACAATGACCGCCCCTGCTTGTATCGCCACGAACATTGCACCTGCAATGACGCTTTCCATTTTCTACTCCGCTGTTGGTACTTCTTCAGGTCACTCACCTGAATACTTATGACTGTCTGATATAAGGACAATCATCATCGCCAAGAACACAGATTTCTATATGATGAGTTTGCCGCCTCGAACCGTAAAACGTTGAGGCTCCAAAGCTCTAACAAAACCTCCCTCGCTGATCTTGATGACGTTAACTTCAACCTCACCAGCGTCAAAACCTGGCATTATCTCAAAATCCGATGGGGAGACCGGGTCACTGAGGTTCATTGTCTGTTTTGCCCAATCGGGGTACTTGTAAGCAGGTAGGTCCAAAAGGAATTTCCCCCGATGAGCAACCAAAATACCGTTAGCGATGACGGACCTCGCTTTCGGTTCTTCGAGCGACCGCGAGATTACGATATCTGCAATTCGTCCGGGGCTGATGCTTCCAATATCCAGATCCAGACGAAAGTGGATTGCGGAGTTTATCGTCGCCATCTGAATAGCTGTAATTGGATCGATACCGTATTCGATCGCTTTGCGAAGGGCTTCATCCACCCCCCCTTCCTTCACAATCCAATGGATTGGCTTGTCGTCGGTTGCCATCATCATATTTCGCGTATCTACTAATCCCTGTGCAACTGCGGGAGCAAGCACGGGCATATTGAATTCTCGGAGCATCACTCTCATCCCCAAACGGAGCTTCGTCATAAGTTCCTCCGGGGTGTAGTTTTCATGATCGTCGTGAAATGCTCCCGCAGCGACGGCCATTAATCGGTCTCCCTTGACCATCGCCGCATGCCCATTAACTGGCTTTCGAACAGCAGATGCAGCTTCGATTTTCTCTAAAATACTCTCGTCCAGATTTAAAATGTCGAAGACATCCGATTCCCCCAGGGATGCGGTCTCCTGCCATTGAAGCATCTCGGATACATCCTCAATAGAAACAGATGATCCTGGAGTCTCAAGGCCCTCTGCCCATGGCACACTTGGTGGAGCCTGGATGTACACCTTCAGCGGAATACGTCGAATCTCATCAAGAATCATCTCCTGGCCGCGAAGCCCGAGGACATTTACCGCCTCATGGGCATGTAGAACCGTTGTGACACCATGTGGAAGCAATGCGCGAGACAGTTCGGTTAGCGTGACCTGGGAATCCTCGGTGTGCATGTGGCTATCAATGAAACCTGGGAGCAAGTAACAGCCATTAGCTCGGACTATGCTCGTCTTCGGCCCTCTACAGTGAGAGACATTTCCAACGACTGCAATTCTTCCGTCGGCTATAGCTACGTCAGCCGGGTATATTTCACGTGTGTTTACATTGACCAGTTTTCCCCCGGTGATTAATAGATCTGCCGGCATCTTGCCCAAGGAAACGCTAATCAGGGTTTCGCGCCAGGTCATCGATTCCTCCATCGAAGCCAGAGTCATCCATATAGAACTGCCGATTACTTTCTATTGAACCTGCGTTTTATTGCATGACTTGAGCTATGGCTTCGAGCACGTCCTCCAATGCCCGAAAATCTCGACTTTTATCACACCTCAACCATAATGGTTGCTATTTCATAATCCTCGAATGTGCACTGAGCACATTGATTGGATAACCAGACAATTCATCCTGTGCCTTCAAGTGTTGAAGGATCACTCGCGATGATGGTTGGAAGAATTGTCTGGTTATAAACGTCGATGATTCCCTTATCGGTAATTGCTACTCGAAAAGGTGTTCCCTGGAAAACGAATCCCGCGAGCATTAAGAACATCATATCTTTGGGGAAACCCAATCGTCTTTGAATGGTGTGTTCAAATTTCTTGAGTTTCTTTGCCACGACCTCAAATCGTTCTTCGCTGATTAATCCTGCGACAGGGAGAGCAGTCAATGCGACAACCCTTCCCCCTGCAGCCGCGACATACCCCCCACCCGATGAGGCCAACGTGTTGACACACAAAGCCATATCACGGGAATTCGTCCCAACAACGGTGATATTATGCGAATCATGGCCTACAGAAGCGGCCATTGCACCTCTTCGCAGTGGTAATCCCTCCAGGACACCTAATGAAATCTGGCCTTTGCCGGTATGACGTTCAACGACGGCTATCTTGCAATACGACCTGGCACGTACAAGTCGGTATCGAGCTACGATCTCAGCAATTGCTGCAAAAATAAGAATCAAACCTGTTATTGCGAGCACGATGTTGCTCGATAAACCTTGAACTTGTAAGGAAATTCCTGCGTTCAAGAGAGCAGCAACAAGGACACCTGCAATAAGCATTGGTAGAGGCGAGTTGTTGGCAAGGACAGCAATGAGGAATCCGAGAAATCCATATCCATTGGATATTACCGCCGTCAATCGATGGGTAGTTCCTGCGACCTCGATCATACCCGCAACGCCAGATATCGCTGCAGAAGCGCATAGAATGACAACGATATTCCTGATAACTGGTATTCCTGCGAACTCAGCGGTACGCCTGTTGGCCCCGGTTATTCTGACCTCATAACCTTTCTTAGAATAACGAAACCACAATTCCAAGAGGATCGCACATAGAATCGGAACCAGGAAACCAATGTGAAGCCTGCTTCCGGGTATAGTTGGCAACGAATACGATATCCTGGGAGTTGCGAACACCTCGTGCAGGGATAGATCTCGCCATGGACCTGTGACAAAATGCCTGACGAAAAGCACAGCGACAAAATTCAACATCAACGTTGTTATGATTTCGTTGATGTTATATAGCGCTCGAGCGATGGCGGGTAGAAGGATCCAGACAGCCCCACCTATGGCACCTGCGAGAGCCATAAGGAGAATGATTAAGCCAGGAGGTCCATTTACAAACAAGCCGATTGCTGCGGCCGCAAATGCCCCCATGAACAGTTGACCTTCAACACCAATATTCCAAACCCCCATCCGCATACTGAGAATGACAGCAAGTCCAGTCAAAGTAATCGGAGTGGCGAGAATCAAGATTTGCTGGATGCCGTACCAGGTTCCGAAGATCGACACAAAGGCAGAACCGACGATGTGAAACGATGACTTTCCCTGGAGTTCAAGGCCAAGTGCTGCCACGAGCAAGGCTAGTACAACTGCTACCACACGTGAAGCGATGGCAACCTTGCGAGTCACAACTACTCTGCGTTCAAACTTCCAGCCGGAAAGTTGAATGGGCATGCGAAGAGAACTCATATTGAGAGATCCTTTCCCTCTAACGAGACACCGCCCATTAACAAACCAAGAATCTCCCGCTCAGCGTCCTTGCTTTCGAACACCCCAGTGATCTTCCCTTCATACATTACAGCGATGCGATCGCACACTTCTATCAACTCATCTAAATCTTCGGAGATCAGTAGTACAGAGCTGCCTCTTTCGCGTTGTTCATAAAGCAGGCGATGAACCTCTTCTGTTGCGCTGATATCGAGACCGCGAGTCGGATGGACCGCTACAAGCAGACGAGTGGCAATACGAATTTCTCTTCGAGTCAAGACGCGTTGCAGGTTGCCCCCTGAAAGTAAACGTATAGGGAATTCGACACTCAGAACACGAACACCTGCAATGGCAACCAAACCTTGTGCAAATTTCTTTGCTCCGGTCTTGCTCAAATACCACTTCGTCGAAACTGGGGGCTTCTTATATTCGCGGAGAATAGCATTGTTAATGATCGATTCGTTCCCCGCGAAGCCAACGCCCAAACGATCTTCGGGAACATGGCCGATTCCAGCATCCGTGAATTTTGTCGGAGGAAGATTTGTCAGATTGTTTCCGTCAAGGATGACAGATCCACCCGTAACTCTACGGAGGCCCGTGATCACTTCTGCAAGTTCAGTCTGTCCATTGCCTGCAACGCCAGCAATACCAAAAATTTCTCCAGAAAAGAGTTCTAAATTCACCCCCCGCAAGGCCGGAAAATCGCGATCATTCTTAGCTTCAGCATATTTAAGTTCAAGGCACACTTTTCGATCAGTGTGTATGCTTTGAGGTCGTGAATGTCTTACGACAACATCACCCACCATAAGACGTGCCAGAGATCTTAGGTCGCAGTCCTTTGTAAGAATTGACTGAATAACCCTGCCATCACGAAGCACCGTGATTCGATCAGAGACATGAAGGACTTCTTCAAGTTTGTGACTGATAAATACCACGACGTGCCCCGCCTTAGCTAAATCACGAAGGATTTTGAACATGTCAAGTGATTCTTGCGGAGTAAGGACCGAAGTAGGTTCATCAAGTATTAGAACCTTGACACCCCTGGATAACACGCGCAGGATTTCAACTCTTTGCTGCTCTCCAATCGAAAGTTGCCATACTTTCGCTTTAGGGTCGACGTCCAAGCCAAATGTAGAACAAATCTCCTTGGTATTCGCGTTTATCAATGATGAGGAAATGATGGCAGGTGTTTCTTTCCACCCCATATGAATGTTTTCTGCTACGGTCAGCGTTTCAACCAATCTGAAATTTTGATGCACCATACCAATGCCATTACGAATTGCGTCTGCAGGTGAGGCAATACTTACACGCTGGCCGTCGATATTGATTTCTCCTTCGTCCTGTTTGTAAAAGCCAGAGAGAATCCGCATGAGAGTAGTTTTACCGGCGCCGTTTTCTCCTAACAATGCATGGACTTCGCCGGTGAACAAATCAAGATCAACGCCTTGGTTTGCTACGACACCGGGGAATCTTTTCCATATTTGACGCATTTTGACATAGGGATCTGGACGTTCCGAGTTTTCGAATTCACTGTCTTGGGATAACTTCTTTTCCATTGGTATCATAGGCTTATCTCATAAGCGGTGAGTAAAAGCAGTCAATGAGCTGCTGCCTTCGTTTTTCCCCAAGCCCTTCGCATCCAATCGACAGTTCTGGTGATATTCCCGCTAGGTGGTTGGCAATGGAAAGCTACTAACCACCTAGCGGATTGTCCCTTGTTCTTGTGTGAAATTCTCCTCTTGTGAAGAGTAGGTCGAATGAGCTACTCCTTGACCTGAATGCCTTCCATCGGCCAATCCCAGGCAAGTACAATATCGGCCCATTCCATTTGGACGCCATCTTCCACTCTCAAAGTTCCGCTGGAATCCTTGATGGGGCCGACAAATGGGTTCCACCCTCCTAGGATTTCCTCGCGAATAGCGTCAACCTGGGTTTGCACTTCAGCGGGCACATTCTGTCCCCAAGCATCCCGATCAACTCCTTCTCCGAGCGGAAGGCTTACATATCGGTTTCCCGTCCAGGTCCCATCGATAATCGCCTGGACTTCGTTTACGTAAAAATCGTCCCAATTCAGAAGCACTGAAGAAACATAGGCATTCGGTCCAAATCTCCGCATATCTGTGTTCCACATCGCAGCCCAGACACCTCGCTCTTCGGCGACACTCAAGTAGGTTGGATCATCCATGATCCCATAGAGGAAATCCACCCCATCGTCGATGAGAGCATTGGCGGCTTGCGATTCAGCGGCAGGATCGAACCAGGAGTTAACGAACACTACTTCTGTAATAGCTTCTGGATTTACCGAGAGTGCTCCAAGCTCGAATGCGTTAACGTCTCCATAAATCCCTGGGTAAGCTCCGATATACCCCAACTTGTTAGATTCCGTTAGCAGACCTGCGGCTGCACCTATCAGGTAGGCGACATTGTGCGAATCGATAGCATACCCCACCAGGTTCGGGAGATCCGGACCCGGAGCGCCGGATTCGAAAAATGCCACATCAGGATGGGCTCTTGCGACCTCATAGAGGTAATCGGCATATCCAGAGGTCACAAAAACAACCTTTGCACCTGCAGCAACTAATCCCTCGAGCGCCCGTGAAGCATCTTCCGAAAAAGGCATGGATTCGATCGTAATTGTTTCGACGTTTGGAAAAGCTTGTTCGACAGCAATTCGACCTTGATCATGCGACCATGTCCAACCTTCATCCGATACTGGACCAACGTGAGCAAAAGCTACAATCAGAGGCTCATTCGATTCTGAAGTTGTTTCCATGGCTTCAGTCGGAGGAGGGGTTTCAGTCTTCGCACAAGCTGACAGCAAAACCGCAAACAGTAGGAATATCGCGCAGACCAAGGTAAAGCGAGAAGCGGGCTTGAACATCGCTTACTCTCCTTTTCAACGGATCTCTCCATTTAGAGAAAGATCTGTGTGCCAGTTGCCCGAAATCGTTTATCGATCTCAAGCCGGATTCAGTAGCGGGTGAAAACACATATCCTTGCATCACCCGCCAAGCATGGATGAACCTCCTTTCCCCCCGTTTCCTTCATCATTGAGGCATAGTTTTCGAGCGATATTGAATACCATTTCCTAATAACCCGAGTGCAGAACTATTTAATTAGGAATGAAAAATAATGCGTGGTGTTTTACCTTGATTGCATCGCTGAAAGGCGCGTTCTCTTGTTCTATTTTGATCGATCAGGGCTTTAGGGCCTACGAAACGGAGAAGAGAGAAATCCATCCGGTTTGTAGGATGGTATTCAACCGAGTGGTGAACAGGGCGATCGTCTGTGTTGTATCCAATTTCGTCAACCACGAGTACTGGAGAATTCGCTCCAAGTGCCTGTTCAATTTCTCGGATCTCGCATTGACCAGCAAGCTCCGGCTTTATTGAGGAGATGTAGTAATCCAGTTGTTGCCCACACCTGTGATGGAAGAATTCGAGGATCGGCTCGGTGTAATTCGGTTCAAGTGCTTGTGTTTCTGGCCTTATGGGTTCAAGCACCCAAGCAGGGATGTGGTTAAGACAGAAAACCACGGGTTCATCATTGGCCGTAAAAACTTTGTGAACTGTTAGTACCCTTTCACCAATCCCAAGTTCGAGGATGGAAGCAATGTCTTGATCGCTTGATTCGAGCTTCGCTTCGAGATGAATGAGACCAGGTTCGAGCCCAGCATCTCGAATGATGTCGCAGAAATCAACGAATTGTTCGAGAGGATTGGGAATTAATTGAAGTGATGCAACAAATGTCCCTACACCTTGTTGTCGGTGGACCAAACCACGGGTGACGAGTAAATCCATCGCCCTTCGAATCGTTGCCCGGCTAACTCCTAACTCTGAAGCAAGCTGTATTTCTCCAGGCAATCTGGAATCTGGCCGATAGAAACGACTTGATATTCTGTAAGATAAGAGATTCAGGACTTGTTCGGCAAGAGGGGATTGCCGAACGGGGGTGTCCTGATTTTCACCCCCAGCGATCATTGCATGCCCGCCCCGCGGCCACCGGCCAACCGTGCGTTGTATGATGGCCGCCATCCTACATCTAGATCATATGTCAAGTTTTGTTTGGAGTCAATTAGGCATCTCCCCCCTGCTCTATTTTGCCGATCTTATCAACGCCGGTTTGTGCTTTTTCTATTTGCTGCTCCTGCCAGCACTCGAAATCGGCGTGCGGGTGGTGCTGGGGATCAGCGCGGCATGGAATCCCGATGAATTACAAGAGAGCCCCAGTCCAGTACTCCCGCCAGGCGATTTTCAACCCTTTCTTAGCGGTGAACCCGAGAGATGATCCTTTACCCTGGCGTGCAGGGACTTCCTCCAAATGAACAGGCGGAAAAGCTCAAGTTTACCCCGGCTCAGGCGGCTGAATTCAATACTTCCCCGCCGACAAACAAATGAATCATTGCTATTACTCCGATGTAAAATTCTATGTGACTCTTTGCATAACCGAAGACCTGCGCCTGTGGGGGCCACAGCTATCGATACATCCCACTGCCCATCCCTTCAGAACAAGGTCTTTCTTGAATCACTCGTATCTTTTATTCACAGGTTCATCGTAGGTTAAGGCGGGAGGAAAACATGACCAACTTCATTCGTAAGGTCAGATGGGGGCATCCCACACTCATCGGCCCTCAATTCTTTTCCAATATGGCAGGCGTGGTGCTTATCGCATCTTTCGTCGGTCTGCCCGGATTGACCATCCCAGGAACTCAAACCACTGGCGATCCTGGCTCAGGACGTACAGCCGCCGCGAGCGATTTTTCTGGCAAGGATTCTCCTGGGACTCAGTCTGGACCAATGACCATGGCCCCGACACCAACACCAACAATTAGCGAACCAGGGATCCAACCTTCGGAGGCGATAGGATTTCCGAAATTGGAACCACCACGCACCCTGTCCTCCAGTGTAGCCCCAGCAAGTCCGCTGCCGCCGCCTGGCCAGCAAAATGTGATCTCTATCGCTGACAGTGAAGATCATGAATCCACATCAGTGACCGCCTTCGACCCGACGACTCGCAAATACCTTGTGATCTGGGTTAACGAGACCAGCCCTGCAAGGATTGATGGGCGATTCATAACAGAAGAAGGAGCACTGGATGGTGAGGTGATTCCGATTTCAATCGGACAGGTTGACCAGCCTACCAGGCTTGTTCTCACAGCTAACCCAACCCAAGGGGGCTATTTGTTGACCTGGATCGAAATGAACGGGATGGTCGACTACACCAATTATTGCACCAATGGTTCATGCTACGCTTACTCCTTAGACCGAGCCAACCTGTACACACTCGCCATCTCTGAAGACGGTGCCCCCTCTGCGGAGGGCCCCACATTGATCACCGATCAACTGACTGTGTTTGACTCTCTACGATGCCCTTACGATATCGCCTACAACACTCAAATAGACGAGTATCTGGCGGTGTGGGAGCAGCCGCCGGGTGGAAAACCCGGCTACCTCGCTTATCCTCATCATTTAACGGGCCAACGACTTGACGCCGAGGGCCGTACCAAGGCACCGCAAGTCACCATCGAACCCTTAATCGGTACTGATATCAAGGTTGAATACAGTTCGGTTTCCAATCAATACATCGTCATCTATGATGACTATTCGCCAACGGATTTTGAATACGACTTGAAGGCTGATTTGATCAACCCGATCTCCTTACAAAGAATTGGTGGGGCAATACAGCTCACGTCATCCTATGGCTGGCAGATCCTTCCACTTCTCGACTACGATCCAACCGGCGATTACTTCTACTTTGTCTACTACTCCAATGACCCCTTCCCCTCCGGCCAGGCCCATTTGTATGGCGTGCGTATCAACGCAGCCACGCTCGCGATGGTGCCGCCCTATGAAGACATTCTTTCCGATGTCACACAGGGTGAAGCCGCACTCGCCTACAGTCCCGTCGTCGATCGACACCTTGTATCAGATCGAGTAGGGGAAGATCTTCTCGTCCGCAGCATCGATGGGGAAGGCGTAGCTCAAGACGATGTCATGGATCTCTATTCGGAGGCACTTACAGGCGGGATTGCCGCTCGTACGGTCACCTTAGGAATCACTCCTGAATGGCTGGTGACGTGGGAGAGTTTCGGGGATATCTTGGGGACTACGGTTGGGCAGGCTATATCGGGGGTCATGGTTCCTATTGAACCGACCGGCTTCGAGATGGTGCTCTCCCTGCGTCCAAACTTCCGCTGGGAAGGCCTGCCCGAAGCCTATCGGTATATCTTGCGCCTGTCGCGCGCCAACGACGACCTCTCTCCTGGCCCCAGCCTGCCCCCGGTAGTCTTGGGTGCGGAGGAGACACGCGACCCAAACCTTCCCACGCAGCAAACCTTCAAGCTTGATTATGATTTGACCAGCGGATCGAGCCTACCCACAGGCGGCTATTATTGGTACGTCGAAGCATGGGACACTGCCGGCAATTTCCTCGGCGAGAGCTATGCCGGGGCCTTCCAGATCCCGGCATTGGGCAGCTGGGATGCGATGCGAGCGGCGTTTCCGTTATCTAATCTGGACGAGGAGAACCCTTTCTGGCATGCCTACGATGATCTGATCTATCGTTGGAGTGAAATACGTGATCTCCCACCTGCACTGGTGAAGGCGATCATCGCGCACGAAAGCGGCAAGTTGACCTGGAACCAGCGTCGCCCCCCCACGGGCGAACCCTACAGCGCCAGCGCCACTGAGCCTGTCCGATTTGAGCCGCGCTTTGCCTACATGTACGAGCCGCTCTGGGACTGGATCAGCTACGACTGGGCTTACGGCTTGGAATGCCCTGATCATATCAACTGCGCTAGGTGGCAGCGTCAAGGCAGCAGCTCCAGTTTGCCGCGGCGTACGCTGCCGGAAAACCCGCTGTTCGTCTGTGGTGTAGGGATGCGGATCGAGGAGTGCGCTGCGGCCACGCTGGCTGCCACCGGTTTTCGGTATCCTTATGATGACGCCCGCGCTGGATTTTTAGAGCCGGCGCCCGCAGGCTATCATCCGTTCCGAATCGGCGATTTTGTCTATCCTTTTGGGCGCGGCTACAGCTACACGGTTTCGCTGAACGACTTCTTCCACATCAATTCCGACCTGAACAAGAACCGCGACTACAACCCGCTCAGCGGCGAAACACCCCAGGACGAGATCGCCTACGCACAAATCCGGGTATCCGCGAGCTATGGGCTGGGCCAAATCCTGGCCCTCGCCAAGCCGCACTACCTGAACGCTCTGTCTGGAGGTGATCCGTATCCACCTGAAAAGCTTTACGAGCCCGAATTCAATCTGGAAATGGTTACGCGCTTCCTCGCCGAATCGCGCTGCGACCAGGTGGAAAAGTACGATGGCGCGTATGTGTCCGCTGCGGAGCGCAACTTATCCGCCTGGCGCTTCCCGATCCTCGTCTACAACAACCGCCCAGGGCAGTTTGATATCATCCGCCAGTATTACGATCTCACCCAGCCAGTCAATATCGTCCCGGGTTTGGTTGAATCGCCGGCGATCATGACCGTGGACAATCCAGGCCTTGTGCCCGATCAGCACCTGGAAGGGATCGAAAAAACATCCTGTCGGCCGGATGAAACCGCGACCGGCAGTCTCGCTCCGGACGTTGCGCTTGCTTCCTACTCCCGACAGATCAGCGCCGGAGAAGCCGAAATCGCGCGAGCGCTGGCCGATCTGCAGGCGGACGGCACGGAGAACTTGATCGTACAGCTGGTGAACCTTTCAACGGAATCGACTCCGGCTGTCCAAGGCATCCTGCGCATCTATGATGATCCGGATGGAAATAATCTGCTCTGGGAAATGACCACCGAAGCCCTTGTCCATGAAAATGGCTTTTTCGATGTCCTACCCGGTCCGCTCAACGGCGATCCTGTTCTGCAGGTCAGCTGGCTGGCGGGTGCGCATGGAATGCGTACGTACCTGATCTGCTGGAACGGATCGACGTTTGAACGACTCCCGTTCGAAAACCGCGATGGCCTCTTCAACGACGGCGGGGTATCGAGTGAGGCTGGCGGCGCGTTTTTGCAACCGGATGGCACCTTTGTCGCCTACTACCGCGGCGAGGAAGCGCTGGATGAGACACTCGGCGACGTCTATGTGCTGGAAGGCGATTCCTATGCCTATACGAGGTCATTTATCCATAGCGAAACAGCAGTCGATGAACAACCCCCGCAGACTAGCCTGACGTTCGTCGCTCCGCCTAACTCGGCAGGATGGCTCCAGAGCCCAGGGAATTTGCGGTTTATTGCATCCGACGATTCGGATGTGCGCTGGTTGTACATCGAAACACAGAACTTTAGCACCTCGGACAAGACGGATTCTTCGCTTGCTCAATACGATCTGCAGCTACAGGAAGGACGCTGGCAGATCAAATACTATGCTGAGGATATCTACAACAACCTGGAGGACATCCAAACGGCGCAGGCTCTGGTCGATGGCACCCCACCTGTAACGAACGCCTCCCTGCAGGGAATTCAAACGCCTTCCGGTGAGCTCCTCAACCAGGCGACGGTCGAGCTCGCATCCCAGGACCCCACCCTGGCGGATGGCAGCTCCGGTTCGGGCGCCGCGCTGCTCGAGTACAGCCTGGACGGGGAAGCACCCTGGATCCCCTACACAGGCGCGCTGGTATTCGATAAACCGGGTGGGACCACGCTTCTTTACCGCTCTAGGGACATCGCTGGTAACCTCGAGGCCGAGCACAGTCTCACGTTCCGCATCGTGGAGAATCAGCCGCCCATTGTGGCGGCTGGCGAGGACATCTCGCTGGAGGAGGGCGCTGAGCTTGTGCAATCCGGAAGTTTCAGCGACCCGGATTCACAGTCCTGGAGCGGAAGCGTCATCTACGGCGATGGCGCTGGTGCGCAAGATCTGACGCTTGGTGGAGACAACACCTTCGAGCTTGACCACCGCTACGCGGATAACGGGGAATACATCGTGATGGTCACGATCACCGATGGAACTGGCGCGCAGGGATCAGACAGCTTCACCGTCCACGTCAGTAATGTTGCCCCCCTTGTAGACGCTGGCCCCGACCAGGTCGCCGAAGCCGGGGAGCTGGTCCAGTTCGCTGGCTCATTTGAGGACCCCGGAACGCTGGACACCCATACCTTTGAGTGGGATTTCGGCGATGGGCAGACGGCCTCGGGAACGCTCACTCTGGAGCACACCTACGCAGCAGCAGGCGTGTACGTCGTGACGCTCACCGTCACCGACGATGATGGCGGCCAAGGCTCGGACAGCCTGCAGGTTGAGGTTCAGGAGGGCTTCGGGCCGAACGCGATCGTGCTCGATTCAGACCGCGCCGCGCAGTGCATGATCCTGGACCCGGATAGCGGCGACTACCGCTGGGTCCTGCCGGACGGAGCCTATATCGAGGATGTCGCCCAAGTTACCCATCTTCGCCAGGTGCTGCTCATCCGCAACGGGAGCGGAACGGATCATCAGATCAATGGGGTGATCACCCTGCGGGCGGAGGTGGGCATCGCCCGATTGCGGCTCCACGATCCTGCGTACAAAGGCTGGCAGGTGATCGTCGATACGGACATCAGTGACAAGGCTTCGTGCCCTTAGAGTGAACGAACGCCCACTGAGAAGACCTGCGACAATCGAATGAGTTCAAGCCGCCCTTCAGCCGATCTCATCTTACGCTGCTCGCGTTTGGTCTCGGTCCAAGAGGCTTCTATCAAACGAACCAGGAACTCTTCCATCTCATCCAGTGGTACGAGCATAAGCGGCTGGATGGCATTCTGGAGCAGC
>Ga0315553_10002696_pt1 | contig 14125 bp, 14 predicted proteins | sample SalMarSW160140MG_FD_203099 | JGI IMG/M metagenome (GOLD analysis project Ga0315553, IMG submission 203099) | Salt marsh sediment microbial communities from the Plum Island Ecosystem LTER, Massachusetts, United States - Salt Marsh Sediment SW1601-40 ... | reverse complement strand
ACAGGCGCTATACTATCCCCTCGGCGGGGTGATTTCAAGGCGTGTTCCGCGGCGTGTTCCGATGCTTGACAGTCATCACTCGGCTGGTTAGCATAGGAACTTGCACCCCGCTGGAGAGGCAGGAACCTGATGACGAGAGCATCTCGACCAGCCTTTCTCAAAGACCGTTTCTGGCGCGACTACGTCGACGAATACCTGAACAACCCTGCTTAGTGGTATCAGCCCAAGGGGCTCGCCATTTCGGCTGACAATCTTCGGCTGATCAAGAAACGGCTGCGGGAACTGGCACGCTTCGAAGGCGAACGTTGGAACCGTGTTCAACGCCGGTACACAAGGACACTCGTCAAGAACCGCCTCGTTTCCCTGAGAAAGCCTGTGAGAAGCTACACTCGCGCTGACTTCACAGCAATAGGTCGGGTCAACAAAGTCATCTTTGACACTTTGGGACTGGCGTGGATCGGCAAGAAGAGCACGGTTCTCATCACGGGCGTGGGACGACAGTTTCTGAAAGCCAGAAGCCCGGCGGGAATGGTCAGCAGCCAAGTGCTGAAGTACCACTTTTCGAACCCCTCGTTCGGCAGGGAGTCGGCTACGGTCAAGGTATTCCCTCACTTGTTCCTTCTCGACTTATTGTTGGAGTTCCCCGAAGAGGGCATAAGCAGGCAGGAGTACATTCTTCTTGCAGCCAGGGCGAGAACATCGAGCGATCTGGAAATGGTCTCAAAGAGAATATCCAGGTTTCGGGAGCTTTCCGAACGCGAACAGAGGGAACTCATCGCGTACCTGAAGACATTTCCGATAGTGAAGAAGGGCCGCTTGACCACCAAGGGCAGAAGAAGCAGCATCTACAACACCATTGCTCTTAATTCGTCGTACAGTCTCGGCTTCTTTGCCTTTCCCAGGTACATGGCGGCCGAGAAGTCGGGCCGGATTGTCATACCGCCGCGGCATCTTGCGGAAGCTGTCCGGGTTGCGAGAACTCACGGTTCGCGCGCTTTCTATACAGAGTTTGCCAACGAGAAGGACTGGTTCGGCCACTACGGCGACCCCCTGCGCTCCGCATCAGTAACGGACGCGATGGAGTATTACGAGAGCCGCTCCGACGTGGACAACGCAGTCCGCGCCTTCGTGGCGGCGCGGGACAAAGGACTCTTTCGGAAGATCGACCCGAGCGACTACAAGGAACTTCGAGTCAGAGAGAAAATGCTCGAAGACCTGCTTGAGTTGAACCTCTGCTTGCTCGAGGCTGGTTTGGCGCTGGTGGGCAGGCAATATGCCATTCCCACCGGCCCCATCGACTTGCTCGTCAAAGACTCGAAAAGGCGGTACGTGGTGATCGAGCTCAAGAAGGGGCGGGCCAGTGACAAGGTCGTTGGCCAGCTTCAGCGGTACCGGGGATACATTCTGCAAGAGCTCGCGCGGCCGGGTCAGCGGGTACGGGGAATGATCGTCTCTCAGTCCGTTGACAAGCGCCTGAAATACGCGGTCAGCGCTCTTCGCGCAGAGCCCGTGCAGTTGTTCAAGTTCCTCTTTCAGGCAGACGTGCGCGAGGTGAAGTGACCGCGCAGGAGAAAAGGCATCGAATGTCGAAGCTTCCTGAAGCGTTCGAGAACCAGGTCGTAACGGGCGACGCCCTGGGCGTCCTGCGCGGCATGCCCGATGAGTGCTGCCATCTGGCAATCACGAGCCCCCCGTACTGGAACGTGGTGGACTACGGAGTTGAGGGCCAGATCGGCCAATCCTCCTACAAGAAATACCTGGACGATTTGCTGGCCGTCTGGCGCGAGACGGCGCGAGTGCTCGTGCCAAACGGCAAGCTGTGCATCAATGCGCCGATAATGCCGGTGCCGAAATCCGTCAACGGAAAGCAGCACACCCGCGAGTTGAAAGACATCGCTGGCGACATACGCAATTCGATCGTTGCCGCCGGTCTGATGAACCTCTTTTCCGTCTACATATGGCAAAAGCAAACAACCACGAAGATGTTTGGAAGCTATCCGTTCCCTCCCAACATCTATGAAGACAACACGGTGGAGTTCATCCACGTTTATGTCAAGCCGGGCAAGCCGCGCGTCCTCGACAAGGCAATCAAGGAGAAGAGCAAGCTTTCCCAGGACGAGTGGGTTGACCTGACGCAACAGGTCTGGTGGATCTATCCCGAAGACGTGAAACGCGCAGGCGGTCATCCTGCTCCGTTCCCTGTCGAACTGCCCGCTCGCCTCATCGCAATGTACAGCTTCGCCGCCGTTCCCGAGCAGGACTTTGCCGGCGACGTCGTTCTTGACACGTTCAGCGGGTCAGGGACCTCCTGCGTCGCCGCGAAACGCATGGGGCGGCGATACGTTGGCATCGACGCCTGCGAAGAGTACAACGAGTTCGCCCGCAATCGCCTCAAGCCGCGCGTGGGCGGGAAGATCAGGATAAAGATCGGCACCCGGCTTGTGAAGAAGCGCCGCTCCTCCGAGAAAGAGCGCCAAGCTGTTCTCTTCGGGAAGTAGTTCGTAGCGCGCCCACATTTCCGTTTCACGGGCGGCGCCTTCTCCCGTACAATTCATACGCAAGAGAGCGGTTTTGGAGAAGGGGTCAGGCCCAATGAAGCCATCGACGCGAGGGCGATACGCATGCCGGGCGATGCTCGAGCTGGCCGCTTGGCGCCGCTTGATGGGCATGCCCCAGGCGATGGCATAGCGGGCCGTCAGCACGAGGTCGCTAGAGATCGGGTGTGCGGAGGAAAGGCGTTCGGATTGAAGCACGACGCCGCAGCTCATTCTTCAGGGCTGCTGATCTTCAGAATCATTGGTCTCCCCCTCTTTCGGGAGTTCTGGGCTCGGGCAGCGGTTTGCCGTAGAGGCGTTCGCTGTAGCGCGAGAAGGTGCGGTACATGTGAAGCTTGGTATCGGGGCTGGGGACGCCGATGGCGACATCGTCGCCGTAGTCGGAGAGGATGAACCCGCCGCCGGCGGTGGCCCAGTGCGTCATCAAGGCGTCAACGTCGGCCTCGATCTTCGCCTTGTCCCCGGTCGGAAGGGTGTGCTGGATGTCGCACAGGCTGCTGAACGCGATGCGGCCGGCGTACCGCGTGCCGATCTCCTCGATTCCGAGAGCGCGCGGCTGCTGGAGGTTGACGCAGTTCGCGCCGGCCTGGATGAGCCCCTCGATGATCTCGTTGACCTTGCCGCAGGAGTGGACCAACACGGTGCATCCCATCGCGTGCATGGCGTCGAAGATCCGCTTGTAGCGGGGGAAGAAGAAGTCCATCCACAGGTCGAAGCTGATGAACGCGGCCTGCTGGGTGCCCCAGTCGTCGGTCATCGTCCAGCCATGCACGCGGCCGTTGAAGCGCCGGGCCACGTTCTCGATCTTGTTGAGTTGGACGTTGACGATCCGGTCGGCCAGCGCCTCCATCGCCGGCCGGTCGATGACCAGGTCCATCAGCACGTTCTCGAACCCGTGGAGCGAGTGCATGCGTTCGAACAGGACCATGAAAACGCCGGCCTCGATGTACTTGCCTTCCGCCTCAGACCGCTCGAGCGCGTCGGGCACGTCGGCGTATCGGGCGTCGTCATCGTAGTTGGGGAAGTGATGCGAATCGAGCTTCATGATGTCTTCGAGCGGATGGCCTTTGACCTGGCCCATGTTGAGGGTCTCGGTTTTCTCCCAGATGCAGCCCCACTCGTCTTCGCCGTCTTGGCTGGGATGAAAGGCCGGGTCGTCCCGAATGGGGACCCGGGCGAAGTCGGAGCAGCCGAACGCATCGAACGACACCGGCAGCCGGGGCGGCTTCTCGAAGTGCACTGCCCGCCGGACGATCTCGCGTGATGTCACCGCACACCTCCGTGCAGTGATGGTATCCGAACACAGGCGGGATTTCAAGCGGGCCGGCGCCCGTGCCACGGGGCTCGGACAAGTCAGGCCCGGCATGGGGGCCGGAGAAGACCCTTCGGCATTTGCAGTTGACGCACGCCCCGCCGTCTCGTACAATTCATACATCCGACATCGGTTTTCCCCCCGCGGGGGCGGAGATGCCATGAAGCTGTCAACCAGAGGGCGATACGCCTGCCGGGCGATGCTGGAACTGGCCCGCTACTACGGCCAGGGAAGTGTGTCGATCGACCGGATCGCGGACATGCAGCACATCTCGAAACGATACCTGGAACACATCTTCGCGCGGCTGCGGGAGGCGGGGATCGTGTTGGGCACGCGGGGCAGCAAGGGCGGCTACGTGCTGCAACGCGCACCCGGCGAGGTTACCGTCGGCGAGGTCGTTCGGGCGGTCGAGGGCCCGCTCGGCCCGGTGCATTGCGTCGACGATCCGGGCTCCTGCGTTAAGGTCGGCCACTGCGCCACGCACGACCTGTGGGCGGAAGCCGCCGAGACACTCAACGAGCTGCTGGACAGCCGCACGGTCGAAGGACTGTTACGGTACCAGGAAAAGCTCGACGCCACCGACAGGAAGAAGAAGAGGGTAAAAGCTTCCCAGTGGATTGACTCCACGACCTGAATCCAAGTCCCGTTTACCTCGTCGTGTCAGGAGGAATGCGCCAAATGGTGAAAGTCAATGCGGACGAATGCGTGGGCTGCGAAACCTGTGTCCCCGTCTGCCCGGTCGAAGCCATCTCGATGGTCGAGGGCGTGGCGGTCATCGACCAGGAGAAGTGCACCCAGTGCGGCACGTGCATCGCCGAGTGCCCCGTCGAGGCCATCAAGGAGGAATAGGGTTTGGGGAGAAAGCCTTCGACCAAGCGACGCCTCGCCAAGCTCAAGCGGCTGGCGAAGGGGCGAAGGCGCGCGCTGATCCTGCTGCAGGATAATCCCGACCCAGATGCCATCGCGAGCGCCGCGGCGCTTAAACTGCTGCTCAAGGAACTGGCCGGCTGTGACACCGTCATCGCGCATGGCGGTGTCGTCGGCCGCGCCGAGAACCGCAGCATGCTCCGATACCTCGGCGCCAGCCTGCGGCCCGCCGCCGAAATCTCGCTCGACAACTTCGGCCTCGTCGCCATGCTCGACACCCAGCCCGGGTTCGGCAACAACCCCGTGGACGATCCGGCGCAGGTGGATGTGATCATCGACCACCATCCGCAGACTCAACGCCTGACCGACGTCCGGGTTCGCGACATCCGCCTCAACTACGGCGCCACCGCGACGATTCTGGGCGAGTATCTGCGCGAAGCCGGCATCACCCCGCCCGCCCCTCTGGCCACGGCGCTCCTCTACGGAATCCAGTCCGACACCCAGGACTTCGGCCGGGAATCCACCCAGGCCGACATCGACATGTTTACCTACCTGTACCCGATGGCCAACAAGCGGCTGCTGTCGCGGATCGAGAACGAACAGGAGCCGCGCGAGTATTTCACCACTGTGTCGCGGGCCCTGCGCGACAGCCGCACGTACGGAAACACGGTCATCTGCTGGCTTGGCCGCATGATCCACCCGGACATGACAGGCGAAATCGCAGACCTCCTGCTCCGGCTCGACGAGGCGGAATGGGCGCTGTGCCAGGGACTGTACAAGGGGACGGTCTATCTCTCGCTCCGGACAGGCTCCGGCACCGCCAACGCCGGCGCGGTGATGAAGACTATCGTCGCCGGGCTCGGCACGGGCGGCGGGCACGAAATGCTTGCCGGGGGCCAGATCCCCGTGGACCGCGACAGCCTCAAGCTCGCGAACCAGTTACGAAAGCAGGTCGAGAGTAATTTCCTCGGCCATTTCAAGCTCGATCCCAAGAGCCGGCGGCGGCTGGTCTCGCGGGCTGGCGAGCGCGGGAAGAGGAAGACCCGGAAGAGCTGATCGTCTCGTTCCCGCGGCGGGGCAAGAGGGGTCCTGACACCTTTTGGCCCCGACATTTCAGATGGCTGAAGTGTTACAAGCAACACCAGCCGCGGCGCCCGGACCCTGAAGGAGGTCGCACCCAATGAACTTCGTGCTCATCTGTCTCGACACGTTCCGCGCGGATTGCGTCGCCGCGCTCGGCCGCAACGACGTGATTCAGACACCGAACCTCGACGCGTTCGCCCGCGACGGCGTGGTCTTTGAGAATGCGTTCGGCGAGGGCCAACCCACCATCGAGTTCCGCCGGGCGCTCGTCACCGGGCGGCGAACGTTCCCATGGCGCTATGACTTCGACACGCGAGGCTTGTGGCCCAATGGCCGCGGCTGGCACAAGATCGCCCCCGAGCACGACACCCTCGCTGAAATCCTCCTCCACAACGGCTACGCCACCGGCTTCTTCTCCGACACCTATCACATGTTCAAACCGACGCAGAACTTCACCCGCGGCTTCCGGAGCTGGGAGTTCGTGCGCGGACAGGAGAGCGACAACTATCTGTCCGGCCGGCTCGACGCCGTCGACCTCACGCCCTACCTGCCGCCGGACGCCTCGCCCAGCCCGGTCGACCACGACATTCTTTACCAGTATCTGCTCAACATGCGCGACCGGAAAACGGAGGACGACTGGACCAGCGCCCAGGCGTTCAACAGGGCCATCCGGTTCCTCGAAGACAACCGCGACTGCCAGCCGTTCTTCCTGTGGGTCGACAGCTTCGATCCACACGAGCCGTGGGACCCGCCGCCCGGTTACGCCGACCTCTACGACCCCGATTGGTCCGAGCCGTGGGATCCGATCCACGGCGTGTGGCGGCAGCTCGACGAGCGCGGCCGCACGCGGGCCAAGGCGCTGTACTACGGCGAGTGCACGTTCGTCGATAAGCTCTGCGGCAGGCTGCTCGGGGTGCTCGACGAGCTCGGCCTCGCCGACGAAACGCTGGTCATCATCACGTCGGACCACGGCACGGAGCTGTGGGACCACGGCGCGGTCCAGAAGGGAACGAACAACTGCCGCCACCGCCACAACAGCGAGATCCTCTGGCTGATGCGGTTCCCCGGCAAGGCGCACGCAGGCAAACGGGTCACCGCGTTTGTCCAGAACCACGACCTCGTGCCGACGGCGCTGGCGGCGATGGGGATCGAGTGGAAGCCGCTGAACGCCGAGTGCAAGCCCTCCGGGGCGAACGGCAAGGCCGCGGCCGGCGAGAACATCCTGCCGCTCGTCAGCGGCGAGAAAGAAGGTGTCCGCGACTTCTGCATCACCGGCTGGGGCGGCCGGGCGTCGGTTCGGACACACGAGTACAACTATTCTGCCGACTACGAATCGGACGAGCCCAACGAGCACCTGTTTGACGTCCGGGAGGACCCCGGCGAGATGCACAACATCGCCCCCGAGCACCCCGACGTGTGCGCCGCGTATCGGGCGCAGCTTGAGGCGTTCCTCGGGCAGGCGCTGCCGGCGAAGCTGGCGGACAAGATCTACCATAGCGAGGCCCCGTGCCGGCTGTGGCTGAAAGCCGCCACCCATCGTAAACTGGGAGGAGAAAAATGAAGCACGCCCTGATCGTCGCTGTGCTGTTGCTCGGGCTGCCGTCGGTCGTCGCGGGGCCTGCCAGACCGGGCACGCCGCCGAAGACGACCGGCAAGGTCTCGGTCGAGAACGTGGTCGTCCTGCCGAAAGGACTGCGCGGGCCGGCACGGCTTACGCCCGACGGCAAGCAGGTTCTGTGCATCAAGCGGGAAGAGAACCGCACGTACAGCTACTACCTGGTCGGGCTGGACGGGAAGAAGGAAACGATGCTCTTCCAGACGGCGATGACGTGGGACGATATGCTGGGGTTCGCGTTCGGGCACGGCATATGGTCGCCCGACGGCAAGCGGGTGGCGGTGATGACCGCCGACGACGACAAGGGACGCAACCCGCGGATGGCCGTGTACGACATCGCGGCCGAGAAGGAGGAACTGCTGCCCACGCGGCACGGCGGGGCGCTCGGCGCGGTGTTCGCCACCAACGACGTCGTCTACTACGCCGACTGCGCTCCGATCAAGGAGCAGAACTTCCGCTGCACGATCAGGAAGCACAACCTGAAGAACGAGAAGTCGGAGGACGTGGCGGACTATCCCAACGCGGTCGTGGTGTGCCTGACGCTCAGCCCCGGCCGCTCGCGGCTGGGCGGCATACTCGCCCGGTCACGTGACGGGAACGGCGACGAGCCGGAGTTCCGTCTGTGGGCGCACGATCTGGACGCAGGCACGACGGTCGAGTCGCCCCCGGTCAAGATCGACGACTACGCCGGCGACGCCGTGTGGGCGTTTTGGGACCCGAACGGGCAGGCTCTCTACGCCAACGGCAAGCTCGATCCGAAGGCGAAGGGGAAGGACGACTTCTCCATCCTGCGGTTCGCGCCGTTCTCGAAGGCCGACAAGAAGCTCACCGTGCTCCAGAAGGGGAAGTCCATGCTGACGACCGGCGCGTTCGGCCCGGGGAAGCTGACTGTCACCGACCGCAAGGAACGCCGCAGGGGCGCCAAGGGCGGGGTCCTGAACGTCAAGACCGACACCGTCCGCGAACTGCCCCAGGCGGTGCTCCTGCTCGACCGCCGCGGCCGTACGGGCCTGTTCCTGGACCTCCTGACGGAGCGGCTCGCCACCGGCCGGCTGGTGTGGAAATGAGTGGGTTGATCCACGACTGGCGTGTGGCAACGAGTCGTGGCGTTCCTGAGGGGCCCGGCGCTTATCCGTGGCGGATGCTCACAGGTCCAGGAAATGCTCGTCGATCGGGCCGGGGTACTTGCCGGCGGCTTCGGCGGCCTGAGCCTTGACGACGTTGGCGGCGATGACGTTGTAGATGGCCTGCTCGTCGTCGCCGCGCGAGAGATCGTCGACCGGCAGCGAGACGCCCTGCGAGCAGAGCATTGTCCTGCAGCCGGGGATGAGCCACTGGACGGCCTTGTAGATATTGTTCGCCACGTCCAGGGTCGGGCCGATGATCACGTTGGCCGGCGCGTCGGTGAACGGGCAGCCGCGCTTGTTCTTCGCGACCTCGGGATTGATCGCCGCGTCAAACTGGCACGGGCCGTAGACGAACCACTCCCGCCCGCGCCTCCCGTACGCCGCAACCGCTTCGTGAATGCGGTCGACCAGGTCGCCCTTGCCCGATGTGCCGGTTGAATAGGACAGGACGGCGGCGCGCGGCTCCAGCCCGGACAGCGTTTGAAACGTCTCGCACGATGTCTCAATGATCGACGCGATCTGCTCGGCGTCCGGGAAGGGATTCACCACCACGTCGGCCACGCTGAGCAGCCGGAACACGGGATAGTCTTCGGGCGGCTCGCAGAAGAAGAGCGTCGAGGGGATCCGGCCGGGCTCCCGCTCCATCAGGGCGTTGACGGCGGCCATGACGTTGTAGGACTGTGTGTACTTGCCGGAGATCATGCCGTGGGCGTAGCCGAGGCGGACCATGCCGACGGCGAAGATGTTCGGCTTACTGACGAGCCGCTCGACCATGGGGCGGCGATCCTTGCCGAGGCCGCGGACGTCCATGTAGCGGTCGACGAACTCGTCCAGCTTGCCGGAGTCCGCGATCATCTCCGCGGAGAGGGGAACGATCCGGGCGGCGCCGTCGCGTTCCGCCCGCGCCGCGGCCCGAGCCATCGGGCCGTCGAGGAGTCTCACGCGTTCCATGGGCAGTTCAGGCAGGACGACGAGCTTTGGGGACTTGCGGGCGCGCTCGTGAAGCTGTTCAAAAAAAACCATGGAAACGAAATCCTCCTTGCCGCAACGTCGACGCCCCGGAATTATAGCCGCGCCGGGAAATGTGTCAAACGCGGCGGGGCCATTTCGCTTGCGTCGGCCGCCAGGCGATGCTAAGGTATCCGAGGGCAGACCCAGGCTGCGACAGGAGCTATCATGGGCATCCTGAAACGACTTCTGGTTGGCCTTGTCCTTCTCTGCTGCATTGGGATTCTGGTCACGGTGCTCCTGGTCGTGCTGAATCCCAACGCCAACGGCGATCCCGAAGGGCCTGCGGAGTTGTCCTTCGAACAGCGAGTGGACCGGGCCATCGAGCGCGGCGTCGAGCGCCTGGACTCCGGCATCCGCCTCACCGACGACGACAAGCGGTTCCTCCTGCAGGCGGCAAGAACCGTGCTGGAGAACTACTTCTCGGCCAATCCCAAGAAGATCGCCCGGAAGGATTGGAAGGGCGTGCCGCCGAACGTGGCTGCGGGAAAGGCGAGGCTGTTCGTGACGCTCATCGTGAACGGAGAGATCCGCGGCTGCATGAGCGGATCGAAGGGGGACCTGCTCGAGAGGACCATTGTGGCCACCGAGAGGACCATCCTCGATTCGAGGTTCGGCGGCGTGTCTCAGAAGTCCGAGCTGCCGGGCACCCGCGTCGACATCACCCTGCTGCTGGACCCGCAGGATCTGCCGGGTCGCGATCTCCGAGAGATCAGCGGACAGGTCGAGGCCGGAATCCACGGGATCAGCCTGGAACAGGGGCGAAGGAGGGCGTTCTTCAAGAGCTCGGTGTCCGTCACCCATGGCTACGATCTCAAGAGGACGCTCGAGCAACTGGGGAGGAAGGCCGGTCTGGGCTCCTCTGCCTACCGCAGCAGCGCCACGAAGATACGCAAGTACCCTACGGTCCACTTCGCCGAGAACCCGGTAGACAAGTCTCTGGTCAAGGGGTACCGGTGCAACGTGCCCGTCCGACAGAGCGAAGTGACCAGAGAGGCGCACGTGAAAGCGCTCCGGCTTTGCGGGGACTACATGGCGAACCACGTGGACGAAGACGGCCTGCTGACTTACGATTACGACGTCTACAGAGACAAAGTGGAGAACCCGGAGAAGCCGGCCGCTCTCATCCGAAGGCTGGCCAGCACGTGGATCTTGGCGTCGATTGGGGCGCACTTGAAAGACACGAAGCACATCGACGCCGCCAGGCAGAGCATCGACTATTCGCTGAAGCGATGTTATCGGGAGGACAAGAAGCAGGGCTTCGGCTACTTGCAGCTCGGGCCGGACGTCAACCTGGCGACGGCGGCGTTCGCACTGTTGTGCCTGGCGGAGATCGGCGACCCGAACTTCCATGCCAGGGAGATGAAGCAACTGACCGAGTTCCTCTTTGCGATGGAAGACAAGGAGAAGCGGTGCCTCAACCCGGTGTACCTGTCAGACGCTCTGACGGAAGCAGAGCAGCAGGAGCAGTTCGAGCGCAAGGAGGTCTACTATGCCGGCGAGGCGCTCACCGCCCTGATGACGCTTTATGAGAAGACGCAGAACCGCGCCTGCCTGGAGCTCGCCCGCCGGGTCTTCGACTACTACACCAAGCTGTACGAGCGCACTCGACAAAAGGCGAGCTTCACGCCGTGGCAGTCCAAAGCGTACACCATGGTCTTCTTGGCGACCAAGGAGAAGAAGTACGCCGACTTCGTCCTCAAGATGAACGACCGCCTGCTCGAGCATCAGCACGGCCCTGACGTCGAGTACGTCGATCGGATCGGCTCTTACTTCTCCGCGGGCGCGTCGTTCAGCGCCGGGGTGATGATCGAGAGCGTCATCGAAGCGTATCGGGTGGCGAAAGCACTCAAAGACGAGAAGAGGATGAAGACCTACCGTGAGAGCATTCTCCTCGGGAACCGCTTTCTTATCCAATGCCAGTACCGGCCGGAGAACATGTTCACCGCGCGGAACCGGGAACGGGCGCTGGGCGGCGTGCGGACCTCCATCTACGAGAGCTCCGTGCGGATCGACGCCGTCCAGCACACCGCCTGTGCGCTTCAGAAGACGCTGGAGCACGTGCTGAAGTAGAGGTTACGGCTTCTGCGCGGCGACGGTCAGCCACACGGGAAGCCCAGCACGCGGGTTGTTGCGCCAGTCGAGCAGGCTTTCGTCGCCGCCGGGCCCGTAGCAGAAGTTCTGCCAGAACCGGGCGGGCGCGGGCGACTCGATCACCTTGCGGAGCACGAGGCCCGCCAGGACGAGCGGATTGAGCAGGTCGGCCAGCGTCCATCTGAACTCGCAGGTGAGATCCTCGTTCTCGTCCTCGAACGGGCCGGTCTCCCAGTACGGCCGCTTCATCTCGATGGGCCGGACCTGGTCCTTCCACGGGCGCTGGAACGGATGAACGTCGTAGAAGACGTTCCAGTGCCGCCGGCTCGCCTGGTGCATGTCGTTCATTACTGTCCCGCTCCTCGCGTTCACAGTTTCCCGATCAGCTTCTGCTTCTGCTCGCGGTAGTACTTGTAGTTGTCAAGCGGGACACTCGGCCTACTCCGCAATGATCTCGTTGAGCCCATCGATGATCTTGGCAAGGATCTCCGGCGACGCATGCCCGGCCTTGCGGCACAGCCGCTGCGTCGAGAGCGTTCGGATCTGGCTGATCTTGACCCACGACTTCTTCGGCAACTTGGTGCCCGACAACTCAAGCGTCAACGGGAAGCCGGCTCGCTGTGGTTGGCTGGTGACGGCGACGGCGATGACCGTTCCGGAGCGTTCATTGAAAACCTGATGGCTGAGAATGAGGACGGGGCGGAGCCCCGCCTGCTCCCGCCCGATGGTGGGATTGAGGTCCGCCCAGAAGAGGTCTCCCCTCAGTATTCGGGCCACTGCCCCGCCTCCGCCGACATGCCTTCCTCGGCCATCTTTCGCTCGAAGGCCGGATCCAGCTTCGCGCATTCCGCGGCAAGACGGCCTCGTCCGAGCCTGTCCAGCTTCTCCCGAATGGCCTGCTGAATCGCCCGGCTCCGGTTCGGGAAGAGCTTCCGCCGGACCAGACCGTCCAGTTCCTTGAGAACCTGCTCGTCGATCGTGATGGCAACCTTCGCCGTGCTCATAACTCACCTCCAGTATGATAGTACATCATACCCACGGCGAATGCAAGCTCGGGTCCCAGTGATTCGGACTCACGGCTGCCACGCCCCTTTCCCTCACAGCTTCCCGACGAGTTTCTGTTTCTGTTCGCGGTAGTACTTGTAGTTGTCGAGGGGCACGTCGGGCGGGCAGCGGTGATCGACGTGTGGGATCAGGCCGCCGTCCTCGAGCAGCGGCCGCAGACGTTCGAGCTCCGCATCGATCGCCCCCCGGTCCTTGCTGAGCTCCCGCTTGTTGACGGCGCCGAGGAACAGCATGTCCTTGCCATACTCCCGGCGCAGCGCGTGGGGATCCGTCCCGGCGGCGATCTCGACCGGGAACATGATGTTCACGCCCCCCTCGAGGAAGAGGCCGGCAAGCTGGTTGACGTTTCCGTCGCAGTCGACCCAGTTGAGGTCGCAGCCGAACTCCTTCCGCAGGAACGACGTGACCTTCTTGTAGTTCGGCAGCTCGAACTCGCGGAACATCGCGGGCGAGATCAGCGGGCCACCCCGGAAACACATGTCTTCCCACCACGTGCCGAGGTCGATCTTCAAATCGGGAATGGCGAGCATCTCGACCGTCCGGCTGACGATCTCGATGACGAAGTCGGCCATCCACTCGAACATCTCGTGGACGAGGTCGGGGTCGTCATGGAAAATCATCGAAGTGTTCTCCACGCCCATCCAGTCGCGTGCCCAGCCGTAGAATCCGCCGCACGAGCAAACGCTGAGGCCGGTGCGGTGCGCGTACCGCTCCCGGATCTCGGGCAGCTCGTCTTCTCTCGGGTAGCGGCGCGGGTCCGCGGGATCGTAGCGTTCCTTGATCCTCTCGAAGTCGTCGCGGCTCTTGACGGGGAACTCGATGAACCTCGGGATGGTCGAGTGGCCGTCGAGCGGGACCTCGGCCACGATGCCGTTGCCGCGCCGCTCGATGCGGTGTTCGTCCGTCTCCTCGAGCACCTCCTCTTCGAACGCCGGGACCATGCCTCGGTCGTACGGAAGCCCCCAGGAGTCCGCCTGGTCGACGTTGAAATACCGATAGGCGGCGGCCTCGTCGGTGACCCAGTCCGGCATCCCCTGCTTCTGCCAGACGGCGTAGTTCTCTGCCCAGTACCCGAACTCCATGTCGGGGATTCGGTCGGCGGGCTGGTAGTGGTAGGTGTTCAGGAATCGCTCACGAAACGTCATTTCGGGCATTGCGCAGTTCCTCTGGCCGGGCGCGGGAGTGCACCCGGAGTATATAGGCCACCGCCGGGATTGACAACGGTGGCGTGCCCGTGGTCAAAGGTAAGCTGGACGGCGCAAAGAAGCTCTGGAGCATGTAGACATAGTGGAAACTCTTGGGTCATCTGGCTTGCCAAGGCGGAGTTCGCCGCGTTCAACGCCCCAGGAAAGAGGCCCGGCTTCGCGGCGGACGAAGACTGGTGGGCCCGGGCAGACTC
>Ga0315553_10002695_pt1 | contig 14127 bp, 10 predicted proteins | sample SalMarSW160140MG_FD_203099 | JGI IMG/M metagenome (GOLD analysis project Ga0315553, IMG submission 203099) | Salt marsh sediment microbial communities from the Plum Island Ecosystem LTER, Massachusetts, United States - Salt Marsh Sediment SW1601-40 ... | reverse complement strand
GGGGATCTGCTCTACGTGGAAAGATCCGCGGATATCATCAAGCACAAGGCTTATCGGGTATCCGCCTCAGAGGTAGAAGCCGTGCTTCAGGATCACCCCACGGTTATCGGCGCATGTGTGATCGGCGTCCCAGATCAAAAAGTCGGAGAGAGGATTAAGGCAATCGTGGTTCTGAAAGAGGATGCGCGGGGCGTGGGAGGTACTGAGCTGATCAAATGGTGCCGGGAGCATCTGGCGCCCTATAAGATTCCGAGCTACATCGAGTTCAGGGATATGCTCCCGAAGTCCAAGGTGGGAAAGCTTCTGAGAAGAGAGGTGAGGGCTGAGGAGCGGCGAAAGGTCGAAAAAAAGAAACAATAAGCTGGTATTTCTTGACTACAATTGATACCAAATTGCATTCAAACGGATTCTATTGATAGATGTCATTGCGAACGAATGTGAAGCAATCTCAATATCATAGATTGCCACGTCGCTTCGCTCCTCGCAATGACATGATTGCAATTTGGTATGATCCCGGCATTGCGGCAGGCCAACGCTGCGAGGGTTTTTACCATTTCAAGGGCACCGTAACTGAGAATATCGCACCATGTCCTTCCTCGCTCTCAAGATGTAGCTCACCTCCCATATCCTCTACCAAAACCATAACCCCGGCCAACCCTAATCCGTGTCCCCTCACCGTATGGTTGTTTGAAACATCCAGTTGGAAGTAGCTATCAAAGATCTTCTTGTGGTAGATCTTAGGTATTCCTTCGCCATCATCGGCCACCGACAAAAGGAGGCGATCATACTGTTTTTCAACCGCTAATTTCACCTTGTTCTTGCGATATTTGAAGGCGTTATATAAAAGATTTCTTAAAATCTGCCGTATCTTGGACTCATCCAGTAAAACCTCCTGGCACCAAAGGCCCTCGTCTATGAAGAGCGCAAGGCCCTTTTCCTCCAATGCCCTTCGTAATTGAGGCAGATCGGAACATATCTTAATCCTTTCAGCTGTGTCTTGGTCAACAAGGTCAAAGATTTCCACGAGAGATTGCTCGATTAGATCAGAAATCTTAGAGCAGGTCACATTGATTACCCCGGTCCTCGATCTGCCCAACTCCAAGATGTCGTTCACCAGGGCTTTAAGGACCTTGGTATTTCTCAAGGTCCTGACCAACACCTTCTCCTGATCATCGGTAAGTGGACCGTATTTCTCCAGCCTTGTGAGCAACCCGGAGACTCCAGCCTCAATCACCGCAAGGGGGCTCTTAAGGTCATGGATCAAGAGATCCACTTTGATCTTGTCCCGATACATATGAATTTCTCCACGGCGCTAGACGTCTTTATGCCTCAAGATCTTACCATGTATGTTCATTTTTAAAGACGTCCAATCGTGCTGTGCCATATGTGCCTAATAAATTTACTATATAGTATCGACTTAAAAAATGAAAGGGGCTTTCTCAGCAAGATCGATTCTCAGGCTCAAGGAAGGCCGGGCCGTAACGCAGTGAATAATTGACCGATTTTCTTATTAGTGATATTAAATGAGGATACATTAGCCCAATACATAGCTTACTTTTCTAGGTTGGGGGATTTTTCATGGCTACCAACGCGCCGCATGAAGAATTGGAGAAAAGGGTCAGGGCCCTCGAGAAGGCGGCTTTCAAATCCAAGAAGGCCGAGGATTCGCTGAGGGAGAGCGAAAAGATACTCTCGCAGATCGTCCAGGGAAGCCCGATTCCTACTATCGTTATCGATAACACCCATAGGATCACCCATTGCAACAGGGCCTACGAGGAGCTCACTGGGATAGCTGCATGTGAGATGCTCGGAACGGATAAGCAATGGCAGACGTTTTACTCCAGCAATAGGCCAATCATGGCCGATCTCATCGTGGAAAACGCACCAGAAAAAGAAATAGCAAAATACTATGATGGCAAGTATAGAAGATCCACGATCATCGAGGGAGCATACGAAGCAGAGGATTTCTTCCCTGATCTTGGAGATAACGGCAAATATCTCTTTTTTACTGCAGCACCCTTACGAGATGCAGAGGGAAAGATCACCGGGGCCGTAGAAACCCTCCAGGATACCACCGAACGGGGGCGTGCCGAGGAGGAACTTCGTAAATCGGAAAGAAGGCTCAGATCGCTCTTCCAATTCGTACCGTATCCTACCGTTGTGCTTAGCCTTGATGGCATTGTTTCGTATGTGAATATGTCATTCACGGAGACATTCGGCTGGAGTATTGAGGAACTGGAGGGCAAAAGGATCCCCTATGTGCCACTCGAGCTTGAGCAGGAGGCCGATGAAAAGATGAGGCAGCTCATCAAGGACAAGAGATTGCCCAATTACGAAACGAGAAGGCTAACCAAGGATGGAAGCATCATAGATGTGGTGATCAGGGGCACTGTCACTTCTGAAATCAAGGGGAAGCCATCCACAGTACTCATGATCCTCAGGGATGTGAGGCAGGAAAAGAGGACGCAACAAATCAATGAAACGCTCCTCCGCATCAGCATGGCTCTTCCCGCGTATCCTAACCTGGAGGATCTCCTGGATTATATCAGCGATGAGATCAAACAGGTGCTGAATGTTCAGGGAGCAATTGTCATACTGTTGGATGAGGAGAGGAATGAACTCTTCTTTCTGGGTGCAGCCTATGACGATGAGGCTACCGAAAAGAGGGCAAAAGAGATAAGGTATCCAGCCGAAAAGGGCGTTTCCGGCAGGGTTATCAAGACGGGCAAGCCGGTCATTGTTCCTGACACCTCGAAAGACCCCTACTATTACCCCATCATCGATCAGCAGATAGGATACCACTCCCGCAACATGCTTGATGTCCCTCTCAGAAGCGGTGATCGAACCATAGGGGTCCTCCTCGCCACCAATAAAAAGGAAGGCAGCTTCGATCAAACCGACATCGAACTCCTGAATATGATCGGGGGAACCGTGGCTTTGTCCATTGAAAATGCAAGGGTTTCCCGGGAGCTCAAGAGGGCTTATGAAGAGGTGACGAGCCTGAACCGCGCAAAGGACAAGGTTATCAACCACCTCTCCCATGAGCTGAAGACACCCGTTGCAATACTCTCCGGTTCTCTGAACCTCTTGGTGAGAAGGCTGTCCGAGCTTCCGGAAAAGACATGGAAGCCAACCGTCGAGATGGCGCAGAGGAATCTGGATCGCATCGTTGATATTCAGTATGAGATCGAGGATATCATGGAGGATAAGAAGTACAAGACCTACGGCCTTCTCTCATTCCTTTTTGATCAATGCAGCGATGAACTCGCCACCCTTATTGCCGAGGAGGTTGATGAGGCCTCCGTCATTGAACGAGTCAAGAAACGCATCGATGACCTATTCGGCCCCAAGGAGGTCGTACCCAGGGAAATTGCTCTTTCCGAGTTCCTCGAGCAACGGCTCGAGGCCCTGAGGTCATTACTCTCAGAAAGACAGGTGGAAGTAGTAACCGACATCAAGCCTGTGCCATTCATCTATATGCCCACGGACCCATTAAAAAAGCTCATTGATGGTCTGGTGAGGAATGCTATAGAAAACACCCCCGATGAGGGAAGGGTGGAGATCTCTGTTCGAAAAAAGGGGATGGGTACCGAATTCTCGGTGCATGATTACGGTGTCGGTATTAGAGAGGAACATCAGAAGAGGATATTCGAGGGTTTCTTCACCACCCATGAAACAATGGACTACTCCTCGAAAAAACCCTTTGATTTCAATGCCGGGGGCAAGGGGGCGGATCTCCTGCGAATGAACATCTTCTCGGAGCGGTATAATTTCACGATAGAGATGAAATCGACACGGTGCAGGTTTATCCCGAAGGAAGGTGACGTCTGCCCTGGCAGGATCAGTGAATGCCCCTTTTGTACAAAAAGGGAGGATTGCCTTCATTCAGGGGAGACCACCTTTTCCCTCTATTTTCCGCCCGTCCCAGAGGAAGATACGCGCGTCGTGGAAAAAAAGAAGATTCCATCCACCGAGGCATAAAGTCCCAGGCTGAGCGGAGGGATTTTTGGATGCTAATGGTCGGGTGAGCAGGGGGACAAAGGCACTTGAACGCCCGGTGGGAGGAAGAAAAGCCCTTTCAGTATGAACCCTATCCATGGGGCTTTTGGGACCCGTGGTGGTACACGTGGTATCCATAGGCCTATCCCCACCATCCTTACCCATAGGAGAGCCGGGTCCTTAGCTTTCGTGCCAAAATATTTATCTGAACATCGCCTGATTTCATGTAAGATTGCGGAATCAAATATGAAATATCAAGGATGTATAAACTGATGGAGATCCTCTCCAAGGTATCAGTGTCTCTTATTCACCTTTGGATGCCATACTTATTGAAGAGTCCACTGACCTCATATTTCCAAGAATAGTCCAGATGGTAGGCTCTAGCAAGCAGGTCAGACATATCACCGGTTTTTGAAGTGGATGATATCCTGTGGGTTCGGCAAGCTATCAAAGGTCTGATTGTTTCCGGAGGAAAAGATGAGCCCGTGATTCGATACATGAATCGAGATCCTCGAAGGACACGATCATTTCTGATGAGTGATCATAGTGTGAACTTTTTACTCTGATTATAAGCAGATTAGGTTGGTAGCAGTAACTTAATCCTCAGACCCGATTATGGGAACTCCAAGATGTAGGGCAGGGGTTGCCGAATTGAGGGGGCTACACTTAGCAATTTGCACATTTCAAGTAATTCTACAAAGACTTTCGACAAAGGCTAATCTAATAAAAAGAAGATATCTCCATCCTCAGAACAATCTTTCTTGTATGAAAACCAGCTAAGAGCAATTTCGGAGTCAGATAGTAATGCAACATTAGAACTTCCCCTGTTCTTTCGCTTTCTTTAAATTCTCATCCACCGAACCATCTGGAAGTACATAATCCGGCGATACATATCCCTCCTGCTCAAATCTCTTCTTTCGAACACAATTAGTCCCTCCATTAAAGCAGTAGTGCTCGATCCATTTCTTATCTAATAATCCCTTATCAAATGCCCTCTTGATTCCCGATGTCTCATCATACCATCTGCATGCGCTTTTCACTGAACTACTCATTTTGAATGGCTCCTTTCTTATGCCTACGGTTAATAGCCCCTATTAAGAAAGGTTGTTTTTTAAGCCCAGAGATCTGAAATCTGTAAAAATTTCTAGCTAAAGCACAACATATAGCGCTCCTAGCTCATTATCCTATTTTCGGGTTAGAAATGGACTAAGGCAAAATTAGTAAAGCCCATAGGTTTAGTCAGTGATTACGTGAAAACGAATATATTGATTTGTAGCCTGTATTACCCTGATTCTGTAATTTCGGAAGACAATTACGTCAGATTCTCCTAAATCATATATGAGATCTTGGTAAAACGCTGGCCTTGCGAAATTCTCTTTGTATTCCCTGTAAGATACACGAATCGTGTTGCCCGTACGACCGGTATTTTTCTCCTAACATTTCGGACACATGAGATCACATGGCTGCTAGCTACTCCACGGCATCAAAGACCTTCTTCTCTTTTACGAGATCCGGTCGGCTCTTGAGGCTGATATCCTCCCCCACCTCAAGGCGCCAATCCTGGTTTGCGCTCCAGCCTATAAGGGGAACGCAAGGAACCAAAGGAGATAAAATTCACTCCATTTAGGTCATAAAAACATCTCTATATACCCGTATTCAGCTCTGCCTTTATTTGCGATGATGCCTCTCTCGATAATTTTCAGGACTTTCTCTTTTTTTTCAGGCATCTGATAACCTTCATAGCTGTGGGTAAATAAAAGCTGTCCATCTTTATCGGTCCAGTAATTGTTGGCATGGTCAAAACAGAGCTTTGAAGTCACGTTCAGCTCCTGCACCATCAGCCTTAATTCCTCTAACTGTTCCTCAGACGTCAGCCGGGTAAGCTCTCCCCGTGCGTATTCATCATATATCGGAGTCCCCGGCCAAGGACTGAAGGGCCTTGTGCGGATATAATGGGGGTTGATATCGTTTAAGACATGGGCCGTATGCCTGGCGTGGTTCTCCCACCGTTCCTTGCCCCCAAGTCCGGGCATCCAGTATTCGGATAACTGAAATCCGGCTTTCATTGCCTTTTGGCCCCCGTCAATATGCTCTTCCGGCATAACCCCTTTCTTGATCCTTTTCAACACTTCACTATCCCCTGACTCCAACCCCACATGCAGACGGTCCAGACCCGCTTTCTGGATGCGGTTCAATTCTTCTTGGGTTTTGCGGAACAGGGTCTTGGACCGGGCATAAGTGGTCACCCGTTCAATGGAAGGAAACGTGTCCCTCAGATAATGCAAAACCTCCACCAGATTGTCGCCCCCCATTATCAGGCTGTTTGCGTCCTGTAAAAAGACGGTCTTCGCCCCGGAAGAGACCCAGTTCAAAATCATGCCGAATCCATCGCTGGTATTTAAGCCAGGATATTTTTCAATGATCCTGTAGATAACGTCTCTGTTTATAATCCCCTCATACCCCAGATCTCCTGCAATATCCTGCATCTCCATGCACAGGCCGGCGATGGAGTTGATATCTCCTTTGATTTCTTCCACGGACCTCAAGGAGAATTTCTCCTGCTTGTACATGCCGCAAAACGTGCATTTATTCCAGGGACAATTGCGCGTAAACCTGAGCAGCAGGGAATGGCTTCCCCCTTCGCTCGGCGGCCGATACATCCCAACTTCCAAAGAATAGGGTCCTATTATGTCTTTGTACATTATGCCTAACCTTTAATGTCACTTATTTCTCTTTTTCCAAATGCCAAAAGTTTGATAATAAAAATATAATGATAATCTCATATGATTCAACACGTTATTTCCCTGAAGGCTGCATAAAAAATGCCATCTTTTTGAGGAATTAAGTTTGTCTTCAGTAGTAATCTCTTACCTACTTGTAAATTGGTTTGGAAAACAGAAAGAAGAAGATAGCTATCAAGCGAAACAAATGAATGATCGAGATATCCGAATGAATTGCAATATCTTGCGGTCAGCTTCTTCAAGCCAAAATTATAGCTTACATGCCATAGGCAAACCCCACAGTCAGCAAGATTTTATTTTACACCTGGTTTGGTAGTTCTCAGTTTTTCGGCCCTCTAGAAGTTCAGTAGCATAGCAGAATTCGCTAAGCTCACCGGCGGTGGATGAAAACCTTTTAGGGCGCGTTTTCTCAGAAGAACAGTAGATTCTTGGCAATGTTTCGCTTGTACTCAGAAAAGGCGTCCGGCCACTGTTCTAGGCAGAAACGTTCCTCTATAACGGATACCCATTGGTAGCCGATGAACCAATAAACGGCTACCATTACAATAAGCCATGACCCCCCGGCTATGCCCATTCCAAGGTAGACCAACGTTGCGCCAAAGTAGCCGGGATTGCGCGAAATACGATACATACCATGGGTGATCAACTCACCCGCAGGAGCAGTCGTATAGTCCCAGATGGTCTTTAGTCGAAACGTTTGTCCTGTAATGAATAGCGCTATACCGACGCTCAATAAAACGGTATCTGCACTGAAAGGAACAAAGATAGCATAAAGAGGTAGCAAAAACTGCGGTGCCATTACCAGCATATAGACCACGCGCTCGATATTTGGCATGGACGGGAGTTTGGTTGCACGGGCCAGACCCACCTTCCCTTTTTCCGCTCTGATTATGTTCAAAAGAAGTGGTGTGGCGAAGATTATAAGTGCCAGTATCCATAAATTCATCCAACCAATCTGAAAATGAAACCACTGCATATACTTTTTCCTTATATATACAACCCTATGGCACGGCAGCGCCCTAACAGGTTATTATACAGATCCGCATATCATTACAAATTGATCGCCTGATTTCATATAAGACTACGGAATCAAGCATGAGATAGCAAGGATTTATGAACTGATAGAGATCCTCTCCAAGGTATCAGTGTCTCTTATTGATTTTTAGATGCCGCACGTATTGAAGAATGGACTGTTTACAGACATATCAAAGGTTTTTGAGGTGGATGATATCCTGAGGATTTGGCAACTTATCACAAGTCTGATTGTTTCCGGAGGAAAAGATGAGCCCGTGATTCGATACATGAATCGAAATCCTCGAGGGACACGCTTACTTCTGATTAGTGATCATATTGTGAAATCTTCATGCTAAAGGTCTCGGAATTTTTATAACTCTTTGAATTTACAGTTATGCTAATGGCATTCTGATTTATACCACTCACACGGAATAATGGAATGCTGGATTTTAAAGGAAATAAAAGAGGTTCTTGTTGTTCCCCAATATTCCAACATTCCATTATTCCATTATTCCCTCCGGGCCGGAGGCCAATTGTGCCTGCCCGCCATCGCTCTCGCTCAGGCGAGGCGGGCGGGAGCGAAGCGAACTAAGTTCTTCATTAGACAAATGGATTGGGCATATTCCGGCAAGGTTAAGTATTTTAGGGGTGCTAGCGGGTGCGGTATTCGCTGTTTTAAATGGCGGTTTACTGTTTGTTTGGATGGAGGTATCTTACTGAATCAACGAGGTTTTTTAACGTTATTGAACCGGGTTTCAGGATCAATCGTGAGGGGCTGATTGAATTTTGCGAAGATCTACCAATTAGGCCTGCCGGAAAGGCCCTGCGCCGTGTGTTGTGAAATGAGAAATTGTAAAAGGGATAAGGTTGATGACCCCCGAAAATGCCACTCTGGGACCGGTTTGAAACAGGCCTTCACGTAAAACTTTAGCTTTTTGAAAACTAATCCTGGCCTTTGCTCGAGGCAAAATAGGCGCCCTTGGTGAGACGCATGGGCATGGGGGTGTCTTTTCTGTTACCATGCCAGTCTTCTGTCTGTAGGGGACCTATGAGGGGCTCTGCTTCTTCATTTTTTCTTCTGGTAAGATGTCGGGCCGTCCATCCACTCTGATTTGTCATACCATTCCTTCGGATACCCGACTTCCTGCGCCATCTGCCCAGGGGCGTTGACGTATCCGTCGTCATAGCAGGCTACAAGAATCCATGCAAAATCCCACCAGTCTCTCACAACCTGGTTAGCCTGAGTTTTGCAGTACGTGGTGAGCAGTTCACGAGCCTTTTCCGGATCCTGCTTATAAAGGGCAAGTGCCTGGTCATCCATTTGTTTTATACCTTCAAGTTCGGCGTTTTCAATTTCATCCTGTTTTTGCTGAATATCTTTTATCATATAACTATACTTGAGAGCCGCCCAGTTAGATGCAAAATTGAAGGCCCACCACGCGCTTTTCTGGCTGAACGTTGAAGTGTCGCACGTGTAATATGGCTCAGCAATGCTTTTGACGCCAGCATAGAAGGGTACATAGCATGTGGTCATGGGCTGATCAGGGCCAAACCAGACAAGCCCTCCAATGGGATCTGGCAGCCATCCTCGCGCCTGACATACATAACTGAACCCACATCGATAGATGGAAATGGGTCGTTCCCAAGCACCTTTGAGCTTGGCGTTTGGATCGCCGGTGTCGTTCCCTGCATCCATCGGGCCAGGGTAGCGGTAAGGGCAGCCGAAAGGTCCTGCGGTCACACCTTTTGATTGATCAAATTCGGTTCCCTGGTAGTAATCTCGGTATAAGCTCATGACGTCGCGCACGGTAAGTTTCTTGTCCGGTTTAATGGACAATGGGTACATTTTTGTGAATCCATCTTTAACCCATGGTGATTTTTTCTGGGAAGGAGCAATACGTGCCTGTAAACGCCAGACTCGGCGCAGTGAGTAGTAAGGATGACTGTATTCCCCTAAACTAACTGCTCTCAGCCAGTCAAGCTTGCCGTCTTCCGGTTTCCACCATCCATATTTTTTGGCGATGTCATGAAGATCCTTTGCATAGAGCATATTGGGATCATCCGGGTCGATTTCTCGAATACGCAGCTCATTCGCGGCCACAAAAACCTCCCCATCGGGAACTTTTTTTGCCACCCAGAGTCCACCCTTGCCTTCAGGACTGGGCGCCATCTCTATAACCCAGCCTTCTTTTGTGTCGCCGATAGGCAATGTTTCTCCTGTGCCATAGTAGCCATAGGTCTCAATCAGGCTGCCGATCAATTCAACGGCTTCTCGTGCTGTTTTACATCGCTCCGCAGCGACACGGCTTAGTTCAGCGCTGTAAAAAATCAGCTTTCCGGGCACCGGTTCGGGTTGAATTTTGGTTCCGTCCGTGCACTCGCCGAACATAAGCTGATGCTCATTCATAATGGCGTAAGATCCGTCAAAATATGCGTAGGTATGGGCTGCTTGAGGGATAGCGCCGATGGGGATGCTCTGTGGTTTTTCAGGATCGACATACGTTGGCCCCCTGTCGACCCCGACATAACGCTGCAGAAAATTTGCATGATATTCAGGCTTTTCTCCAAGCGATGCTGCATCGTAATAAACATGTCTGAGTGAGCCGGGCTCATGATCGGCAGCCGGCACATAGACCAGACGTTGATCGAATAATTCGCTGTCGTCTGAATGCGCGACAATTACCGAACCATCTTGGGAAGCTCCTTTTGTAACGAGCATGGTCGTGCAAGCCAGGGCGGTTGCAATATGTGCCATATTCAGAATCATAGCGATGAAAATTACTTTTTTCATAATGCTGGTACTCGATTCCTTGATCACCATAGCAGCCTCCTTTGTCAAATTCTATTATGGTATCTGTATAAGAAACATTGACTTTAGTCCCCGTGTCCGATATAAAAGACTGAGTTTTCAAGCTGTTTCCCCAATAACCACGCATGAATGTCTGTGGAACAAAGCAGACAATGATAAGCCGCTTTAATGGAATTAACCATATACTATGTAACTAATGACGGATACAATAAAAATAGTAGCACATGACCCCGACGCTTCGCTTCGGGGTTATACATAAAAAAACTGCGGATAAGCAAGGATAACGTCTGGTTCTTCACAGACAAAATAAGCCTCAAGACAGAGGGTATAGGGCAGTATACATGCATTTATTCAAGCTCATCTTTGCTGTTTTTGTAACACTTTTAACAGGATGCAGCACCCAGACTGCTAGTTTCACTATGTCCCTTGCCCACCTGAACGACACCCATTCCCATCTTGCGCCGGCCGAGGTCAACCTGAAAATTGACGGAATAGCTACTACGGCTGAACTGGGTGGATTTTCCCGTCTAAAAACGGCTATTGACAAGATGCGGGCCGATGATCCTCACCTGCTTCTGTTGCACGCCGGCGACGCAGTGCAGGGAACGCTTTATTTCACCTTATTTAACGGCACGATTGAATTCGATTTTCTGAATATGCTGGGAGTGGATGCCTTTACCTTCGGCAATCATGAATTTGACAGAGGGGGGGAACCCATCCCCGGCTGGATAGGTCGAAGTAAATTCCCCTGGCTTTCGGCCAATATTGATTTTTCCGCGGAGCCAGCCATTGCCCCGCTTGTCAGGCCATACATGATAAAGGAGATAAGAGGCGATAAGGTGGCCATTATTGGGGTGACTACCGAAACTACCCCGCAGACCACCATTAACCCAGGCAAGGCTGTCTTCAAAGACGCGATAGAAAGTGCGAGGCGGCAAGCGGACGCTTTAACTGCCCTGGGGATCAACAAGATCATCCTGCTTTCCCACCTGGGGTATGTTCAGGACAAGATATTGGCGTCTAAGGTGGCAGGGATTGATATTATTGTCGGAGGCCACACTCACAGCCTGTTGGGCGATTCAACTAAACTTTCCGCAATCGGCCTGATTCCGGAAGGGCCTTACCCCACCGAACTCAAGACACCGGACGGAAAGCGGGCGCTGGTCCTGCAGGCATGGCAGTGGGGACACATGCTGGGCAGGCTGAACGTGAGCTTTACGCCGGATGGCGAGGTGAGTGGTTATAGCAGCAAGGCGGTAATCCCGATGGGTGGCGTCTTTTCCCGCAATGGTGAAAAGGTCCTGCCTAATACCGAGCCGTATCAGGGGATTGTCAACGCCCTGAATAAAACAGAGACAGCCCTGGTTGTGGCTGAAGACCCTGCCGTGGCAGCGGCCCTTGCGCCGTACACAACCAGTCTGGAGCAGTTCCGCAAGAATGTGGTAGCCGTTGCCGCCGACGACATTACGGTGGGATTGAACAGCGGTCCCGGCCCCCTCGGGGTTGATTCGATGCTGGCAGCCGTGCCCAGGGCGCACGTGGCTATACTCAATTACGGCGGGGTGCGAAGAAGTCTGACGGCTGGAGAGATATCGGTCGGTGATGTTCTAGAGGTGATGCCCTTTGCCAACACACTGGTGCTTGTTGACTTGACCGGGGATGAATTGAAGCAGGCCCTGGAAGAGGATGTTGACTTTTTGATAACCAAATATGGGATTCATTCCAATGCCATGCCCTATCTGGGCAGCGCCACCATGACCGTGCGGCCGACCGCCGCAAAAGGGTCACGGGTGACGGCCTTTGCAATAAAGGACAGAGAAGGCGTTTATCGGCCGGTGCAACCAGCGGAAGTCTACCGTGCCGTGGTGAACGCCTTTGTGGCAGGTGGCGGGGATGGCTTTGCCACCATCAGGAACGCAACCGGGTTCCGCAGCGATACCGGTATCATCGACAGCGACGCCTTACGGAATTACCTGAGAAAACTGGGCAGTGTATCCAACCCCACCGAAAAGCGGGTTACAGTCATTCCTGTTGAATAAGCGTTATCCTCGCTTATCTGCCTTCTGCTATTTGCACGGTGTAAAGGGGTCACCCATTTACGTTCATTCTGATCACTACCTACCATGTGGACCCTGATTTCAGGAATATTTCTTGGCTGGACATTGGGCAGCAACGATTCCGCCAACGTGTTCGGGACCGCTGTTGCTGCAAAAATCGTCAGATACCGTACTGCAATCCTCCTTACCTCCCTTTTTGTCGTTCTGGGAGCCTTGATAGAAGGCGAGAAATGCTTTTCCACGGTGGGTGAGCTCTCTGCCCTGAGCCCAAGAGGCACCTTTATGGCAGCTCTCGCTGCGGGCGTTACCATGTTCGTTGCAACGTATCTGGCCCTGCCGAGCTCTACCTCACAAGCGATCATCGGCGCCATTGTAGGGGCTGGTATGGTTTCGGGGATCCAGGAGTTCTCCCGGCTCTATAAGATTGTCGCTTGCTGGGTGTTGGCGCCCATTGGTGGCATGATACTGAGTTTTCTTTTGTACCACCTGATGGGTTTCTTTATCGCCAGGTATATCCGCAGCCCTCAAATGCGTTCTAATATTTTCTTCTGGAGCCTGATCTTTGCGGGATGTCTCGGCGCCTATGCATTGGGATCGAACAACGTTGCCAATGTGACGGGCGTTTACGTTGGCGCCGGATTACTCACTCCCTTTGAAGGCTTGCTGATCGGTAGCCTCAGTATTGCGAGCGGTGCATTGACTTACAGTAAAGGGGTCATGATGACGGTGGGAAGGGATATTACACCTCTTGATGAGTACGCTGCGTTAATCGCAGTTCTTGCAGGGGCAATCACCGTGGAGATCTTTACCCAGGTGGGAGTGCCTGTTTCTTCTTCTCAGGCTATTGTGGGAGGGGTTGCCGGCATTGGGTTGGTGAAGGGCGTCAGAACCGTAAGCAGGCGAACCTTGATGAAAATCCTCATTGGATGGACAGCAACACCCCTTTCGGCTGGCATCATCTCCTATGTTTTGGTAAACATATTTCAGGTGTAAAGGAGGTCACTACTATGGCATTTAGGAAAGAGAAGGAGATAAATGAGCTCATCCTGAAACACCTCGATAGCGTATGTAGCTGTCTCCAACTCGCGCTCGATACAGTCAAAGAATATCTGGATGATCACATAGATGAGGCCAAAGCGCTTGCCCTCAAGGTGGATCGGTCTGAGACGGAGACTGACATGATTCTGCGTGAGATCATGAGCAAGCTCTATTCAGGAGCCTATCTTCCCTCGCTCAGATCAGACATATTCCACCTGGGACAGCACATGGACGGCATTGCGAATGCAGCTGAAGCCTGTTGTGATTTCTTCCTCGATCAGCGCCCCGATATCCCCCAGGAGATGAGGCCGCATTTCTGGAGGATCATGGAAAAATCGATCTCTTCCTGCACCCCGTTAATGGAGGCAGCGAGGTCCTTTTTAAAGGGTGAGGACCCCGGCATTATCCAGGAGGATGCCAGCCAGGTAGGGATTATGGAGTCTGAGGTGGATAAGGAGGAATGGGATTT
>Ga0315553_10002693_pt1 | contig 14141 bp, 13 predicted proteins | sample SalMarSW160140MG_FD_203099 | JGI IMG/M metagenome (GOLD analysis project Ga0315553, IMG submission 203099) | Salt marsh sediment microbial communities from the Plum Island Ecosystem LTER, Massachusetts, United States - Salt Marsh Sediment SW1601-40 ... | reverse complement strand
GCAATTCCAACCAAAACCGGCAAATTGCCCGTGCCAAGACTTGCCACCGCAGAACCCGGACATTGACCTGAGATTCCCCATCCCACTCCAAAGATAACTGCACCGATTATGATGTTCCATGACAGAATTCTGCGCCTCGGCTTGAATTCGCCGCCGAGAACTGGCTTTTTTTGAAATTTTGCCAACACGTTAATTGCAAATGCTGCAACCAATGCTGCGCCTCCCAAGACAAATATTAGTCCCAAATCTTTTAATTGGAGAAAACTTAGGACAATTTCTTGTTTGGTCATTCCGCTATAGGACAGACCGAAACCAAATAGAATGCCGCCAATGAGCACTATTATGTTTCTTTTGTTCATGGCGAAACCCCTAACAGCTGAACTATGTTTGCTGTGACTATAGCCACACCCATAAAGACGATTACAGCATAAAGAGAGGTTTTAGAAAGCGATGCCAATCCACTTATGCCATGTCCAGAAGTGCATCCGCTGGAAAGTCTTGTTCCAAAGCCTACAAGTAATCCGCCTAAAAACAGTCTCCACAATTGCACTGAGGTTGTCCAAAACCCAGTTGGTGAAAGTGTGAGGGTGTGAATGAGTGCTCCAATCACTAGCCCTGTTGCTAAGGTTAGTCTCCAGCCTCTTTCTTTGATGTTTGATTCTTTCTGGAAGTGTTTTCGTTTAGAGAACCAAGACAACGTAGTCGTGAAGAAGCTGCTTTGTGTTGCATGCAGTCCGGTTATGAGGTATATTAGTCCTACTCCGACGCCAATTATTATTCCGCCCACTAAATAAGGTTCTATTCCCAGAGGAAACATGAATAGTCATGAAGCTGCGTTTTCAATTTAAGCTTTTCAGGTGGTTACTTGGTTAATTGGAAACCAGCTTTGACCCAAGCACTTGTTCCACCTAAAACGTTGTAGACTTTATCAAATCCTGCCCTCAACAGTATGCTTGTTCCAAAACTTGATCGGTTTCCTGTTTTACAGATTACAATTATTGGTACATCACGTGGAAGTTGGTCTGTTTGTTTTGGAAGGTGACCTAAATAAATACGAATAGCACCCTCAATACGTCCTTCATTCCATTCATTTTCACGTCGAACATCCAAGACTGCAATTTTTTGCTTTGAGTCAATCATCCTTTTGAGTTCATGAACTGATAGTAACCCAGTTTTGGCTATGGGTAATCCTTCCTTGTACCACGCTTCTATGCCGCCGCTTAAGTATCCTGTAACGTTGTCTAAACCTAACCGCAACAAGTTACGAACCGCAAAGTCGAGCGCTTCTAGGTTTTCAACAACTAGTAGAATCGGTTTGTTGTAGTCTGCAATCCATCCCACATTTGATAGCCTGCTTGGCGGCAGACTGAAGGAATCTTTTACGTGAGCTGCTCCAAAAGCAGCTGGAGTTCGGGTATCAATAATATACGCGGTTTCAGCTGCTTTCTTAAATTCTGATGGCGTCAAAGTCCGAGGATTAGGTATGGCACCCAATATTGGAGGACTATTAAGATTAAACTCTTCCATCTTCTTGAAATATGGCGGCGTTGCGTGCTGCTCACCGGTTTTATGTTTAACGAACTCTTCTTTGCTAAGATTTAACATCGGATTAGTTTTCTTCTCAATTCCAATTGTGCTGATTTCTCTCTCGCTTATTTTGCCTCCACATACTGAACCAGCACCGTGAGCAGAACACACTATCACCCCGTCCCCCAGAGGCAAAAGCTTGTTTGTGATGCTATCATACAACTTCTCAGACATCACTGGAGTCATTTCTTCTCCAAGAAAATCTGTTCTCCCCACATCCCCAACAAAGAGCGTGTCCCCCGTGAACACAATTACAGGCTGGTCACCTATCTCCGGATCATACAGCACATAGCTAGTACTCTCTGGAGAATGACCTGGAGTGTGTAAGGCTCTAATTTTCAGTGACCCTGCCTTGATCTCTTGGTTGTCTTGGAGTGTTTTGCCGAATTTCCAAGGTAACCCGGGACCATGAAATATAGTTGCATCGGTAAGATTTGCCAGTTCCAAGGAACCAGTAACGTAATCCTCATTTCTATGAGTTTCAAAAATATACTTAATGTTGGTGCCCCATCTATTTGCTATTTCCAAATATACTTGACAATCTCGCCTAGGGTCTATTACTCCCGCCTCATCATTGCTGCCTACTATGTATGAAAGATGCGACACTATCTCAGACTTAACTGTTTGAATTAACAATCTTCAAAACCATTTTTAATATAGCTACTTTTTTACTTAAGACTTTCAGTTGCTTCTATTGTAAGCGTTTTTTCTATGGAACCGGAAGAATCCAAACTACTGCCAAAACGGTTAACAATGCGGGAATGGCAACTAAAATGCCTGTTTTGATGAGTCTGCCTCTGGAAATCTGTTCTGTTGAATAGATCAAAGCTGTGGATGGGGCGCCTACGGGTGTTATAAATGCTATAGTGGCAGATAGAGCTACTGCCATAACAAAGGGAACAGGAGTCATTCCCAAGATATTTGCGGTTTCAATAGCTATCGGTATTAAAATGGCTGCTGTTGCACTGTTCGAAATAAAATTCGTTAACAGAAGCGAAATCAGGCTTAATGCAATCATTATCAATAGTATGGAAGCAGAACCATGCATTGATGCTATTGCACTACTAATTCTGCTAGCGGCGCCGGACACAATCATGGCCTCGCCTAACAGAATTCCTCCTCCGACTAGAAATATCAATTCCCATTGAATTGATTGCAGATCTTTTAGGTCAAGTAGGTTAAGCCCAAACATGAACAAGACTGCAAGTATAGATACGATTGCCACGTTAGAAACTGAAGTGGGCAATCCAAACCAACCTTCAAATTGACTACCCATAAACCAGAAGATTATAGTTCCCAAAAAAATCAGAATTACCTCTTTCTGTGCGGGATTGAGGTTTTCAATTTCCTTTTTTTGTTCAATTATTTCATCCAGATTGAGCGTAACTTTTGGAGATGGGTACATCTTCCTCAACAACAAAAATGCCATTGTTAGTGAAAGCAAAGAAACAGGTAATCCATAGTATGCCCAGTCTATGAAACCGAAAGGAAGGATTTCTCCTAACAATGCTCCTGCTATCATTGCTGGTGTGCTTCCTGTAAGCATTGCGGTACCGCCAATTGAGGTGCTGATTGACACTCCCAAAAGCATCTTTTGTTTAAGGTTGACAAGCTCCTCGGGTATTGCAGTTAATATTGAAAGAATTACTGGCAAAATTACTGCTATGGCCACGGTGTTTGACATCCACATGCTTAGAAAAGCGGTGGCGGCCATAACTAACAAAATGAGCCTATCAATATTGCCTTTAGAGTAGGTTATCAGGTTATAACTAATCCATTTATCCAGTCCATGTTTTTTAATCGACTGCCCTAGAACAAGTCCACCAATCATCAGGAAGATAATTGAATTAGAAAAAGGTGCGAATGCTTCTTGGGGGGCAAATACGCCTAGCAGAGTCAGCATCGCAGATATCATCAAGCCAGTTATTGGAAGAGGAAACACTTCAAGCATCCAACAACCAGCAGCAAACACAAAAGTGGCTAAGGTTCTTCGCAGAACCTCTGGCTGACCTATAGTTACAAAATATGTGAGAATCGCTATTACGCTTACTAAAAACAGATTCTTTTTGGAGTATAAGAATTTATGGAATTTTACAGGTGCCTCATAGGTAACCCACTTAATTTGTTTACAAAAGTAACACTCTTTCTTCTCGCCAGAATTTCCTTTTTGAATGTTACTTTCGCGGTCTCCCATCCCTCATAATCTCCGTGAGGTGCAGAACTTTTTATGATAAACAATGGAATTTAACTGTTTAACCTTTGAGCCCATGCTTTTTATGAATGCTTATGAGCAAAGAAATCACTCAAAGAGTAGAATACTCTACTCACCAAAACTCATGCGAACATTTAGAAATATACCTACACGTGAAAAAAGGAGGAATGGCGTGGTGCTGACGCCCTGGTTCTAGAGTTCAAACCTCTCCAGCTTCACAATTCTGCTTTTCTATGTTTGTTTTTATCCTAGTGTGGCTAGAACTGCGGTCATTGTGAGCATTCCTAGGAAGAGGCTTGTGATTGCTAGGTGTGCTTCTCCGTGGCTTAGGGAAAGGGGTAGCAGCTCGTCGAAGCTTATGAAAACCATTACTCCTGCGACAAACGCTAATGCCATGTTAAGTACGAAGGGGTTGATGAAGGGAAATAGAACAAAAAAGCCTATGACCGCTCCGATTGGCTCAGCGATTCCTGATAGAAGCGACCACAGGAAAGCCTTCTTTCTGTTCTTTGTTGCGTAGTAGATTGGAGTGGACACTGAGATTCCTTCCGGTATGTTGTGGAGGGCAACGGCGATTAGCAGCATAAGCCCAAGCTGTATGTCCTTCATGGCGCCAAATAATGTGACGATTCCCTCTGGGAAATTGTGTATGAATATTCCCGCTGCGACAAGAATCCCCGTTTTCATTAGCCTCTTGTTTTTCTTTTCTATTTCCGTTAGCTTTTCTTCTTTGTATTCATGCGGTATCAAAAAGTCGATTGCGGCTATTGTTGCGATGCCTAAGAAAAATGCTATGTTTGCTGTTAGGAATCCCGTTTCTGTTACTGCCGAGAAAAGAAGCTCCATGAATGAGATCTGTATCATGACGCCGGCAGAAAAGCCCATCAGCAAAGAAAGGTGGCTGTGCTTAAAGTCTTTTATGAAGAATGCCAGTAGGCTGCCAAGTCCAGTGGACAATCCTGCGATTAGAGAAAACAGGAAGGGAATCAGTATTGTGTCGCTCATCAAAGCACCCGACGCATAGATGGGAAACCAGTTAGGTTTTTGTTAACTTGCTTTTAAGCATATTTACAAAGATTTCCTCGTCTTCTGTCATTCTTTTCTTCACTTCTTTCCAGGTTGCTGGGCAGTTCTTGTACTCTACGCCAACGATGCTGTGGATGACTCTGTCGATGTCTTTTTTGTTTTCTTTTGTGACGGTTATTTCCGCTTTTTCGAAGATTGTTTTTAGGTGTCTGAAGTAGCAGGTCATGATGATCAACTGGTCTGTTTATTCGTTTAGAAACGTTTATAAACGTGTGTGCTGGTTGGTTTACGGCAATAGGTTGCCGTATGCCTACCAACCATGGGAATAAAACAATGAAACGGGTCTCAATCAAAGAAGAAGCATGCATCGGATGCGGACTCTGCCAAGTCTACTGTACAGTAGAGCACTCCAAATCCAAAGACCCAATAAAAGCATACAGACGAGAACAACCCCAACCACTCAGCCGAGTAAGAGTGGAAACAAACAAGCCACACTCCATCTCAATCAGATGCCAACAATGCAAAGACACACCCTGCGTAAACGCCTGCCTAACCGGCGCCATGACCCTAGACAAGGAAACCGGACTGGTGATGCATGACGCAGAAAAATGCATAGGCTGCTGGACCTGCATCATGGTCTGCCCATACGGCGCAATAAAACCTGACACTTTAAGCAAAATCGTTGTAAAGTGTGACCTCTGCCCCGACCGTGAAGTCCCCGCGTGCGTAGCTAACTGCCCCAACGAGGCGCTGGTCTGCGAAGAGGTGAACCCGTAATGACAAAATACGTGATTATAGGCGGCTCGGCGGGAGGCATCGGAGCAGTTGAAGCCATCAGAGAAGTAGACCCCGTGGGAACTGTGACAGTGATTTCGGAGGAAAAAGTTCCCCAGTATTCCCGTCCCATGATCTCCGAGTACGTCAGCAAAGAAGCCACATTGAACAGCATGAAGTACCGAGGCGACCAGTTCTGGAAAAACAACAACGTCCAGGCGCTTACTGGAAGAGCCGCAACGAAAATAGACTTCACAAAAAAGCAGGTTGAGCTGGATGGCGGAGACAAAATCAGCTATGAGAAGCTTCTAATCGCCACCGGCGGCAAACCCTTTGTTCCAAGAATGGAGGGCGGAGAAAAAGACGGAGTATTCACGTTTACAGAGCTTTCCAGCGCAGAAGGCATAGAAGCCAAGCTGGAGCACTCCAAGAGCGCCGTGGTTATCGGCGGCGGTTTAATCGGCGTCAGCGCATCTGAGGCGCTGGTGAAACGTGGAATAAAGGTAACCTTAGTGGAGCTCAAGGATAACATACTCAATCTCATACTGGACAAGACGGCTTCCGATATGGCAGAAAAGGTGCTCACAGAAGCTGGAGTTACAGTAATCACTGGTCAAACCGTTCAGCGGATTCTGGGCAAAAAAGACAATGACGGTTCCGTAGGCGGAGTGGTGATGACCGACGGCAAGCAAATCCCCTGCGACCTAGTGGTTGTCGCTATCGGAGTTATCCCACGCACAGAACTCGTCAAAGAAACACCCGTGAAACTGAACCGTGGAATAGTTGTGGACAGGTTCATGCGCACCAACATACCTGACGTGTACGCATGCGGAGACGTCGCAGAAGCCCACGACTTCCTAATCAACGGAAACCGCCTCTTGCCCCTCTGGCCTCTGGCTCATATGGGCGGGCGAGTGGCAGGCTACAACATGGCGGGAAAGAAGGCAGAATATGCTGGGGGAACGGTTATGAGTTCCCTGAAATACTTCGATCTGCTCACCATCGCCGTAGGAACTGTGAACCCAAAAGAACTCGACGATTATGAAGTGCTGGTTGAGCTTAAGCCCGAAAAACCTGTGTACAAGAAGATTCTGCTCAAGGACAACGTGATTGTGGGCTTCATCTTCTTGGGTGAAATCGAGAAAGCTGGGATACTTCTCCGTCTATTGAAGAACCATGTTGATGTGAGCACAATCAAAGAAGAGCTTCTCTCCGACGATTTTGGTATCGTTACATTGCCGGAGCAGCTGAGACAAGAAATGTTCGTGGTGAACTAAGATGAAGGATCTCACTAAAACTAACAATCCTTACGGGGACGAGAAGGTTTTCGATGCCTGCTCCCTATTCGGTATGATGAACCTTAAGGGAGAACGGTTCTCAGCGGAAGACCCGGTCCGAGCCATCGCCAACATGCATGACCGAGGAAACGGTTTGGGCGGCGGCTTTGCGGCTTACGGCATCTACCCAGAATACAAGGACGATTACGCATTCCAGATCATGTACCTGGACAAAGAGGCAAAAAAGAAAACAGACCGCCTAATCAGCGAATGCTTCAACATCCTCAACGAAGAGGAGATGCCAACACAGGAAGCCAACGTTAGAGACCCCCCAATCATGTGGCGTTACTTCCTTCAACCCAAAAAATCCAAAACGAAGAGCCAAGCAGCCGACGATTACATTCTGGAGAAGGTTATGCGAATCAACACAGAAACAGGCAAAGCCTTCGTTTTCTCAAGCGGAAAAAACATGGGAGTCTTCAAGGGAGTAGGCTTCCCAGAGGACGTGGCGGAATACTTCTGCTTGGAGGATTACAAGGGATACATGTGGACCTGCCATGGGCGGTTCCCAACGAACACGCCGGGCTGGTGGGGAGGAGCTCACCCCTTCAACATCCTAGACTGGACTGTGGTACACAACGGCGAAATCTCCTCCTACGGCATCAACAAGCGCTACTTGGAGATGTTCGGATACAAATGCACCATGCAGACGGACACAGAAGTGATAGCTTACGCCTTCGACCTACTCATGAGACGGCAGCGCTTACCCGTCGAGATTGTTTCCCAGATTCTCGCCCCGCCCCTCTGGTCAGAAATCAAAGCAATGAAACCGAAAAACAAACTTGCCCTGAGGGCTCTGCGGCAGACATACGGCAGTCTCTTGATGAACGGACCCTTCACCATCATAGTGGCACATGAAGGCGAGATGATTGGGCTCACAGACAGAATAAAGCTTCGACCCCTCACCGCAGCGGAAAAGGATGATTATCTGTTTCTGTCCTCGGAGGAGTCGGCGATACGGCTGGTTTCGCCTATGCTGGACAGGGTTTGGAGCCCAAGAGGCGGAGAGCCGGTGATAGGAAGACTCGAATCCCGAAGAGCTGTGGAGGTTGTAGCTTAGGAGGTGTATGGAGGATGAAGAGTTACGTTGTCCCCGAGTACATCGTTGAGCGCGATCAGGACCGCTGTATCCGCTGCAAAGTCTGCGTGAACCAGTGCAGCTATGACACTCACTACTACGATGAGGAAGATGACATCCTGCGCAGCAGAAACGAGAACTGCGTGAACTGCCAGCGATGCGCCACGTTCTGTCCAACTCAAGCCATAACCATACGTGAGAACCCAAACCATTACAGGTCTAACGCCAACTGGACACAAGAAGCTATCACTTCCATAAAGAAGCAGGCTGAAACCGGAGGCGTTGTCCTCACTGGAATGGGCTGCGACAAGCCTAACCTGACATACTGGGATAGGCTTCTGCTGAACGCGAGCCAAGTCACCAACCCGTCCATTGACCCGCTGAGAGAGCCTATGGAGCTGAGAACCTACATTGGCTCAAAACCTGACAAACTTGAACTGGAAATGGAGGAAGGTAACGGAGTTGTGCTGAAGACCAAACTGGCTCCCCAGCTTCAACTTGAGACCCCCATCATGTTCTCTGCCATGTCCTACGGTTCAATAAGCCTCAACGTTCACAAGTCTCTAGCACGGGCAGCCAGCGAGGTCGGCACCTTCTACAACACAGGCGAGGGAGGACTCGAAAAGAGCCTGTACAAGTATGGCGACCATGTTATAGTTCAAGTGGCGTCTGGACGCTTCGGAGTACACCCTGACTACTTGGATGCGGGAGCAGCAATCGAAATCAAGATTGGACAGGGAGCGAAGCCTGGCATCGGAGGTCACCTCCCAGGAGAAAAAGTGAGCGCCGAAATCTCCCGGACACGAATGATTCCCCTAGGAACAGACGCCCTATCTCCTGCCCCACAGCATGACATCTACTCCATCGAAGACCTGAGACAGCTGATCTACGCGCTGAAAGAAGCCACAGACTACACAAAACCCGTATTCGTGAAGATCGCGGCGGTGCATAACTCAGCAGCCATAGCCAGCGGCATAGTCCGAGCCGGAGCAGATGCCGTAGTGTTGGATGGTGTAAGAGGCGGAACAGGAGCCGCGCCAAGGATAATACGGGATAACGTTGGAATCCCCATAGAGATGGCGCTTGCAGCTGTGGATCAGCGGTTACGGGACGAGGGCATACGAAACAGAGCCTCCGTTATCGCCGCGGGCGGAATCAAAAGCAGCGCTGACGTTCTCAAGGCTATAGTTTTGGGCGCCGACGCCGTGTACATTGCCACCGCAGCCCTAGTTTCGTTAGGTTGCACGGTGTGCCAGAAATGCTACACTGGCAAGTGTCCTTGGGGCATAGCGACCACTGACCTGTGGCTTACCAAGAGGATTAACCCTGACATTGGGGCGAAGAGGCTGGTGGGTCTTCTTCGCGGATGGAGCTTGGAGATTATGGAGATGATGGGCGGAATGGGCATAAACGCCATCGAGAGCGTGCGGGGCAACCGTTTGCTTCTCCGGGGCGTAGGCTTGACGGAGAGGGAACTGGAAATCTTAGGAGTAAGAATGGTAGGTGAGTAAAAGCATGGAACCGAAAGATGTGACAAACAACATACGCAAGAATTTGATTCTGAAAAAGAATGTGGCACTGATCGACGCCACTGGAGTGTACTATCGGGACCTCAACAGTCTACTCCGGAGTCTGGACGGCAACGGCATCGAAAAAATCGAGATCTGCAACGTTTACGGTCAACGATACATCGGCACCGACATTGACGACCACCTCAGCATCGACATTTACGGAACTCCAGGCAACGATCTGGGAGCCTTCATGAAAGGCGTAAACATCACTGTCCACGGAAACGTGCAGGATGGCTGCGGAAACACCATGGATCACGGGCGGATAGTTGTTCATGGACGCGCTGGCGACTTGGTTGGGCATTCGATGCGGGGCGGAAAAATCTTCATCCGGGACGATGCTGGATACCGCGTTGGAATCCACATGAAAGAGTATCTTGGCAAACGTCCAGCGATAGTGATTGGTGGAACAGCGCAGGATTTTCTGGGAGAGTACATGGCTGGAGGCGTGCTGGTGGTGTTAGGGTTAAACATGAAGGATGGAAGCCGTCATGATGCTAGGTTTGTGGGAACTGGGATGCACGGCGGAACAATGTACATTCGGGGCGAAGTTCGTCACTTGGGAGAAGAGGTTGAAGTCAAGGAGCTTAACGAAGCCGATTACCGGATACTTGGAAGTTTGGTTGACGAGTTCTGCAGATACTACGGGTTAGACGCCGAAAAAATCTTGGAGAACAAATTCAACAAGCTGGTTCCAGTTTCGTCTCGCCCTTACGGGAACCTATACGCCTACTGATCTCAAGAAATCAGCGGCTTGCCTTGTACACCAGTCAGGGCTACCTGTTCGACGCTGCTGCAACGTTAACTATTGTGCAGTATCCTGCTCTAAATGGAACTCGATTCTTTTCACGTAAGCCATCTGGGCTTCCCTTCAAGGTATTCTGTCAAGAACTTCGCAAATTCTGGGCTGGCAGAATACAGTTTCAGGGCTTCGTCGTTCACCATGACCTCCAACGAGTCGGCAACAGCTTTGGAAACAACTTCAGCTAAGCCGACACTTGCTCCGCCGTCCCCCAGCTTTTCTTTCAGCAACTCTACCACGTCAGTGTGACTTCTCTGCACGTCGACCACCCAGCGTTCCTCCTCTATTCTTGGTCCAGAAACCGTGGACTCTGCTCCCACATGTTTTCGCAGAAACTTCTCGCACTCCTCCTTCTTTCTCAACGGTGGACCAAGGTGACGTTTCATGTTGGGAAGGAAACGGTTTTTCACCTCAAAGATGAAGGTGTTCAAGTTTTTTTCGTTGCTCCACACCGTGTCGCGTAAAACTGTGAAGTCATGTTGTCTAATCAGTTTCCGCAGTGCCCTCTGAGACTTGTACAACTGCCCCCAAAGAACATCCGGCACCGCAGGACACGCCTCAAAGCTGATGAATACGATTGCGGAGCCTCTGGCGTTGATTTTGTTGACCAGCTCTGTGGGCTCTAGGGCTTCTGTCTGTGGCGGGTAAAAGAATTTCAGGTCTGGGGCTTTCAGGAATGCTCTGGAGGCGGCGATGAATTCGTCTAATCTTTCTTTTCTAACTGCAGCCGCAACGTTTCTTCTCTTGTCCACCGGGTCCACCATAACGAAGGGTTCTTCGAAAAGTTTCTTGGCGTCATCCAGTCTTTCATAGTGCCCCTCATAATCGATAACAGTTCTTTCTTTCCAGTCTGCAGCAGCCTTCAGAACTTTGGTGAAGGAGCCGTAGTTCAGGACAAGAAGCTCGCAGAGGTATCCGCTGAAGCCTCCAACTTTGATTTCTGCTCCGTAAACGCCCACGCCCTTCATGAATCTCTTCAGTAACCTGACTTCTCCGCCCTTCTGTTCATCCAATAGCGGCTTGACGTAATCGGTGTGGAATGGTGTTCGGTCAGTGGCGCTTATCCACTCGCCCGGTTTAACCCTGTAGCAGGGAACAATGTTCACCCAAACGTTATCATCTGTTACTGCCTCAAGGTAGGGGTGCTCTGCAAATCTTTCAATCTGCCTGTAGCCTTCAGCGGCTTCTTTTGCGATTTCCAAGCAGACAGTTCCGAAAGCTTCCCTAGGCATGCTTGTTGAGACGCGCATGAAAACATCGATTTCGGGGCAGTCTCTGAGCCACGTGTTTTTAGCCACGGAGCCCTCCACGCGAACCTCAGCCTCCACCCGCTTCTCTTTCGCCTCTTCTCTCACCTTTTCCACTAGCCTTGTGGCTAAGAAAAGAACCTGTTTTCTTTCGCTGCCGCTTGGGGTGACTCTCTTCAGAACTTCGGCGCATACTTCTTCAAGTGGAGAAGACATAACAAACCATCCTATTTCTTACAGGTTTTCAGCCGCCGCAAACCTCTCTTAAAGTGCTGTAAATTGGACCTTTAGGGGTCAAATCGCTCTTTTTCAGTCTAAAGCATTCAGCCTTGACGGCTCCAAACTCGTAATCTTCCATTTCTCGGATTAGGTTGATGAGCTGGGCTTTGTTTCTTCCGCCTCTCACCCGTGCTATTGTCAGGTGGGGACTGAAGCCTTTGCTGTCAGGTTTGAAGCCCAGTCCTCTGAGGCGGGGTTCCAGCTGCTCAAAAACATCCGTTAGTTTGTCTGCGCCTTTTCTGATTCCAGCCCACACAACCCGGGGATAAGTTAGCTTGGGGAAGGCACCTAAGCCTGTGAGTTCTGTCTCGAATGGGGTGAAGGAGAGCTGTTTCATCTCCTCGTATATGGCGTCAACCATGGATGGGGATATGTCTCCCAAGAACCGGACTGTGAGGTGGATGTTCTGGGGCTTCACCAGCTTCAAGTCTGCGCCAGTGTTAGCGAGCATGCCCTGAGCTTCTGTTAGCCGTCTGATTATGGTTTGGTCTTCTATGTCGAAGGAGAAGAAGCTTCGAATGGTTCCTGACATAACAAATCTCCCCTAAACGTTCAATCCATCAACTATACTCTTTCATACGCACCGTTTTAATAACTTACTCCATGGCTGACCAAAACTTGGGTCTTCACGGTTTGAACTTTCAACAATAGAAATTTGTGTCAACGTGATGGCGGATGTTGGTTGCCAAGAGAGGGAGATGCTCCTTGGAACGCCTCAGCGCCAGAACCAAGTCGGCACCAACATTCATGTTTTGCGCATGTGCGCACGGCGACTCGGGTTCTGTGAGCTTCTTCCCCTTTTGGTGGGTCAAAAAAACATGCATTATAATGATATGGTGTTTTTGGTTGATAAGGTTTGTTGCACGGGTTTGATTTTAAGTCTGATTCCGAATTAAAATGTTAGTTATAATACGTATTGCTTCTTCATACCAGTTAAATCAAACAGCCTCCCAACAGTTCTATGCTCTAAACCTTAAGGGGGCTATGGCACAATAGAATCAATAAAGCGTGTGACTGTAAACGAGTTAAATGAACTGGTAGAAAACATCGCAAGAGTAAACTCCAAACAGCTACTCCTGAAGAGAGAGTAACTGTTCTGCGTATGTTTTCGCTCTTTTCCGCCTTCAGTTAGTTAACGGCAGACAAGTTTTGTAAGCTAATTCTCCTAGCTGTTCGGCACTACTGCCAACAAAACAAGAAACACTGGTCTAAAGCGAGCGCATATTTGCTGCCTAAAACTTATCTTCTCGCTGTAACGTTAGGTGTTATGGCTTAAATTTGCGGTTGCCGACAAACTATTTTATAACTTTAGCCGAATGATATTTTCGATGAAGCGTTGCGTAAGGGAAAGCGGGATTCAGGATGAAAGATAAGGTTGTTGTGGGCGTAGCTGGGATGCCCGGCTCCGGTAAGGGCGTGTTCCGGAGAGCCGTTCAGAGAATGGGCTATCCAGTGGTGATAATGGGGGACGTGGTAAGAGAAGAGGTTAAACGAAGAAACCTCAAGCCAACGCCCGAAAACCTGGGCAAAACCATGCTCAATCTTAGAGAGTTGGATGGACCAGCAGCCGTAGCCAAACGATGCATCCCAAAACTGGAGAAAGCAACCGGCAGAATAGTTGTCATCGACGGAATCCGAAGCCTAGCTGAAGTCGAGGAATTCAAGAAACACTTTCCAAACTTCATTCTCATCGCCATCCACGCGTCTCCAAAAACACGGTATCAGCGCCTGTCTCGAAGAAAACGAAGCGACGACCCCACAAACTGGGAAACCTTCATGGAAAGAGACCTGAGAGAGCTTGGAATCGGCATGGGAGCCGTAATCGCCGCCGCAGACCACACAATCGTGAACGAGGAAACCTTAGCCCAGTTGAAAACTGAAATCATGCGGGTCATGAAGGAGATGTTAGAGGATGAATAAATTAGCTGTCCGCATCGAAGTGGAGGTTAATCCCACCGAAGATTTGGAGAAAGTCAAACTGGCAGTGGAGAACATCTTTGGAGCAGCAACCTTTGAAGTCAAATCCAGAACATGGGGACAGTTACTCATAGCCAAGACCACCAGAACTGAAGGTCTCACCAAACTATACAACCTGCTCAGTAGAGAACAGATCCGCGCTGCTGCCCGAAAAGTATTCTTCAACGGAATGGACGAAAAATCAGTGACATTTTATCTGAACAAGCAGGTCGCCTATGCAGAGCACATCTCCTTCTGCCAACAAACAGGGGAAT